>Ga0209609_10002460_pt1 | contig 10576 bp, 6 predicted proteins | sample LakKivw325mmetaG_FD_184136 | JGI IMG/M metagenome (GOLD analysis project Ga0209609, IMG submission 184136) | Anoxic lake water microbial communities from Lake Kivu, Rwanda to study Microbial Dark Matter (Phase II) - Lake Kivu water 325m metaG... | ecosystem: Environmental > Aquatic > Freshwater...
GCCTGGTAGTGGTGGTTTCGGCGCTCGGCGATACTACCGATGAACTGGTGGCATTAGCGCATAAGATTGATACCGACCCGGCAGAGCGCGAAATGGACATGCTTCTTTCTACCGGAGAACAGATTTCCGTGGCGCTTCTGGCTATGGCAATCAATAAATTAGGCTGCGAGGCAATCTCCTTTACCGGCGGCCAAGTGGGGATTATTACCGATACCGGGCACACCAAGGCCCGCATCGTTAAAATTAATACCGATAAAATCCGCCAGGAACTCCTCAAGGGCAGGATTGTGATTGTGGCAGGTTTTCAGGGTATAACCCCGGATTACGAGATTACTACTCTGGGGCGCGGAGGTTCGGACTTAACCGCCGTTGCCCTGGCAAAGGAACTTAAGGCAGATGCCTGCGAGATTTACACCGATGTCGAGGGGATTTATACCACTGACCCCCGCCTTGAGCCGAAGGCCAAAAAAATAAAAAAGATTACCTACGACGAGATGCTGGAGATGGCATCGTTAGGCGCGCAGGTAATGCAGGCGCGCTCTATTGAGGTAGCCAAGAAATTTAACGTGCCGGTACACGTGCGTTCATCGTTTTCTAAAGCCGGCGGCACGATGATTGTGAGGGAGGCCAAAAAAATGGAAAATGCTGTTGTCACCGGTATAACCCTTAATAAAAGCGAATCCAAAATCACGGTCTGTAATGTTCCGGACCGGCCGGGCATCGCTGCCAAGATTTTCAAGGAGCTTGCCGCCAAGGGTATCAGCGTGGATATGATTGTGCAGAACGTCAGCCACTTACGCTCAACCGACATTTCCTTTACGGTCAATAAAAGCGATGTTACGAAGGCGATGCGTTTAACCAAAAGGTTAGCCCGGAGTATCAAGGCGGGGGAGGTCTTGAAGGACGAGGATATCGCGCGCGTCTCGATTGTCGGGGTGGGGATGAAGTCGCATCCCGGCGTGGCTGCCAAGATGTTTGAGACCCTGGCGCACAGCAATGCCAATATCGAGATGATTTCCACCTCGGAGATCAGCATCTCCTGTATCATCAGGAAGAAATTCGCCGAAACCGCAGTCAGGGCACTGCATGAGAAATTCGGCTTGGCTAAATAGCAAGAGGCAGCAAGATAAGAGAGGATAACATGGCGAAAGAAGTGAAATTATACGACACTACTTTACGCGACGGGGCGCAGGCCGAAGGCATTTCCTATTCGGCGATGGATAAAATCCGCATTGCCCAGGAGCTGGATAAATTAGGCATACATTATATCGAAGGCGGCTGGCCGGGCTCTAACCCCAAGGACAGGGAGTTTTTCCTGAAGATGTCAAAATTGCGGCTTAAAAACAGTTCGCTCGTGGCTTTCAGCATGACCCGCCGGCAGAATTTGAAGGCCAGAGACGACGGTAATATAAAGGCCCTGCTTAAATGCAGGGCAAAGGTTATTACCATTGTCGGGAAGACCTGGGAGATGCATATAAAGGAGGTATTGAAGATAAGCCCGGAAGAAAACCTGGAGATGATTAAGGATACTATCGAGTATCTCGTTTCAGAAGGGCTGGCGGTTTTCTACGACGCGGAGCATTTCTTTGATGCTTATCAGGCAAACAAAGAATACAGCCTTAGGTGTTTGCTGGCGGCTCAGGATGCCGGCGCAAAGGCAATCTGCCTGTGCGACACTAATGGCGGCACCCTGACCTCGCGGATTTCAGAAATTACTTCGGAAGTCAGGCCCAAAATTAAAGTAGATTTGGGAATCCACTGCCATAACGATGCCGGGCTTGCGGTTGCGAATTCCCTTGCCGCGGTAGAGGCGGGGTGCAGTATGGTGCAGGGCACGATTAACGGATACGGCGAGCGCTGCGGGAATGCCGACCTTATTCCGATTATCGCCGACCTGAAATTAAAAATGGGCGTTGACTGCATAAGCAATGAGAAATTAAAAGAACTTACCCACCTATCGCGCTTCGTCAGCGAGATAAGCAATATGCGCGCCAGGAGCGACCAGCCGTTTGTCGGGGACTCCGGTTTCGCGCATAAGGGCGGGATGCACATTAATGCGGTAATGAAGAACCCGCACACCTACGAGCATATTGACCCCGGTTTAGTAGGTAACCGCCGCAGGATACTTATTTCCGAATTAGGGGGGAAGACCGGGATTATGCTGCGCGCCAAGGCGATGGAGTTTGATTTAAGCAAAGAGGACCCCAAGACTAAAAAGATTTTAAAACTCATTCAGGACCTGGAGCACCGCGGTTATCATTTCGAGGCTGCCGAGGCTTCTCTTGAAATCTTGATGAAGAAAGCCCTGAAGAAATACGGCAGGTTTTTTGAATTAGAGGGGTTCCGCGTGGTAGTCGAAAAGAAATCGGATAAGAAAATTACCTCCGAAGCGATTATCAAGGTGAAGGTAAAGGGGGTCAGGGAACATACCGCCGCAGAAGGCGACGGCCCGGTAAATGCCCTTGACAATGCCCTGCGCAAGGCCTTAAAGGATTTCTATCCGACGCTTTCCCGAATGCGCCTTTCGGACTTTAAAGTGCGCGTGCTGGATGAAAAGGCAGGCACCGCGGCGCCAGTGCGCGTCCTTATTCAGTCGCAGGACGACAAGGATAGCTGGAGCACCATCGGGGTTTCGGAAAATATCATTGAGGCCTCTTGGCAGGCGCTGGTAGACAGCGTTGAATATAAGTTACTCAAAGACAAGGTAAAATAAGATTTAATGATGAATGATATCCCTACCCGCTATAACCCCGGGGAAAGCGAAGATAAGTGGTATCAATACTGGGAAGAAAAAAATTATTTCCACGCCGAGCCCGACCCCGCTAAAAAACCTTTTTGCATAGTCATTCCTCCGCCCAATGTTACCGGTATCCTGCATATGGGCCACGCCCTTAACAATACCATCCAGGACATACTCATCCGCTATAACCGCATGGCCGGTGAGGAAACGCTCTGGATGCCCGGCACTGACCACGCCGGGATTGCCACCCAGAACGTCGTAGAAAAATCCCTGGCCAGTGAGGGTTTAAAGCGCCAGGACCTCGGCCGCGAGAAGTTTATCGAAAAGGTATGGTCGTGGAGAGAGCAATACGGCTCCACCATTATCAAGCAACTCAAAAAATTAGGCGCTTCCTGCGACTGGCCGCGCACCCGCTTTACCATGGATGCCGAATATTCCAAGTCGGTGCAGGAGGTTTTTATAAAATTATACCAGAAGGGGCTTATCTACCGCGGTACCTATATCATCAACTGGTGCCCGCGCTGCTCAACTGCCCTTTCCGACGAAGAGGCGCCGCATAAAGAATTGCAGGGCGAGCTCTACTATATCAGGTATCCGCTACAGGGATGCCGGGAGGAAAGTTATATTACGGTAGCCACTACCCGGCCGGAGACGATGCTCGGAGATACTGCAGTAGCGGTTAACCCGCGGGATAAGAGGTATAAAAAATTAATCGGCAAGACCCTGACCCTGCCTTTAATGAACCGGCAGATTAAGGTTATCGCGGATAGCATAGTAGATATGAAATTCGGGACCGGTGCAGTAAAGGTAACTCCGGCGCACGACCCCGCTGATTACGCCCTGGGTAAAAAACACCGCCTGGAATTCATCAAGGTGATGTCTCCCGACGGCCAGATGAACGAATATGCCGGGCGCTACCGCAGCATGGAAAGATTCCAGGCCCGCAAGGCGATATTGAAAGATTTAGATGAGCAGGGGTTACTGGAAAAAATTGAGCCGCACACCCTGTCAGCGGGACATTGTTACCGCTGCCACACCATTATCGAACCGTATTTATCACGGCAATGGTTTGTAAAGATGAAGCCCCTTGCCGGCCCGGCGATTAATGCGGTGAAAAAGGGGGAGATTAAGTTTTATCCCCAGCGCTGGATGAAGGTCTATCTGAACTGGATGGAGAACATCCAGGATTGGTGTATCTCGCGCCAGATCTGGTGGGGCCACCGTCTGCCGGTTTACTACTGTCCGCAGTGCCAGAAGAAAAACGGCGAAAAGGGCATTATCGTTGCCTATGAGAAGCCGCAGAGTTGCCCGGATTGCGGCTCAAGCAACATTTATCAGGACGAGGATGTTCTGGACACCTGGTTCTCCTCCTGGTTATGGCCTTTTGCTACCTTTTACTGGCCTTTCCGGCTGCCGCAGGCATATAAACTGAAGGCCGAATTAGAATATTTTTATCCTACTTCGGTGCTGGTTACCGCTCCGGAGATAATATTCTTCTGGGTAGCGCGTATGATTATGGCAGGCATAGAGTTTATGAAGGAGATACCCTTCCGGGATGTCTATATCCACGGTACGGTACGGGATATCGAAGGCAAGAAGATGTCCAAATCCCTCGGTAACATCATTGACCCTCTCGATATCATCAAGGAATACGGTGCGGATGCCCTGCGCTTCAGCCTTATCTCCATCACTGCCCAGGGCCAGGATGTATTTTTATCCAAAGAGAGGTTCGAACAGGGGAGGAACTTCGCCAATAAAATCTGGAATGCCGCGCGTTTTATCCTGATGAACCTTGAGCCCTCCCGGATTAAAGTAGACCTCTGTGAATTTTTTGGCAAGGAAAATCTTGACATAGCCGACCGCTGGATATTAAGCAGGTTTTATTCGGTCTTAAAACAGGTGAACAGGTCTTTCGGCGCCTTCCGCTTTAATGAGGCAATCAATGCCCTCTATGGTTTTTTCTGGCACGAGTTTTGCGACTGGTACCTGGAGATTATCAAGCCCGAGATTAAGAAATACGAACATCAAATAGTGATGTATAAAGTCCTGGAGAAAACCCTGCGTCTGCTGCACCCCTTTATGCCCTTTATTACCGAGGAAATCTGGCAGCGCCTTCCCCACCAGGGGGATTCTATTATGACCGCGCCCTGGCCGCACCTGCAGGAGCAGATGATTGACAATAAACTTGAGTCGATGATGGAAGCACTTCTTAACATCATTAAAAGCGTAAGGAACCTGCGCGCCGAACTTGAGATTGACCCGGAATTAAAGCCTGCGGTTTCGCTTTACCCCCACAACAAACTCATCAGGGAGGCAGTTGAGAAGAATGCCGACTGGGTCGTAAATTTAAGCCGGCTAAGCCGCCTTGAATTATTGATTGAGGCAAAAAGGCCGGCGGCTGCAGTAAGCGATACCGTTGCCGACACCGACATCTACCTTCATTACGGCGGCCTGATTGATATTGCCAGAGAGCGCGCTAAAATACTACAGGAAACCGATAAGCTTAACCCTATGATTAAATCTAAAGGCGAAAGATTAAAGAACCGTGAGTTTGTCAAGAAGGCGCCTGCACAAGTAGTGGAAAAGGAAAAGCAGGGTTTAGAGGAGGCGAAACAGCTTTTAAGACGGCTGGAAAGAATGCGCGATGAGTTACGTTGATAATCCCCGTATAGTCCGGTTGGTAAAGGATACCCTGATAGAGGATATCGGAAAAGGCGATATCACGACGCGCTATTTTGTGCCACGTAAAATCAATTCCGGAGCGGTAATTATCGCCAGGGAAAGAGGGATTGCCTGCGGCATTAATATCGCAGGGTTGGTTTTTAAATGCGCGGATAAAAGAATCAGGTTTTTGCCGGCAGTCAAAGAGGGAGGCAGGATTACCAAGGGTAAAATTCTAGCGCGGCTTTGGGGCCCGGCAGGCAGAATACTTAGCGCGGAAAGGACGGCTTTAAATTTCCTGGGCCTGCTCTGCGGTATTGCGACGCGCACCGATAAATTTGTCCGGATGACAGGACGCTACAAGGTAAAGATTCTCGATACCCGCAAGACCATCCCGGGTTTGCGCGAACTGGAAAAATACGCGGTCAGGATAGGCAAAGGTTATAATCATCGTTTCACTCTCGGTGAAATGGCGATAATTAAGGATAATCATATCAAAATCCGGGATAAACTGGCGGATGGCGATATCGGGGGCGTTATTAAAAAATTAAGAAAAAAAACCCGCGGCAAGATAAAGATTGAAGTAGAGGTAAAAAATTTCAAAGAATTCCGCAGGGCAGTTGAAGCAGGGCCGGATATTATTATGCTGGATAATATGGCGCCGCGAGAGGTCGCAAGGGCGGTTAAATTCCAAAAAAAATACGCTTCTCGCCGGGTAAGACAGATTAAGACTGAGGTCTCCGGTAACATCAATATTGCCAACATACGTTCTTATGCCGCCTGCGGCATAGATTTTATATCCCTGGGTACCCTGACCAAGGATATACAATCGCTGGACATAGCATTAGAACTGACAGGGAGTAACTTAAACTGGAGGAAGAGATGAGGAAATTAGCGTTGGTCGTGGCGTTAGCGGTTTTAGCAAGCTTATTTTCTTTTTCTCTCTGGGCACAGGAGAATAAATATTCCAGGATAGTGTTTTGCACCAAGGCCTTTGAGGCCTTGGGCAAGATATCCGACCCCGGAGCCGAAAAGGTTTTAATCCAGGGGCTCAAGAGCCGGGATTTCCTGTTGCGCGCCTACGCTGCCCAGGCCTTAGGCAGAATAAATTCTAAAGATGCCGTTCCTTGGTTGAAAATGGCCGCCGGGGACCGTAATTATTTAACAAAGATATTTGCCACTAAAGCCCTGGTGCAGTTAGGGCAGGTATCCTACGAGAAGAAACTGCTGAATTTTTTAAACGAGGAGTTACCGGAGGTGCGCGTTATTACCGTCGAGCAATTGGGGGATCTCGGGAACAGGTATCTTTTTTTGCTGGTGCGGGCATTATTGGAGGATAAGAATGACATAGTGCGTATCAAGGCAATAGAACAGCTCGGCAAGAACAGGTTTAACCCCGCTTTGGTTTATATCAAAGAGGCATCCCGGGATAAGAACCCGATGGTGCGTCAGGCTGCTTGCGTTGCTCTCGGTAAAATCGGAAGCGAAGAAAGCACAGTTTTGCTTAATCTGCGGCTTTCTGACCCCGATATCTACGTACGCGCTGCAGCTAAAGCAGCTTTAAGCGCTATTACGGCCGCTAAAAGCAAGGGTGCTAAAAAGAAGGGACTGGGGGGACAAGATAAATTCAAGGCGCTTCTATGGCAGGATATCAGGAGCCCCAACCCCGCTGCCCGTGCAAGTTCCTATATTGCCCTGGCAAACCTTGATGAAACCAAAATAGTGCCCCTGGCGTTAAAGGAAATGGTATCTGCGGATAGTCCTGCCCTGATTAAGCGCGAAGGCGCAAGGGCACTGATGATATTAAAGCCATACCTTTACAAGTTAGTAAGTAAGGCCGGTTCTAAAGAAGATATGAGCATCTTGAGCGAGAACCTCCAAATCTACTATACGGTAGACGGTAAGAATTTAGTAACGATATTTATTGACGCCCTGCGGGATGCCAAAAACCCCCTGCATAAAGATGCGCCTGCGGTACTTAAGGAATTGAATGAGAGCACGAGCTATCCGTTTTTACGCGAAGCGCTTTCTGATAAAGACCCCGAATTTCAGGCCAGCGTTGCTTATGTTTTAGGGGATTTAAAGGACAAAGACGCCGTGCCTTATATTGTTAACGTTTGCAGGCAGTATGGCTTGTGATGTCTCGAGGACCATTTAAATTAGAAACGAGACTTCGCCCCCGCGGTGACCAGCCCAAGGCCATCCGCGAACTTACCGCCAGTGTTTTAAGCGGCGCTAAATTCCGCACCCTCTTGGGTACCACCGGGTCGGGTAAAACCTTTACCCTGGCAAACGTCATTGCCAACCTCGATATTCCTACCCTGGTCATCTCGCACAACAAGACCCTCGCCGCGCAGTTGTATTCGGAATTCAGGGAATTTTTCCCCTCCAATGCCGTAGAATATTTTGTAAGTTATTACGATTATTACCAGCCCGAAGCCTACATACCTTCTACCGATACTTATATCGAAAAGGACGCCTCCATCAACGACCGGCTCGACCGGCTGCGGCTTTCCGCCACCGCCAGCATTATGTCGCGCCGCGATGTCATCGTGGTGGCTTCGGTTTCCTGCATCTATAACCTCGGTTCTCCCGGGGATTACCGGGAATCCCTGGTTTTTATCGAGCAGGGGCAGAATATTAGCCGCGAAGAGTTGATTCAGAGGCTCATCCAGATGCAATACGAAAGGAATGATTATGAGTTTATTCGGGGAAGGCTCAGGGTAAGAGGGGACGTCGTGGAGGTTTTTCCTTCTTACGAAGAGAAGGCCCTGCGCATCAGTTTTTCCGGCGACAGTATCGAGGCCATCTCTGAAATTGAGCCGGTCTCGGCGGAGATTTTAGCTCCTTTGGATAAAACCGCAATATATCCTGCCAAGCATTTTTTGGTCAGCGGCAACAGGATTGAATCCGCGGTTGATTCCATCGAGCAGGAGCTTAGCGAACAGCTGCGGCTCCTGCGCAGTAAAAACAAGCTCCTGGAGGCACAGCGCCTGGAATCGCGCACCCGCTACGATATGGAGATGCTCCGCGAGATAGGCTATTGCCATGGCATTGAAAATTACTCCCGCCACATCTCGGCCAGGCCTGCCGGCTCGCGGCCTTACAGTATGATTGATTATTTTTCCGGCGACTTCCTCACGATTATCGATGAATCGCACGTTACCGTGCCGCAGTTGCGGGGGATGTATGAAGGCGACCGCGCCAGGAAAGAGGTTTTAGTGGAATATGGTTTCCGTTTACCGTCGTGTCTTGATAACCGGCCTTTAAAATTTGAGGAATTTTACGGTTTGATTAAAAGGACTGTCTTTGTTTCGGCTACGCCGGATGAATACGAAATCAAGGAGAGCCACGGCGCAGTAATCGAGCAGATTATCCGGCCTACCGGTCTGGTTGACCCGGAAATAATCGTGCGGCCTACCCGTAACCAGGTGGAAGATTTAATCGGAGAGGTAAAGGCCCGCGCCGAAAATAACGAGCGTGTCCTGGCGACTACTCTGACCAAGAGGATGGCAGAGGACTTAAGCGCCTATTTACAGGAAAAGGGATTAAGGGTAAAATATTTGCATTCCGAGATAGAGACTATCGAACGTTCCAGAATCCTGCGCGAATTAAGGGAAAGGAAGTTCGATTGCCTGGTCGGGATAAACCTTTTAAGGGAAGGACTGGATTTGCCGGAGGTTTCTCTGGTGGCGATCCTGGATGCGGACAAGGAAGGCTTCCTGCGTTCCGCTACTTCCCTGATTCAGGTTGCCGGTCGCGCCGCCCGCAATATTAACGGGACGGTAATCATGTACGCCGACACCGTCACCGGCTCTATGAAAAAGGCGATTGCCGAGAGCAACCGCCGGAGAAAAATCCAGCTGGAGTTTAACCGTAGGAACGGTATTACCCCACGCTCCATTCAAAAAGAAATAAGGGCGGGCATCGAAGACTTAGAGGAGGCCCGGGTCTTTGTGGCGGATTTAACCGGTCAGGAACGCGACGAATACGAACTTGCCAAATATATCGCAGAGTTGGAATATGAAATGGAGCTGGCTGCCAGGAACCTGCAGTTTGAAAAAGCAGCCCAGCTGCGCGATGAAATAGCGAGGGTAAAGAATGCTGTTAGCCATTGATATAGGTAATACGAATATAAGCCTTGGGGTGTTTAGAAGGGGGCGCCTTCTGAAGCGTTACAGCATCGCGACGCGGCAGCCTTCCTACCACAAGGACCTAAAAGCGATATTTAAAAGGAATAAAATCAGGGCGGTGATAATATCCAGCGTAGTGCCTGCCGCCGGCGTTTTATTAAAGAAGGATTTGGCGGGTTTTATAACAAAGAGGCCGGTAGTCGCAGGCAGCGATATCATTATACCTATAATTAACCGTTACCGCCGGCCCCGCCAGGTCGGCCAGGACCGGCTGGTAAATGCCTATGCCGCGGTCCGGCTTTACGGAGCGCCTGCCATTGTGGTGGATTTCGGCACTGCGGTTACCTTTGATGTGGTCTCGCGCAAAAAAGAATACCTCGGCGGTATGATCCTGCCGGGCCTGGGTCTTTCCCTCGAAAGCCTTGCCGAGAAAACCGCGCTGCTGCCCCGCATAAAATTAAAAAGGCCCCCTGAGTTCATCGGCAGGGATACCGCAAGCAGCATGCTGAGCGGCATCGTTTACGGCTTTGCGGCAATGGCGCAGGATTTGATACGCCGCATCAAAAATAAGACAGGCAAAGATGCGGTTGTAATCCTTACCGGAGGGGATAGCGTCCTCCTGGCGAAATATATCGGGGGTTTCGACCGGTTAGATACGGATTTGACCCTTAAGGGATTAAGCCTGCTTTATTGCAGTAACTCCTTGACAAAAAAGCGCTTTTAGTTTATAATGGTTAAGAATTCTAGAATGGAAGATGCGTAACTCTAAACGGGTCGCGAAAGCCACGGAGGGGTCGAAGAGATAATCCGTGGTTTTTTATTTCCATGCAGACAGATACCTCGCAAGATAAGAGAATCTTTCAGAGAAGCCCCCTGCGGATCAGCATGCGCTTTCTCAATACCCTTACCAATAAGTGGAATCTGGTGCATACCGAGGATATCAGCGCTGCCGGCATCGGCATGGTTACCGAGAGGCGGGTAGAGCCGCGCACCCCGCTGGAGATGTGGCTGCCCATACCCGATAAGGGAGAAACATATTACA
>Ga0209609_10002467_pt1 | contig 10565 bp, 8 predicted proteins | sample LakKivw325mmetaG_FD_184136 | JGI IMG/M metagenome (GOLD analysis project Ga0209609, IMG submission 184136) | Anoxic lake water microbial communities from Lake Kivu, Rwanda to study Microbial Dark Matter (Phase II) - Lake Kivu water 325m metaG... | ecosystem: Environmental > Aquatic > Freshwater...
CGTATGGAGAGATGGACATTGTTGCTCGAGACGGGCAGCGCATGGCGTTCATCGAGGTGCGCACGCGACGCAACACGCGCTTGGGCACACCGGAGGAGTCGGTCACGCCGCGCAAGCAGGCGCGCCTGGCGACCGTCGCTCGCAGCTACCTGCAGGCAGAGGGCTACACTGATCTGGATTGGGGGATTGACGTCGTGGCCGTGGAGTTGGATAGGCACGGCGGCGTCCGGCGCATCGAGTTGATTCGCAATGCGGTTGCGGAGATGGCATGACGCCACCAGCCACCATCCGACCGCTGGTGGCGGTAGTAGGCCCTACAGCCGTGGGCAAGACCGCCCTCGCCATGCGCCTGGCGGAAGTACTGCCAGTGGAGGTGGTTTCGGCCGACTCGCGCCAGGTCTACCGCGGCATGGACATTGGCACGGCCAAGCCGACGCTTCGAGAACGCGAACGTGTGCCGCATCACCTGGTCGACGTGGTCAATCCGGACCAACCGTTTTCCTTGGCGCAATACCAGGGGCTGGCCGGCGAAGCGATTGAGACCATCCACGCCCGCGGGCGCATCCCTTTGCTCGTGGGGGGCACGGGACTGTACGTTCGCGCCGTCCTTGAGGGGCTTCGTGTGCCGCAGGTGGAGCCTGACCCAGGTCTGCGCGCCAAGTTGGCAGCGGAGGCGGCGAGCGAAGGGTACGCGACCCTGCACCAGCGGTTACGCGCACTCGACCCAGTCGCGGCCGAGCGCATCGATGCACGCAATGTGCGCCGGGTAGTGCGCGCCCTGGAAGTCTGCTATCGCATGGGCCAGCCAATGTCCAGCCTGCAGCGGGCGGTTCCGCCGCCCTATTCGATTCTGCGCATCGGTCTGCGCATGTCGCGCGAGCTGCTCTATCGGCGCATTGACCAGCGGTTGGAGCGCATGATCGAGGCAGGGTTGGTCGAAGAAGTGCGGTCGCTGGTAGAGCAGGGGTATGGTTATGACCTGCCCGCGATGTCTGGATTGGGGTACCGTGAGATTGGCGCTTATTTGCGCGGCGAGATCACGCTGGCACAGGCCGTTACCCACATCCAGTGGCATACGCATCGTTTTGTGCGCCAGCAGGCGACCTGGTTCCGTGCCGACGATGCCTCGATTGCGTGGTTTGAGGCCTTGCCGCTTGTCAGCGAGCTTGTGCTTGTGCGCGTCCGTGCGTTCCTGGCAGAGCAATAAGCCGGCACGCGGCCTCCAATTCCTATACGACTGAACGGCAGCATTGTGGCCGGAGGGCTTGCATGGCACTGAAGGTGGGGGACATCCTGGCAGGAAAGTACCAAATCACCGCCGAGGTCGGCGAAGGCGGCTTTGGCAAGACTTACCTGGGCTACGACTCTGGCATGGATCGCCAGGTCGCGGTCAAGGAGCTGTTGCACGACAGCGCACAGGTGGACCCCGAAGACTATGAAGACTATAAACGGCGCTTTCGCAAGGAGGCGCAGGTCGTCAGCAAGTTCGCACATCCCAACGTCGTGGGTGCCTATGCCCTCGAAACCGATGCCTCAGGGGATCTGTACCTGGTTCTGGAGTTCGTGGATGGCGGCAGTCTGAAGAACCTGCTGGACAACGGCCCGCTGGACCCCTCCCGGGCAGTGACCATCGCGCTGGACCTGTGCGACGCGATCGATGCGATCTGGAAGCTGGACATCGTGCATCGCGACGTCAAGCCCAGCAATATCCTGCTGACCAAGGACGGTCAGGCCAAGCTGACGGATTTCGGCGTGGCACAAGTGGGACACGAGACCAGGCGCACGCAGGAGGCTCACGGCCACCCGGGCACGCCGGCTTACAAGTCCCCGGAGCAGGCCAGCAGCAGTGGCTATCTGGACCAGCGTTCGGACCTGTATGCGCTGGGTCTCGTGCTGTACGAGATGCTTACTGGTAAGTTGTATCTACGCAACCGCGTGCCCCCCCACCGCTTGAACCGCAAGGTCCCCAAGAGCCTCAGTGCAGTGGTCATGAAGGCGTTGGAGGCCGATGCTGCGGAGCGCTATCAAAGTGCGCAGGAGATGCGTAGCGCATTGGCAGAGTCCGTCAAGGGTGGCCAGATGCAGGGGCTTCGCCTTGCACTGGGAAACGCACGAGAACTGATTTCGGCGCGTGCGCTGGGAGTAGGTTTTGGCTTGGTGGCGGTGGTAGCGCTGGTCTATCTAGGGCTCCAGTCCTATGACAACTCGCAGTCTCAGCACGTCGATGAAACGGCCACTGCGGATACGCGGCGTGAGACCTTGCGTGCAGCCTTGCTGGCAACGCCGACGTTCACGCCCACGCCTACCCCCATGCTTGCGGATGCATTTGAGCCTGATGACATCGAACCACGCGCGTTCTCGCTGGGCGAAACCCAACAGCGGAACTTTTATCCTGATGGCGATGTGGACAAGATCAGCTTCCGCGTCAAGCCCGGGCGGGTATATTCGGTCATCACCACGGATCTGGCCGTGGGCGTGGATACGCTGATTGTGGTATCTGCCGCCGGTCAACGCTATGAGAACGATGACGCTACCGCCGGTAGCCTTGGGTCTGAGGTGAGCTTTCAGGCAGTGGCTGAAGCGGTCGCGGTCGCCTCCATTAGCAACAAGGGCAAGTTCGGGCCGGAAGCGACGTATGAGCTCACGGTGATCGAGATTCCACCAACGCCCACCTGGACGCCAACGGGCACGCTCTTGCCAACCCTGACTCCGACAAACACACCGACTGAGACTCACACTCCGACGCCGACGGCGACGCCCACACACACCTTGACCCCGACGCCGACCCTTACGCGAACACCTACGGAGACGCGTACCATCACACCGACGCCGACCCATACCTCCACGTTCACGCCTACGCGGACTGCCGTGCCGGCGACGCAGACTCCTACGCACACGAGCGTGCCTCCCACGGCAACGCATACACTTGAACTGCCGACGGCCACGCAGGTGCCGCCGACTGCTACGGAGACACCCCCGCCGCCGACGGACACGCCCATCCCACCGACGGACACGCCGGTTCCGCCCACGGATACGCCTGTCCCGCCGACGGACACCCCAGTGGCCAATGGCCACACGCTCTGATCTGGATTTCGCGGGGCCGTGGGGAAGAAAGGCCAGCCCGAATGGCCCCGCATAAGGACAACGGAGAGGTGATTGTGTCGCAACGCAAAGAATGGGTGGCCATCGCGCTCCTGGTGATCCTTGTCTTGGCCGTCTTCTGGAAGGCCGTGTTGGGGGGCGTATTCTGCTTTGGCGATATCTTCAATGTGCACTATCCGTTGCGAGCCGCCTACGCCCGCGAGCTTGCGCGCTTGAGCTTGCCTCTGTGGTCGCCACATGTGCTGGCAGGCTACCCACTGCTGGCCGAGGGACAACTGGGGGCTCTATACCCACCCAATCTCATTCTGCACTTCCTGTTGCCAGTTCCTATCGCTCTTGATGTCTTCATCCTCGGGCATTTGATCTGGGCAGCTGTGGCTGCCTATGCCTTTGCGCGCTGGCTCAAGCTGAGCCACGCTGCCGCCGTGTGCACCGGCCTGGTGTACGCGCTGGGCGGCTTTGTGGTGGCGCACCTGGATCACGTGAACATCCTGGCGAGCGCATCCTGGATGCCCTTGCTCTTGCTGATGACCGGTAGGCTCATGCGAAACCCTTCCAGATCGCGCCTGCGTGATTCCGCAGTGCTTGCCCTGCTGGTCGGCCTCGAGCTGCTGGCCGGACACGTACAGATCGCTGTGCTCAGCCTGTTAGCGGTTGCAGCCTATGGGTTCTATCTGGCATGGGTGACCAGAGCGCCGCTGAAAGCAGTGGGCTTGTTTGCGGCTGCGTTGGCCTTGGGAGTGTGTTTGGCGGCCGCGCAGTTGCTGCCGAGCTATGAGTTGACGCAGCTGTCGGTGCGGGCTGGCGGTCTCGACCCTGCCTTCTTCACATCATTCTCGTTGCACCCTGCCTATCTGTTTGGCCTGGTATCTCCTTTCTTCCTGGGCATTCCTTCACCTCAGGTTTCGGTCGAGTACGTGGGCTACGTAGGTCTGCTGCCGTTGTTGTTGGCGCTGCTGGCGCCGTGGCTCGTCCGAGCGAAATTGTCTGCGGCCGAGCGCCGCACGCGACACGAGCTTTTCTTTGGCGGCCTGGCGATTGTGGCGCTGCTGCTTGCCTTTGGTCGCTGGAATCCCGTCTATGCGTTGCTGCTGCGCGTGCCTCTACTCAGTCTCTTTCGCGTACCGGCGCGTTACCTGTACCTGTTCTCTTTGTCTGCGGCGGTGTTGGCCGGTCTTGGGCTGAACGCGCTCCAGGCCGGCTCAGGAGCGGTCAGGAGCACTGCGATCGGCATGCGCGGCTGGCTGGTGATCGCTCTGGCGGGTTTGTTGGCCGCGGTCGCCGTTTTGCGGGTGCCATCTGTCGATGATCTGCTGGTAGTTTGGCGCTGGTTGCCGCTGGCGCTGGGGCTGCTGTCCATGGCCTGGCTGGTTTGGGCCTGGGCTCGCAAAGGCAGCACTCAGCTTCCGGCGGTGATCGCGCTGGTGCTGATCGCGGTGGACTTGATAGCCTTTAACGCGGTCTACAGCCTCACAAACAACCAAACCATCTCCCCGGAGGAGTTTGCCGCCCGGCCTCGCTCCCTGGCGTTCTTTCGTGCACAAGAGGGTGTCTACCGTCTGTACACGCATGACCGCATCGTGCCCTGGGCGTCCGTCATGCGCGAGTCCTATTTCTGGAATACTGCTCTCATAGATGACCAATTCAGTGGCAATGGTTCGTTCCCGCTCATGCCAGAACGCTATTCTCAGTTCACGGCGAACATGACTCCTCGCATGCTGGATCTGCTGGGCGTGCGCTACTTCCTGATTCCGCAGGTGTTGCCTGTGGACGAAGCCAGCGAAGCATACGATCTCGACAATCCGTTCGCGCTCAACCCTGTGGGGAAGAGCGTGGTGATTCCACCCACGCAAGTCGTGACGCTGGAGGTAGAATCCTACCTTAGCCACTCGGTGGACTGGGTCGATGGGCAGCAGGTGGCGGAAATCGTGCTGCGCGGCACGCAAGGCGAGCGCAAGGCCATCGCACTGCATGCCGGCTGGCACACCTCCGAGTGGGCGTATGATCGCAGCGACGTGCATGCGGCCGTGCGGCATGCACAGGCGGCTGTAGCTCGCGTCTGGCCGGCGCGCTCAGGTTTCCCGCCCGAGGATCACCGAGGCTACACATACCGAGCCACCTTCTCCATCACGCCAACCCTAAGCGTGCAAGAGGTGCAGGTGCAAGCGCTGGTTCCCAATGCCTTCTTGAGGATCGAGCGCATTGCCTTGATTGATTCTTCCGGGGAGAGTCGGCTCCTTTCTCATCTGGCTGGTCAGGGAGACCACACTCTGGCGTACCGCTCCGAGGACGTGGCCGTGTACGAGAACCACGACGTCCTGCCGCGAGCGTTTGTTGTGCACGAGGCCAGAGCCGTTCCGAAGGATGGAGATGCCCTGGCGTCTCTGCTGGATCCAGCTTTTGACCCGGCGGCCCAGGTGCTCCTGTCCGCCGACTCGGCGGTAGAAGCGCTGGCACCATCCGCAGGCAGCGATCAGGTGGAATGGCTTCTGTATGACTCGCAGCGTGTGGTACTGCAGACTCGCAGTTCTGCCGACGGCTACCTGGTTCTCAGCGACTCGTGGTACCCAGGCTGGCGGGCGAGCGTGGACGGACGAGAGACGCCCATAGTACGGGCTGATCTGGTCTTCCGTGCGGTCTTCTTGCCGGCTGGAGACCACCAGGTAGAGTTCAGGTACGAGCCGCGCTCGTTTCAGATGGGGGTTCTGGTCAGCTTGGTCGCGCTGGCGGCGCTGCTCGGACTGGGAGCCTTGGGGCACTGGGCAGCAGACAGATCTCGGTAGAGTGCGCGGCAACTTGCGATGACCAGCCAACTGCCGTATAATCCAATCGTGCTGCGGAAGCAGGTGCAGAGTATCAGTCTGAAGGAGGCAAGAGGATGAACGTTTTCAACCGTGTGGTGGTAGTGCTGGAGATCCTGTTGCTGATTGTCTTGTTGATCGTCTCCGCCGTTGTACCCAATACCGTGTTGGGAAGACTGCTGTACACGGCCGAAGTCGCCAGGACCAGCCTGGAGGCGCGCTGGCCGGTGAGCTATCTGATCTTCCTGGCTGTGGTTGTAGTGCTGATCTTGCTGTTGCTGGCGTTGCTCTGGCTCGAGCTGCGACCCAAGGCCAAGAAGGCCGTCGCGGTGCGCAACGTCAGCGGTGCCAAGGCGGAGCTGGGGACTGCTTCGGTCGAGCAGAGCTTGCAGTACCGCCTCAGTGAGATCGCCGATGTGCTCAAGGCCAAACCTACGGTGAAAGGCAAACGTGGCGCGGTTGGCATTGAGATCGATCTGGAGACCAACCCGGAGATCGATGTTCCTGCCAAGACCGCTGAAGTGTCACAGGCGGCGCGAGAGGTAGTCGAAGGGAAGATGGGGCTGAAGGTGGCTGACATCAAGGTGCGCATCAAGCAGGCGGCGTACGCCAGGCCCAAGCCCGCCCCCACGACGGCCGAGGCGCAGGGCAGCGTACCCTATGAGCCGACGTTTCCGAGTACGACCGAACCAGTCGTACCGCCCGAAGACAGCCCGCCCACAACGCAGTTGTAGTTGATCCTGATCGCTTTGGCAAGGGCGTAATGTCAGCCGGCACCGGGGTGCAGGCACTGGCCGAGGGTGAGCGCGATGATGTCCTCGACCTGCCATCGCGAATTGAGGCTGTGCTCTTTGTGGCTGATGATCCAGTGAGTGTTGCGCAGGTGGCTCAGGCATTGCAGATTGACGAGGACCAGGTAGAGGTAGGGCTGCGGCTGCTCGCAGAGCAGTGCCAATCCAGAGGGCTCCGTCTACAACGTCAGAATCGCCTGGTGCAGCTCGTCACTGCCCCGCAGGCAGCGCCTGATGTGCAACGCTTCCTGGGCCTGGAGTCCACTGGCCACCTGTCTACGGCGGCCCTGGAGACGCTGGCGCTAATCGCCTACCGCCAGCCCGTGACTCGGATGCAGGTCGAGGCCATCCGCGGCGTCAACTGTGACGGAGTGCTGCGTACCTTGCTCGCCCGAGGGCTGGTGGCTCCTCAGGGGCGGCTGGACCAGGCGGGAAGGCCCATCATCTACGGCACTACTTTCGAGTTTTTGCAGTGCTTCGGATTGTCCAGCCTGAGCGAGTTGCCAGCTCTGGAGGATCTGCAAGCGTGGAGGGGAGGTGGTGAATCCAATGCCCGTGAACACGAAACGGGTGAGGCGGAGCCGGACCACGCGGTATGAGGAATCGGATGCTTTTCCTGTGAAGCCCTCGACGCAGCGCGAGACGGCTAGCCGGACAGACAAACGAGCCACTGCCTCAGCGACGGCTGGGAGCCAGGTGTTGAATCCCTACCTCTCGTTCGCGCTGTTATGCGGCATTGGTGTGACCACCTTCCGGCTAGATCATTCGTTGCGATTAACCCTGCTGTGGTTGGTCTTGCTGGCCATGGTGCTACTCTATGCCGAGAACAGACCCTTGAAGGCGAAGTACAGCTTGCTCAACTTGGTGCGGGGTGCACTGCTAGGTGCTGTGGTCGCCTTGCCACTGTACATCTTTGGACGGAGCTTCTTCTATGCCACGGCCTCCCGCCTCTACGGCGTGAGTGATCTGCAGGTGCTGCTCGAGCGGGCGGTGTTCCTGGTGCCACTGCTGGAAGAGACCTACTTCCGGGGCATAGTACAGCGCGAGAAGGGCTTGCTCCTCGGAGCGCTGTTCTTTGGTCTCGCGCAAGTGCTGTACTTCGTCCCGGTAGCTACTACCTTCTCCCTGGTGCTTACCGCCGTGGCGGCGGGCATGGCTGTGTTTGGCCTTCTCTATGGCTATCTCTACCAGCGCTACGGGTTGACAGCCAGCGTTGCCTGCCACGTGATGGTGAATTTCATCCTGCTGGTGCTGCCATCGCTAGTCGCCAGGATTAGTACACTGCTTGCTTGACTAGCGCTGTGTTCTGTGCTATAGTTTCTGGTCTATTGGGGACGTGGTGCAGCGGCCTAGCATACCTCCCTGTCAAGGAGGAGACCGCGGGTTCGAATCCCGTCGTCCCCGTACGTCGCATCAGGCGGAATAGCCGTCCGAATTCAGCCTTGGGCTCAATCTGAAACCCAAGGCTGTCCTCATTTCTGCCCGTAGTCATGCGGCGCAGCACCCGAGCCAGGGGTCCCGGAACTGGTTGCCGTTGTCAGTAGCCCGCAGAACGAGGTTAGGTGACTTGTGGGAGCTCTACCACTTGGATACTCGATGGCTCGTCCGTGGGGTATAATAAACGCGTGGGTCCTGCGCGCCCTCGTCGCAAAGAGACCAGCTTGCACCCGCGCGGGCCAGGCCATGACGCTCGGCCACCCATTCCCGTTGACACCCAATGCGGAACGCGTCCGATGCTGTTGTGTACAACGAATCTGGGAGGAGATGCTATGTCGGCAGACTGGGAGACCCAGAACTGGTGTGTGAAACCGGAGCAGATGTTCGATCTCAAGGAGAGAGTTGCCCTGGTTACCGGCGCCGCTTCGGGCATTGGTAGAGCGATAGCCTTGGGGCTCGATGCCTACGGCGCCCGAATCGTCCTGGCCGACCGCGACCCGGTCGGGGCCCAGACCGTGGCATCCAAACTGCACAACGAAGCCCTCGTGGTAGAAGTGAACGTTACCAAGGAAGACGAAGTGCAGGCCATGGTCGAGAGAGCGTTGAGCAGGTTCGGGCGCATAGACATCTCGTTCAACATCCCTGGCATCAATGTGCGCAAGCCGGCCGTGGAGCTGACGGCAAGTGAGTGGCGGTCGGTGGTGGAGGTGAACCTCAACGGAGCCTTTCTCTGCGCCAGAGAGGTAGGCAAGGTCATGCTGAGACAGCAGAAAGGCAGCATGATCAGCATCGCTTCGGCCAGAGGGCTGACGGGCGGACCCGGGCAGTCGGTCTACTCGGTGACCAAGGCAGGGCTGGTGCAGATGACCAGGTGTCTGGCCCTTGAATGGGCGCCGCATGTGCGGGTGAACGCCATCGCGCCGGGATATCTCAAGACCCCCCTGGTCAAGGAGATCATGAAGGACGTCGCTTGGTACGAGCGCATCAGAAACCTGCATGCCATGAAGCGATTTGGCGAGCCCGAAGAGGTGGTGGGAGCCGCCGTTTTTCTGGCCTCGGATGCCAGCAGTTTTGTGACGGGTGCAATCCTGTCGGTGGATGGCGGCTGGACCGCGGGCCAGGGTTGAGCAGCCATTCTCATCAAAGCCATGAATGCTGCCTCTAGCAAACCTACGAAGGATGAGGCCGGGATCGGTCAGAGGGCGGATACCTCACGGGGCGCGCTCCCGGGTGCACATGTGACCGCCCAGCCGGCCGAGACTGCCAGCCTGATCGACCGGATTGTGCGGCTGTGGACCGCATTTGTCCGCGGTCAGTTGACGCTGATGCTTGTGATCGGTGTGTCCACCTGGCTGGGATTGACTGCGCTCGGTGTGCCCGGTGCGCCATACCTCGGGATCGTTGCCGGCCTGCTCGAGATCGTTCCGCGCGTGGGCCCGGTAATCGCCATGCTTGCGGCAGCCGGCGTGGCCTTGTGGAAGGGGTCAACCTATCTGCAGATCAGCCCACAGCTTCTCGCCGGGTTGGTGATCCTGTTCTCCATTCTGCTGCAACAGCTGGAGAACCTGTTGATCGCCCCGCGAGTGATGGGAGATGCCCTCGAGCTGCCGGCCCTGGTCGTCCTTGCAGGCATCACGATTGGCGGTCTGGTGGGCGGGGTGCCCGGCGCGGTGCTGGCGACTCCGCTCCTGGCCACAGGCCGCGAAGTCGTGCGCCATGTTCGCCGCAGGAGGCGGGGCAAGCAGCCCTTTCCGCCCGAGAATGCGGGGCTGTAGCCAAGAGCTGCCGCTTCATGCAAAGGACAAAAGAATGACCAACGCAACATCCCACCCGTCTGTTTCTGTTCTAGTGCCCAACTTGCTGCGCAGCTTCATTGCGGAATGGTGGGAGGGCGATTTCCCTGCCCCGTCTTCTGGTCCAATCCACAGTTCCGCCGTGCACAAGTCAAACGAGGCTCATCTTGAACGCTTTGTGGATTCGCTGGCTGCGGAGTTCAAGCACGCCCCTCGAACGGCCTGCGAGCGCGAGAGCACACGAGAACGCATCCTCAAGGCCTTTGCCGTCTTTGCGCGGGGCGCGCTGGGGTTTGAGGACCGGCACCTCAATCTCCTACTTGGACGCGGCTTTCCCCAGTCCGCGGTCCAGTTCACCCAGATGGCGCGCGCCTTTGACGCTGCAGTCAGCGCCTCCGATATCTTCCAAGCCAGCCGCAATATGTGGACGATGAACGGCTTGCAGGTGCTGCTGGGCCTGCCAGTGCGGTTGACTCCGGCCATGTTTGCCTACAGCATGTTGTATCCCTACACCGACAACTACCTGGATGACCCAGCCGTACCGACAGAAACCAAGGTGGCGTCAAACCAGCGCTTCGCCCTGCGCCTGATGGGCGAAAACGTGGAGCCCGCCAATGCCCAGGAGCGCACGATCTGTGACC
>Ga0209609_10002468_pt1 | contig 10555 bp, 7 predicted proteins | sample LakKivw325mmetaG_FD_184136 | JGI IMG/M metagenome (GOLD analysis project Ga0209609, IMG submission 184136) | Anoxic lake water microbial communities from Lake Kivu, Rwanda to study Microbial Dark Matter (Phase II) - Lake Kivu water 325m metaG... | ecosystem: Environmental > Aquatic > Freshwater...
AGCTCCCCCCGTGAAATGCTTATCCTCCCCCCTGCAAGCGGAGCGCGGCGGGGGGGACTGAGGGGGGACGACGCCACGCCCCCCTCTAGCTCCCCCCGTTTCACGAGGGGAGGACGGGCTTCATCCCTGGCGGGGGCTAACCATCCCACGGGCCGGGCACGGCCTGCGGCTGGCAGGCCACCTCTTCTGCCTCCGGTTGCGGGGCGTTGTGGTTCAGGATGGCGACCAGGGCCCCGTATGCACTCCCTCGTACATCCTCAACTTCATCCTCCAGCCGCGCCAGCAGCGGCTCCACCGCCCGCGCGTCGCTCAGGGCTCCCAGCGCTATCGTCGCACTCCACCGCACGTCGCAGTATTCATCCTCCAGCCGGGCCAGCAAACCGTCCACCGCCCGCACGTCGCCCAGCACCACCACGCGCGGGCGGCGCAGCAGTTCGGGGATGTCCACCGGCTTTGCCTCAGCAGCCTGCTCGCGGCGGGCCATCATGCGCAGGGCCATCTCTTCCCCTTCTGCATCCTCCGGCATCTCGGCCATCCACTTCGGCCATTCGGCGCGGGATTCCAGTTCGGGGCGCGCCTGCACGGGCACGAACACGTCCTCCATGCGCAGCTTCACCGTGCGGTTCTGCACCCGTGGCGCGATGCCGCCCAGGTCCAGGTACTCGAAGCGCTGGCGCAGGGAAGCCAGGTAGTCGGCGCGCATCTGCTCAAGGTCAGACCCTCCAGCCATCGCCTCCAGGTCGGCGGGTTCGAGTAGGCGCAGGCCGTGTTCCTTCGCCGCGTTGCGGGCCGGCCTGCTGAATCCGGCTGCCGAGACGATCACGCCCTCGTCAATCAACTTGAGCGTTCGCAAGCCGTTCACCACGGCGGCAAAGCCGGAGACTATCTCGATGCCAACAGGTTTGGTGTAGTCCTTGGCCTCGACTGCGATGCGGTGCAGCGCGCGGTCAGAGGTCTCCATCTCGACGTAGACGTCAATCTGATGGCCGGCCAGTTCCACGTCGTGCTCCACCTTCCACGCGCCGATGGCCCGGCAGGCGTTCGCCACCTGCCGTTCCAGCGCCTTGCCGGTTTTCGTGGTTTTCTTAGCCATCGCACATCCCCGCTTTACCGAATATTACAGGCCGCTCTGCACTCAGCCAGTTTTTGCTCCGAGTCTATCCACAGCTCTTCCCCAATTCCAAAGTACAGTCAGCTTCTCCAACCCACAACATATAGGCTCTTTCCAGGCCCGCTCCCAATTCCTGGTAGTATCCGGCAGTGGCAACAACGCTATCCACCTTTCCACAGGGCCTACTACGGCTACTAAAATAGAGTATTTCACAAAGGATGTGAACAATGGGTGTTCACAACACTGTCACCGATTCGAAAATCAGGGTCAATTGGCGAGATTTGCCACTCTCGTCTGTGCCCCGGACAATGATACGTTCTACGAGCTTTTCGTCGTTCAGCGGCAAGCAACGGGTGAACAATTCGTCCAGCGAACTGAAAGTCTCTTCTACCTCCACCAATTGGCGCGAAGTATCTGTGGTACGAAAGACAATAACTCCCTCGGTCACTTTAGTGGTCATAATTTTTCCCTAACCCGGACAAGCCGGGATCAATAATAGACTTTATCGGGAATAAGCCGTCTCACGCAAAGGCGCAGAAAACGCCAAGGTATTAGCGGAAAAATGGCTTGTTGGCTGCGACCATCGCGGTTTTTCTGCGTCTTTGCGAACTTGGCGGCTTGGCGTGCACATCTTTTTATTTCCAATAATGTCTAGAGTAGGGGCGATCGGCCGGTCGCTCCTACTCATCCCGTTACCGAAGTGGCCAGGGGGATTAAGACGTGTAGCTTGCTACCGGGGCAGCGCTTATGGTCGCAGCCCTCACTTTCAACCCACACCCAGCCGCCGTGAGCTTCCATGATCCCCCGGGCAATGGCCAGCCCCAATCCAATCCCGCTACCCAGATAGCGGCTCTGGCTGGTGGAATGTAGTGAGGGGTCCTTTACCTCGTAGAAGCGAAGGAAGATGCGCTCCTGGTCATCCGGGTCAATGCCGATGCCCGTATCCGCGACGATGACTTCCAGCACGTCGCCTTTTGAGGCGATTGGTTTGGTCACGTGCAGGTCACCATTGGCGTGTATCACGCGACCATAGATGTGGATAGTGCCGCCGTCGGGGGTGTACTTTATCCCATTGTTGATCAGGTTGCCGAATACCTGCAACAGTCTCTCCGGATCGCTGTATACAGGGGGATAGCCGCTGAAGTCTTCGGCGATAATCTGCTGGTCGCGCTGCTGGGCGAACGGTTGCTGCTGCAGCACTGCTTTGCTGATAACGTCTTTAATCGCCAGGGGAACCAGGTGCAGGTCCAGTGTCCCTCCCTCGATTTTGGTCACATCCAGCATGTCGTCCACGATGTGGTGCAGACGGTCAACTCCCTTTTCCATGCCCTTCAACATTTCGACCATCTTGTCGTCGAGGCTGAATCCACTGCTGGGAGCGAGCAGGATGGTGAGGTACCCTTTCATCACGGTGATAGGCGTTCGCAGTTCGTGGGCAGCGATGGAGATGAACCGTGATTTAAGTTCATCTGTCCGCTGTAATTCGATGTTGGCCTGGGTCAGTTCGGCGATTTTCTCCTCCAGACGGTCCACGAGTTGTTGGCTGTACTGCTTGAGGAAAACACGCTCCTGTGCTGCCGGGACCTCTTCGCGCTTGCCGCCCAGGAACTCGCTCACCTGTGAAGGCAGCAAATCTACGTCAATGGGCTTGGGGATGTAACCGTCGCAACCGGCGGTGAGAGCCATTTCTCTGTCGCCGGCCATCACTCTGGCGGTGAGAGCTATGATGGGTATGTTTTTCAGTTCAGGGATGCCCTTTAGCTTGGTGGTGGTTTCGTAGCCGTCCATTCCAGGAATGTTGATGTCCATCAAGATCAGATCTGGAATGGTTTCCTGGGCAACGCGAATGCCCTCCAACCCGTCCACTGCCTCCAGCACGGTGTGGCCCGCTGCTTCCAGAACGCGCTTGACCAGCAAGCGATTGGCCCGGTTATCTTCGACATACAGGATTTTGCTCATCGGCACTTCACCTCCTTCCGTCCGGGGCAACCTGAAGGGGCAATGTGAAGCAGAACCGGCTGCCTATACCCACCTGGCTTTCGGCCCACAATCTGCCATTGTGCATCTCTACCAGACGCTTACTGATAGGCAATCCCAGTCCGGTACCCTCCGCCTGGCGTGACAGGCTGCTGTCCACTTGACGGAATTCTTCAAACACGATAGGTATGTCCTCCGGTGCGATTCCGATCCCGGTGTCGGCTACGGTGAACAGGAGGAACAATTGCGGGCGAAGCCCACCCTGAGACTCCACAGTTTCTACCAGGCGATCCACGGTGAGAATGATGGTCCCTCGTTCGGTAAACTTGGCCGCGTTAGACAGGAGGTTGAGTATCACCTGGCGGATGCGCATGCGGTCCACGTGCACCGGCGGCAGGCCGTCGGCGATCCGTTCGATGAGTTTGATGTCCTTATCGCCAACGAGTGTGAGGGTGATGGCCATCACACCATACACCAACTCTTTGACGCCTACCCATTCCTTGTGCAGTTCCATTTTGCCGGCTTCGATCTTCGAGAGGTCGAGGATGTCGTTGACCAGGGAGAGGAGGTGTTGTGCGCTGGAGTAGATGGCGCTCAGGTCCTCGCGCTGCATGTCGGTGAGCGGCCCGTCAATCTCGTTCAGGATAACCTTAGCAAAGCCGATGATGGCATTGAGCGGGGTGCGCAGTTCGTGGGATACGTTGGCCACGAATTCGCTTTTCAATTGGTCTGTTTCTTTGACTTTGAGGTAGGATGCCTGGAGTGCGGTGTTGGCTTCTTGCAAGCGGCGGTTAGCGTCCTCCAGTTGGGTGTTAAGCTCGGCGAAGGGATCGAACAGCCGCTCTTTGAGGATGAGATAGGCGAAAATCAGCGTCGCGGCGATCATAAAAACCGAGTCCAGCGGATACTGGCCGATGGCCGGGATGACCTCCAGCAACCCGCCGACAACCACCAGCATACCACCCAGCGCCAGCAATCCTTCGCCTCCGTTCAGTCTATGCTCTGTCCCCTTGCGCTGCTGCGCAAGGTATGCCGGCCAGAGGAGGATGCCTTCGGCCAGGGTAAAGAAGCCAATGGCGTAAGCCAGAGCCAGGGCGAGGGGCGGGGAATTGGGCAATGTGTAGTTCAGGGTGCCCTGCGGGTGGGCTGTGACCTGGATGCCGAAGCCAGTGGTGAAGATTATGACCCAGATCACTGCCAGACCCACAAATCCCACGCCGGTTAACACCCGGCTGAGGATCGGCGAGGTCAGGCCACTTAGCTCCAGGGCCAGCAGGTGGAAAGTCAGGGGCAGGCTCAACAGGCCGAGCAGGGCCACCGTGAGCCACGTCTCGGAGCCGGGCAACCCGGCCCATTCGACGACGTGCAGCATGAAAGTTCCGCCGTTCCACAGGGCAACGGCCAGAATCATCAGACTGAATAGCACGTTCAACCGCCCGCGTCCCTGCAGCAGGATCATGAAGGCCAAACCCAACGGGATGGCCAGGCCCAGCATTTTCAGCAGCAGAGATGCGATCAGGAGAATAGACATCTCAGTGTTTTTCCTTCCCCACAACCCCGCCGGGATTCCTTATGAACTGCAAAGAGCACAAAGGACACAGGCGTTCTTTGTGCTCTTCGTGTCCTTCGTGGTTGAATTGGTTCGGTTGCGTTGTCATCCAGCCAGAGCGCGGCCTCGCTCGAAGGCAGTTTTGTTCAGGGCCACGTGCTTGGGTGGTACCATGTCGGTAATAACGGTCAGCCAGACCTCGACCGGGATTTCCAGCCTGGCTGAGAGTGCACCCAGCAATACGACGTTGGCCACGCGGGCGTTGCCCAATTCCTCGGCAACGGTGATGGCGGGAACGAATTGCACGTTCGCCGTGACTTGAGCCAGCGTATCTCGGATGCTCCTGTCGTCGGGGTAGGTGTCCTTGCCAGCGGTGACCGATACCGGTGGTGTGGTGTGCTCGTTGACGAGCACCGTTCCGCCGGGCCGCAATTGTTCGATGTAGCGCAGGGCTTCCAGCCGCTCAAAAGCCAGCAAGTAATCCACCTCGCCCTGGCCGATGAGTGGAGCGTAGACCTTGTCCGCCCAACGCACGTGGCTGGTCACGCTGCCGCCGCGCTGGGCCATGCCGTGCACTTCTGATTTCTTCACGTCGTATCCGGCGCGCAGGCCGATCTCGGCCAGGACGTTGCTGGCTAACAGGGTACCCTGCCCGCCTACACCGGCGAGCAGGAAATCCACTTTCTGCTTCACAAGTTATCCTCCTTATCCAAGAAGTAACCATTTAAGCATCATAGTCGGTTCCATTCATCTACAGAGATTGAGTGGCCTGTGATTTCCTCCACTTCGCGCAACATCATTCTAAGTTGAGGCACGGAGTACTCAGCATTAGATGGCATAGACGGTGATTCTCGTAGACCATAAACTGGTGGCGCGTACCGGAGAACGGGCCATCGAAGCCGATTTGTCGTAATCGTCGGATGAAATCCTGACGCTTACATGGCACCCATCGGCTCATAGTTGGGCTCCTTGTTCAGGTCAATACTGGAAATCACTGGTAAGGAATGGCCCAACTTGAGGCCGATCAGGATCCAGTCCTCCAATGTGGAACGCAATTCGTCCTCGCATTCGCGCAAAGTGGCCCCGAAAGCCACCACTCCTTTGCACAGGGGAATCCGTCCGGCGAAAGTGCCGTCTTCCAACTTATCATAGACGGCATGGGCCATCGCCTGATCTACGTAGTCAGTCAGAATAAATCGTATGACCATTTTGCACCTCGGTTCATCACCAATCGGTAGTCAGGTGACAGTCACCTTGAAGGTGACTGTCACCTGAAAGTACCTTACCATAATTCTCTTTTCCTGCCTGCATCCTACCTCATCCGCTATCGCTCGCTTTGACTTCACACCGCGCATCCACGACCGTTGGCTCGCAGCCGGTTGCTTCTTGCGGGCCGTAGAGTTGGGCGCGGAACTGGATGGCGTTTGCCGGGCACACCTGGGCGCACAGTTCACAGCCAGTGCACAGCAGCGGGTCAATGTCTGATTTCTGACGCTTGTTCTTCTCGTAAATCTCGTCGGACTTGCGCAGGGCAGGACAACCGGTGCGGAGACAGGTCCAGCAGGCGATACACTTGCTGCGGTCCACTTTCAGCGGCTTGTAGGTGCGCCGTACCTCTGGCAGCAGGACACACTCGCGGCGGACTACGATCACCGAGGGTTCTTCCCGGTCCAGGGCCTCCCGCAGCGCGGCCTCGACCTCTTTGATTTTGTAAGCATCCACCGTCGTCACATGGGAGATGCCCATCGCTCGCACCAGCGGCTCGAATTCCACGGCGACGGTGTCTTTCCCTTGAAGGGTTTTACCTGTGCCGGGGTGTTGCTGGTGGCCGGTCATGGCCGTGGTGCGGTTGTCCAGAATTAAGGTGATGGTATTGCTCTGATTGTAAGCCACGTTGAGCAGAGCGGGCATCCCGGTGTGGAAGAAAGTGGAGTCACCGATGGCCGCTACGTGACGCTGCTGGATGCTGGCCCTGGATACGCCGTGAGCCACTCCGATGCTGGCTCCCATACATCCGCAGGTGTGCACTGCGCCCTGCGGTGGCAGAAAAGCCAGGGTGTAGCATCCGATGTCCCCGTTGACCACCAGCTTCAGTTTCTTGGTAACGGTGAAGGTGGCCCGATGCGGGCAACCCGGGCACAGGATGGGCGGGCGGGGCGGCAGCGGCGGCTTTTGCAGTGCGACTGTTTCTACCCGTGTCGATTCCGGCAACAGCCCCGCTTCGATCGCGCAGTCGCGCACGATTCTTGGGTTGAGTTCACCCACGACGGGGAAAATGTTTTTGCCCTCGCATTCAATGCCCATCAGCCGGATCTCCTCCTCGATGAAAGGATCCAGCTCCTCGACCACGATCAGCCTGTCCACTTTGGCGGCGAAATCAGCGATGAGTCTGCGGGGCAGTGGGTAGGTCATCCCCAATTTCAGGAACGAGGTCTGGGAAACGGGGAACACCTCTTTCGCGTACTGGTAGGCGACGCCATTGGTGACGATGCCCAATTCAGTGCCGCCCATTTCCACCACGTTGTAGGGAAAAGTTTCGGCGAACTCGGCCAGTTTAGCGATGCGTTCCTCGATGACGGGATGGCGTTTAAGGGCATTGCCAGGCACCATCACGTACTTGGTGGTATCAATGCGGTATTCCGGCGGACCCTGCCAGGTGTCGTGGCGTTCTTCGGGAATCTCTACCGGCGTGCTGGAGTGGCAGATACGGGTGGTAGGACGCAGCATTACCGGGGTATCGAACTGCTCGCTGATCGCCAGGGCCACGCCCACCAGGTCCTTGGCCTCCTGGCTGTCCGTTGGCTCCAGACAGGGCACGCGGGCGAATTTGGCGTAGCGGCGGTTGTCCTGCTCGTTCTGCGAGGAGTGCATCAACGGATCGTCCGCCGAGACGATGACCAACGCGCCTTCCGTGCCGGTCATCGAGGCGTAGAAGAAGGCATCAGCGGCCACGTTCAGGCCGACGTGTTTCATCACTGCCATCGCCCGGCTGCCGGCATAAGCTGCGCCGATGGCTACATCCAGGGCTACCTTCTCGTTGGGACACCATTCAGCGTACACGTTGGGCATGGAAGCCAGTGTCTCCAGAATCTCGGTGGAGGGCGTGCCGGGGTAAGCAGCGGCTACTCGCACTCCGCTCTCCCATGCGCCGTAGGCTATGGCTTCGTTGCCAGATAGCAGTCTTCTCACGAATTCACCTCCTGAGCGTATTTCGTGTTGAGTGTTCCGTTCCGCACCACACACCTGCAACAAGATTATAGCATTTTCGGGCATTCGTGGCAAGCGTGTTGGCGGGAGGGGCTTGCAAAATCCGGCAATATAGGTATAATTCTTGCCGATCAGTACTTTTGCGGTAGCACCGCGTTACAGCGTGGTGGCATACCGGAGGGGCACTCCCTTGCGGTTGCCCCATTGGGCGGGCACGAGACCTGCCCCTACAAATCAAACTTTATGCTGTTTGTTTTAAGGAGGTTTTTCTGCATGACGAAGAAATGGGTGTATCTTTTCAACGAGGGAAGCAAGGAGATGCGAAATCTCCTGGGTGGTAAGGGGGCCGGTCTGGCGGAGATGACCAACGCCGGCCTGCCCGTCCCACCGGGATTCATCATCACCACCGAAGCGTGTCTCAGCTTCTTTGAGCATGGCAAGCAATTCCCGGCCGGCATGTGGGAGCAAACGCTGGAGGCGCTGAAAGAAGTGGAGAAGCAGACTGGCAAGAAGTTCGGTGACTCTAGGAATCCGTTGCTGGTCTCCGTGCGTTCCGGGGCGCGGGTTTCCATGCCCGGCATGATGGACACTGTCCTCAACCTGGGCTTGAACTCTGAAACTCTCCAGGGGTTGGCTCAGCTTACCGGCAATGAGCGTTTTGCTTACGATGCCTATCGCCGCCTGATCCAGATGTTCGGCCGTATCGTCAAGAGGATTGATGCCGAGAAATTCGAGCACATTCTGGATGAGTACAAGGAAAAGACAGAAGGGAAACGAGATACCGATCTGACGACCGGGATGCTCAAGGATGTGGTTGCCGATTTCAAGGCGCTGTACAAGCGTGAACTCGGCGAGGATTTCCCCGAGGACCCCTACGAGCAACTGCGCCAGGCGGTTATGGCTGTCTTCGATTCATGGTACGGCAAGCGGGCGGTGGACTATCGCAACTTCCACAGGATTCCCCACGACTGGGGTACCGCCGTCAACGTGGTGACCATGGTCTTTGGCAATATGGGCGATGATTCTGGTACAGGCGTGGCCTTCACCCGTGATCCGGCCACCGGAGAAAAGGTGCTGTATGGCGAGTATCTGCAAAATGCTCAGGGTGAGGACGTGGTAGCCGGCATCCGCACGCCCAAGAAGATCGCCGAACTGGAAAGGGACATGCCCCAGATATACGATCAGTTCGTGAAAGTGGCGGCGATGCTGGAAAAGCATTACCGCGACATGCAGGACATGGAATTCACCGTCGAGCGGGGCAAGCTGTGGATGCTTCAAACGCGCAGTGGTAAGCGGACGGCGGCCGCAGCGGTCAAGGCGGCGGTGGACATGGTGCGCGAGGGGTTGATCACCAAAGAAGAGGCTCTGTTGCGCGTGGACCCGGCGCAGATCAACCAACTGCTCCTGCCGCGCTTCGATCCCAGAGCCGTGGAAAAGGCCCATAAGGCAGGACGTTATCTGGCCAAGGGGTTAAACGCTTCTCCAGGTGAGGCATCGGGTATTGCTGCTTTCGACGCGGATACGGCGGAGGAATGGGGTCAAGCTGGCAAAGCGGTGATCCTCGTTCGCCCGGAGACTGCGCCCGATGACGTACACGGGATGTTGAAGTCAAAAGGCATCCTGACTCAGCGCGGCGGAGCCACGTCGCATGCGGCTGTGGTTGCCCGCGGCCTGGGTCTGCCCTGTGTGGCTGGCTGTGAGGCCATCCGCGTGGACCCGGAGAAGAAGTTGTTCACCGTTAATGGGAGGGTGCTCAAGGAGGGCGAACTCATTTCTATCAGTGGAACCACTGGGGAGGTGTTCGCCGGGGCTATCCCGACCATCGCTCCGGATTTCAAGAAAGAAACCGACCTGATTACCTTGCTGGGTTGGGCCGATGAAGTGCGTCGCCTGGGGGTGTGGGCCAACGCTGATTACCCCAGGGATGCAATCAGAGCCCGTGAATTCGGGGCCGAAGGCATCGGCTTGTGCCGTACTGAGCACATGTTCTTTGAGGAGGAGCGGCGGCCCATCGTGGTGCAGATGATCATGGCTGAGACGGAAGAGGAACGTCAGGAGTGCTTGGACAGGCTCTTGCCTTTCCAGCGGGAGGATTTCGAGGGCATCTTCCGGGCTATGGATGGCTGCCCGGTTATCATCCGCCTCATTGACCCGCCCATGCACGAGTTCCTGCCGCCCCGCGAAGAACTGCTCGAGGAAGTGACTCGCCTGCGCTGTACGGGTGAGAATCCCGAGGAGCTGGCCAGGAAAGAGAAGATGCTGCGTGTGGTAGAGAGTATGTGGGAAGTGAATCCCATGCTGGGTCTGCGTGGCTGCCGGGCCGGCATCATGTACAAGGGCTTGACCGAGATGCAGACGCGAGCCATCATTGAGGCGGCTTGCAACGTGGCCAAAGAGGGAGTGGAAGTACATCCCGAGATCATGATCCCTTTGATCAGCCACATCAACGAGTTGAAGCTGGAACGGGAGAAGCTGGAGAAAGTGGCCAAGCAGGTGATGGCCGAGAAAGGCATCCAGATCGACTACAAGTTTGGGACGATGATCGAAGTCCCGCGAGCGGCCCTCACTGCTGATGAGATCGCCCAATATGCTCAGTTCTTCTCCTTTGGCACGAACGACTTGACCCAAATGACCTACGGCATCTCCCGCGATGACGCTGAGGGGAAGTTCTTGCTCCAGTACGTGGATCGCGGTATCTTGCCCTCTAACCC
>Ga0209609_10002472_pt1 | contig 10541 bp, 9 predicted proteins | sample LakKivw325mmetaG_FD_184136 | JGI IMG/M metagenome (GOLD analysis project Ga0209609, IMG submission 184136) | Anoxic lake water microbial communities from Lake Kivu, Rwanda to study Microbial Dark Matter (Phase II) - Lake Kivu water 325m metaG... | ecosystem: Environmental > Aquatic > Freshwater...
AACCAGGAAGCTTGCGACAAGTACTACTACCAGCTGAAAAAGGACGGCATGCTGGTCGTGGACTCGATCAACGTAGAGCGCGTTCCTTCCACCCGCGCCCACCGAATTCCGATCACGCGCATTGCAGAGGAGGCCACGGGTAAGCGCATTACTGCCAACGTGGTGGCGCTGGGTGTGATTGTGGGCCTCACCGGCGTGGTATCGCGGGCGGCGATCGAAAAAGCCGTGACCGCACGCGCACCCAAGGGCACCGAGGAGTTGAACCTGAAGGCCCTGCACGCCGGCATGGAAGCGGCAGAAGGACTGAAGGCGGCGAAGTCCAGGTAGCACGCCGCCTCGCGCATGGAGGCGAGCATGGGAGACCCCGGAAGTGAGACTCAGAGCAGCCAGCGCACGGTGGAGCCAGCAGCGGCCGGGCGGCGCAGTGTGCGGCAGGGCCTGCCAAGGTACCTTGTCGAAGGGCTGGCCCTGGGCTGCGGAGCCTTGCTGTGCGCCAACAACTGGCCTTGGGCGCCGGGCGCCCACGATCCGGTACGCCTCGTGGTTGGCGTCGCTCTGGTCTTCCAAGCCTTGTTGGCGCTGGCCATCGAGTGCCTGTTGTACTTGAGCAAGACGCGCAGCGCGCAGGAAGCCGCTCTGAGTTCCTGTCCCGAATGCTTCGAGCAGCATCGCCCTGGCCTGCCGCCGCACGAGCTGCTGGCATTGGAGTTTGGGTACGCTCAGACCACGGCCAGCGAGGCCATGAACGACCGGCACACGCTCGTGAATTTCTACCTCGTGCTCACGGGCGTCGTCCTATCGGCAGTGATGGCCCTGGTGGCGGCGGATCGGCAGTGGCCGCTTCCATTCGGTCTGCCGGTAGTCGGCATGGGGCTGCTGTGGTTGCTGGACGTCGTGGGCTGGCTGTACCTGTTACAGCTCATCCGCCTGCGTCAGGCGTGGCGTGGCAGCGTGCTGGCCATGAACCAGATCAAAGAGTTCTACCTGCACAATGCGGCCCACTTTGAGGCTGCTGCGCTGAGCAAGGCTCTGCGATGGCAGCCGAATACCGTGCCGGCGGCGGCGAAACTCTGGACCATACACTTCTTCTACGCCATGCTGATCTCGCTGCTGAATAGCGTCGTGTACGCGGGTGGCGGTGTGCTGTGTGGTCTGGCGCTGGGAGTGGGCGGCGAGCAATGGCCCTGGCTGCTGCTTGCGCTGTCTGCGCTCTCGATCACGTTCTTTGCCTTCAGTTTGTACGTCTACCAACTCTTCCTGAGCGAGCGGGCTTGAACGGAGGTGACGCCGTGCGTGTGGAGGTCAGCAGCCGCCGCAGGCTGTACGAAGGCTTCTTCCAATTGGAGCAGGCCAGGTTGCGCTTTGAGCGCTTTGATGGCAGCATGAGCCGAGAGGTGGAGCGGCTGGTGTTCGAGCGCGGGGACTCGGTCGCGGTCCTGCTGTTCAACGCCAGACGACGCACGGTCACGCTCGTCGAACAGTTCCGCTATCCGGTCTACCTGCGCGAGGGCCAGAACTGCCGCCTGTTGGAGGTGGTGGCGGGCACGATGGAGCATGGCGACGCTCCAGAGGACGTGGCGCGTGCGGAGCTGCTGGAAGAGGCGGGCTACTCTGTGGGACGCCTGGAACACGTCACCACGTTCTATGCCAGCCCGGGCGCGGGCACCGAGCGCATCCATCTCTACCTGGCGCACGTGAACAGCAAGGCTCGTGTCGGCGCTGGAGGCGGACTGCCGGACCATGGCGAAGACGTGCGCGTGGTGGAGATGCCGCTCGAGGAAGCCCTCGGCCTGGTGCGCAGCGGCGTGATCCGCGACGCCAAGACCATCATCGCGCTGAAGCACCTGGGCGCGAAGGCGAATGCCTGAGGGGCCCGGTTGAGCGCCATTCCCTTTGTGCAGGATGATGTGGTGAGGCGTATTCTGGACCTGCTGCGCCAGGAGCACACGGCTGCCTACGTGACCGGCGGCTACGTGCGCGACTGGCTGCTGGGCCGGGAGAGCAAGGACCTCGACCTGAGCGTGTCAGCGCCCGCCATCCCGATGGCGCGCCGCATCGCCGATCGCACCGGCGGAGCGTTCTATGTCCTGGATGACGACCTGGACGCAGCCCGCGTCCTCTACAGGTCCCCCGATGCCCTGGAGGTGGATTTCGCCCGCCTGCGCGCTCCGGACATCGAGGCCGACCTCGGCGAGCGGGACTTTAGTGTGAATGCCATGGCTGTGGACGTGCGAGCGTGCTACGACCAGTATCCCGAGGTGCTGGACCCACTCGGGGGGCGCGACGACCTGGCCACGCGGACCTTGCGCGCCACCAGCGAGCATGCCTTCCGGTCTGACCCTGTGCGGCTGCTGCGTGCTGTGCGCCTGGCCGCCAGCGTGGGTCTGCGCATCGAACCAGATACCCAGTCCTGGATGCGGCGCGACGCAGCGTTGATCTCTCGTACCAGTGCGGAGCGCATTCGCCAGGAACTTGTGCTCATCGTGGCTGCGGACGGAGCAGCAGGCCACCTGCGCTCGCTTGATGATTTCGGCCTGCTGGAGCCGATTCTGCCGGAAGTCACCGCACTGAAGGGCATCACACAGTCCCAGCCGCATGTCCACGACGTCTACGAGCACACGCTGGAGACCCTGAACCAGGTGGAGCGCCTGAGCGCAGAACGCGGCTCGCAGCTCAATGCGCTGGAGCGGGAGTACCTTGGCGCGTTCTCGACGCAGTTGGACGCGCACGGGGCAGTCATCACGTCAGAAAGGCGCTCGCGGCGCATCCTTCTGAGATTCGCTGCATTGTTGCACGACGTGGGCAAGCCCGCAGTACGTAGCGTGGAGCCCAGCGGGCGCATTCGCTTCTTTGAACACGAGCGGAACGGGGCCGGGGTCGCGGCGGGCGTGATGACTCGGCTGCGCTTCTCGGCCCAAGAGGCTGACCGCATTGGCGTGATTGTGGTTAACCACATGCGACCGGGGTTGCTGGCCAGGGATCACTCGGCTACGCGCAAGGCTGTCTATCGCTTCTTCCGAGACTGCGGCGACGCGGGCCTGGACGTGCTGCAGCTTTCGCTGGCGGATCACCTGGCGACGCGCGGATCGCGTCTTGTCGTCGGGCACTACCGCGATCACCTCGAAGTGGTGAAGCTGATGCTCGAAGCGTACTTCTATCAGATGGAGCAGGTAATCTCTCCGCCGCCGCTGGTTAGCGGTCGAGACGTGATGCAGCTACTGGGGATCCCACCCGGCCCGCGCGTAGGCGAGCTGCTCGAGGCCGTACGCGAGGCACAAGCCGAGGGCACGCTGTGCACGGCCGAAGATGCCCACGAGTTCCTGCGCAACTGCTTAGCGCGTCCGTAGACCTTGTTCGCGTCCTCAGCCTGCTCTGCCCTCAGGTTGCCTTTTGCCCAGCTCGCAGAATCTCGATCCACTCCGGCGTACGCGCGTCACGAACGCTGTCACCACGGGGTAGGTAGGGTTTGAGGTCCAGCACGGGACTGCCATCGAGCGCATCCAGCCCTCGAATGGTAAGCACGTTGCCTTGCCGCGACAGCAACTCCACCACCTGCAATCCAATGGGATTGGGACGGAGAGGCGTGCGGGTAGCGAACAGACCCACGGCAGGCACGTCCCGCCGGTTCTCTGGATGCACCTTGAGCTCGACTGCTCCTTGTATGCGGTCGAGCCAGAAGAGCACGATCAGGTGCGAGAACTCTTCCAGACCCTCCAGAGCCGGAGTCCATCGTTCATCTACGACGATGTGCTGGACGGCCTTCTCCCAGGCATTGGAGATTGCCTGTGCAAAAGGCCCCTCAATCCGACCAACGGGAGTCAGTTCGATGCGCACGTCACACCTCCTGGTTCAGCAACCTTCCCGAAGGGCTGCGCTAGGAATGTGACGCTCGCCAGAGCGCCCTTCGGGAAGGTCAAGTCAACCCACGCTGCTCAGCAAGCAACGGGTACATGTCACTAGAGTTGTGGACCTGTGATAGGTCCCATCCAAAGCGCTTGGGGTAGATGATGAATGGGCGGTCCTGTGAGCCACCCAACCCACCGTGCGAAGCCCATTGGTTCTCGAAGCAGATGACCCGATCCCTGGCCGGATCATACGCCCCGAAGAGCATCAGGTCACCGCAAGTGGGAAACGAGGCCACACGCCGTACCTGCAAGGAGGCTTCATCAGGCTCGGCGAGGCGCAGCAGTGGATTCTGGCCCTCCACGCGTTGGCCCGAAGCATCATCCAGCGTCAGGATACCTTCTCGCGACATAACCAGAGTCTGTTGACCTTCGCGTGCCACAATCATCCAGATGCCCTCATGTGCCAGTAGCCTTACGATCAGCCCGGGGAATGCCGCCGACACCTCGCTAAGGTCTAAGCGGCGTGGTGTCAGGTTGAAGTAGACATGCGCCAGAGAGCCTGAGCTCTTGACCACCACGTGGCACTGGTGGCTAAGATCCCAGTCGGGCGCTTCGCTGCGATCTTTGGTCAGACGGCGCTGCACCAGGTTGCGTATACGACGCACAACGCCGGCCGTGATGGGACGCAAGTGACTCTCAACATCGCGCATCTCCTCCAGGAGAAAGCGCGCCTGTGCCAGGGGTTGCTCTTCACCGTCGGCATGCTCTACCAGCAGCACGCTGCGGCCGAGCTGCTCCGAGATATGCTCTCCCAAGCTGCGGCCAAAGCGCTGTGCAAAGGGCTGGGAGGGCGTTTCCCCATGGTCGCTGAGCACTACCATCACGTATGGGCGGCTGAGGTGGGCACGCGTGAGGCGATAGATCTGCCCGATGCGGTGGTCAATGTCGTGCACTGCCTGGCGGGCGGCCATAGAATCCACCCCGAAGTGATGCGCCAATACATCGTAGCCAGAGTAGGTGGCGTAGATAGCGGGCACTCCGCGGTAGACGTCGACCAGCACGGCGAACGTCTCGATCTCACGCAGGATGACGTTACTGACAACACGCAGCAGGGGGTGCACTCCCAAGAAAGGTGGATAGGACTCCCCTTTTAGTCTGGCTGACACGCGTTGGACCACGTCTGTGATGTACTCCTTTAGCACTAGGTACACCATGTTCAGGCTCCGCAGCGGATTGAGCAAGAACAGGCCGACGAAGCCAAGCCCGCGCACACCTTCGAAGATGTGCCTTGGCTGCAGGGCGGACAGGGTAAAGAGGTTACTGCTTGCGTCGCCGTCAAACAGATTCACATAACTGGCCCCACCTGTCAGAATGCCGGGATGCTTGCGCGAGATGCGGCCTTGGAGCAGGGCCAGCACGCTGGGCAGATTGCACACCAGCGATGTCCTGCGATTCTTGTCGTACCAACGAAAGGCAGGGATGTCCTCGTTGTCGCCAAACATAATCCCAGCCTGTGCGGCGGGGGTAGAACTGGGGAGACCACAGCGCCAAGGGGAAAGGCAGTAGCCGTCCTTGCTTAGCAGGCGTTTGATGAGAGGCAGGCGGCCCCACTCCAGAGACTGTTGCAGAAGATCGTAGGAAAGCCCATCAATTTGGATGAAGATAATGCCCGGTTCCTCAGAAGCACCTGACTCGGAGCGCAGCCCCAGACGCTGCACGATGGCAGCGTACTTCTTGGAGTAATAGAAGCCGGTGATGGCGGCAAAGCTATCCAGTAGGGTTGCCGCGGCGTGGGCTGCCGCGTGGCGGATGTGGGCGATACAGCTCCTGGCAAGGTTCTGGCCATGGAGCCACGCTTGCCTCACGTCACTACCACAGAGTTGGTGCCACCATAGGGGTTGGGCACGTACCTGTCGGCTTTCCAGTCATTGTGCCAGTCTGTACCGTTGGCAAGGTAACGAAACTGGTACTCTCGGCCGCGCTCCAGCTCGAGCACGATGTACCACGTGTCGCCATCGCGATCGCGCGTCATGGGGTGCGAGGTATGGCTCCAGTTGTTGAAATCGCCCACCAGATGGATGGAGTCGGCCCAGATCACCGACGGTAGGTCAAAGCGCACCACAACCTTGGTCGTGTCCTTTGAGGCGGTCTTTGTGATCATGTGCGTGCTCCGTTTCCTCAGACCTGTTATGGGAGTCAACGGGTGCCAGTCAACCAATCACATGCACTGCGCCTATTCAGGCGCCAGTCGGCCCAATGATGACGAGTGGTTTGGGAGTGAAAAGCAGCACAAACAGGACCAGCATGCCAATGGCCAGAGCCCTCTGCCCGGCCGTGAGTGGCGTAACGTCATCCAGCGGCTCATCACTGCGCTGACCCAGCAAGAGCAGGATGAACGCCCATCCCCACCAGGCAGGGTGCACGAATCCCAGCGCCAATGTGATCACAACGACGATGCGATTCAGCCAGCGAGTGCGCTTGCCCAGCAAGGCATAGGCCACGTGGCCTCCGTCCAGTTGCCCGGCAGGAATCAGGTTGAGCATTGTGACCAGCAGGCCGCCCCAAGCAGCCATGGCCACGGGATGGAGGAAGACGTCATAGCCACCTCCCGGTAACAGCCGCCCGAAGATGACGAACTTGATCGTGGCATACAGGATGGAGTTCCCCTCCATGACCGCACCGGGCGTCAGAATCAGAGGCTGTACCGTCGAACGCAAAAGGCCCACAACCAGCAGCGGAATCGCGACGCATAACCCAGCCAGCGGGCCGGCTGCGCCGATGAGCAGCGCTTGGCGACGGTCATGCATGGGCTGCTGCGCGCGAATCACTGAACCCATGGTGCCGAAAGGGGGCAGCGGGAAGGGTATGAAGTAGGGCAAACTGACCGCCATGCCGAAATGCCTAGATACGACATAGTGCCCAGCCTCGTGAGCCATGAGGATGCCCATCAATGTGGCCGCAAAGGGCAGGCCTGCCAGCGGTCGCTGCAAGAACTCGCTCGACGTCATACCTTCCCACAACGCCCCGATGTACAGCACGGAGACGAGGGTGAGAACGAAGAGCACAGCGGCGCGCACGTCTAGGATCGGTCTGGCGACAAACAGGCCGCGTGTGGCAATCACCACCACATGATCGGATTCCGTGCGCAAGCGTGCGGTGTAACCACGTTGCTTGAAGCTTGACAAGATGCGTTCAGAGGCCGCGCGAGGCTCCGTCAGCAGGTCGCCCTCAAAGCGCATTTGGCGGTCAGCTCCCACGCTCGTGGTGATGCTTCTCACAGCAAACACAGCCCCGATGGAGGCGGCCAACTGTTGTGCGATCTCCAGGTCACTCTGGACAGTCAATTCTTCGCTCCTAGTCGCAGCTTTCAGTGGGGCTGCTATCTGGGCGCGCGGCGATTTCCTGTAGGTAGCAGCGGACTTCGTCGCCGTAGTGAGGGTCCATGAGAGCGAACTCCAAAAAGGCGCGGAAGTAGCCGCCAAAGTTGCCGATGTCGTGGCGGCGCTGGTCAGACGAAAGCGGCACGGCCAGTACGCGTCCGCCCTGGCGGATCAGCGTTGAGATTGCGTCGGTCAACTGCACCTCACCGCCGCGCCTCGCCCGGGTACGACGAAGGGCTGCAAAGATGGCCGGGCCGAACACAAAACGCGCGGCGATGCCCCAGTTGGCAACGGGGTCGGTAGCCCGAGGCCTTTTGGATAGACTGGTGACCTCGAACATGCCTTGCCCCGTGTCAGTCCCGGGGGCAGGGCACACGACTGTGCGGCCGCGCGCCTTCGCGGGCGTAAGCTGCTCGACGGCAAGCGTCGCGTCAGCGCCTGCCTCCATGTGAGCCTGGGTCATGCGGCGCAGCAGCGTACCCATCTCGGGCTCGCAGACAATGGAATCGCCCAAGGCCATGGCGAATGGCTGCCTTCCGGCAAAGTCCTCAGCCAGTCCCAGAGCATCGGCTAAGCCCTGTGGTCCGCTCTGACGGATGTACTGCAATTGCAGGCCAGATTCGAGATACGCCAGCTCGGCCAGCAGTTCGTCCAGCCCTCGATCCTGCAGGTGGTGTACCAACTCGGGGTCGTGGTCAAAGTGCTCCTGGACAAGGGTCTTCTTACGGCCGGTCACGAAGCAGATGTTCTCCAGGCCTGCGGCGCGCGCCTCCTCGACCACGTATTGCACGACCGGACGGCGCCCTACGGGCAGCAATTCCTTCGGCAGCACCTTGGTGGCAGGAAGCAGGCGCGTGCCCAGACCCCCCACGGGAATGACCGCCTTGGATAACGTCAGATCCCTGCGCATGGCCCCCCTTCCTTTCAATGACCCTGCCTGGCGTCGCACGTATTGTATCCCGAAGTGAACATGCAGACAAATCGGGTCGGGAATGTGATGCGCAACGCTTGCTTCAAGCCATGCGTCGGCTTATAATGTGGCGAAGTCGGTCACGGAGGAATTGCGCACATGAACCCATCTGCCTACGCCCTGCTCATCGCCGCTGGCTTCATTGCTGGCTTCATCAACACGCTGGCCGGCAGCGGCTCGGCAGTGACTCTGCCCGCACTGATCTTTCTGGGCCTCCCGGCCAGTGTCGCAAACGGCACCAACCGTGTGGCCATCCTGCTGCAGAACATCACCGCCGTGGCCAGTTTTCGCCACGACCGCGTGCTCGATACGCGCGGGGCGCTGTGGCTAGCAGCTCCTGCCGCCCTCGGATCTTTGGTCGGCGCGCAGATCTCGCTCGGTCTGGACGAGCGGCTGCTCGAGCGCGTGATCGGGGTCGTGATGTTGATCATGCTCGTGCTGATTTTGCTGCGGCCACAACGTTGGCTGCACGGCACGTTGAGCCAGATGCCCGGGCGGCCAGGGCTCAAGCACATGCTGCTGTTCTTTGCCATCGGAGCCTACGGCGGGTTCATTCAGGTGGGTGTGGGTATCTTCTTGCTGGTGGGTTTGGTGCTGGACCTGGGCTACGATCTAGTGCGCGCGAACGCTGTCAAAGTGGCAGTTGTGTTGGCGCTGACGCTCGTTGCGCTTGTGGTCTTTGCTGCCAACGCGAAGGTGCAGTGGCGCGAAGGCCTGGTGCTTGCCATTGGCAGCACTCTCGGGGCGTGGGTCGGCGCGCGCTTTGCCGTCGAGCGCGGCGCTGTGTGGGTGCGGCGCCTGCTAATCGCCATCGTCGTGTTCTCTGCAGCGCAGTTGCTGTTGTGAGCCGGGTTCCCGACGCGACGTTGAGCTCCCTGGCTACTGAGTTATGGCTTCAACCTGCAGCAAGGAGCGCACGTCCAGCAAGGACAGGGAGCCGTTAGGCACGAAAAGCCAGTTGCGGAAACGGTCCTTGCGGAAGGCTTGCACGCTCAGCTCGTAGTAGAGAGCCATGCAAGGGCGATCGTCCAGAGCAATCTGCTGCAGTTGCCAAACGAGTGCGCGGCGCTGTTCTTGGTCCACTGTGGTGGCTTGCTGCTGCCACAGTGCGTCGTAGGCGGAATTGGAGTAGCCGCAGCGATTGAGGCCGGTCTCGATCTCCGCGCTGCTCAGAGTGCTCAGCAGGTATCCGGGGTCCGGGCCACTGCTCGTTTCTGCTAGCAACAGGTCGTAGTCAAAGGCGGCTACGTTGTCCAAGGCCGCAGAGGTCAGTGCCTGGACTGTCACCCTCACGCCGGCCTGAGACAACCAGTTGGCGAGCATGGCAGCCACCTGGCTGTCAGTGGCGGAGTCAGCCGGCGCCAGCAGACGCAAGTTGACCGAGCCGGTGCCACTGGGAGATTCCCGCACGCCATCGCTGTCAGTGTCCCTGTAGCCTGCGCTCTCCAGTAGCTGCTGGGCCTGCTCCAGGTCAAAAGGCACATCCTGCAGTTCCGTACTGAACCACTTGCCCAGAGCGGGCGGGATGATACTGGTGCCTGGCATTCCGCGCCCCAGCAGCGCAAGGTCAATCAATTGCTGGCGGTCAATGCAGTGGGCGATGGCCAAGCGCACCTGCCTTTCGCGTAACGCGGGATGGCCTGTGCTCTGAGGCTCTGTAGAGACGTTGAGCAACAGGCTGCTGACGCGCGGCTGGGGCCCGCTCAGCACCTGGATGCGTGCATCGGTCTTGAGCAGGGCGATCAGACGTGGAGGCACCTGCGAGATGATGTCTACACTGCCGTCCAGCAAAGCCTGCGCCAGTTGGTCCGGGTCTGGGTAGTCCTGCACCACAATGCTCCCGACCTTGGGCGGCCCCATCCAGTACGCCGGGTTGGCTGTCAAAGTGATGCGCTGACCGGGCTCGAAGCCCTGCAGCGCAAATGGCCCGGTGCCTACGTGCTGACCCTGGGCGAAAGCGCTCGAGTCTATGACGCTCTTCGGCACGAGTGGCAGCCAATGCAGCATCGCCTCCACATTGCCTGCTGCCTGGGTCAGGGTGACAGTCAGCGAGCTCGGCGACGTGGCCTGGACGCTCTGCACGGTCACGCTGTACCCACTGTAGTAGCGCAGTCCGGCCTCCGTCGGGAAGGTCTGCACCGCTGCCGCCACGTCCGCGCTGGTGAAGGGCTGGCCGGCGTGCGTCTTCAGGTTCGGCTGTAGGTCAAACACCCAGGTCCTTCCGCCATCTGGGCTGAACCAGCTCTGGGCCAAGGCAGGCGCGAAGGTGTTGTTCAGGCTGTGGTAGATGAGTGTGTCATAGATGCAGGCCAGGAAGGGGTCGGCGCCGGACGGACCGGCCGGGTC
>Ga0209609_10002473_pt1 | contig 10536 bp, 7 predicted proteins | sample LakKivw325mmetaG_FD_184136 | JGI IMG/M metagenome (GOLD analysis project Ga0209609, IMG submission 184136) | Anoxic lake water microbial communities from Lake Kivu, Rwanda to study Microbial Dark Matter (Phase II) - Lake Kivu water 325m metaG... | ecosystem: Environmental > Aquatic > Freshwater...
ATCTTATAATTATACTTATTATCTTGGTAGTCGCGGCGATTGGGCTGCAGCTCTTTTTGGCGTTGCGCAAAAAAGAGGAAAAGCCCAAAGAAGACAACCAGGCGATGGTGATGATGCAAGAGCAGTTAAAAGAAATCCGCCAGACGCTGGATTCTAAAATGGGCGAGTCAACTAAGCTCTTGGGCGATTCAGCTAAAATTTTCCAGCAGCAGCATTTTGAAAGCGGCAAGATTTCGCGGGAGCTGGTGGAAAAAATCACCAAGCTGGAGGAAACCAATAAGCAAGTGGTCAATTTTGCCGACCAACTGCAGGACCTGCAGGATATTTTGAAAAATCCCAAGCATCGCGGAACGCTGGGAGAATATTATTTGGAAACCGTGCTCAAAAATGTTCTGCCACCGGGCAGTTACGAGACGCAGTATAAATTCAAAAATGGCGAAATTGTTGACGCGGTGGTCTTTGTGCGCGACAAAATTATTCCGATAGATTCTAAGTTTTCCCTGGAAAACTATAATCGTCTGGCCGAAGAAAAGGACGAAAGCGAGCGAGTGCGGCTGGAAAAAGTATTTGTTAATGATTTAAAGCTACGCATTCAGGAGACCGCCAAATATATCCGGCCAAAAGAGGGAACCATGGATTTTGCTTTTATGTTCATTCCACACGAAGCGATTTATTATGATTTGTTGGTCAATAAGATCGGCGCCCTGCAGGACGAAGACACTAATAATTTGATTCAGCGCGCGGCCAGCAAATATAAGGTTATTGTTATTTCGCCGACTTCGTTTTTAGCGTATCTCCAAACTGTATTGCAGGGGCTGCGGGCGTTGCAGATAGAAGAATCGGCCAAGGAAATCCAAAAATATGTGGAAACGCTCCAGCGGCATTTAGCTAGCTACGATGACCATTTTAAGCGCTTGGGCAATAGTTTAAAAACGACGGTCGGTATGTATAACAAGGCGGATAAGGAATTTGGCAAGATTGATAAGGATGTCGTAAAAATAACCGGCAAGGCGGGTGAGATAGGGCCGTTGCAAATTGAGGGGCCAGCGGCTAAAGAGGAAGAATAGCGTTGACTTTGAAGCCGTTTTTTGTTAAGCTATTTAAGCAATATAAAACGCCCTGCAAGGGGCATTTAAAATTATGAAACTGGCAGTTATCAAGACCGGCGGGAAGCAATACGTGGTGGCGCCGAAGCAAAAATTAAGAGTGGAAAAATTAGACGGCAAAGAAGGCGGCAAAATTAGCTTTGATGAAGTTTTGTTGCGGGCTGACGGCCAGAAGGTGGAAATAGGGCAGCCGTTAGTTAAGGGCGCCAAAGTCAGCGCTAAGCTTTTAAAGCAGGATAAGGCCGAAAAAGTAATCGTTTTTAAGTACAAATCCAAGAAACGCTATAAGGTTAAGCGCGGCCATAGGCAGCCTTTCAGTTTGGTGGAAATTGAGACTGTGTAATTTTCTCCCGCCCCGACGTAACGTCGGGGCGGGTTTTTTATAGAATTGCCGATAATCTTCCGATAAAGAATTGAGGTTGGTCTGTGGAGAAAATATGCTTGTTGGTTTGAACTGCTTTTGGTATAATTTAAGTAATTAAAGAACTAATAGAAATCCGGAACTCTGCACAGCAGAAGGTATTTTAATTTTAATCTGGCGTTGCTTTTGGCTGTTTCTTGACCATTTGGCCTTAGGCGGACAGAGCCAACGCTAAAAATAAAAGTATGAGCAAGGAAGGCGATTTGAAGATTGCCGCGTTTTGCGGGCAGGTAATCAAGTGGGGGCTTTATGTTTTTGCGTTTTTGGCCCCAGTGTTCTTTTTGCCTTTTAATACCAACGCGTTGGAAATCAACAAACAGCTGATGTTGGTGGTTTTTTGTTTGGTTTTGTTGATCGCGTGGCTGGGCAAAATGATCGCTGAAGGCAAAATGGAATTGAAAAAAAGCTGGCTAAATATAGGACTGGCAATTTTCTTTATTTTTTATCTGGTCAGCAGCGTGTTTTCAAAAAATCTTTATCAGAGCTTGGTCGGGTTTGGCGGAACCATTGGCGAATCGCTGTTTATGCTGACTGGGATGCTAATTATCTTTTTTGTGCTAGTCAATAATTTAAAGAGCCGTCAGGAAATAGCAAATTTGGCGTTCGTTCTGGTTTGCGCCGGTTTGGTGGCGGGGCTCTTTGGCGTGTTTCAGTTGGCCGGCAAATTCCTGCTGCCCTGGGATTTTGCCAAAACTACCGGTTTCAACACCGTTGGCTCGGTCAACTCCCTGGAAATCTTTTTGGCCAGCCTCTTAGTTTTGGCCGCGGTGCTGTTTACTGAAATTGACACCGCCCGCTGGCGGCAGATATTTTATGGCGTGGCGGCGGCCTTCTTTTTGGTGATGGTTTTGTCCATTAATTTTTCCAATGTCTGGTGGGCGTTGATGGTAACAGCTATTGTGGTGGTTTCCCTGGGTATTATTAACCGGGAGCAGATCAGTCAGTACCGGCTGATCTTGCCGATGCTGGCGTTGGCCTTTGCCATTTTGATGCTTCTGCCGGTTCAGCTTAATATTTTCACTTGGTTTACGGTGCCGGCGGAGGTTTCACCGTCCTGGAGCGCCACTTTTGACATCGATAAGCAGGTGGTCAAGGAAAAACCGTTCTTTGGCACGGGGCCCGGCAGCTACTCGTATGCTTACGGGCTATATCGCGATAAGGTATTGAATCAGACCGATTTTTGGAGCGTTCGGTTCAATCAGGGGATTTCCAAGATCGCCAGCCAGCCCGTAACTTTGGGGTTAGCCGGCTGGTTGACCTGGCTTTGCGTGGTGATCGGCTGGGCCGCTTATGGTTTAACGACTTTAATTCGCCGTCGGGGCAAAAATTGGCCAATGGCCATGGCGGTCTTTGCCGCCTGGTTTTTGCTGACATTTTTGCAGTTTTTCTACGGCACCAATTTAACATTGGAGGTGGCCTGGTGGCTGATGCTGGGTTTGTCTTTCTTGTCTTTGAAAACACTGGTGGTAAAGGGTGATGAAAACAAAGAAGTGGCAATTGAAAAAATTCCAGCCATGGCTGTTTCTTTTGACCGCACTTCGCCCTTTGCGTCGCTGTTGTCTTTTATTTTTGTGGTGGTGTTGGTTTTGACCATCAGCGTGTTGTATCTGGGCGGCAGTTATTATTATGCCGATATTCTTTATCAGCGCGGTTTGTCTTTGGTAAACAATAATAATGACTTGGAGAACGGCACAGTAAAAATTCGGGACGCGGTGATGCTTAATCCATATAATGACCTTTATCTGCGCACCTTGTCCCAGGCGGCGTTGCAGCGGGTCAATCAGGAGTTGGCCAAACCCCAGAGCGCGGAGCGTGATGCCAATGTTCAGAATTTGATCGCTACGGCCATTAACATTGGCAAGCGCTCAACGGACCTCTCGCCCTTGAACGTTGATAACTGGGTGCAGCGAGCGACCATTTATCGGGCGGTTATCGGGTATGTTAATGGCGCGGAGCAGTGGGCTTTTGACGCTTATCAGGAGGCGGCGAAATTGGAGCCGCAAAACCCGTCTTATTATCTGGAATTGGGCCGCACTTATATTTTTGCCGCTGATGTGCAGTCAGCCGCCGCGCGGACCAGCAAGGATGCTGATGCTAAAATGAGAGAATATTGGGGCCAGGCCGAAGAGGCGCTGAACAAGTCAATTGAGGCCAAGTCTGATTACGCGCCAGCCATTTATCAGTTAGCGTTGCTCTATGACCGGGAGGGCAAGGCCGGCCAAGCTATCGCCAATATGACCCAGGCCAAGAATATGTATCCGCAGGATATTGGGGTGGCGTTCCAATTAGGCGTGCTTTACTACAAGCAATCAAATTGGGCGTCTGCTAAAGCGGAGCTGGAACGAGCTATCTTAATTGACCAGAACTACTCCAATGCTCGGTATTTCCTGGGTTTGGTCTATGACAAGCAAGGCAATAAAGCCGCGGCGATTGAACAGTTTGAAAAAGTGGTGGCTTTAAACCCCGACAATCAGGACGTTAAGACCATTATTGCCAATTTGCAAGCAGGTAAGCCGGCTATTCCGCAGGCGCCCGGTGAAGCGCCAATTCAGTAAGTTTAGGGTAGAAATAAAAAACCCCGCCCCGACGTTGCGTCGGGACGGGGTTTTAAGTTCAAAGACTAATGGCGAAAACGAAGCGCGTTAATTAAAGTGGTTTCATCCGCGTATTCCAAATCTGAACCAGTGGACAGGCCGCGATTGAGTTTAGTTATTTTTACTTTAAGCGGCGTCAGCAATCTTTCCAGATACAAGGCCGTGGTGTCGCCTTCGGTGGTGGGGTTAAAAGCCAAGATTATTTCTACGGGCTGGCCGGTTAAATGCTTTACGCGCCCGACTAATTCCTTGATGTGGAGCTTGTCGGGTGTCAAACCCTCTACGGGCGAGATGAGCCCGCCTAGCACATGATACACGCCACTGAACTGGCGCGTGCGCTCTACTGGAATAATATCCAAAATATCTTCCACCACGCAAATTAAGTTTGGCTGTCTTTTTTTATCTGAGCAAACTGCGCAAAGTTCGGCGCCGGAGGTTAAGTTAAAACAACGGGCGCAGGTTTTGGTCTTGGCTTTAATTTCATTTACGGCTTGGGCTAAGGCCGTTAAATCCTTTTGCGGTTGGTTCAGCAAATAAAAAGCCAGCCTCGTGGCTGAGCGTTGGCCAAGGCCCGGCAGGCGGCTTAATTGGTCAATTAAATTTTTGAGGGCAGCAGGTAGCATTTAGGAAAATCTTCCCAGTAATATTAATGAAATTAAGGCCAGAATTATTCCGGCGACTTCATAAACATTCAGGGGTTCTTTAAAATAAAAGAAGCTCAAACTGACCACAAAGATAATTGTAAAGATCGCGTAAAAAACTCCCAGGGTTGAAAGTTTAGCGTTTTTCATGGCGATAAGCCAGCCGAAAGCAGCCAAGACATAAATGGCCAAACCGGCCAAAAACCATTTGGGTTCCAGAAATTTTTTACCGTTGCCGGCGATCTTAATAAAAAAATCTCCGGCCACGCCGATAAGGCTCAACAGGATTGCTAAGCTCAATGATAAATAAAGAGGGTTCATTATTCGTTAAAGTGTTTTTCCAAATTCTTAAAGCTTACCTGCGATTCGTTAAAATAAAGCTCTGCCCGGCCAATGGGGCCGTTGCGGTGTTTAGCAATCATAATGTCGGCGATATTGGGCCTGGACGAATCTTTTTTAGCTTTGTCTTCTCGGTAGATAAAAAGCACCACGTCCGCGTCCTGCTCAATGGAGCCGGATTCGCGCAGGTCAGCCAGGCGCGGCATCTGATCCGGTCGGCCTTCAACCGCCCGGTTAAGCTGTGAGAGGGCCAAAACGGGGCATTCTAGTTCCCTGGCGAGGGCTTTCAGCGAGCGAGAGATTTCGGTCACTTGTTGGACCATATTGTCAGAGGAGGTGCGGGGTTGGATGAGTTGCAGGTAGTCAATAACGATAAGTCCTAAGCCGTGCTCGGCCTGCAAGCGCCGGCCCATAGTGCGCATTTGCAGAACGGTGGGCGAGGGTGCGTCGTCAATGAAAATTGGCGCTTCTGACATCACGGCCATGGCTTCCTGAATGCGGACCAGGTCATTATCCAAGCCCTCCATAGACAGCCGGCCAGTGCGCAGTTTCCACAAATCCACGCCGGCCTGAGAAGCCAGAAGCCTATCCACCACGTCGTGCTTGGACATTTCCAGCGAGAAGATGCCAACCGGCACTTTTTGTTTAATGCCAACGTAGCGGGCGATATCCAGGGCGAGCGCAGTTTTACCCAGCGACGGTCGGGCGGCTAAAATTATCAGGTCCGATTTTTGTAAGCCCGAAAGATAATTGTCCAGGTCATAAAAACCGGTTGGCACGCCGCGGAAAGCGCCGTCGCCCTTGTGGAGCTTGTCAATCCGTTCAAAGGCTTCCTCCAGGGTGTTTTTGACCGGCATAAACTCCTGGGTCAGGTTTTTTTGCGAGATGCGGAAAACCCGTTGTTCGGCTTCGTCCAGCACGCTTTCAATATTCTCTTCTTCTTTGAAACCTAATTGCGCAATGTGCTCGGAAGCTTCTATCAGGTCGCGCAACACTTTTTTCTGATGCACTATTTTGGCATAATGTAGCACGTGCGCGGCCGTGGGCACGCGGTTGACCAACTCCGTCAAATACGCCGGCCCGCCGACTGTTTCCAGTTGCCCTAAATCTTCTAAGCGGCTGGTCAAGCTCAAAATGTCAATGGGCTCGCTTTTTTCAAAAAGATCCAGCATCGCGTTAAAAACCAGGTTGTGGATCTGACGGTAAAAATCGCCCGGTTGCAGCATGTCAGCCACGCGAATCACCGCGTTTTTGTCCAACATCAAACAGCCAAGCACAGATTGCTCGGCGTCGATGTTTTGCGGCGGCAGTTTGTCAGCGGAATATTTTTGATTAGCCATACCGGGTAGTGAAAATTTGATAAATTATTTGTTTTTTGATGTGTTGCCTAGTAATACAAATTTCGAGAGGGTTTTAAAGAAGTTATTTAATAACACCATAAATACCCAATCAAATTTCTACTACCCGGCATATGCGTTATCTTAGTATATCATTGCTTTTACTCTTGGCAATACGCCGATTGGGATTAATAAGTGGATTGTCTGGGGATAGAAAAAAGGCTTCAGTTCTGATGCCTTTTTTCGCGTTTTAAGACTAAAGTTTTATCTTTTTTTCAACCAGCTTCGGGCCATAAGGCGTGTCTTCAACCAGCCACCCCTCCTGTTCTATTTGGGCGCGCAAGGCGTCGGCGTTGAGCCATTGTTTTTGTTGCCGGAGTTCTTCGCGGCGGCTGGCCAATTTTTTGACAAGGCTGGGGGGGTTGGCCGATTTTATTTTATCCAAACCCAAGCCCAGCACCCGGTCAAATTTAAGCAAGAGTTGTTTTTTGGCGTCGCTAGCCAGCTCCTGATCGGCGACCATGAGCCATACTAGGCCCAGGGCTTTGGGCGTGTCCAGGTCATCGTTAATCGCTTCCAAAAACTGCTTCTCATATTTTGTGTATTTTTTAAAAGTTGCTTGGGTTTGTTTGCCGGCCAGGCCCAGATTTTTGACCAGTCTTTTTAGCCACCATTGCTGGCCGGACGTTTCATCAAGGAAATCGCGCATTTTTTGGTAGAGATTATTGAGCGCGGTTTGAGATGCTTCCATTGATTCCCAGGTTAAGTTCATTTGCGAGCGGTAGTGGGCCGTCAGGACCAAATAACGAAAAACCAGCGGACTGAACCGATTAGCGATCTTTTCTACGGTGATATCGTCGCCGGCTGATTTTGATATTTTATCTCCGTCAATCAGCAAAAATTCCCCATGTATCCAGTATCTGGCCGGGTTTTTGCCATAAGCGCCTTCGGACTGGGCAATTTCATTGGTGTGATGAATGTTGATATGGTCCACGCCGCCGGCGTGAATATCAAATTGCTCACCCAAGTATTTTTGCGACATCGCTGAGCACTCAAGGTGCCAGCCCGGGAAACCGCGGCCCCAGGGCGAATCCCACTCCTGCTGGCGCTTAACGCCGGCCGGAGTTAGTTTCCATAAAGCAAAATCAGTCGGATGTTTTTTGCCGTGGACTTGTTCCACGCGCGCGCCGGCCTTGAGCCCTTCGGCATCCAGGCGGGCCAATTTTCCGTAGTCTTTAAGGCGGCTCGTATCAAAATAGATGCCGTCGTAGATCTTATAAGTGAAACCTTTTTTCTCTAATAGCTTGACCAGTTCAATTTGTTCTTTGATGTGGTCGGTGGCCTTGGCGTAAATCGTTGGTTTTTTGATGTTGAGCAGAGCCGCATCTTTTTTGAAGGCGGCCGTGTAAAAATTGGTTATTTCTTTGGCGGTCTTACCTTCCTGCTTGGCGCTTTTTTCAATTTTGTCTTCTCCGGTATCTTGGTCTGAAGTTAAGTGGCCCACGTCCGTAAAGTTCATCACGTGCCGGACTTTATAGCCGTTATATTCCAGCGTGCGCCGCAGGATGTCTTCAAACAGGTAAGCGCGCATATTGCCCAGGTGCGCGTACCAATAAACGGTTGGGCCGCAAGCGTAAAAACCGACCCGGCCCGGGCGGAGCGGTTTGAAAGTTTCTTTTTTCCTGGAAAGGGTATTAAAAAGTTTTACAGCCACTTTTTCTTTTTAAAAACGATAACAATAAGCAAGACGGTCAGTAGCATCAGGCCCGCAATCTTCCAGAGTTCCAAGCCGCCCCCCTCAAGCACTTTCATGCTGAAAAAGCTAGCAATGAAAGTGAGCGAGAAGAGTAAGATGGAAAAGAAAGTCAGGGTGTGCATTACCTGGTTGATTTGAAATGACAAGAGGCCGCTGTTGGTGGTCTCAATGGACTCTATCATTTCTTTGTGGTTTTCCAGGGTGTTCCAGACGCGAATTTCTGAACCAATGATTTCTTGTGAGATAATCTCCAGGTCTTCTTTGAAAAAGCGGGCGCTTTTGCGAGCTAACAACTCCAGCACCGAACGCTGGGGTTTGATGGTTCGGCGAAAATCAGTGATGTCGCGTTTCACAATGGCAATTTCTTTTAACATTTCTCTTTCTTTGCCCTCAAAGACCTGTTCTTCAATGTGCTCTATTTTTTCGTGGATATGATCCAGCATCGGCAGACAGGAGTCTATCGTCCGGTCCAGGATGCAAAAGAGCAGCCAGCCCGGGCTTTTGAAAAAATCCGGATGGCGGCTGGGGTCTTCTTTGATTTCTTCCAGCAGCAAATCCAGGGCCGGGTTGGGGTTTTGATAGACGGTAATCACCCGGTCGCGGGTGACGATAAAATCAAGCTCCGTCGGTGTGGTCTGGCGGGTTTCTTCGTTAAAAACCGGGAAGTGGATAACCAGTAGCAGGTAATCATCATATTCCTCTATCTTGGGGCGCTTATTAAAGCCCAATAAGTCTTTTAGAACAACGGGCAAGACCCCAAGCTCCTTCTCCATAAAGGCCAGGTCTTGGTAATTGGGGTTGGCCAGGTTTTGCCAGGTGATTTTGTTGTATTCAATTTGCATAGGGGTAAAAAATTAAAACTTAAACTTTAGTTTATCATAACATAAAAATCGTGGCCCCAAAAGCGCTTTTTGAAAAGAACCCATTACTATTGACAAGAAAGAGGTTTATATGGTATGATATAGGTGTAGAAAGACAAGGGTCATTATATTAAAGTTTTGCCCATATTTTATTCAAAAAGAGTCGGCAGGGACTTGGAGGGGAGGTTGGATAATATTTTGTCCGGATTTCCTCTTCAAATCTTTGTCGACCGGTTCTTTCGACAGAAAACTACCCGCGGGCGGCCAACATAGAGCGCCGGGGTTGAGGAGGAGAAAAAAATGAGAAAGAGCGAGAGAAGTCCATGTCTAACCTGCGATCAGACAGGGAGCCGCCTGGAATGTTCCGAGACCTGTAAAAGGTTGAAGGAATTTCAAAAGGGGTTGCCCCTTGTCGTAGAAAGCGGGTCAAACTGGCCGTCCCAGAAGCAGATGGCTATCGGGCCGGACGGAGAAGGCAGGCGCGTTGAGCCTAGAAAAGGGCTTGATGCCGAGCCGGAAGGTTAGGGAGGTCAACATGAAAAGAAAAACACCGGACTGGTTTTCGCGGGAAGGGCCCGGCATACTAAAGGCTTTAGGGGCTTTAACAGCTGAAGAGCTGAGGGAGCTTCTGAAAAAAGCCGGGTACGAAAGATTGACAGGTGTTAATCCGGACAGCCTGTCGTTGCGACCCCCTAAGAAAGGAGGGGCGTCATGAAAAAAGCTTTTCTATTTTATTTAGGAAGCGCGCGTTAAAAATAACTGCGCGCTTCTTTCTTTTTATTCAAATTTTTTACCAGAACCGTTGGCCATCTTGACAGTATTTTTAAAAGGGTTAAAATGATGTTTAGCAGTCTCGTTATAGGACTGCTAATTATATGGATAATCGCAAAAAGAAAATCTTAAAAGCGGTAGTTAAGGAATACCAGCGCACAGGGGAGCCAGTGTCTTCACATTGTTTGATGAAACGCTGGCATTTTGATTTTAGCCCCGCCACCGTGCGGGCCGAGATGCTGGCTTTGGATGAGCAGGGGTTTTTGGAACAGCCGCACACTTCCGCCGGCCGGCTGCCGACCGACAAGGCCTGGCGGTTTTTTATTGAGGAGATGGTAGAGGAGGAGATTGCCCAAAGCGAGAAGGAGCTGGTTTGGCAGCGGATGGCTAAGTTGCACGAAGAGTCTTTACGGGAAATGACGCAGTTGCTCGCTGATTGTTCAAAAAACCTGGGACTTTCCGGGATGTTTGGCCCCGCTGAGCGGGGTAAACAAAACTATGATTGGCACAGCGCCGGTTTTAAGTGGTTGGCGGACGAGCCGGAGCTTCAGGATGATGGTTTCAAAAATATCTTAAAATATTTTGATTCGCTGGAAGAGGATTTCCACCGGACTTTCCGCGACCTGGACGAAGAAATTGAAGTTTTCGTCGGACAGGAAAACCCTATTAAATATCTGCGCGGCTATAGCTTAATGATAACCGGCTTTGATA
>Ga0209609_10002474_pt1 | contig 10535 bp, 7 predicted proteins | sample LakKivw325mmetaG_FD_184136 | JGI IMG/M metagenome (GOLD analysis project Ga0209609, IMG submission 184136) | Anoxic lake water microbial communities from Lake Kivu, Rwanda to study Microbial Dark Matter (Phase II) - Lake Kivu water 325m metaG... | ecosystem: Environmental > Aquatic > Freshwater...
CCAATTATTTCTCAAGAGCTTTTTGAACTTGCTCAAAAAACTCATAAAAAGAGAGTAAGAAAGTTTAGAATTTATAGAGATTTTCTCTTAGGGGGTCTAATTCATTGCAAAGAGTGTGGTTATACAATGAGTGCTTGTTTTACCAATAAGTATAGGGGCGGAAAACTCAAAAGGTATTATTACTATCGTTGTACTTGTATTAACAAAAAAGGTTGGCAGGCCTGCTCAATAGGAGAGGTTTCAGCCGAAAGGATAGAAAGATATATTTTAGAAAATTTAGAAAGAATTTCTCTTGATAAAGATTACATAGAAAATCTTGTTTTTAAGCTAAATCATAGCTCAAATAGTTCAAAACCTACCTTAAAAAATTCAACTCCGGCCGTCGGAGAAGGAATTGAACCACCGGGTTTATGCTCTAAATTTTCAGTAGAAACTATCGTTTCTATTCTTAAATCTTTTCTTTTATTTCTTTCTCAAAGAAGGGGGGTTGAGAGAAATCTATTGGTTAAAAGGTTTATTAAAGATATTGTTTATTCTCCAGAAACCATCAAAATTACCCTATTTTATTCGGAAAATCTGAAAGATTTTCAAATTTCTGAAACTAAAGAAAGCCCTGCTTTGCTTTCGCAAGGCAGGGCGAATTTTCTCGGAGCGGGTAAGGAAAATTCGTTCCCCCCTCAACAATTGGAGTTTTTATCTAATACTACGAGTGCGCACGGATGGACTCGAACCATCGAACCTTCCGCTTATAAGGCGGATGCTCTAACCGGCTGAGCTACGTGCGCAATTTTTATCTTATACCCCGTTTTTTATTAGCGCCTCAAACTCTTCTTTTTCGATCGTTTCTTTTTCAATTAGGGTGGTGCCAATTTTATGTAGCAGAACTGTTTTTTTAGTTAAGAGTTTTGTTGCCTGGCTTTCGGCATTTTTAATAAACTTGTTTACCTCTTCGTCAATTTGGCTGGCAATTTTTTCAGAGTAATTTCTTTGTTCCGATATTTCTTTACCTAAAAAGACCAACTCTTCTTTTTCGCCAAAAGAGACCGGACCGAGGGATGACATACCATACTCTTTGACTAATTTTCTGGCTAAATCGGAAGCCACTTCGAGGTCATTGGCGGCCCCGGTAGTGATCTCGCCAAACTTCAATTTTTCCGCACAATAGCCGCCTAAGAGCACAGCCAGTTCGGCCAAGAACTCTGAACGAGTCTTAATTTTTTTTTCCTCAGTCGGCATCTTTAAGGTATAACCGGCCGCCATTCCCCTGGCAATAATTGAAATTTTTCTAACTGGTTCAGTTCCCGGGATTAGAGCCGAAACTAAAGCATGACCCGCTTCGTGATAAGCCGCAATTTCTTTTTCTTTTTTGGAAAGAATATGACTTTTTCTTTCCGGTCCCAACAAAACCTTTTCAATCGACTCCAGCAGTTCTATTTGATAAACCTTGTCTTTATTTCTTCTGGCCGCTAAAATCGCCGCTTCGTTGGCCAGGTTGGCCAAATCAGCCCCGGAAAATCCGGCTGTTCGTTCGGCAATTTCACGGAGATTAACATCCTTAGCCAAAGGTTTTCCCTGGCAGTGGATTTTTAACGCTTCTTCACGATCGCTGACATCGGGCAGATCCAAGATGACGCGGCGGTCAAACCGGCCGGGCCTTAATAATGCTGGATCCAAGATATCCGGACGATTTGTCGCCGCGATAACAATACAGGTACTGTCTCTTTCAAAACCATCCATTTCGACCAAAATTTGATTAAGGGTTTGTTCTCTCTCATCGTGACCGCCACCAATTCCTGCACCTCTGACTCTGCCAATCGCATCTAACTCGTCAATAAAAATAATCGAAGTTCCCGCTTTTTTAGCGGTTGAGAAGAGATCCCGAACTCGACCGCTACCCACCCCAACGAAAAGTTCAACGAATTCCGAGCCGGCAATGGAGAAAAAGGGAACATTGGCTTCGGCCGCCACTGCTCTGGCGAGGAGTGTTTTTCCAGTGCCTGGGGGACCAATTAAAAGTACTCCCCGGGGGATTCTCGCACCCATTGCCAGAAACTTCTTCGGGGTTTTTAAGAACTCAACAATTTCTTTTAGCTCTTCTTTGGCTTCTTTTAAACCAGCAACATCCTTGAAAGTGACTTTTTCTTTCAATTGACCTCCGGCGCCAAAAAGCCGTGCTCGCGCTTTGGAAAAATTAAACGCCTGCATTGCCCCCGTCTTTGCCTGGCTAAACATTATCCAAAAAAGGAAAATGATGAGAAGAATAGGAGGAAGGATGGTTAAGAGGGGACCTAACCAGAGCCAACTGCTTTCTTCTTTTTTTGTTGTCAACGAGACGCTTTTTAGCTTTTCTTTATCGACACCATAATTTGCCAGCGAGTCGGAAAGGGGAGCATCCGGCTCCTTTCTGGAGAGCGCCTTAGTTCCGTCTTTATATTCAATTTCCAGGTCAGTGCCGGAAATGACAATGCTTTTAATTTTGTCTTGGTTTATCTCGTTAATCAGTTGGGATAAGGGAATCTCTTTTTTTGTTTCACTCGGATTGAGAAAAGAAGAAAAAACCCCTGATAAAAGCAGGAAAATTAATAAGATGAAGATTAAATTTTTCACCAAATTTTTCATTTTTGTAATTTAAGAGTAGCAAAAATTTCTAAAGAATTCAAGTTTCTCAACACACCAAAAAATCTGTCCAAATGGCAGATTTTTCTTTTCGCTTATTGGCTCAACCTTATTCTTCAACCAGTTTTAGACTCATCCGGTGTTCTTTCGGGTCGAGCGAGACAATCTTAAAGTTGTAGTTCTCTCCTATCTTTAAACTCTCTTCCATCTTCGCGGCTGTGCCGAATTCGGAAATATGGCATAACCCTTGGATTTTTGGAGTAACCTGAATGAAAGCGCCAAAGGGATTTAGTTTGGTTACTTTGCCTTTAATTGCATCACCTTTCTTATAATTTTCTCCGATATCTTCCCAGGGGTCTTTTTTCAATGCCTTTAGAGATAAGGAGACCCGATCATCTAAAATTTCAATGATTTTTGCCTGAACTTTTTCTCCAACCTTAACAAAGTCTGATGGATCTTTCACCATTGACCAGTCTAGTTCAGAAATATGAATAAGCCCTTCAAGATTTTTACCAAATCTGATAAAGGCACCAAAGTCAACAACGCCAGTGATTTCTCCTTCGATGACATCTCCTACCTTGTAAGCTTTCAAGATTTCCTTTATTTTTTCAACCCCTTTTGCTTTTTCGGATAAGATTAATTTTCCCTCTTTTGACGAAAGGTCTAAAATAGTAACATCGAGTTCCTGGCCAACAAATTCCTGGAGTTTTTTAAGAATTTTAGTGGTGTCACCTCCTTCCACTCGGGGATAATGTTCTGGCGATAACTGGGAAACCGGCAAAAAGGCATTGATATTAGAAATTTCTGTCAGTAAACCGCCTTTATTTGCGCTGGCGATTTTGACTTTTATGGTCTCCCCGGTTTCTTTTTTCTGCTGGAGAACGTCCCAAGCAAGTTCTTCCCCTGCCTGATTTAGTGATAGTTCAATATAACCATCCTCGTTTTCTAGGTCGACAACCTTAACAAAGAGCTTATCGCCAATTTTCAGGTTTTTTAAACTCTGTTTTGCCATGAGGTACTCTTTACCGTAAATGATTCCCGTTCCCATTGCCCCCAAATCTAAATAAACTGCTGAACGTCCTTTGTTGATGATTTTTCCTTCAATAATCTCACCAGCCCGGGGTATTTTTAAGAGGTTGTTCTTATTATTATCTTTTACCTGGACATCTTTCATATTTTTAATAAGGCAATTCACATTCTCAATGTCGTAGAATATTTATTGCCTTCGTTCGGCATAATAACATGAAACTTTTAAGAGCGCAATCCCGCACATAATTTGTCCTGCTTATATCTATTCTGAAACCTTTCTTTCAGTCCATAGGATTATGTTGCAGAATTTTTCTGTTAATACCTGTTGTTATTCGCTAAGTAACACTAGTTTATACACCTTTCCAAAAGCGATAATAAGAACAAAATCTAAATAGGACAAATTATGTGCGGGATTGAGTCTCGTTAAAAAAAATGCTATGATTTACAATTACCATCCTTGCTTAGAGGAGTAAATAAAACGTTTATGCAGATTATTTGGAGAGGACAAAATTGCTTGCAGGTTATCGCCCAGAAAGTAAAAAATGGTCAGATTTCAATTGTTATTGACCCATTCGATGCCACGGTAACAGGAATAAGGCTTTCTCCGATGGAGTGCGATATTCTTGCTTTTACTGGTCGCTATAACCAGGGATGCCTGAAACCGATAAAAGGCAACCCTTTTTTAATCAACAGTCCAGGGGAGTATGAAGTAAAAGAGATTTCTATTTTTGGAATACCAGCCGTTTCGGAGAAATCCGAAAGTGAAGCAACAATTTTTGTTATTGAGGCTGAAGAAATTGAAATTTGCCACCTCGGTCAACTGACGCAAAAAGAACTAACCGAGGATCAGGTTGAAAAGATTGGCGACATTGATGTTTTAATGGTTCCGGTCGGCGGTGATAATACTCTTGGGGCAGAGGAAGCAAGAAAAATAATTTTGCAGATCGAGCCCAAGATCGTCATCCCTATTTACTATCGAATTCCTGGTCTGAAAATAAAACTTGATAGTGTTGATAGTTTTTTAAAGAAGATGGGAGCTAAGGTAACCGAGAGATTGGATAAACTTTCTTTAAAGAGAAAAGACCTGACCAACGAAGAGACAAAAGTAATTGTCCTCAATCCTTAAGGCCAGTTATCCTTGGCTTTATGAATATTCTCCGAGCACTTCAGCAACAACCACGGCAGGTAAGAAAAATAATTCTGTGGCTAACGGTCATTCTTGTTGGAATCGCGTTCGTCGTCTTATGGATTAACAGTCTTAAAAAGAAAATAGAACGCTTAAAGAAAGAAGATCTTTTCCCGAAGGGGCTTAACTTACCATCGCTTATTAAAGAAGATATTTCCCAGTTGAAGCTACCAGAGATTGAGATACCCGTAAATATGGAAATACCCACGAGCAATGAAGAATAAATCCAAAAATATACCCGCCAAAGAAATCGGTTATATCAGGCCGAGAGAAATCGTCGAGGAAATGGAGGCATCCTATACCGACTATGCCATGTCGGTAATCATTTCCCGTGCCCTGCCTGATGTTCGGGATGGACTAAAGCCGGTTCATCGCCGGATTTTGTATTCGATGAATGAGATGGGTTTAACCCACCAGGCAAAATTCCGCAAATCAGCCAATGTCGTCGGGAAAGTTATGGGCGAACTCCATCCGCACGGAGACTTGGCAATTTATGATGCCTTAGCCCGGATGGCACAGGATTTTTCTCTGCGTTATCCCCTGATTAACGGCCAAGGTAATTTCGGTTGCTTTACGGAAGATACAAAAATCAGATTAACCGATGGAAGGGGTGTATCTTTTAACGAGCTGATTGAAGAACAGAATCAGGGCAAAAGACACTGGACATTTACCTTCAATCCACAAACTAAAAAGATCGAAATCACCGAAATAAAGAATCCGAGGCTAACTAGGAAAAGCGCAAGGATAATGGAAGTAACTTTGGACAATGGAGAAAAAATTAAGTGTACCTCAGATCATCAGTTTATGTTGAGAAACGGCAGTTACGAAATAGCTCAAAATTTGAAACCAGGATCTTCACTAATGCCGTTTTATATTAAGCCTTACAATGGTGAAAAAGACCAGAACTTAAAAGGATATGAAATGGTTTATCAGCCGATAGAAAATAGGTGGGAGTTTATTCATCATTTAGCTGATGAATGGAATTTAAAAAATAAAATTTATAAAAAGAAAGCCGGCAGAATAAGACATCATAAAGATTTCGATAAACTCAATAATAATCCCGATAATGTTTTGAGGATTCAATGGAAAGATCATCGGCGTTTTCATAAAGAAATTGCCTCCCCGCGTCATCTGAATAATCCGGAATATGTCAAGAAGATCGCTGAGGGCCGAATTAATTTTTGGTCCAAAAAAGAGAATAGAAAAGCGTATTCTTTGCGTCAGGCAGAAAGAAATAAGGTGATGTGGCAAAATCCGACATATCGAGAAAAGTGGATAGAGGCGAAAAAAAAGATGTGGCGCGACCCCGCCTATAAGGAATTAAAAGCTCAAGGCACCATTAACCACAAGGTAACTAAAATAAGGTTTTTACGAAGAAAAGAAGATGTTTACGACTTGACCACTGAACCGTGGCATAATTTTCTCTTAGATGCTGGCGTGTTTGTCCATAATTCAATCGACAATGATCCGCCGGCTGCTCAGAGATATACTGAATGCCGTTTATCGCGAATTGGCGAAGAAATGCTCAGAGATATTGAAAAAGATACAGTTGATTTTGTTGATAATTATGACGGCTCGAAGAGAGAGCCAACGGTTTTACCTTCGCCGGTGCCCCAGCTTTTACTCAACGGATCTTTGGGAATTGCCGTTGGTATGGCGACCAATATCCCTACTCATAATCTGGCAGAAATTGTTGAGGCGACAGTTTATTTAATTGATAATCCTAAGGCAACCACCGAAGATCTTTTCGAGTTTATCAAAGGTCCGGATTTCCCGACTGGCGGTATTATTTATGATCAGAAAGCAATCATCGAAACCTATTCGCAAGGAAAAGGATCAATTATGGTCAGAGGCAGAGCCGAAATCGTTGAAGAGGAAAAGAATAATCGTAGCCAGATAATTATTTCTGAGATTCCCTTCCAAGTTCAGAAATCTTCTCTGGTAGAACAGATTGCCAATCTGGTCCAGGAGAAAAAAATCGAAGGAATAAAGGATATCCGCGACGAATCCGATAAAGAAGGAATGAGGATTGTCATTGATCTTTCTCGTGAAGCCTATCCCAGTAAAATCCTTAACCGGCTCTATAAGTTTACCGATCTCCAGCGGCCGTTCCATCTCAACATGCTGGCTCTGGTTGACGGGGTTCAGCCGCAGGTTCTCGCCCTAAATGATCTTTTAAGTTGTTTTATCAAGCACCGCAAAGAGGTGGTTTACCGGCGGACAAAGTTTGATTTGGATAGAGCTAAAGAGCGAGTCCACATTCTTGAAGGTTTGCACAAATGCCTAACCAGTATTGATGCTGTCATCAGGCTGATCAAGGCCTCGGAGAACCGAGATGAGGCGAAGAATAATTTAATGAAGCACTTTAAGCTTACAGAAATCCAGGCCGTGGCGATATTGGAGATAAAGCTTCAGCAATTAGCCAAACTCGAAAGAAGAAAGATTGAGGAAGAACGAGAAGCAAAACTTAAGGAGATCAAAGAACTGACAGCCATTTTGAAAAGCCCCCAAAGAATAAAAGAGGTTATTAAGAAGGAGTTAGTTGAACTAAAGAATAATTTTGGCGACCCGCGGAAAACAAAAGTCATTGTTGCCAAAATTGGCGAAATTGCCGAGGAGGATTTAGTGCCGGACGAAGAGACGGTAATCACCCTGACGCAGGGCGGCTATATCAAGCGGATTAACCCCGAAGTGTACAAAATCCAGAAACGCGGCGGCAAAGGAATGATTGGTATGAAGACTCTGCAGGAAGATATTGTCGAACACTTCCTTTCTGCTCGTACCCATGACTCTCTCTTTTTCTTTACCGATTCGGGAAAGGTTTTTAAGACAGTCGTTTACGAAATTCCCGAGGGAACCAGGGTGGCCCGCGGCCGGGGACTCCTTAATTTCTTGGAAATTTCTCCGCAGGACAAAGTTTTGTCCCTTTTCCCAATGGGAAAAGAAGACAGCGAGCAAAAAATAAAGAATTTGGTGATGGTTACCCAGGATGGTATAATCAAAAAAACAAGACTGGAGGAGTTTGCCAATGTGAGAAGGTCGGGACTAATTGCCATTACCCTTAAAAAAGACGATTTATTAAGAAAAGCCTGCAAGAGTACTGGGGAGGATGAAATTATCCTCGTAACGAAGAGAGGGCAGGCGATTCGCTTTAAGGAAGGACAGATCAGAGAGATGGGTCGGCCGGCTGCTGGCGTAAGAGGAATGCGTTTAAAGAGAGAAGATAAGGTGGTGGGAATGGACATTATAAAAAATCAAATATCAAATATCAAAAACCAAAAATTAACAGATAAGACAGATAAAAAAGAAAAGCCAGCCAAAGTATATTTATTGGTGGTGATGGAGAATGGGTATGGGAAGAGGACGGAGATCAGCGAGTACCGATTGCAAGGGAGAGGCGGATCAGGCATCAAGACCGCCAATATTACTCCGAAAACCGGTGAAATCGTTGCCTCCCAGCTTTTACTCGGAGATGAAGAAGACCTAATTGTTATTTCCAGAAAAGGTCATGTGATCAAGACGAATATTAATAGTATCCCGATTTTGGGCCGAGCCACGCAGGGCGTCAGAATAATGAGACTGGACGAAGGCGATAAAGTTGCCTCGGCGACTTGTACATAAAAATATTTTTGATATTTGAGATTTGATTTTTGCTTTAACTATATGGACGGTTTCTTAAATCCCGAGGAAATCTTAAATAAGCTTGAACTCAAAGAAAATATGGTTGCTGCTGATTTTGGTTGCGGTTCCGGCGGTTGGGCGATTCCTTTAGCGAGAAGATTGAAAGAAGGAATGGTTTTTGCTATAGATATCTTAGAAGAGCCGTTATCAGCCTTGCAAGCCAAAGCGAGACTTGAAAAAGTACCAAATATCAGAACGGTCAAGGCAAATGTCGAAGATAGACAAGGGTTAAGAATGCTTAACGATAATTCAGTAGACTTGGTTCTGATAACCAATCTCTTATTCCAGGTAGAAGCGAAAAAAAAGGTTATGGCCGAGGCAAGGAGGATTTTGAAGCCCGGCGGGAAAATCCTGGTGGTGGACTGGAAAAAAGGCGTTTCGCTTGGTCCGGCAGATAAAGTTTCCGCCGAAGATATCAAACTGATGGCGGTTGAACTGGGTTTTAAGACTGAAAAAGAATTTGCTGCTGGAGCTTATCATTGGGCATTAGTTTTATTAAAATAACCAATGTCTTTTAATAAAAAAACATTAGCAACACTACTTTTCGTCGCTTTGTCTCTAATTATTGTGACCGCTAAGATAAGAGCCGCGGCTTTCTGTGAACCTTGTACGGGTACCGGACAGGGTGACTGCAATACCGCTGATTTAGAATGCCGAGATGGAAAGTGTCAGTATGCTTGTCCGGTAGGCCAAATTTGTATTCTCAATCCGTTAAAATCCTGTAGTTTTCAAGACTTAATCGAGTCGGTGACTAATTTTATTTTCTGGCTGGGAATCGTGGTGGTGCCATTAATAGTCGTGATTGCTGCGGTAATGCTGGCGACTTCTGCGGGTAACCCCAAACAGGTAGATACAGCCAAACGTACTCTGCTCTACGCGGCCATTGGCTTCGGCATAATTCTTATCTCTAAAGCCTTTAATGCGATAATAAAAATAATCCTCGGATCCCCTTAGAAATAAAAACAGCCAAGCAACAAATTAACTAATTAAGGGGAACATCTAAAGACAAAAGGTCGAAAATTGCTAACAAAATAAGGTTTTACCAAATAAACAAACTGTAAAATGAAAAAAATCTTACCGACATTGATGTTAACTGCTATTCTCTTCGCTTTTGTCGTTCCGGTAATGGTTTCTGGCCAAGCCGGGCCGCAGGAATGTTGTAAATTAAGAAAAGCGATAAAACTCGAAGGCACAACCTATTCTAAAGACACAGTTGTTGGGCCAATGACAGGCACTACCTGCGTCATCAATGGCGTCGACACCACAGTCACACAAGCAACCGAGCAATGGGGAGCGTTGTGTATTTTAAATGTTGTTAATTCCATCACTGACTGGCTGTTTATTATTATTGTCGCCATCGTCGTTATTTTTGTGCTTATCGGCGGGTTCGCCATTTTGACTTCTGCCGGCGATCCGGCCAAAGTAACCAAAGGCCAGAATTATCTGATCTATGCGGCGGTCGGGATGGGCGTAGCGCTTTTAGCCAGAGCCGTGCCAGCGCTGGTTCTCTTGATAATGCAGGCAGGATAGCTAGCTTTTTTCTGAACTAGAGAGTTTAACAGCCTCTTTAAAAAGAGGCTGTTCTCGTTTCTAAAAAAGGAAGACATTCTTCCTCCTTTTTTAGACTTGAGAAGTTAAAAACCCGAGGTTGGACCTCGGGTTTTTAAAAACTGAAGCAGAGGAAATGGATTAGCAATTTGTTTTTTCAAAAGAATACGATATATTGAAAAAAGGAAAAATAGTCAGCCGCGGTTGGCGAAATTGGTATATTTAACTTCTTTGGTTATTTGATTTCTTGCGGACGTAGCCGAATTGGTATAGGCGTACGGCTTAGGACCGTATGGGGAAACCCGTGTGGGTTCGACTCCCGCCGTCCGCACCGTGTTTGAGACGACAAACTCATTTTTTTCTGGATTATTGCTGACGAACTGATTTTCGCCCCAGCCCCGCTCTGCGGGGCTGGGGCATTTTTCTGCCCGATTTTTTCCGCCATTTTGCAAAGCAAAATGGCGGATTTTGAATG
>Ga0209609_10002475_pt1 | contig 10526 bp, 7 predicted proteins | sample LakKivw325mmetaG_FD_184136 | JGI IMG/M metagenome (GOLD analysis project Ga0209609, IMG submission 184136) | Anoxic lake water microbial communities from Lake Kivu, Rwanda to study Microbial Dark Matter (Phase II) - Lake Kivu water 325m metaG... | ecosystem: Environmental > Aquatic > Freshwater...
GGCGAAGACAACCTCATTCTTGTCCTCGTCGGTCTCCTGGTAGGTGTATTGCTGCTCCATCCCCGGCATCATCATTTCTTCGGGAGACGGTCCTGCCGGCTGTACATTGATGGGCATCGTGATATCCGTTATTTTCTTTTCCTTTGCCTGCAGCAGCGCCACGTATCTCGCTTTCTGTTTCTCAAGATCCGTGGAATCACGGTCTATCTTTGCTATCTCTTCATTCTTCTGCTTTATGGATTCGTCTATCTTGCGGCCATCTTCTCGCAGTTTGGTTATTTCTTTCTCGGTCAGAGGCTTTTGAACTCCGGGAGCTGTCGTGCCCGGAGGCATCATCTGGAACTCCGGAGGAACGTCGGTGAACTGGAGCTTCTGGTCTATCTCCGCCTTCTTCTGTCCGTCCAGGCCAATATCCATGTTCAGCTTTATTTTGCGCGCTGCAAGACTGTCCAGCTTTGCAGTTATTTCATCAATGTTCTTCTTTGCCGCCGCTCTCTCCGCCTCTCTCTTGTCAACCATCGCCTTCAATATATTCTTGAGCACCCCGGAAACCTGCTGGGTCTTTATCTTGTTGAGACTGTCCAGGGAAACAATCTTCATGTCGTACAACTCGTCCTTGTCCTGAATTATGTCAAGTATTGTGGTAATCGCTTCCGGGGTCGCCGCCTTTCCGAGCGCGTTTATGAGATTCTTTCTCACGGGCGGTTGTTCCTTGATCAGCTGGGTGAGGTCTATTATGTCCGGGGTGACTTTTACAAGCTCCGCCTGGTCATACAAACGCAGGACTGAAGAAGATTTCAATCTCACGGTTGCCGTGCCGAACCTGATCCGTTTCATGAGCTGCTCAATGGGAATCTTTGCTATTTCTTCTTTCTTCTGCTCTTCACCGGGCATCCCGGCAAACTCCGGAGGCATACCTTCTGGCGTCTTCCCCGTATCCTGCTTCTTCTGCTGTTCAAGATCCAGCTGTTTCTTCCTTTCATCTTCTATACGCAGCCACTTCTGTATCATCTCCTTGTTTCCAAGGTCTGCGTTGATAGTTTCCTTCAATTTCAGCGCATACTTCCCTGTTATGGATACGGGGACAATCTCAATCACCTTATTAAGCTTTGCGATGGCATCCTCAGTTTTCCCTTCAGACAGGTTCAGCAATGCAATGGAATAGTAGTAGTCCGGATTTGAGCCCTGAAGTTCAACCGCCTTGTTGTAATTCTCCAGCGCCTCTGTCCTCTTACCCATACTGTAATAGGCTTCACCGAGGTAATAGTACGCTTCGGACGAAGACGGCTGCATGCTCCTGGCGTTTTCAAAAATCCGTACGGCTTCTGCCGGCATTCCCTGTTTCAGAAGAATAACTCCGCTGTTGACGACCTCCCTGTAATCGGCGGGGAAGACCATCGTGCAGATTATCACAAAAAACCCGGGAATAATCAGCCATCTGTTCCTTTTCATTGTAGTCGCCCCTTTAAGAGTTCTATCAGCTCATTCATGTCTCCCTCAATAATCCTGTCAAGGTTGTAGAGGGTCAGGTCTATCCTGTGATCCGTAATCCTGTTCTGCGGGAAGTTGTAGGTTCTTATCTTCTCGCTCCTGTCCCCGGTTCTCACGGATTCCCTTCTTTCACTATCAATTTTACTCTTTTTTTCCGATTCGTAAAGGTCTTGAAGCCGTGCCCGCAGGATCTTCATCGCCTTTATCTTGTTTTGAATCTGTGACCTCTCGTCCTGACAGCTTATGACCATCCCAGTGGGTATGTGGGTAATTCTCACCGCGGACGAGGTCTTATTCACGCTCTGCCCGCCTGCACCGGAGGAACGAAACGTGTCAATTTTGATCTCCGATGGGTCAATCTTCAGTTCCTTCTCTTCCGTTTCAGGGAAAACCGCTACCGTGGCCGCAGAGGTGTGTATTCTTCCGTAGTTCTCGGTATCCGGGACCCTCTGTACGCGGTGAACACCGGACTCATATCTCAAATCCCCGTAAGCGCCCTTGCCTTTAACCAGAAAAATGATTTCCTTGAAACCGGCGGTGGACTCGTGTGTGCTCAAGATATCCATGCCGTAACTCTTCTTCTCGCAGAACCTGGAGTACATACGGAATAAATCCCTTGCAAAAAGAGCGGCTTCCTCTCCGCCTATCCCTGCACGTATTTCAACTATTGCATTTTTCAGGTTCTCGGCCTTCTCGGGGAAGAGAAGTATCCTGATTTTTTCTTCGGCCTGCGTTTTTTCCAGAACAAGAGATTCCAATTCCTCTTCGGCAAGCTCCCTGATACCTGCATCTCCGCCCTTAAGAAGCTCTTTCGCCTCCGCTATTTTCCCGTTGAGGTCATCCCTTGCTTTCTTTAGGAGTATTATTTCTTCAAGCCCCCGGACATTTATAACGGCATCCTTGAATTCCGGGGACTTCTTGTCTCCGGAGGTTATTACACTGATGTACCTTTCATATTGTTTCCGTACGTCATCAAGCTTTTTTTCAAGCAGAACGGCATAATGTTGGTTCCCATTATTTGCTTCCATATTTTTTCTTGAATTTTTCCACCATGCCGGCGCTGTCAACGAGCTTCTGTTTTCCGGTAAAATACGGATGGCAGTTGGAACATATTTCCACCTTTATCTCCGGTTTGGTTGACCTGGTCTTCACGATGTTGCCGCAGACGCACACAATGTTGCAGTCCGTGTAATTCGGATGTATCTTTTCCTTCATCTTTTACTTCCTCCCTTTATTTTCTCACGCTGTACTGAAAGGTATCCCTGTCCATCGGATGTTCAACGTCAGTGATTCCCTCTCCGCTGAAATACTTGATTGTCTTGCCGTTTATGAGCAGCTGCACCTTTGTCACGGGATAGAACTGCGTTGCGGTAAATATTATCTGCGCGAGCCGGTCCGTCATCATCTCCGTGCCTCCGCCCTGCTCTATGTCCCTGGAAAAGTCAAGATATACCGTGTCGCCGTCAATCGTAACATTGAGCAGAACGGCGTTCTCCGCAACCGCGTTGGTCAGACCTGCCTCTTTTTCCTCTTCCGTAAGGCCTTTCAGCAGACTCTCAATGGCAAGCCTTATTTTTTCTTCCAGGACGTTTGTCCTCTCAATCTCTCTGCGCTGGGGAACGAGGTAAGACTTTTGCTCTCCCTGGTCGTAGTTCAGGAAATAAACAAAAACACCGGTCTCACCAGCCCTCCGGTTCCTCTCCTTTATAACCAGGAGAGACACCGCCATGATAATGAGCACCGCCAGCAACATGTATACGACAATCCTTTGCCTCTTATCCATTTTAGATTTCAGGTATCCCTATATTTTACTTATAATTACGGGAGGCGTCAACCCGGGGACGCTATATCTCCCGGAGGGCGCCGGTCTTGAGAAAAACGATGAACCTCTTTACTGCGGGTATGTCCGGGAAGATCCTTCTGGCAGCTTTCTCGTATATATCCATCTGTTCTGCCTGGCGCCCGGTGCTGCCGCCCTCCAGCTTATAGTCATATATGCAGCAGGTATTTTCTTCCCTGTTCAGGATAACCCTGTCAATCGCACCGGTATAGATCCTGCCCTTTTCCAGCTCAATAATGAACGGCAACTCTGAAAAAGCTTCGCCTTCCGCGTGTTTTTCAACAATCGCTTTCAGCCGCGTATTTTTCTCAAGATTTTCATATACAGCCATAAGAACGTCCCGTATCTCTCCGGCGTCATCAATTCCTGTTTTCTCCAGGTAGAAACGCGCCCTTTTTTCGTATTCCCGCCTGTCCGGTTTTATTCTGCCTTCGGATATATCGCACATGAGCTTGTGCGCGGTATCCCCGGCAACGGTACTCTCAAAACGGTAGTATTCATGCTCCTTTTCACGGGTATACGAGGTAAGCATCGGAAAAACTTTATCCCCGGGGAAGCCTGTTTTCATCTCCTTCGCCTTCTTCTCAAAAGGCATGCCCGTGAAACATCTCACATCCGAAGGAGGGAATGTACTTTCAAATTTCTTCAGGCGGTTCAACCACAGGCCGCTGTCGGAGCCGCGCCTGTTCTTTACTCCTGAAACGAAAAGATACTGGCGCGCCCGGGTGAGGGCGACGTAAAGCACCCGCTCCTCTTCCTCCTCCAGCATACTCCTGTGGGCATTCCTGTATTCCTCATCCGCTTCGCTTCTCAAAACAAACTTGTACGGGAACTCTGCTCCGGATGTTCTTCTGTAGAGAATTTCATCCTTCAAAATCACCCTTCCATCCTCAACGTTTATCAGAAACACTGCGGGAAATTCCAATCCCTTTGCGTTATGTACGGTCAGGATCCTGACGGCATTCTGGTGTTCCGAAAAAATGTCCGCCTTGGCCTCTTCGTCAGAAATCGCCACTGTCCTCAAATTCCTTGACACCTGGTACAGCGGCAGGTCTTCCCATTCCTGAAGCAGCAGGAGGAACTTCTCGGTGTTGGCCTTCTGCTGTGTGCTCAGTCCGTCCCAGTATCCTGTCTCCTCCAGGATGAACTCAACGGTCATCGTCAATTCTTCCGAAGCCAGCCTCCGCCTCCATTCATAAACCTTCTGTTCCGTTATCCCGTAGACAGAATTACGCAGATTCCACAGCGATATCCTGTCTGTGGGATCGGCAATTGCGAAGACCAGGGCAAGCAGGAATATTATCTCCGGCTCGTTGTAGAACCCGATGCCTCCCAGAATGACAAAAGGTATCGCCGCTTCCTTCAGCTGCCGTTCCAGGATTAGGAAATTGTTACCGGCTCTCTTTCTCATCAATATGGCGATATCCCTGAACTCCATCGGACGCAGCTCTCCTGTCTTCTTGTCCCGCACCGGATTCTTGCGGTTCACAAGTTCAAGTATCCTGCCGAGAATCCATTCGTACTCTTTCTTTTTCGCTTCCGGATTCTCACTGCCGTCAACCAGGTTTATCTCTATACTGTTCGGACTCCTCTTTTCAAGCCCGGTTGACAGAGGCTGTTCGTTCCATGGATACGTGTCTCCGAAAACATTGTTGACGAACTCCAGTATCAAGGGTTCGCTCCTGTAATTCCTCAAGAGCTTTTCCTCGCTGCAGTAATCGCTCAAGACTGCTCTCGCATCGTCAAAGACACTGCCTTCAGCACCCCTGAACTTGTATATTGACTGCTTCCTGTCCCCCACGAGAAAGAGCCCGTAAGACTCCCCTTTTTCCGCCTTCGCCCCGTAGCCGGAGAGCCACTCTTCCGCGAGCTTGTGTATAATCTCCCACTGGAGTATGTTGGTATCCTGGAACTCGTCCACGAATATATAATTGTTCTTCTCGTCAAAGTCCTCAAGGATCGTGAGGGACTCCGGGTATTCCGCAAGCATCCGGTACGTCAGTATCTCAAGGTCGTTGAAATCCAGCATTGAAAGTTCTTTCTTCATCCTAAAATGGACTTCGGATATGCGGCGGGAAAGCTCGCTTATCTCCTTTGAAAACGCGCCTTCCGGAAGACCCGCGGTGGCATAGGGATGACACTTCCTGACGGCAAAGAGAAGAGCCTTGAGGGAATTCAGCTTGAAATCCTTCAACACCGACAGCATCCTTTTGCTGTCTCTACCGTTCAGAAAATTGTAGAAGGCCCTGTAATAGAGCAGGTCGCTCTGTCTCTCGTCTATGACAGTGAAGAACGGGTCCATGCCCGTGTAGAACGCAAACCTTTTCAGCATGATGCGGCAGAAGGAATGTATTGTGGATATCCGCAGTTTGAGCATTGCGTTTTCCGCGTCAACCTTCCCGGTCTCGGTAAGCCCGGGATATATCCCGGCGTATATCTTCTCCAGCACCCGCATCTTCATTTCCACCGCGGCCTTCTCGGAAAATGTCATCGCGAGGATTTTCCGCATCATGGGTGCGGGATTATTTTTGTCAAGGATACCGGTGAACTCTCCCGTTATGCGGCTCGTCTTGCCGGTCCCCGCTGACGCCTCTATGATTACCGCCCTGAAGTCAGGCTTTTTCATAAGGACATGCCCCCTTGTACTGGCAGTTGAAGCACGCTGACGGATTCTCCGCCGTGAAACTTTCCTTCCCTTTCAAATATTCTCCCGCAGCGTTCTCAAGAAAATCCTCTATCCTTTCAAGGTATCCCAGTTTCTTCCTGCCGTAGAACTTCTCGTTTCCCCCGGCCTTTTCTTCCAGGAAATCAAAGCGCCATATGCTGCCGCTCACCGCATCCGTCTTAAGCCTTTTTCCGTACATCCACACGTAGAGCGGCACCTGCATGTTGAACTTCTTAAAGAAATCATCTTCGGTATATGATGGAGGCACGGACGTTCCGGTCTTTATGTCTATGATATTGAGTTCGCCGGAGGGCGCCTTCTCAATCCTGTCTATCTTGCCCTTGAGCCGCAGTGACGGAAGCTCAACGGATATCTCATATTCTGCGTCAACGAAGGTGCAGCCCCGGTGCTCTTCAATGATTGAGGCGAATTTCGCGCACACCTCTTCCGACCGCAAAGCCAGCACGTCCCTGTAGAAAGCAGATATTGCCCCCTCTTTGAAAAGCTGTCTGATGCCTTTTCTCACCTCGCCCCTGAAGTCGTCTTTGAGCGCTTCAACCTCTTCCCCGTCCATTGACCTGCCCTTATGTCCGAAGAAAATCTTCCGCATCACACTGTGAATGATGGTGCCCCACAGGTCCGGCGCCTCGTCTATTTCAGGCGGCCGGTAGGGTTTCAGCTTCTCAACAAACTGCAGGTAGAACCTGTACGGGCACTTCATGAGAATTTCCAGTTGAGTAACACTGATTTCCAGTTTCCCGTCAACAACAAACTTCTTCCTGAACTTCTCCCCGGAGAACCGGAAACTGAAGAATTCTTTCCCCTCGGGTATAAACTCCTCTTCCCTGACAACCGACTCTTCGTACCCGAAAAGGAAGATGGACTTCATCCGGTTTTCTCTCCCCACCTTTGAAGGATACGTGAAAACAACGGTTTCGTTCTCGTTCTTAAGCCGGTACAGGTCAAGGCGTTCGCGGGCTATTCTCAAACCGTAATCCGTGAAACCCAGCTGTTTCTTCAGTGTATCGGGTATGAAAACCTCCTCCAGCGAGGGCGCACCCGGTATATTTTCCTCTGTAGCCCCGCCAACGATGCAAAGCCGCTTCTCCAGTCCGACGCTTTCCTGTACCCCGCTCACCTTGACGCCCGAACCTTTTCCCTCGTCCACCTCAACCAGCTCAAAAGCCCTGTTCAGTACGTTCACGAACTCTTCCGACGTAAAAAACGCTTTCTTCTTCATCTCGTGCATTACCTTCTCAAAGGAGAGCTTCACTTCAGGGATACCCGGGTCCCAGCCCAGTTTCTCCGTGCAGGTCTCAACATCCCTGACCCATGACTTGAGGGTTCTCGGTTTGTCCCCGGTTTTCCCGGTAAGGGCCTTCATGATGGTGAAATTCTTTCCCTGAGCGGAGAGGAAGTTATCCATGAGGAACCCTGTTCTGGCAAAATCGTTTCTTGAGCTCTCGGAAAACTTCTCCGACTCCCCGAAATCAATACTGCGAAGGTGCGGGCTCATGATTATGTTCATCAACGCATCCCATTCGTAAGTATCGCGGAAGGCGAAAATCTCCTGCAGGGCTGAAATTGAAGAATTCTTTGACAGGGAATAGCCCGGGAGTATCTCGCAGGGAATGCCGCAGCGCCTGAAGATCCTCTGGACAACCGGCCTGTACGAAGGCATGCTCGGAAAAACCGTCATAACATCGTTGAGCGTGGCATCAGGTTTTTCCACAACGTATCGCCGGATTATCTCCGCTATTCCTTTCACCTCTTCCGGCTGCGACGAAAAATTGCAGCACTCTATCCTGTTTTCCCTGTCCCCGGCTTCAAACCTCCTCTCTTCCCACCGGCACAGGCCCTTCAGCCACGAAAGGGACTTTTCAAGTATCAGTTCCCTGACGTCCACCGAGGCTCCTTCATCATGACAGAAGGAGAAACAGACCTCCGGAGTTTTCTCAACCAGCCCTTTCACGAATCCCTGCTGATACGGCGGAATCTCGCTGAACCCCTCAAAAACGGCCTTTCTGAACTTCAGCTCGCCTGCGTATCCCGATGCCGCCCCGTAGATATCCTCCATGTCCATCAGCTTCTCTTTCTCCAGGAACGTCTCATAGTCTTCCGTCACCTCAAGGGCAAAAAGCAGGAGCGAAAGGTTGTAGTCAAATTTCCATCCGTATTCACTGACGCTGTTCCGGATCTTCTCAAAAGAGATCTCTCCAGACGTGGAAATCTTCACGTCTTTTATGAACTGCGAGATTGCCAGTGCAATGCCCGGCAGGGTATGCCTGAACCTGTTGTCGTGTTTCTTCTCCTTGAGTATCTGGAGGAGCGTCACGTATTTTTCCACCTCGGATATGATTCTCCTTTCCGAGTACCTGTCAATGAGCCCGGCAGCAAGGGTTCTTATGGTGTGAGCTGCCGGCAGTAGCGGGCTTTCCGGAAAGAATCCGTGGTACCGCATCTTGAAATCCCTGACCTTGCTCATGTGCGGCGCCACGTAGAGCATGTCCGGCGGAAATCCCTTGACGGACTCCGAGAGAAGCGCCTCGGTCTTGTTTCTGAATCTGAACGGGAATACCAGCAGTTTTCTCATTTTGATTACTATCCCGGGGAAATTGATAAAGTTTCAAAGATGACGCATTCATATTATAATAAATGCTGGCCAATAAATAAAGGAACCGCAGGTACCATGGCGAAAAAAAGAAGCAGGGGGAAGAGGATTCAAAAGGGGATATTGCACTTCATCATATTCCTGTTTTTTGTCCTCAACTATTATAAGATCAGGCTCATGCCCGCCGTTTTCTATCCCGTCTTTGCCAGGATAACGGGCCTTATGACATTCGGAACAATGAGAAAAAACAGGAAGTTGATACTGAAAAACCTGGACATCGCCTACGGAGACGGCATGAGCCGTGAAGAGAAAATCAGGATATGCAGGGAGATTTTCGTATCAATCGTTCTTGACCTGTGCGAGACCATACAGATAGGCAAGCTAACCGACCAACAACTGCTGGACACCGCCGTCATAGAAGGAGAGGAAAACCTGAAAACCGCCCTCAAGGAAGGAAAGGGCGTTGTTGCCGTATGCCCCCACATGGGCAACTTCCCCAAGCTCCAGGCGGTACTGACGAAGAAAGGACTGCCGGTGACCTACTTCTCAAGACCGCCCTCCGGCGACCACCTGGCAAGGTTCTTCAAGAGACTCATCGGCAGTGTCAACGTCCCCCTGATATACGTCGTTGACATGAAGAAAGCCATAAAAGAATCCCTGAAATGGCTTGCGGGCAACGGAGTCCTCGGTTTCTACATAGACCAGCACACCAGAAGCGGTGTCGAGGTAGCGTTCTTCAACAAGAAAGTCTTCTCCCCCCCGGGCGCCGCCACCTTCGCGAGAAAATGCAACTGCCCGGTCGTCGGCCTTTTCACCTACCGCATGAAAGACGGGAAGCAGAAGATAATCGTGGAAGGCCCCTACCCCATACAGAGAACGGGCAATGCCGCGCAGGACATACAGGTAAACACCGCCTTCTTCATGCAGAGGGTTGAACACTACGTGAGACAGCATCCGGAACAGTGGTTTACCTGGCTAAGCAAACGCTTCCGCACCCCTTAAGCCCACTTCACAACGAACACAACAACATCACCAGCGCGGAAGAAAGTCCCACCGACAGGTTATCGTCAACAGGCAACGGCAGGATTTCAACGAGAGACGCCGTCACCGCCCCTGCCATCAACAGCAGGAACGGCACATTCAACAGAGGGAAGATAATCACTGCAATTACCGCGTTGAACAGCAATCCTCCGGCAAGCCCTTCAACCGTCTTGCCGTGAAATATCTTCGTCCTTCCGTACCTCGTCCCGATGATACCGCTTCCGGCATCGCCGAAAACAAGAAAGAACATGGCGGCAACGGCAATCTCCTTACGGAAGAACACAAGTATTAGAAGCACCGCCAGCATGAAGCAGGTATCCCCGGTGAGCATGCCCGGACGGTTCTTGAATATCCCCCTGGATTTATTGAGGATATACTGCCATACCCCGGGATGCCTCCATCTTTCGTATTCAAGAAGGGTAAGCAGGAGGAGAAAGAAGAACGAGATTGCCAGGGGGAAGCCGCGGTTTCCGGCCGCAAGGTATGCAACCGGAAAAATTGAGCCCATCACCATCCGGTACGTCTTCCTTTTCCACATCGTCATTTTTTCGTCTTCAACTCCCTACTTCCTTCCCTCTCCCTTGAGGGGAGAGGATCAGGGTGAGGGTGCTCTCCTGATCTCCCTTACCATCCCCGGATTTATCACGAACGCGGACAGGATTAACATAATCGTGGATACTGCCGTCTGAACAAAGAGCGCCCTGTCAACCCTCAATCCGTACTCAATATACAGACAGATAAAATAGAAGACCGTACACGTAAGAAGGACCCTTGGTGAACGCGGATTTATCTTCTGTGCGATAAACCACAGGATTATCACGAGCGGAAAAAGTAGAGGCATGAGAAACAGAACTATCCCTCCGGTAGTCGCTGCCCCC
>Ga0209609_10002477_pt1 | contig 10520 bp, 11 predicted proteins | sample LakKivw325mmetaG_FD_184136 | JGI IMG/M metagenome (GOLD analysis project Ga0209609, IMG submission 184136) | Anoxic lake water microbial communities from Lake Kivu, Rwanda to study Microbial Dark Matter (Phase II) - Lake Kivu water 325m metaG... | ecosystem: Environmental > Aquatic > Freshwater...
TGAACCTCTAACGGGGTTCACAATCATTGAGATCTTGATTACCATAGCGATTTTTTGTTTAGTGGTTGGTTTGGTTTTTAATATTTATGTTTTCTCTCAACGCTTTTATCGCCAAACCGAGACAGACAGTGAAATTTTGCAGAACGGTCGGATTATTTTAGAAAGAATTTCACGCGATTTGCATCAAGCCAGCGAGTTAGTCACACAGCTTCCTCAAACGCCGGATGTGCCGCAAAACCCCCCGCCCCCTGAAGTGGAGTTTCAAGACGGTCATACACCTTCGCCCTATCAAGAGTTGGGCAGCAACTATTATTATGTGCGTTATTATTTAAATACGGACACCAGCGAGGTTTATCGCCAATATCGGGTTTACTGCTTTGACCCTTGTGCAACCTGTTCAACCTATTTCCGCTGGAATGACATCAGGGTCGTAGACGGGCAAACGGTGAACACCCATTCCTGCGATTTAGAAGACAAGTTGGTAGGTGAATATGTTCAGGGGCTGCAGTTTTGGGGTGCCGGTCTGGTTAACATTTCTTTGGATTTGTATAAAGATGGCCGGGCCGTGAATTTAAAAAGTGCCATTTACGGCCGCAATTTTTAATGTTATGAGATTGTTTTTCGGAGAGAATCAGCAGCCCCCGTTAGAGGCCCTGCCTCTAACGGGGCAGGGGAGTACTTTAGTAGTCGCGATGGTAATTTTAGGCGTGATGGTTTTTTTAGTTGCTTATCTTTTTTCTTTTACTTCAACTGGCTTGAAGATGGCTGATAGTTATGAATTGAGCACTAAGGCGTATTATTTGGCCGAAGCAGGAAGTTCCGAGGCCGTATTCAAACTTAAAAACGACCCGGTCTGGAAAAGCGCTTTTGAAACAATGCCCACCTCCACCGACCCCACCTGCTCCAGGTGGTCTATTGCTCCTTACACTCGTAATTCCGCTTTAGAGCCGAATAATAGTTATGAGATTACCGTTAGCAATTTGGGTTGCGCTAAAGCAGAGATTACTTCGGTGGGTAAAATAAAATTTGGAGAGGCGACTATCGCTCAAAAGGTGATGAGAATCAAGGTTCTCAAGGCAGTAGGCAATACGGTTTCACAGTATGCTGTTTTTAGCAGTGGCGCTAGCGAAAATTTAGAAATCGGCTCTACTAATCCTCTGTATATCCACGACGGCGCGCTTTTTTCCAATAATCTTCTGAAAATAAAAGATGGTAGTGTTGTGCAGGTAGATGGCAAGACCCTGGCCGTAGGAAATATCTCAATCTCCAAAGATTCTCAACTGCAAGCGGTTGCTTGCGGCAAAGATTTATGCCAGGCCGGCTGCAACCCCTCCACCGAATGCCCGCCCACGGCAGCGGCTGCCCCGCCTTTGAATTTTATCACCGGCCCTGATTCTTATCTCGCTCAAGCCACTAGTAGTGATTGCAGTCCAATACGCAGCGATGGCAAAACAAACTGCTTATTCTCGCCAAGTGAGTTTGAAAAAATGATGTGGCAGCATTACCCGCAGTTGTCTTTGCCCCTTGGGGCTACGGTTTATATTACTGGTGATGCTAATATAAGGGCGGGTCAGGAGCTCACTGTTAATGGAACCTTGGTTGCCGATCGCGATATTAATTTGGGCACCTCTTTATGCTGGTCAAGAAGCGAGTATCCCTATTTAAGGTGTGGGTTTGTGCGCCTTATAGTGGTTCGGCCGGGTACTCCTGACGACAACTTATCCTCTGGGCTTCTGGCTCAAAGAAAAATTAACACCAGCAGTTGGCTTGGTTTCGGTTTTAGCGCTTTGGATATCAGTGGCTTAATGTATTCGGGAGATGAAACGAAATTATCTTCGGTAGCCGCTCCAATTGTTATCCATGGCGCTGTGGTGGCCAGGAAATTTACCTTATCTTCTTTATGGAATGGCACAGATATCTATTTAGATTCGGATGTGATTGTGGACACTTTTAAAAATCCGGAGTATTCACCGGTGATTACCATTGACCATTGGGAGGAAAAGTATTGATTATGGTATAATTATTAAGAAGGGTCGTAAAGTTTCGTTAATAATGAAAGGGCAAGTTTACCGAGGTCGGACCTCCCCTAAATCTTGCATGCAGTTTCTTGGAGGTTTGACCTCGGTAAACTTGCTCAGCAAGCAACAAAACTCTACGACCCCTCATAATAATTATGTTCAATCTTCTTTCATCTAAAATTCAGGCCTTTGCCCTGGATATCTCTGATTTTTCTTTAAAGATAGTGCAGTTAGGTTCAAGCAGTAAACGTTTGACTCATTTCGCTTACGGCCAGACAGAAATCCCAGAGGGTCTGGTGGAGCAGGGCGAAGTTAAGAAAGAAGCCGAGTTAGCCACAGCCATTAAGAAAGCCATTAGCCGCTTGCAAAAAGGCAAGATTTTAACAAAATATGTTGCTGTTTCTTTGCCTGAAGAAAAATCGTTTGTTGACATTTTACGTCTGCCCGCTTTGAAAAAGGAAGAAATAAGCCAGGCCGTGCTTTTTGAGGCCGCCAATTACATCCCTACCCCTTTAGATGAGGTCTATTTGGATTTTGAAATTATAAACTCCAATGTAAGGGGAGTCGTTGGGGGGAGCGGTCGTCAGGCAGGGTCAAATAGTGTGTGCGAAGTTTTAATTGCGGCCACGCCTAAAAAAATTGTTGATGCTTATATCCGAACCTTAAAACAAGCTGGTTTAAAACCATTTTTGATGGAGGTTGAGTCATTATCTTCAGTCCGGGCTTTAGTGAAGAAGGGTGTTATGCATCGCCCCTTGCTGATTATTGATTTTGGTCAAAGTCATACGAGCTTTGCGATTTTCGCTGGCACTAGCTTGCGATTTACTTCTACCATTCCGGTTTCTTCCAAGGACTTGAGCGCTCTCTTAATGAATCAGTTGAAGATTGACGCTCAAAAAGCTGAAGCGATTAAACAGACGGAGGGATTATGGGGAGACAGGAAGGTTTTGGACGCTATTATTCCGGCTTTAACTGATTTGACTGAACAGATTAAAAAACACCTGGATTATTATCATTCTCATTGTCCTGCCGGTCAGGCCTCTCAAAAAGTTGAAAAGATTTTGCTTTGCGGGGGCGGGGCTAATTTGAAGGGCTTAGCTGGTTTTTTGGGTGATTCATTGGGGCTTAGGGTTGAATTGGGGAACCCTTGGGTGAATATCTTCCCGCCGTCCAGCAAGGAGGTTTTGCCCATAACCCTTGAACAATCTATGGCCTACGCCACGGCCTTGGGTCTTGCCTTGGGCACTTATTCTTTATGATTAACTTACTATCTCCTCAAGATAAACAGGAATTAAAACGGGAAATGATTTTCAGGAAGCTTTCCGCTATTTTGTCTTTGCATTTCATCTGTTTGTTATTTTTAATTTTGGCCTTTGGGTTTTTAAGCGCTTTTTTTAGCTCCCAAACCCGCTCCCTCCAGCAAATGGCGCTTCAGAGAGAACAGCAACTGCAGTCAGTCCAGTTTCAGGCATTTAAAAAGGACATTATCTCTTTGAACGATTCTCTCAATAAATTGCAGATTTTTTGGCGTAAGCAAATCTCGGTTTCAGATTTTTTGGCACGTTTCTTACCCCTGATTTCTTCTGATATGCGCTTAGAGTCATTGTCTTTCCGTTTATCTCCCAAAAAAACCAGTACTTCTCAAAATGCCTCTGCCACATCTACCAATGTCCAATTGCTTTGTGCTGATATTCGTTTAGATGGAGTAGCGAATTCCAGAGATGGTCTCTATGAATTCAAAAAACTATTAGAGCGCCAGAATGATTTCCAGGATGTTTATTTTACGCCTTCTTCCTGGGCCAAAGCTCGATATCCCGATTTTTCTTTAAGTTTTGTTTTTTCGGCCAATAATCGTTAGCTTATGCTTGCCACTAAAAAGAAAATTTATTTGCTTGTTCTCACATTTTGTTTCGTTGATTTCTTGCTTTTTATTTTGATCCTCTCGCCTTTAGTAAAGAGGATTCAAACAAATGCGGCGGATTTCAACACTCAGAGAAATAATTTGGCCGTTTTGGAACGGCAAGAATCCGCCTTGGAAGATTTTCAGAAAAATGTTGACGATTTGAAAAGTTACAGTCAAATTGTTCAAAGCGCTTTTACAGACATTTCAGCTCCGGTTAATTTGCTGGAGTTCTTAGAGGAGCAAGCTAAAAATTATCACCTTTCTTTGGTTGATTCGCCTTTTGGTTCGCCCGCTGTAGAGGGCGATATGTGGTCATCAGTTGGCGTTCGGCTTGAAGTTAGGGGCAAACTTGCTGATTGTTTGAGATTTGTAGAGGCGTTGGAGAATAGCCGATGGGTTTTTAGTATTATTAGTTTTGACCTGCAGAAAAATGCGCCCGAGAAAGGGAAGGAGGGTGTTCCAGTCAGTGAGGCCGCACTTTCTTTGGATGTTAAGGCCTTTTCAGGCAAGCCCGCGGTTTTGAAGAAAAACCAAGGCCTTTGATTTATGAATACAAATGATGCAAAATTATTAATAATAGAATGAGTGTCCAAGGGCAGCCCTCCCCAAAACTGCATGCAAAATTTAAGGAGGGCTGCCCTTGGACACTTACAATAGTCGTTAATAATTTTGTTAATAATTTTGCATCATTTGTATGAATATCAATTTCACTCCAATTAAGAGATTGTTCCAAACCATTGGCAGAGCATTCTGGCAGAGAATTTTCCTGTTTTTTCTTTTATTTCTGTTTTTTGACTTTTTGTTCGTAGGCATTTTGTTTGTTAAGTATTATTTCAAGAGTCCTTCAATCAGTTCAGCCGAGGGTTCGCTGACGTTGCTGAATCAAGTTCTGTTGCGCCAAGCACTTGATCACTGGGAAGCAGGCCAAGCTGTTATTGAAAAATTGCCCGCTAAAGAATACCCCAATTTTTTTCAGGGCTCCAGCGTCCCGCCGGCTGTTAGAACCACCTCATCCGCTGCAACTTCCAGCGAACAATAATTTAATGACTTTTTTTCATTGACCCCGTTAGAGTTTTATTGCAGTTTTTTTGTTTATTCGCTTCTTAAGTAAAAAGTTATATTTACTGAAATTTTATGGATTTTATTCAACTCTAACTGGGTTGACGAGAGCCGTTTTTTCATTTAGGATTGGGTTGTCCCATGAGCCCTCGTAGCTCAATGGACAGAGCAAGGCTCTTCTAAAGCCAAGATAGGGGTCCGATTCCTCTCGAGGGCACCACTTAAAATGTTAATATATCAAATATGGGGATCGTAGTGTAGCGGTTAACATTGCTCTCTGTGGAAGAGCCGTCGCCGGTTCGAATCCGGTCGATCCCCCCACGAAAGGCAAAACCCTCCGCCTTTGGCGGAGGGTTTTGCGTAAAACATTTTTTGCTTTCAGATTATTTCTTTTCTGCTAAAACGATTTTCAGCATTTTTTCTTGGCCGTTTCTCAAGATTTTCACGGGTATTTCTTTGCCAATGTGGCATATTTCTAAGATATCGTTAACGGTCTGTTCAGTGGTAATTTTTTTGCCTTGTATTTCCAAAATGATATCCGCTTCCTCAAACCCAGCCCTATCCGCTGGGCTGTCGGGCACCACGGCCTGTCTTCCGCCTTGTTTGATTTCCGGTTCAGCCATCACTAAAACCCCATAATTCACTGGCAGGCCGAACTGGTGTTTTAATTCAGAGTCAATGGCAAGATAGCGAACGCCCAAATAGGGCTGCCTGATTCTGCCGTGCTGTTTTAATTCTTTTAAGGCCCATTTAGCGTTGTTTATGGGTAAAGCAAAGCCGATGTTTTCCGCTCCAGAAACCATTGCCGCGTTAATGCCAATGACCTCTCCCTGCAAGTTAAGCAACGGCCCGCCGGAATTGCCTGGGTTTATGGCTGCGTCGGTTTGAATCAGCCCTCGCAGTTTTGTTTTTTCGCTGGTCAATTCGTTTTGCGCTTGGATTTCTCGCGAGAGGCCTGAAACCACGCCAACCGAAACGGTGTTGCGAAAAAGCCCTAAGGCATTGCCAATGGCCACTACGGTTTCGCCCAATTCGGCTTTTGAGGAGTCGCCTAACGGAATAACAGGTAAGGGTTGGGGCGACACCACCGCAGCCGGATTTATTTTGAGAATGGCAATGTCGTGAATTGGGTCAGCCGCCAAGATCTCCGTCATTATTTTTTGGCCGCTTTGCATTACCACAATATACTCTCCTAAAGGGTCGGCGATGATGTGTCGGTTGGTGATTATCGTACCACTTTCGTCAACAACAAAACCTGAACCCCCTCCCAACATAATACTTGGCAAAGATGGCGCAACCTCTTTTTTAGGTTTGACTTTTTTCTTAGCAATTTTTTTAAACGGAAATTCAAAGTCCTCTAGTTCTTGCACCAAAGTAATGCTGACCACCGCCGGCAGCGCTTTTCTAATAATCGGAACGACAAGGTTGTTTTGCATCATACATCTTTATTGTATATTATCCCGCCATAATTGAAAACAGGGGAGAATTTTGCTATATTTGCCTTGTGTTGGTCCTCATAGCTCAACAGGACAGAGCGCAGGTTTCCTAAACCTGATATCCAGGTTCGAGCCCTGGTGAGGACACAATTTTGTAAAGCTAAACTTTTGTGGTAATTTGTAATTAAGTGAAAGAGTCCACCTTCGTCTCTCGTTCAATTCGGGACTTCGGCGGACATAAGATTTTGTAAAGCTCATAACTTCGCTAACAAAATCTAATGGGCCCATAGTTCAGTGGTAAAATATCTCTATGGCATAGAGAAGTCGCGAGTTCGACTCTCGCTGGGTCCACAGAAATAAATATTTCAGCCCTATGTATTTAGTTGAGAAATTCGAAAAATTTTTAGAGTCGGTGAATCTAAATGTTTATCGAGAAAAATATAGGCCGATTAAACTTGTGGAAATGGATTTACCGAAAGAAATTCAGGCGATCTCTCTGCTCTATAAAACATATTGGGATAAGAAGAAATTTTTGGATTATGAAGATTTCTATAAGGAATACCTAACCGTTTACAAAAAAGATATCGAGAGTTTTAGAAAGAAAATAACAATGTGCGAAAATTGTTTTTATAGAGGCCTGCCTGCAAGGATATATCGCACTTGGGCAAGTATCATAACTCAAATTCACGCTGGCTACGTTGCCGAATCAGTTTTTGGAGAAGGCACTGTTTCGATGTCGGCGGAGCTTGACCATCAAGGAGCCGATTTTCAAGTAGATTATCGCGGTAAAATTTTGAATTATCAAGTTAAAAAGACATCATTTAGTCGAGAAGTCCGGGCGGAAAAGAAATCTCAAAAGAAAATTAAAGGGCAATTTCTTGCGATTAAATACGAAGTTCCAAGTGAGGATTATTTCAAAAGTCCCAAGAAACGAGATGGTGAATATAAATTGCCATACTTGAGATTTACCCAGAATAGAGAATTAAAAAGATTGCCCAATGGTTTTGTAGTTTTTACTCCCTATGCATTTGTGGATAAAAAGAAAGAAATAGACGAAAACCTAAAGTGAGCGAGGAACACATTTAGCGTTGGCGAGCCATTTTTCGGCAATTTTTACGTAGTCAGGATTTAGCTCATACCCTAAATAGGATAATCCGAGTTCCTTCGCAACAACGCACTCCGACCCGCTTCCTACAAATGGCACCAACACAACGCCATTTTTTTTAGGCATCGCCGATTTAATTAGTTTCTGCGTCAGGTCGTGTGGTTTTTGAGTAGGGTGTTTAATTATCTCATGTTTTAAGTGTTCTTTTAATTTTTGCGGCTGAAAAACATCATCGCAAGTTTTGCATAGAAACCACCGTTCGCTCATTCCTGCTCCGCCTGCAAGCGCGGGGATTTTTATTACATCACGGGGCAGGGCCCCATTTGGATGGGCATTATAAATAGTGTCTATTCCTTTTCTACTCAATCTGCCTTGCGACTTCCCGGTTCTTATTTTTCCGGCGGCTCCATTTAAAAATCCTTCGGTGTAGGGCTCCCTTACTTCGTCTTTATTAAAAATTGGCCTATTTTTCCATGCGCAAATAATCGCCTCGTGGCTCCTCTGCCAAAAATTACAGGAAGCCATATTTTTATTTGTATAATGCCAGATGAGCCAACGTTTATTCAACGGGATTTCAACCGAAAGATAGGCCAAGATTTCACTGAATCCATAAATGAACATTGTCCCCGTTGGTTTCATTACGCGGATGCATTCGTTTATCCATTCTCTACACCAGGCGATATATTCGTTTAATTCTCTTTTATCGTGGTTATTTCCAAAATCTTTACCGATATTATAAGGAGGATCGCCAATAATTACATCGCAGCTATCGCTTGGCAATTTTCTTAATTCTTTTACAGCATCCCCTAAAATAATTTTGTTAAGGGGAAGTTTTGTATCTCTCTTAATTTCCCCTGTGGTCAAAATTTTTTCCGCTTGCAATTCTCCTTCGTTTTTTATTACATCAATCACAATCCCTTGAATCGTAATTTTTTTATCTCTTTTAATAATAATTGGGGCGAAGGTCTCATTCGCTGGTTGGAGCCGAATATACCCCTGTTCTTTGTAGAATTTTTTTAGTGTTGTCTCGTAGTCATCAATTAAAGCAACAACTTTTTGTCCGTTTTCGGCAATATTCTGTTGTTTAACCAAGACAATATCACCATCGTTTATATTTTCGTCGCGCATACTATTTCCTAAAACTCGTAAGGCGTAAAATTCACCAAAGCGCGGTAGTTTTTTTTGTGGCACAGCGATGGTTTCTTTATCTTGTATCGCTTCAATTGGTTGCCCGGCAGCTATCAGGCCCAAGAGGGGAATGTTAACCATTGTTTCATTTTCGTAAAGAGCAATTGACCTCGGTTTATTATATTGTTTTTCTAAAAGCCCTAATTCTTGTAATTTCTTTACATGAAAATGAGCAGTAGAAACAGAAGCAAGCTTAAAGTGCTTGCGTATTTCTTCCAACGCAGGCGAATAACCCCTCTTTTTGCGAAAAGAGGCAATATAATCCAAGACCTGTTTTTGTCTTTTAGTAATCATAGCAGCTTGACTTAATTTCTGCATCATTTATACTTCATTATAATGGAAAGAAAATAGAAAGTCCACAAGAGGACTTTTCCACAGGTTGAATACATATGCTTTTACTCTAAAGAGATAGAGAAAATAACACATCAAAATATATTAGATTTTTGTTTTGCCAGTGAATTAGATAGCGATGGGGTTGACGATGTTCTTGCCGATTTTTAAAATAAAAATAAAAGGTCGGCATTGAAATCTGAATTATAAAACAAAGCTATGGCTTTAATTCCCTGGAAACCTTTTTCCGGCTTGGAGCGGTTTTTTGAGGATGACGATTGGTTTTTGCCTGTTATTCCACGATGGCAGCCGGCAAAACCCGAGATGAATCTTTACGAAACGGATAAAGACGTGGTTGTGGAGGTGAATATCCCCGATTTCAACCCGGAAAAAATTGATGTTTCAGTAAAAGAAGGTGTTTTAACCGTTAGCGGTAAGACGGACGAGAAGAAAGAAGAAGAGGGCAAGGGTTACTGGCGGAAGGAGATAAGGAAAGGGTCATTTGAAAGAATGATAAGGTTGCCCGTAAGTGTGAAAGAAGACGCGGCGGAGGCGACTTACGAGAAGGGGGTGCTTAAGATTGTGATGCCGAAAACAGAAGTCAAACCGGTCCCCAAGGTCAAGATAAAGGTAAAAGAAAATAAATAAGACAACCCCCCGAACTTCTTCGGGGGTTTTGTTTCGCCGAATTTTTATTTGATGAAATGTATAACTTTTTGACACTGCTATTTTTTGTTGGGTTGTTATGATTTTCCCCGCAAATATGCCTATGTTTTTTGTCAGGAGGTTGGCGATAATTTTGAAAACCAGCATAAGGTTTTAGAGGGTCAGTACGGCCGCTGGTTCAGCCAAGAGGCGGCAATGGCCGAACAAATGTTGATTGACGAAGACAAAGCCATTCTCAAAGATTTTTTCAATAAGGTATAGTTTTGGTTTATTGGAAGGGCTTGACGTTTTTCTTTGTTTTGGTATTATTCTGTAATACAAAGTATTACAAAAACTATATGCGTGAAATAATCAATTTATCTCTGCCAAAACCGTTGGCTCAATCGGTCAACAGTATTGTTAGAGAGGGCAAATATGCCAGTAAGAGCGAATTTTTTAGAGAACTTTTGAGAATGTGGCTGGAGGGGAAAATTTTAAAGGATTTAGCCGAGAGCCGGGAAGAATTAGCTGCAGGCAATGGTAAAATACTGAAATCCTTAAAGAATTTAAGGTAATTTTGTGATATGAGAATTTGTTATTCGGGCAAATTTGCGAGAGAGTATCGTAAGTTGCCTCCGGCTGTAAAGAATATGGCCGAGAAGAAAGAACAGATTTTCAGACAGAATCCTTTTGATGAGTGTTTGGGAACTCATAAATTGAAAGGAGCTCTAAAAGATTTTTATTCTTTCTCTATTAACAATAAATACAGGATTATTTTTGAATTCATCAGTAGAGAGGAATCTTGGTTTCATTCAGTGGGTAGCCATAGCATTTAT
>Ga0209609_10002478_pt1 | contig 10515 bp, 7 predicted proteins | sample LakKivw325mmetaG_FD_184136 | JGI IMG/M metagenome (GOLD analysis project Ga0209609, IMG submission 184136) | Anoxic lake water microbial communities from Lake Kivu, Rwanda to study Microbial Dark Matter (Phase II) - Lake Kivu water 325m metaG... | ecosystem: Environmental > Aquatic > Freshwater...
TCGGCAAGCGCTATGCCTGAGGTGGTGTCTCGCGTTGATCGAGAGAATCACAATAAACACAGCTCAGATCGGTACAACTTTTGGGGTGCACCTCGCTGATGCCGTCTTCCACAATGTCGGCGATAGTGTCACCCTCACTGTCGACATCATGGACTCTGCTTACAACTACACCGACGCCACAACCGACGTGACGGTGTGGCAGGCCGACGGCATGACTCAGACGGTAACCATGAGCTCCATCGCCACGGGGCAGTACGAGGGGAGCGTTACCGCTCCCATCACCGGTACTTATATCGCGACGGTGGAAATCAGCAAGCCAAACTACCGCGCCATCGGCAGCAGCACCTACTTCGTGGCGGGCCAGCGTAGCTCCCTGTGGCCGATTCTGGAAGGTGGGCCGATTTTGGGACAGACGGTGTCCCTCACCGTCACCGTACGCAACGAGGGAGGCCTGGCCATCGAGGACGCGGCGCTGACTCTCTCCGGCACAGTCGAGAGCCTTGTGGGGAACAGTAACGCAGCGGGCCTAGCCATGCTGTGGCCCTCGGCGACGGTCACTGACTCGTACCAGCTCATGGTGGACAAAACCGGCTTCGCCCAAACGGTGACTGAGGTGCCGGTGCAGGTGATATCTGACACCATCCCACCCTGGCTCTACCTCGACGCCCCTGGCGTGACCAATCGAACGCCGCTGACCGTAACAGGAGGGGTAGAGGCCGGGGCAGCCGTGACCGTGAATGATCAGCCTGTGGTCGTAGACGTCCAGGGGCTCTTCACCGTCACCGTAGCCCTGAGCGAGGGGGACAGCCTCCTGACTGCGGTCGCCACCGACGTAGTGAGCAACACGACAACCGTCACTCGCACCGTGACGCTGGATACCGTACCGCCAACCCTTACCGTGACTTACCCGCCCGACGGCCTAGTCACCACTCTGGGAGTCATTAGTGTTACTGGGAGCACCGAAGTGGGGGCCAATCTGACGGTCAGCGGTACACTGGTCACGGTAGACCCGGCCAGCGGCGCTTTCAGCGCCTGGGTCCTGCTCCGGCCCGGTGTCCACGTCCTTCCTATTGCGGCCGCAGACGCTGCAGAGAATACCACGACGGTAACCCGTACAGTTAGCCATGGTACCCCAGTGCAGGCGGACTTCACGGCTTGGCCAACCACCGGCGTGCTTCCACTGACGGTGATCTTCACCAACACCTCTACCGGCGGTTATACTGGCAGCCTGTGGGACTTTGGGGACGGAGTGACGAGCACCCTAGAGAGTCCCACGCATACATATACGGCCGCCGGGGTCTACACCGTGACCCTCACCGTAAGCGGGCCGGGAGGCACTGACAAGGAGACGAAGGCGGAGTACATCACCGCACAGGAGCCGACACCTACATCCACGCCTACTGATACTCCAACCCCGACATCTGCACCTACTAGAACACCCACACCGACCAACACGCCCACGCCGACGGCAACTCAAACCCCGACGCCGACCGACACGCCCACGCCGACGGCAACTCAAACCCCGACGCCGACCGACACACCCACGCCGACGGCGACTCACACCCTGACACCAACCAAGACGCCCACGCCGACAGCCACCCACACTCCGACACCGACCTGCACACCTACGCCGACGGGGCGACCCACACCTCGACGCCGACTGACACACCCACGCCGACGGCAACCAATACTGCTACACCGACACCAACTGACACTGCCACGCCGACTGACACCCTGACACCAACCAAGACGCCTACGCCGACAGCCACCCACATTCCGACACCGACCTGCACACCTACGCCGACAGCCACCCACATTCCGACACCGACCTGCACACCTACGCCGACGGCAACCAATACTGCCACGCCGACGCCGACTGACACAGCTACGCCAACGGCAACTTACACCCCGACGCCGACCAGGACGCCCACGTCGACAGCGACTCTCACCCCGACGCCGACCAAGACATCCACGTCGACAGCGACTCTCACCCCGACGCCAACTAGCACATCCACGCCGACAGCCACTCACACTCCAACACTGACCGATACGCCCACTGCCACGCCGACTGGTACCCCGACTCCTGCACCTACGCCGACGGCCACGCCGACTCATACGGCAACACCTACACCCACTCCCCCAGGCCCTGTGTCTATCTCCATCAAGCCTGTGTCCAAGACTGTGTCAGTGGGCGAGATCTTCACTTTGGACATCGAGATCCAGGCTGGTGAGCAGCCGTTTGACGGGGCCGAGGCTCATCTCGATTTCGATCCCACCTATCTCAGGGTAGTCAACACTGATGGCGTCGAGGTGGATAAAATCACGCCAGTGACCACATGGCTTGACACCGTGCTGCAAAACAGTGCTGACAACAGCCAGGGCACCATTGATTACGCGGCCGGAGTCCTGACGAGTGAACCGCCTACTGGCACTATCACCCTGGCCTCCACCCACCTCAAGGCCATCACCGAGACCGTGGGGACTGAGCTGTCCTTCGCCTTCACTACTCCCCGGAAGACCGATGTGGTTTTCAAGGGCGGTTCGGTCCTGAGCGATCACATTGACGGGAATGTGACTGCTGTAAACTACCGCAACAACGTCTACTTGCCCCTTGTGCTGAAACAGTAAGACGCGCTAGGGAAACAACTCCCTGGCACGGGAAAATAGAGGGCACGGAGTTGGCTGCAAGCCTCTCCGTGCCTTTTTTACGCCATCATCCGCAAGTCTTTCGGTTGCAGGCGACTCTGGTAACGTCAATGCCGAATTGACCATCCAGAGCAGAGATGTTATAATGACAGTGAGGTGAGTTGCCGCGAGACGAACTGACTGAGGAGGATGGCCCATGACCCTGGCGTTGAAGGAAGTGGCTCAAATTGTTGATCTCTCGCCTGGGGAGTTGCGTCGGCGCAGCTTGATCGCTTTTCTGGAGAGAGAGGTGCGTTTGGCGCACCTCGACATCAGTGATCTACAGGACCGCTACGGTGTGGCGACCTCGGCGGATTTGGTGGCCAAAATTAGAGAGAGAGAGATATACAGCCATCCGGCCTGGGAAGAATCCATCGAGTGGGAGAACCTGGAAGCTTACATTGAGCGCCTCGATCAACTCCGTGCACGGGTGACTTGATGTACGTTGAGCTGCAACACATCGCGCTGGCTGAGTTCGGGGACATCGTCGTCAGAGGCCAACAGTTGGGACGGCGCACCAGCGCACCACTGAAGCTGCGACTGTTCATCCGAGATGGCACATTCGTGGATATCTGGTTGAGTTCGGACAGAGCACGCTATGCCTATCATTGGGAACAGCGAGCCAAACGTGGGCTATTTCATCGCCATGACAATGCGCCAGATCACCCTTCTGTGGTTACTTTCCCCAAGCACTTCCACAACGGTGATGAGGTGATGGTAGAACCCAGCTACATTTCAGATGAGCCGTCTTCGGCGTTGCGAGAGTTTCTGAGCTTCATTCGGGACAGACTCGCTGAATACGAAGATGAAAGGTGATGCAGAAGAAAAGCTCAAGAGGAGAACCATCATGAAACAGGGAGCCTTTACCTTCATGCTGCACAGTCACCTGCCCTACTGCCGCATGGCGGGGCGTTGGCCCCACGGGGAGGAGTGGCTGCACGAGGCGGCTTCGGAAACCTACATCCCGCTGCTCAATGCGCTCTACGACCTGGTCGAGGCGGGCTATTCCATTCGCCTCACCATTGGTCTCACCCCTGTGCTGACGGAACAACTGAGCGATCCGCTGGTGCTGGAGCATCTGGTCAGCTATCTGGAGGAGAAATGCGACGCGGCTGAGAAGGACATCGCCCGCTTCGAGGCCTCAGGCGATGGGCATCGGGCGTACCTGGCCCGTTTCTATCAAGATTGGTATGCCCATACCCTGCGCTCCCTTCAAGAGCGTTTCGATGACGATATCATCGGCGCTTTCCGCCAACTCCAGGATGAAGGCCACATCGAGATTCTGACCAGTGCGGCCACCCACGGCTACCTCCCCCTCCTGAGCCGCGATGTCTCCATCTATGGCCAGTTGCGCACCGGCGTGGAAAGCTATCGCCACCACTTTGGCCGGCCCCCACGGGCGGTCTGGCTCCCCGAGTGCGCCTACCGCCCGGCCTACATCACCGGCGAGGGCCAGATGCGTCCTGGTTTGGAGTCCTTCCTGGCGGAGCTGAAGATGGGGCTTTTCTTCTCCGAGACCCACGCCATTGAAGGGGGGAAGCCGGTGGGCAAGGCCGCTGGCGACGCCATCGGCCCCTACGGCGAGATCAAGCGCCGCTACGTGGTGCCTTTGCCGGGGACGCCGACCTGCGAGGCGCGGACCACCTATCAGCCCTACTACGTGCTGGACACCGCCAGGGGAGGGGATCGACACTCGGGCGTGGCGGTGATAGGGCGCAACAACCGCACCGGCGTGCAGGTCTGGTCAGCCACCTTCGGCTACCCGGGCGATTTCGATTACCGCGAGTTCCACAAAAAAGACGACGTCTCAGGGCTCCAATACTGGCGCGTGACCCAAGCGGGGGGGGGTGACCTGGGAGCCAAAGAGCTGTATCACCCCGATTGGGCGCAGGGAAAGGTGCGTCAGCACGCGGAGCACTTCGCCAATCTGGTGGAGGAGCTCATCGCGCAGTATCACACCCAGAGCGGGCGCTTCGGCATCATCGCCTCCAACTACGACAGCGAACTGTTCGGCCACTGGTGGTTCGAGGGGGTGGATTGGCTTCGGGAGGTACTCCAGCGTCTCAGCCAAAGCGAGGTGGCGGAGCTGACCACTGCTTCCGACTACCTGGAGGCGCATCCCCCCACCGAGGTGTTGGCCCTGCCCGAGAGCTCGTGGGGGCTGGGAGGTGGACATTGGTCCTGGGACAACGGGGAGACCCATTGGATGTGGGAGCCGATACACGAGGCGGAGGCGCGGATGGAGGTGCTGGTGGCCCGCTATCCCGACGCGGCAGGCGGTGCGGAGGCTCTCCTCAACCAGGCAGCGCGAGAGCTGCTCCTTCTGCAGGCCAGCGATTGGCCCTTTCTGGTCACCACCGGCCAGGCCAGGGAGTACGCCACACAGCGTTTCAGCGAGCATCTGACCCGCTTCAGCCAGTTGGCTGCGTTGGCCGAGAGCAGGGCCATGAGCGATGGCGCAGCCCTGGCTGCCGAACTCTATGAACAGGACAAGGTGTTTCCCGATATAGATTACCGCTGGTTTGGAAAGCGTGAAGGAGTTCAGTGAGATTCACTGCATCACGGATTGCGGTAGATGTCGTGAGAGCCGATGTTCCGGAAGACATAATAGGATCACGGTACGATGGTCCATAGTTTAAGCCCTCGCAATCATGTGAGTTACTCCTGTTGATATTGTACACCTGACACTTGTCTCTGTCAAAAGAATGGCTCAATTCGATCTCCTCATCCACGCCACTCATGAGGCTGGGGTGAAGTTCGGCGGCATCGGTGCCGTACTGGATGGCCTGCTGGGCTCCAGGGCCTACAATGCTCACGTGGGCCGTACGATCCTGGTGGGCCCCTTCGAGGGGCAGGATGAAGCCCAGATGGAGCGGCTCACCTCCCCGCGCAACCGGCTGGAGATCGCCTACTCTTCCTCTTCCCTTTCGCCTATTTCTTCCTCTAAGGTGCAGGAAGTGGGCCCACAACTGGCTACCGCCTTCGCCCAGGTCGAGGAGGATTTCGGAGTGCAGCTCCTCTATGGCTGGCGCACCTTTGGCTCAGCGCAGCACGAGGTGCTCTTAGTAGATGGCAGCGGTGTAGATCGGGAGCGGGTCAATGGCTTCAAAGCTCGGCTCTACGAGGCCTTTGGACTGCAGTCCGACCGCTATGAGCGCCACCCTGAGTATCGCTACTACATTGACGTGGCTGAGCCAAGCTTCTCAGCCCTTCAGGCGCTGATCGGCGGTCGGACCTACGGGGGGAAATTCATTGTGGCCCATGAGTTCATGGGCCTGCCGCTGGTCTTCGCTGGGCTCATCCACCAGCCGGGCGCTTACCGCACCATCTTCTACGCCCATGAGGTGGCCACCGTGCGCCCCCTGATGGAGGGGAACCTGGGGTACGACACCCTGTTCTACAACGTGCTGGAGCGGGCGCAGCGGGCCGGGCTCTTCCTGGAAGATGTCTTCGGCGACCAGTCCCCTTTCTTCAAGCACGCCCTCCTCACACGTGCCACCTACTGCGATGGGCTCTTCGCTGTGGGCGATAGGGTGGTGCAGGAGCTCAATTTCCTGGGCCGGGCCTTTGTCCGGCGGCGCATTGACCTAGTGTACAATGGCGTTCCCAGCCTTCAGATCTCACTGGAGGAGAAAAGGGCTGCCAAGCACAAGCTGCAGCAATACGCGCACAACCTGCTGGGCTTTCGCCCGGACTATATCTTCACCCACGTGACCCGCCTCATCCCCAGCAAGGGGCTCTGGCGCGACCTCCGCGTGCTGGAACATCTGGACGGGCAGTTGGCCAGCGAGGGCCAGCGGGCGGTGCTCTTTATCCTCTCCACCCTCATCCCCGCTGGTCGGCCGGCGGAGGAGGTGCACCGCATGGAGCGGGAGTACGGCTGGCCGGTGATGCACCGGGAGGGTAAGCCGGACTTAGTCAGTCACGAGATCCCCCTCTACCATACAGTGGGGGCTTTCAACCGAAAAGCGAAGGCCTGCCAGATTGTGCTGGTCAACCAGTTCGGCTGGAGCCGGGAGCGGTGTGGGGAACGGATGCCGGCCGATATGGAGTTCATGGATATCCGCAAAGGGACAGACCTGGAGTTCGGCCAGTCGGCCTACGAGCCCTTCGGCATAGCCCAATTGGAGCCCCTCACCTTCGGCGCACTATGTGTCCTATCCAGCAGTTGTGGCTGCGTGGGATTCGTGAAACGGGCCAGCCGAGGAATGGTACAGCGCAATATCCTGGTGGCAGACTACATCTCCGCCGCCTCGGAGCGCATCGGCGCCGATTGGCGTCGGGCGCTCCTGATTGGCCAATCGAAGCGGGGTGAGATTGAGGCCCATGAAGCGGCCCGGGTGGCCCGTCAGGTTGCGGGTGCGCTGCCGCGCACCGAAGTGGAGCAGCGCCGTTTGTTGGAAACAGGTTATGAGCTGAGTCGGCGGATGAGTTGGGAGGTGGTGGTGGAGGACTACTTCCTGCCCGGGCTCCGCCGTGCGGCAGGAGGATAGCCACCTAGGATGAGGAGGGAAAGATGCGCGCGATAGCAGCGATCCTGGCCGGAGGCCAGGGCTCTCGATTGAGTGTGCTGACCGACAAACGGGCCAAGCCTGCGGTGCCCTTCGCCGGCAAGTACCGGATCATTGACTTCGTGCTCTCCAATTGCGTCCATTCCAACATCTACACAGTGGGGATCCTCACCCAGTATCGCCCCCGCTCGCTCAATGACCACATCGGACGTGGACGCTCCTGGGACCTGGATCGCATGCACGGTGGGGTGACCCTGCTCCAGCCCTATGTAGGACGCCAAGATGCGGACTGGTATCAGAACACGGCCGATGCGGTCTACCAGAATCTGGATTGGGTGGAGCATTACAATCCCGACCATCTCCTGGTCCTCTCCGGGGACCACATCTACCGCATGAACTATGAGCTGCTGTTGCGCTTCCATGAGCAGCATGAGGCAGACCTCACCATCACCGCCATCCAGGTCAAGCCCGAGGAGGTATCTCGCTTTGGCATCCTGACCGTGGATGAGGAGCAGCGGGTGGTTGATTTTCAGGAGAAGCCACAGCAGGCAACCAGCATCCTGGCCTCTACGGGCATCTATGCCTTTCGCACCCCTGTCCTCCTCCAATGGCTGAGACAGGACGCCGAGGACCAGGATTCGACCCACGATTTCGGCGCCGACATCATCCCCAACATGCTGGCCGATGGTGCTCGCCTCTGTGTCTATCCCTTCCGAGATTACTGGGTGGATGTGGGGACAGTGCAGGCCTACTGGGAGGCCAATATGGATCTGCTATTAGATCGGCCGGCCTTCAACCTGTACAGTCGTGACTGGGTTTTCCACACCCGCAGCGAGGAGCGGCCACCGGTGAAGGTCAAGGCTGGGGCCACCATACACCGCAGCCTCATCTGCAACGGCTGTGTGATCGAGGGCACAGTGGAGTATTCTGTCCTCTCCCCCGGCGTGCAGGTGATGGCCGGCGCCGTGGTGCGCGATTCCATTATCATGACCGACTCCATCATCGGCCCCGAGGCAGTGCTCGACCGGGTGATCGTGGACAAGAATGTCATGGTAGGCAAGGGCGTTCACCTGGGCTTCGGAGAGGATTACACCCCCAGTCAGAGTCAGCCCGACCAGTTGCGCACCGGCATCAGCCTGGTGGGCAAGAATACCCCCCTTCCTCCCGGCATCATCGTGGGCCGCAACGTGGTCATTGGCTGCGACCTGCCAGAATCCGCCATCCCCGGCCCCCTCATCCCTAGCGGGAGCACTATTGACCTGCCGCCATCAAAGAAAACATGATGCGTAATGAGTGAGGAGTGACCACTCGTTACACATCACGTTTTACTCATTACTCGTTGAACCACTTTCAGGAGACATCCTATGTCCAACCACATCTACCTCGCTCTGGCCTTTCATAACCACCAGCCAGTGGGCAATTTCGCCTGGGTGTTCGAGAAGGGGTACGAGCAGGCCTACCTCCCCATGATCGAGGCCGTGGAGCGACATCCCACCGTGCGCCTGGCGCTCCATTACTCCGGCCCCCTGCGCGATTGGCTGGCCGCCGAGCACCCGGAGCTCCTGGAGCGCATTGGAGAGCTGGTGGCCCGGAGACAGGTGGAGATGATGAGCGGGGCCTACTACGAGCCCATCCTCGTCGCCCTCCCCGATGTGGACAAGGCGGGCCAGATAGCCAGGCTCACCCAGGCGGTGAGGGAGGATTTCGGCTATGAACCCACCGGGGCCTGGCTGGCCGAGCGGGTGTGGGAGCCCCACCTGGCCAAACCGCTGGCCGAGGCGGGGATAGCGTACACCATCGTGGATGACACCCACTTCAAATACGTGGGCCTGGAGGACGAGGACCTCTTCGGCTACTACGTCACCGAGGAGCAGGGCTATACCCTCAAGATATTTGCCACCTCCAAATACCTGCGCTATGTCATCCCCTGGGGCACCGTGGAGGAGGTCATAGATTGGCTGCGCGCTCAGACCGAGGGCGTAGGGGCAGGGCTCAGCCCCTGCCCGAAAGTGGCGGTGATGGGCGACGACGGGGAGAAGTTCGGCCTGTGGCCGGGAACCCACGCCCACTGCTGGGAGAGGGGCTGGATGGAGGAGTTCTTCCAGGCGGTGGAGGCCCATGCGGACTGGCTGACCCTTATCCCGCCGGGGGAATACGCGGCCCGCTTTCCCTCCCTGGGGCGGGTGTACCTCCCCACCGCCTCCTATGATGAGATGAGCGAGTGGTCGCTGCCCGCCTCCCTGGCCGGCCAGATCGTGCGGCTCAAGCATCAACTGGAAGCGGAGGGCCGGCGGGACATCCTGTGTTTCATCCGGGGCGGCTTCTGGCGCTCCTTTCAGGTCAAATACGATGAAGTGAACACCCTGCACAAAAAGATGCTCTGGGTGAGCGACAAGGTGCACGCCATGCCCCAGGGGGAGGCCAGGGAGAAAGCACTGGAGGAGCTGTGGCAGGGACAGTGCAACTGCCCCTACTGGCACGGCGTCTTTGGGGGCATCTATCTCTTCCATATCCGGGCCGCCAACTTCGCCCACCTCATCCGCGCCGAGCGAAGGGCCGACGAGGTGCTTCATTCTGAGGGAAAGTGGGTGGAGTGGAGGGCCACCGACTTCGATAAGGATGGGTCGGATGAGCTGCTGCTCACCAGCGAGGCCCAGGCCTTGACCATTGACCTGCCTGCTGGCGGTGCTCTCTTGGAGTGGGATTGGCGGGCTAAGGACTACAACCTGCTCAACACCATGGCACGCCGCCCGGAGGGGTATCACCAGGAGCTGCGGGAAGCCGTGGCTCAGGGGAGAGCGGTATTGACCAGTCAGATGGAGGAGCTGGAGAGCATCCACACCGCACTGGTGCGGGTCAAAGAGTGGGGGCTGGAGGGGAAGCTGCTCTACGACTGGTACCGTCGGGGCAGCCTCATTGACCACCTCTTCCCCGCCTCGATCACGCCGCAGGAGTTCTACCGCTGTCAGTACGCAGAGCTGGGCGATTTCGTGGACCAGCCCTATCAATACGAAGTGGAAGAGCGCCCCGAGGGATTGAAGGTCAAGCTGAGCCGGGATGGCCACCTCTGGCAGGATGAGGTGCACGCGCCGCTGCGGATCGAGAAGCGACTGGCACTGAGTAGGGGCGATTCGCGAATCGCCCCTACCGATCTGACGGTGGCCTACACCCTCACCAACACCGGGGCACAACCGGTGGCGGCCCGCTTCGGTGTGGAGACCAACTGGGGGATCCTGGGGGGTGATGGAGAGGGGAGCTACTATGAGGTGGGCTATCAACTCCTCCCCCTGGCTTCCAAGGGGGAGTGGGGTGGAGTGGG
>Ga0209609_10002479_pt1 | contig 10515 bp, 10 predicted proteins | sample LakKivw325mmetaG_FD_184136 | JGI IMG/M metagenome (GOLD analysis project Ga0209609, IMG submission 184136) | Anoxic lake water microbial communities from Lake Kivu, Rwanda to study Microbial Dark Matter (Phase II) - Lake Kivu water 325m metaG... | ecosystem: Environmental > Aquatic > Freshwater...
TGCGTATCGAGACCGAGGCAGCGCTTGCCCTGAGCCTGTCGAAGAGAAGCAATCTCCTCGCACTCGTAGGGATGGCTTCGGGCGGGGTTTCGATACGCACGCTTCGCTCGCTACTCAACCGCCGCCCTTTGCAATGACACTATTCTCTAAAAATCCTCGAATATGCCTCCGAGGTTTGCATTAATTCCTCGTGGTTGCCAATGGCGGCAATCCTGCCTTTGCGCAGCACGATGATCAGGTCAGCCCAGCGGATTTGCGAGAGACGGTGGGTGATAATAAAGGTTGTCCGACCTTTGGCTGCGGCGGCGATGGCGCGCTGGATCTTGTCCTCGGTGGCGGAGTCGATGGAGGAGGTCGAGTCGTCCAGGATGAGGATGCGTGGGTCGGTCAGGAAGGCACGCGCGATGGCGATGCGCTGACGCTGACCACCGGAGAGGGTCACACCGCGCTCGCCGAGGACGGTCTCATACTTGTTCTCGAATTCCTGGACGAACTCATGCGCCTGGGCTGCCTTTGCGACGTGTTCGACCTCCTCCTGTGCCGCGCCGGGCTTGCCAAAGGCAATATTCTCGGAGACCGAGCGCGAGAATAGGAAGATATCCTGCTCGATCATGGAAATCTGGCTACGCAGAGAGGCCAGGTTCCAGTCATGCACAGCCACGCCGTCCACCAGCACCTGGCCGGAGGTTGCGTCGTAGGTGCGGTTGACCAGCTTGACCAGCGAAGTCTTGCCCGAACCCGTCTGCCCGACGATGGCGACGGTCTGGCCGGGGAGGACTTTGAAGGAGATGTTTTGCAGCACCAGTTCGCCCTCGGCCCTCACCTCTACCCCCCGTCCCCCTTCTCCTCTCCCGATTTCGGGAGAGGAGAAGGGGGTGCAGGGGGATGGGGTGAGAGGATAAGCAAAACTCACGTTTCTAAACTCGACCTCGCCTCTCATCGCACCGCTGTACCCCGCCACATTTTGGTCGAGGTTGTTCTCTCGATTCATTAGTTCCAGGATGCGGCGCGCCCCGGCCAGGCCAGAGGAGATCTGCGAGTAGGCCCAGATGGAGGTCCAGGTGGGAAAGTCGAGCATCAGCAGCAAGCCGAAATAAGCCACCACATCGCCGATGTTCAAGATGCCTTGCCGGAATAGGAGCATGGCATGGAGCAGACCGACGGCCAGGGAGGTGCCAAAGAATAGGTAGGGCAGGAAACGCGCCTCGACGTCTCCCTGGCGGACGTTGGCGTTCCGCAACGTGCGGGCGTTGGCTTCGAAGCGCCTGACTTCGGCTTCCTCTTGTGCAGCGCCTTTCATCGTCTCGATGCCGTCCAGAGCCTCGGAGATGTGTGTGTTCATCGTTCCGAAGGAGGTGCGCACATGCTCGGTGATGGGACCAAGGGTGCGCAGATAGGATCGCAAGGCGATGAGGTAGGCGATAGTGAACAAGGCCGGCGTCAGGATCAGCGAGGGGTGATATTGTGGCGCGAAGAAGAATGGCATGACCAGGAAGATGAGCGAGCCGACCACCAGGTTCAGGCCGGGGCTGAACATAAAGTTCACCTCGCGTACATCGTTGGTGGCGCGTGCCATCGTATCGCCCACCGGCTGGAGGCTGTGAAAGGTCATGCTTTTGCCAAGCAGGGAGACATACAGCTCGTCGCGCACGTCGCGCTCGATCTTCTGCGCCATCAATTCCGCACCGAAGTTGCGCCCCAGTTGCAAGATGGCGCGGATGATCTGCGAGCCGCCCATGATGAGCGCCAGCGGGAGCAGGACTTTCGTATCCGGCGGCGTCTTCAGCATGGCGTTGAAGGCGTCGCCGGTCAGCACCGGCACATAGGCAGCCAGGGCCGCGTTGCCGACGGCGCCCACCGACATAATGACCACCAGCCACCAGTAGCGCAGGGTGTGCGAGACCACCCAGCGCAGCGGGCTGCGCCGGTCTGAGTGGTGTTGTCGGGAGAGCGTGAATTCGGCGAATTGAGAAGCGACTGTCATAACGGGGGTTTCAGCCGCAATCGAAGTAGGTCGGACTGCCGTCTCGCACCGGCGTGCCGCCGGTGTTCGCGGCACGCTTGCACCTGCGCAAGTGCAGGCGAACGGTGGCAGTCCGACCTACAATTTGCGCGCATCGTGCAAATTGTGCGGTAGCACTATAGTTGGGACAAAAAAGCCTTCCGCCAATCTACGGCAGGCTGGAGGGGCAAAAAAAGATTCTACCACATGGCTCTCAGAACGAGGCGTAACCACCCACCCGAAGTAGGTTTTACTCTATCAAAGGCAGGCGGAAGAAACCCGGGTCTTCCTGAGCCTTATCCAATCAATTGTCCAATGGAGGAACAAGAATGCCCAAGAAAATCGGTACCTGGTTCGTCGCCCTGTTTTTCCTGCTTGCAGGGCTGGCCGCCTTCGGCGTTGCCTTCCCGTTCATGAATTACTTGGAAGGCATCTTCGGCATCTTGGCGGCTATCTTCACGTTCCTCGACAAGTAACCCCCTACGTGAAGATCACGGGCAGCCTCCCTGGAAAGGGAGGCTGTCTTTATTACCAAAAAGTGTTTGACTTGCTCCTTTTTCTGTTGTACACTTTCCATGAGCACCACATCTCCCAGAAACGAGGACCTAAAAAAAATGAAGAAAAAGCGCAACTTCTATCCTGTGTTCGTTGTAATCGTGTTTTTCCTCTTCATTTTCCTGCACCAGACCGATAAGCTGCTAATCGGCTCTTTGCAAATCCCCATCAGCAAAACTTTCAACCTTAACGACTTACAGTGGGGGTTGATCAACTCCGGGGCGCTGATTGTTGGCACCATTCTCTATCCCATCTGGGGTTATCTCTACGACCGTTACGCGCGCGCCAAGCTGCTGGCACTGGCCTCGCTCATCTGGGGCGCGACCACTTGGTTGAGCTCGTTGGTGCGGACGTATCCGCAGTTCCTGGCTACGCGCGCCTCCACCGGCATTGACGACTCATCCTACCCGGGCCTCTACAGCCTGGTAGCGGACTACTTTGGGCCAAAGGTACGCGGCAAAGTCTACGGCATCCTGCAAGTGCCAGGGCCACTCGGCTACCTGGTGGGCATGGTGTTGGCGTTGATGGTCGCCCCCCTCCTGGAAGGGAAGTTCTTCGGCCTGGATGGCTGGCGCTCCATTTTCCTCATCACTGGCTCGCTGGGCATTGTCATGGCGGCTGTCATCTTCTTCGGAATCAAGGACATGCCGCGCGGCAAGGCTGAGCCGGAGTTCGAGGGCATGGATCAGATCGGCCAGTTTCGCTTCAACTGGAGCGCGATGAAGGATGTCATCAAAAAGAGAACCATGTGGTTCGTCTTCCTGCAGGGGTTCGCGGGCGTCTTTCCCTGGAACGTGATCACCTATTTCTTCATTGGCTATCTGTTGACCGAGCGCGGTTATGATAACAACTCCGTGCTCTTCGTCATGGCACCAGTGATCATTATCCTCTCGGCAGGTTACTTCGTCGGCGGCGCGCTGGGCGACTGGCTGTTCAAGCGCACCAAAAAAGGCCGCATCATTGTTTCCAGTGCCGGGGTCATCCTGGGTGCCATCTTTCTGCTGCTGGCCCTGCTGACGCCGGTTCAAGATCGCACCACCTTTTTCGTCTTCATGGCTTTGACGGCGATCTTCATGCCATTTTCCTCTCCAAATGTCCTCTCTACCATTTTCGACATCACCGCGCCTGAGGTACGCTCGACGGCCCAGGCGGTGGAATACTTCATCGAGAACAGCGGCGCGGCGGTGGCACCGGTCATTGCCGGCGCGGTGGCCCTCGCCACCACCAAGCAGAATGCGATCCTGACCATCTGCGTCTCTACTTGGGTCTTGTGTTTCTTCCTGTACCTGGGCGCGCTGTTCTTCGTTGATAAAGATATCCAAACATTGCGCGATCAGATGGCTGCACGCGCCAAACAGGAAAAGGCAAGGCAGGCAGCGTAAGCCTCACCCCTGGCCCCTCTCCTAAAAAAGGGGAGGGGAAACTATTTGTTATGAACATTATCCGGGTTGACCTCGCCAACCGAAGGCAAGTGTGGGACTTCCTTGCCTTGCCCTTCCGCATCTACCGCGACAGGCCGCAGTGGGTACCGCCCCTGGCGATGGACGAACGCGCTCGCCTGAACCCGCGCCGCTATCCGTTTTACCGGCACTCTGCCACTGCCTTCTTCCTCGCTTACGAAGGTGGGCGAGCCATCGGCCGCTTGGCCGTGCTGGATAACCGCCTGTACAACGAATTCAACCACGAAAAGACGGCTTTTTTTTACCTCTTCGAGTGCGAAAATAACCTCCAGGCGGCGCGCGAACTCTTCACCTCGGCTTTCGAGTGGGCCAAAAGTCGCGGCCTGGACAAGATGTTCGGTCCGAAAGGCTTCACCGCGCTGGACGGCTTCGGGCTGCTGGTCAAAGGCTTTGAGCACCGCCCGGCCTTCGGCCTACCGTACAATCCACCTTATTATTCCGAACTGATCGAAACAATCGGCTTCGAGATAGCCGGCGAAAACATCTCCGGCTACATGAACGCGGACACCCGCTTCCCCGAACGCATCCACGAACTCTCGCGGCGAATCCAGGCTCGACGTGGATTGCGCATTTCACATTTCCGCACGCGCCGCGAGCTGCGAGGGGCGCTGAAACACTTAAAAAAATTGTACAACAGGGCGCTGGCAGGCGCCAGCGGCGGTACGCCTATCACCGACGAGGAAGTGAAAACGCTGGCCGACCAGATGCTCTGGTTCACCGATCCCAGCCTGATCAAGATCGTGATGAAAGGCGATCAGCCGGTCGGCTTCCTGCTGGCGTATCCGGACCTTTCGGCTGCGCTGCAAAAGACGAGAGGCCGTTTATTTCCTTTTGGCTGGCTGACCCTCCTGCGCGAACTGCGCACCACCGACTGGATCAACATCAACGGCGCGGGGATGATCGAGGAATATCGCGGCCTGGGCGGGACAGCCATCCTATACAGCGAGATGCATAAGAGTGTGACCGAGAACCCGCGCACCCGTCACGCCGAGGTGGTGCAGATCAGCTTGGAAAATGACAGAATGCAGCGCGAGTTGGAGAATTTCGGGATTGATTTTTACAAGATGCACAGGATTTACGCGCGTAAGCTGTAGCAGTATAATCGCCTTGTCACAGGGGGCGGGGGCATCTCAGCCAACAACGCGTCCGCCTCGCCGCCAAACACATGCATTCCGGATCTGATCGTCTGATTTTCGAATCTGACGGTTGGATTGGCAAATGTGACGGTCACTACTTTGGTTCTGACGGTCAGATTCTGGTAGATGGAGGCAAAAATGAAGCGCTACTACCACCACAGGATAATATCTTCAGAAGGGATTTATTCTTATAATGGCAATTCTGCATATGCATCCATTAGTCAAATATCCTTAGCCGAACGAGATAACAAAATCTCCAAGGGATGTGACCTTAGGCAAATTGAGGCATTTCTCACACTGGTTGATTGCAACCTGATGAACTCAGATAATCATCCTTTATTCAAATTCAAAATTGATGCTGCTGGAGATTCTGTGTTGGATATGAGTGAGGCCGAATTTGGTTCTGTATGGGCCACGCTTCACCCTGCTGTTGCTTCAGAAATACACGATAAGATATTGGATGTAAACATAGCTTGGATAAAAGACAGACAAAAATTATTAGAAAGAACTACCCAAGAGAAATATGGCACTCCTTCGGAACAGTCAAAACAGAATAAATCAGTTTGGAAAAGAATTAAATGGCTTTTTGAAGAGAGCAATCCTATTATTGTCAACGGATATAGAATAAGGTCTTTTTCAAAGTTGGATGGTGCCGACCTTTGCGACGAGCAACTCGAAGGTGTAATTCTTTACAAAGCAAAAATAACGTATGCTAATCTTCGGAACGTAAATCTTAGATTCGCTAACTTACAATGGGCTAATCTTGAAAGATCCAATCTACAAAACGCCAGTCTTCAGCGAGCAAATTTAGACGGAGCAAACCTAAAGAATGCAAACTTATCTGGAGCAATTTTATTCGGAGCGAACCTGCACATGGCTAACATGAATGGCGCAATACTCAGAAATGCAAATCTTAGGGGGGCGAATCTTTATGGGGCTCAGATAACCAATGCAGATCTAGCAGGAGCAGATTTAGAATGGGCGATAATTAACAACACAAATTTCTCGGGCTCTCACGTATTCGTACCAAAACGGAAACCATTATCTAGTCCAAACCTCCCAGTGAACATACCGGAAGAGTCTGTTGTCTTCTACAGCGTACCCATACAGAAACCCTCATCTAGCATAACCCTCCCCTCTCCCCTGTTAGGTGATACTCTAACAGAAAATCGTGAAGTGGTCATGGATGGGAAATCGCTTGCAAAACAAAACGCTCAAGGTGCAACTATTAACACTTCAAGCATCCCCCCCTCCTCGCTAGAATCAGAATTAATGGTAAAGTGCCCGAGATGTGGTCATAAGAATCCTTTAGAAGCAAAGATATGTGAAAAGTGTATGCGGTTGTTAGAGAACACTTGGAGTTCTTCATGAGGCAATTTATTTCCCAGTTCCTACAATAATCTAGAGAGCCTCACCGAGTGTCTCTGTTTCCACGCACGAAGGAGCACAAGGTGTTGTTGTGGGCAAGAGGGCTGTACATGATATAGTCAGTACTTCACGAAAGGCTATTGTAGTGACGACTTCAGTCGTTCAGCGGAAAAAGCGACTAAAGTCGCCACTACGAGACCTTTTCGTGAAGTACTGATAATCCCATCTTCAAAGAAGCGGCCCAAAAGGGCGAGACGGTCATCGTGCTCGCGCCTACTTCCAAGGCCAGCGGTACCGTCCGCTCGGCAGAGGTCGCTGCGCAAGATTTTCCCAAGGCCGATATCCGAGTGCTCGACACACAGACCATCGCCGGCAACCTGGGCAGCATGGTGCTGATGGCTGCCCAGTGGGCTTCGGAAGGGATGGAAGCTGATGTCATCGTGGCCCGTCTGAACGACTTGATCGCTCGCCAGCGCGTCTACTTTCTGGTGGATACGCTCGAATACCTGCAAAAAGGCGGGCGCATCGGCGGGGCGAAAGCGCTGCTCGGCGAAATGCTGCAAGTCAAGCCCATTTTGACCGTTTACGATGGGCAGGTGGAGGCCTACGAGCAGCAGCGTACCAAGCGGCGCGCTTTGGCGCGGCTGATCGAGATCGTCGAGGAGCAGTGCCCGAAGCGCGACGAGGCGTACCTGTGCGTGATGCACGCCGAGGCGTTGGATGAGGCTCGAGCGCTGGCAGCAGATCTCAGGTCCCGCCTGAACCTGTCCTCGATCCCGATTTATGAGTTGCCGCCAGCCATCGTCGTCCATGCCGGGCCGAAGGTGATGGCCGTCGGATTTTTCGTTTGACCCCCTTCTACCTCTCTCATCGTCCCGGACGACCGAGGAGGGTGGGGTGGGGGCTATGGTATAATTCGCGGGCCAATAGCGTAAAATCCCACGAAATGTTTTCTTCCCCCTTATAAGGAGAATTTATATGTCTGGACACAGCCATTGGGCGACTATTCGCCGCAAGAAGGGAGCAGCGGACGCCAAGCGTGGTGCGGTCTTCACCCGCCTGGCGCGTGAAATTGTGATGGCGGCCCGTGAGGGCGGCGGTGATCCGGGTACCAACGTACGCCTGGCGTTGGCAATCGAAAAAGCCCGCGCCGGGAACATGCCGAAAGATAACATCGAGCGCGCTATCCGCCGCGGCACCGGTGAGGACAAGGAAGGCAGTTCGCTGGAAGCCGTCACCTACGAGGGGTACGGGCCGCATGGTGTGGCGATCATGGTTGATTGCGTCACCGACAATCGCAACCGCGCCGTGGCCGAGATCCGCCACGCGCTGACCCACGGCGGCGGCACCATGGCCGAAGCGGGCGCGGTCGGCTGGCAGTTCAAGCGGGCGGCATATTTTTATTTCCCATCCAGTGCACTTTCTTACGATAAGGCTTTCGAACTGGCAGTCGAGGCGGGCGCGGACGACGTTACTGAAGATGGCGATATGATCGAGATCATCGGCCCGGTCGAGGCTTTCAAGAGCATCAGTGATCGGCTGCACGCAGCGAACGTCCAGCCCGAAGAAGCTGGTCTGCGCCTGATCGCCAAACAGGAGATGGAGCTTCCAACCGACCATGCCCTGCAGGTGATGCGTGTCGTCGAGACGCTCGAAGACCTGGACGATGTCCAGGATGTTTTCCACAACCTGAAACTGTCCGAAGAGGCCATGGCAGCCCTCGAGGCTGAATAGACATGACGCTGGTTCTGGGCATTGACCCGGGGACAGCGACGACGGGTTACGGTCTGGTACGCGACCTCCCCGATAGCAATTTGCAAGTCGTTGATTATGGCACGTTCGTGACCCCGGCCGGTCTGCCTGCTCCTGAGCGTCTGTCCATGCTCTATCATCGTTTGCAAGAAATATTGCTTCTCCATCGTCCAGATTCGGCTGCGGTGGAGAAGTTGTTTTTCCAGAGCAACGTGAAAACCGCTCTCGCGGTCGGGCAGGCGCGTGGGGTTGTATTGCTGGCCCTCGCCGAAGCTGGCCTTGAGATCGCCGAGTACACGCCGAACGAGGTCAAACAGGCCGTGGTTGGATATGGCGGCGCAGATAAGAAGCAAGTGCAGGAAATGGTGCGCGTCCTGCTGGCGATGCCGGAAATCCCCAAGCCCGACGACGCCGCCGATGCGCTGGCCATCGCGATCACGCATTTGCACACGCGAAGGTATTGAATATGATTGCTACTCTGCGCGGTGAGATCACTCAAATCGAAGACCATGCCCTCATCATCGAAGTTGGCGGGGTAGGGCTGCGCGTCCACGTTCCCGCGCCGCTGCGTGAACGAATGAAGGTCGGCGAGGTCGTGCTGCTCCACACTCACCTCGTCGTGCGCGAGGACGCGTTGACCCTGTACGGTTTTGAGACTGTCGCCGACCGCAGCCTGTTCACCATGCTGCTCGGCGTGGACGGGGTCGGGCCGAAGATCGCCCTTTCGGTGCTGTCCACGCTCAACCTGGATACCGTCCAGCGCGCGGTTTTCAACGAGCAGGATGAAATCCTGGCCCGCGTGCCCGGTGTGGGCAAAAAGACCGCTCAAAAGATCGTGCTGTACCTGCACGACCGGCTCAGGCCCATCAGCGGATTGCAGGCCGTGGCAGCCATGTCGGATGCGGATTCGGAGGTGCTGGCCGCGCTGACCGCCCTTGGCTACTCGGTGGTCGAGGCGCAGTCCGCGCTGCAATCGCTGCCGAAGAATGCGCCAGAGGATGTGGAGGAGCGGCTGCGGCTGGCGCTGCAGCAGTTCACTGGGAAGTGACGGTATAATCGGGGACAAATCAACCACAGATAAAAAGGATGAACACAGATGGGAGGATGAAATAATGAAAATTAACGAAATTACCGAGACGGTGATTGGTTGCATTTACAAGGTAAGCAACACCCTTGGCGGCGGTTTTGTCGAGAAGGTGTATCAGAATGCCACCTCCATTGAAATCGGCAAGTCAGGATTACGTGTCCAGCAGCAAGTTCCAATCGTGGTGAAATATGAGGGGGTTGTTGTCGGTGAATTTTTCGCCGATTTGATCGTGGAAGAAGTGGTGCTGGTCGAATTGAAGGCGGTAAAATTGCTTGATGATGTTCACGTCGCGCAGTGCATGAACTACCTGCGTGCCAGCGGTCTGCCAGTTTGCCTGCTGGTCAATTTCTATCGCCCCAGAGTTGAAATTCGCCGCCTCGTCCCTTATGACGTTTGGAGAGCTCGTAAGTCTTAGCTCTTTTTATCACTCTATCCATTTCATCTCTTTCATCTGTGGTTATCTCGTGTCTCTCATCACTGCCTCTAACCTCTCCAAATCCTTCGGCCCGGTTGACATCTTCTCCGGGCTGAGCTTTTCTGTCCCGCATGGGGCGCGCATGGCGCTGGTCGGGCCCAATGGCGTCGGCAAGACCACGCTGCTGCGGATTTTGGTCGGAGTAGAAGAGGCCTCTGGTGGGACGGTAACGCGCGCCAAGAATTTACGCCTCGGCTACCTGCCGCAGGAAGCCGAATTCGAGATGAGCGGCGGTACGGTTTGGGATGTCGGCTTGGAATGCTTTGCCGATCTATTGGCGCGCCAGGCAGAATTGGAACGGCTCGAGGCGGAGATGTCCGCGCCAGAAAAGCGCGAGCAGGCCCTGGTCAGGTACGGTTCGCTCCAGCAAGAGTTCGAGCGGCACGGCGGGTACACCTTCCAGACGCGCATCAAGCAGGTGCTGACCGGCCTGGGTTTCTCGTCAGAAGATTTCCATTTGCCCCTCGAACACCTCTCCGGCGGCCAGCGGACGCGCGCCTACCTCGCCCGTCTGCTGCTTTCCGATCCCGACATCCTGCTGCTTGACGAGCCGACCAACCACCTCGACATCGCCGCCGTCGAGTGGTTGGAGGGCTACCTGAGCCAATGGGACGGCGCGGCGGTGCTGGTTTCGCACGACCGCTATTTCCTGGATAAGGTCGCCAACGGCATCTTGGAGA
>Ga0209609_10002481_pt1 | contig 10512 bp, 3 predicted proteins | sample LakKivw325mmetaG_FD_184136 | JGI IMG/M metagenome (GOLD analysis project Ga0209609, IMG submission 184136) | Anoxic lake water microbial communities from Lake Kivu, Rwanda to study Microbial Dark Matter (Phase II) - Lake Kivu water 325m metaG... | ecosystem: Environmental > Aquatic > Freshwater...
GGTGTACGTAGTCACCGCCTTCCGTTGGCGCTGCGGCGATGCACGGCATGTCTGGCCAGGCCTCAGAAGGTGTCGCTGACGAGGTCACCAGGCTGTCGCAGTCGAACTTGACGACGACAAGGTCAGCGCCGCCGGCCATGCTGCTCTTCGTGAATGCGGCATAGGCACAGGGAACTTCGTCGTCCGAAGCCCCGGCCAGCGATGGAGAGCCGACCCAGCCCGAGTCGCACCGGACCTCGTACAGCAGTCGCGGAGTCGCCCACGTGTCGTCCGTCCGGTAGCTGCCGATGACCTTGTGCGTGGAGTCTCCGCTGTCCGGCATCGCCGCTATCGGCAGGACTACCCAGAGCCGCCCGGTCGAGTCAAAGGCCAGCGCCGGGTCGGGTGCACCGGTGGCAGTACCACCGCCGCCCAAGGACGAATCTCCGAACAGCGGCTCTCGAGACCAGGCGCTGCCGTCCGCGGACCAGGCGTACATCACAAACCCCGCGGCATCTTTGTATGCCGAGAACAGCGAGTCGCTGTCGGGCTTGCGGACGAGCTTGCTGCCGTTGCTCGGGTAAGTAGAGCCGCCCTGAGCGTTGGAGTGGTTGATCTTGCACACCTCAAACCGGGTCGCACCCGTGTCGTAGACGCCTGAGTCAACCTCGAACACCACGCCCTCTGTCCAGAGCAGGTTGACCGCAATCTGGTCAACGGAAGGCGATACCGCCGACTTCACCGCAACCGCGTGCGGATGATAAGAACCGGTATCGGTCGCGACAAGCGTGACCGTATCGCCAAAGACGCTGGCACGGATCCGCCAGGGAACCGCCAAGCAGGGCTTCTCCTGCCACGCTATGACCCCCTCGCCCGCGTAAACCGGGCATGCCTTCATGCAGCCGTCCGTCTGGCTCGCGTCCGGTCCGGCCTGCCACGAATGGTCGAGCGTCGTGTCGCTCCCGACGTACCGCGTGGCGGTGCGGATAACCTCCTCGGCACTCATCGTGATGACCTCGCGCCACACCAGATGCAGATAGTCGCCGTCCACGGCGCTCATCGCCTGCAGGCCCAGCTCTGCCACGGTATCGGGCGCGCTCCATGACCCGGGCGCGTCCCAGTCATCAACGCCGTAGCCCAGCACGCGGGACACGACCTGCCCGTCCGACTGCATGGTGACGTAGACCGTCTCGCCGGCCACATTGACGCACGGGCAGCTATCGGACAGCGCCTGGGCCTCGTGGATGGTGTCGAGCACCAGGTTCTCGCCATTGATCTTGGCATACAGAATCCGGCTTTCGCCATTCACCGTGTCGAAGACCGGGAACACGATGTTAGCAGCCCAGCCGCCGCTGACCAACTCCGTCGGATACAGCGCAATGGACGGCTGGCCCGGAATCACCGTGCTGTCGCCGGTGAACACCGTCACGCACGTGTCGCCCCACGCAACGTCGCACAAGACCGAGTTGTCGAGCGTGTACGCGGTCCATATCTTGCTGTCCCCATCCACCGCGATTGACGAGAGCTCGCCGCCACCCGCCAGAATTGGCAAGAGCAGCCCGTCTGTGGTTGCGGGCCCGGCATGGATGTTGGCACCTTCTCTGGAGCAATACGCAAGTGAGCCCTCAGCCGCAAGCCGCAGCCGTCGTGCTGGGCCGTCAGTCTGCGCAATCGGTAGGGCGGCTGCAGGTGTGCGCACATACTCCGCAAACCCTGCCATGACATCGCGAGCGCCATAGGATTCGGGTTTCAGCCGAGCCCATACGCAGATGGCCCGAGAGTCGTCTTCCACTGGGCGAGCAAAGGAGTACGCCGCGATCGAAGGATTCGCGCTGCCGTCGTCAAGCGACGTCTTTCTCCAGTGTTCATGCTGGCTCCAGTTGGTCACGGTACCATCCATGTCGAAGACTAGGTTTGAGCTTGCGACGAATTCTCCTTCCAGGCCCGAGTGCTCACTGTGCACTTGCACAGCAAACAAGACGTTCCTTTCGTCTTCGTGTTGTGCCTGCTTGGACTCCTGAATGACCCCGACGCTTGGGTGAGAGTAGGAGAAGCCATCCGCGGGACGATTGTGGAAGCACTCACACAGCGCCCCCACGTCGTTATCTGGGTACCAGTACTCCTGGCGGCCGTGACGGGTATTCCAAGCGCAGTAGATATCTCCAGTGGACGCGCGAATCCAGACTGCAGCCACCTGGTAATCGTTCCTAACCGTGGATATGCAGGGTTCCGTGGCGTCAGCCCACTGGTGAGTGAGTTCCCACGTTACGCCGAAGTCCGTCGAGAAATAGAACCTGACGGTATCCTCATCCTCATCGTCGTAGTGCTCCTGGAACGCAACGCACACGCGGTCTTCATATACCCTTTCTGCAGCAACGCTGACATTAGCGGCCACGTTGGACTCCTTGACAATCACGGGGGCAGCCCACGTCGTTCCTCCGTCAGTGGACCTGACAACGTATACACCCGGCTGCAGGAAGCTGAGTGGTCCCGCTACGAAAGCGACGTAGACCATCGACTCACCTTCATTCAGCTTCCAAGCATCGACCGCGATGTCGCCATTCTTGAGGTCGTAGCAGAACACATGGTCTGTCTGCCAAGGGGCGGAGTGGCGGAGGTCATAAGACGTACTGGCGAACTCAATGCTGTGATTGCCAGAATCATACCAGATGCAGACAACTGTGTCGGCGTTGTCGTCAGCAACACCATGGGCGGCATATGCGAAGGCCCCGTTGCCCCCCACGTCACCGTCACGGGGCTTGACGGGGTCCTCGCGAGGATTCCATGTGCCGTTCTCGCCTTGCTCGAAGAATACGACGTTCATGTTGCCATCGTCGGTTACATCTTGTACCGCGACCCCAGCCGAGCGGTTGACTCCATCCCCATCGTAGACGGAATCCAGGCTAACCGCCTTTGCTCCATTGTTCTCTGTGAGGCCGCAGTCGTGGCTGCCTGCCCAGACGTGCCGGGCCTGGTACCAGCTCCAATCGCCTGCTGCATCTGCACGCTGTACTGCCAGCATCACAACGAGAGCGGCAGCCAGGATGAACTCCAACTTGATTCTCATGTTCCGCATTCCTTTCGTTTGATTCCTCTTCCCCGCCGTCTACACTATGAGGGGCAGCCGGAGCTTTCGCTCCAACCTGTTTACCCTGGCGGGGATACGGGGGCTGCCCTTATTGTCGCAATCCGGGCGGTGATAGTCAGGTCATAGGCGCCTCCCTCGTTTCATGCTCATTTGTATTCACCGCGTTGCGACGATTCTCGCGACAGTCGTTCGATTCGTAGTTTCTGTCCTGACGAAGTACACCCCGGCCGGCAGCCCTCGGATGTCGTTCGACCCAGACCGCAGCGCAGACACCCTGCGCCCGCTAGCATCGAGCAACTCGCTTCTCGCCGCTAGCTCTCCGCTAGGCATAGTCAGCTCAAGCGTGCCCCGTACAATGGTTGCGCTTGGCGTACGGCGCACGGCGCACGGCGTATCGCGTCCTTCCTCTACCCCCGGCACTAGGCTGTCCCGTATCACCGACACACAACTGCCGTAGTAGCATGCCACGAACGTGCGATTGGACACCGGATTCCAAGCCAGCCCGCGTGGATTGGCGGACACAGCAACTGCTGCGCGTACTGAATCGGTTGCCCCCTCAAGCACAACAACGAGATCTCCTCCGGAATACGGCAAGTAAACTCTGTTGTTCATCGGGTTGTACAGCGGAGTCGACATGACCCGCCCCCCCCCGGGGTCCCAATGCGTCCCGATAATGGAGTCGGAAATGCCATCAAGCACAACGAGGGCGTGACCGGAAAGGAAGACATAGACCTTGGCATAGACCTTATGGTCCCGGGTGTTGTAGCATCCGGGCTGCCAAGTGGGATAGCTGGTGCCGAGAGTATCGCGCAGGGCGTAGGTCGCGACAACTGTGTCAGTGCCGCAGTCTACTACGCGCAACGTGTCATACATGCCGAAGTAGGCTTTGTTCTCCCCGGGGTTGTAGGTTATTGGCGCTCCGAAGTGGTCGTGCCTGCTCAGGAGGGTGTCGGCATTGCAGTCGAAGACGAATATTCCCCCACCCACGCAGTATAGCTTGTCCTCCCGTGTGTTATACAGCATCTCGCCGGCCGGACTGCTCAGATGGAGTTCCTTGATGACGCTGTCACTTACGCAATCAATGACCGATACGTACGTAGAGTTGGTGTTTGAGCAGTAGACCTTGGACCCTCCGACCGGGCTGAACGCGAGATACATGGGCATGTCGCCCACCCCTATCCTAGCTACGATGCTGTCTGTTCTGCAGTCAATGACCATCACGGTGTCATACCCGCCATAGACGCTGTACAGTTTGCTCAAGGCCGGGTTGTAGCACATGTCGGTGGTAGTCGTACCGGTCGGAATCTCCGCTACGACGCGATTCGTGGTCGCGTCTATGGCCATGATGCGTTCAAAGGACATCCCGCCGCAGTACACCTTGTTCTCGTTGAAAGCAGAAACCACGATGGTTGCCTGCATTCCGAGACCGATTGTGCCCAAGATGCTGTCGCCGGAGCAGTCTATGACTGTGACATCATCGGATAGATGGTTGACGATGTAGAACCGGTCGTGCTCCGGGTCGTATTGCATGGTCAGTGGATTCTGTCCCGAGGGGAGGACCTTCAGGAAGCTGTCGCCGGCACAGTCCGCAACCAGCACGTCCCGGTATTGGGTCCCGCCGGGTGGATGCAGAAAGTACAGCCTGCCTGACCGCGGGCTGCATGCTATCTGAAAGGAGTAGTACTCCGCAGGGAGCGCAAACTGTCCGATCAGCGTATCCGCGGTGCAGTCCACGACATAGACCGTGTCATGTATGCCCACGCAGTACACGCGATTGTTCGCCGGGTTGAAGCAAATGCCATCCACCTGTAAGCCGAGGGGGAGCTGGGCGAGCAGACTGTCGCCGAACCCGGCGATGACAAACAGCATGGACACGTGTGAGCCGCTGCTGTTGGTGCAGCAATACTTGTTCTCCAGAGGGTTCCAGACGGCACCGGCGATTGCATCCGGGCCGAGTTCGACCACGGCCCTGACCGAGTCGCCCCTGCCGTCGATGAGCGTCAACCTGCCGTCAAGGTCATCGCTGCTGTAGCAATAGATCGTGTGGTTGGCGCTGGCGTAGCACAGGGACGCGGCGCCATGCGGGACAGGTAACTCCACGAGGACGGTGTCCGCGATTCCATCTATGACTACAACGCTGTAGTCCATAGCGCAGTATACCTTGCCGTCGTCCGGGTTGACGCACAGGCTGTCCGGCAAGTCCGAGAGAGCAACGGTCGCCACGATGCTGTCAGTCCGGCAGTCGATGACGCAGATGGCGTTCCTCATGTAGAACGCGCAGTAGAGCTTCTCGGTGACGGGGTTGATGCACATCCTGGAGACCGGATCAGGGACCCGAATACGCCCGACCCTCTCCAAGGTGACCATATCCACGACTACGACCCAGTTTTCGGGACTGTCTAGGGCGGAATCAGCCGTGAGGCTCGAGTATCCCCCTCCGACGTAAGCCTTCTGATGAGCCGTGTCAAAGACCGCGCAGTGCGGCCAGATGAGGCCGCCGAATTCGTCGGGCAGGTAGATGGTCTTCTCCAGCCACTGGCCCTGGCTTGTGCCGGCAACAAGGAGAAATAGTGCGACGACTTGTGCGAAGGGAATCGCGCGCCGGATGGCGCGGGTTGAATGAGACTCACCTAACGGCCGTTGTGTCAGCCTCTGCCCAATCATGCTTCCTCCTCTCTCTGCACGGTCATATCCGCCTCCCGCGTCTCGCAAGAACCCTCACTACCTGGCAACGATGACCTTCGAGACGGTAGTCCCGCCGACTGCCTCAGTCCTGATGAAATACACGCCTGTCGGTAACCCGCGGACATCGTTCTCTCCGGGCATCAGGTTCAGCACCTGACGCCCGCTGATGTCCAGCAGACCCAAGGCGCGAGGAACGCAGCCGGGGAGACCAGACATCCGCAGAAAACCGCGCACGACGGTCGGTGTCCGCGTATGGCGCAACGGCTCTGGCGAATCGCGGCCTTCCTTAGTCCCCGGCACTGTGCTGTCCCTGATGACCGTAACGCTACTGTTCCAATAGTTGGCTACGTAAACGCGGTTCTGAACCGGATTCCAGGCGGCTGCCATTGAGGAAGGTCCGGCGGGGAACGAGCACAGGACAGAGTCTGTTGTACCGTCCAGGACATAGACCGCGTGACTGGCTCCGACATAGACCTTGTTGTTGCTTGTGTTCACTAGCGGACGGGTGCAGAACTGCTCCAAGACCAGGTACGCCAGTGCCGTATCGGCTCGACAATCGTAGATGGCGACAATCACAGATGTGAAGCCCATGATGTAGTACACCTTCGCTGCCATCCGGTTGTAGCTAGGCCCGCCAATGTCGTAGTCAAGTTCTGCGATGACGGTATCGCTGTACCCGTCTATGACACGACCGGGCATCCCGCCGGTGTAGATCTTGTTCACCCCGTCGGCGTAGCATGCTGACGATGCAGAAACAGGGATGGTGTCCCGCAGTGAGTCCCCATCTCCGTCAATCACCCATACCGCCCGTCCGGCGCAGTACATCTTACTCCAGACTGAGTTGTAGCAGAACTCCCGTGGGTGGTCATCGTACGAGAGACTAAGTACTTTCCTCACGCTGTCGTTCACGCAGTCAACGATCGAGATGCTCGCACCTTGTGATGAACTACTGGCAACGTACAGCTTGTCTGATGCCGAGTTGTAGCCCAATGCGAGCGGGTTGCGGTCCAGCCGTATGTAGGTGGTGACTGAATCAGTGGTGCAGTCCACCACTGCAATCACGGTGTCGCCCGGCGGCTCAGTCCGGAGCTTGCCGTCGGTCGTGCCGTAGAGCTTGCTCTGCTCCGGGCTGAAGCACAGCGCTTTGCATCGCCTGACGCCGGCCACCCTCGCGGTGACCTCGCTCGACGCACCGTCAATCACCATCAACTGGTCGTTGGATTCGCTTGCACAATAGACCTTGTTTAGAAGCGCATTGTAGCTCATGCCCCGCGGCCGCGATCCCACTGCGACCGTCGTCATCACGCTGTCTCCATCTCCGGCGATGACTGTGACCTCGTCGCTTTCCAGGTTCAGGCAATAGACCGTGTTGGCCGCCGGGTTGTAGCAGAGAGCCGTCGGCTCATCTCCAACCGCCAACCTGACGACCACACTGTCCCGCTCACAGTCAACTACCGCGACCACCCCTTCGAATCGGTCGGTGCAATACACTCTGTCATCGGCCGCATTGTAGCACATCATCTCGGCCTCATACCCCGGGCCGAGTTCGATACGCGCCGTCACCGTATCGCTCCGGCAGTCAATTACTGCCACCGTGCCGTCGTCGACGTTACTGCAATACAACTTGCCCCGGGCGGGATTGAGGCAGAAGGCGCTCCTGGCATACGCCAAGCCTACGAAGACCCTGGCCACCACGCTGTCCGACGCACCGTCGACCACAAAGACAGAGTCAACATCAGTACGGCAGTACAACCGGTTGGTGCTCTCGTTATAGAGGAGAGCGAGCACCTCGCCTCGGAGCGGGATTCTGGCCATGACCGTATCCGATGACGCGTCAATGATGCTAAGTGCGGATTCCAGGCGGCGCGCGCGTCCCTTGTCTTCTCTAGATAGGGCACTTGTCGGGCTGGGGACCGCATACAGCTTGTCATTGGCCGAGTTGTAACACATCCCCAGCGTGCCTTCGGGCATCGGGATACTCGCGACAACCGAGTCATTCTCGCAGTCAACGACAGTTATCTCGTGTATCTCCGACCCGCAGTACAGCTTGTTTCTTATACTATTCAGGCAGAACGCTTCAGGCCCATCTGGCATGGGAACTGCGGAAACAACCGTGTCTGTGGCGGCGTCGAAGACCGACACACGGGCGCCGTGCTGGGCGTAGAGCTTGTTGCCACGGGGATTGTAAAGCATGACCGCCATCTCTCCGACCTTGATGCGGCCATGTCTGCGGTTGGTCGAGCCATCGATTACCGCGGCCCAGCGGTGCTCAGGATTGGGACTGGTATAGGGTTCGAAGAGACCGCTCACGTAGAGCTTGTTGTTGGTCGTGTTGATGACCATCCACGCGGGCCTCACGACGCCGCCAAGTGAATCCGGCAACCAGATGGTCTTCTCAACCCACTGGCCCTGGCTTGTGCCGGCAGCGAGGAGGACCAGACCGACGACTTGTGCGAAGGGAATCAAGCGCCGGATGGCGCGGGTTGAATGAGATTCACCTAACAGCCGTTGTGTCAGTCTCTGCCGGAACAAGCGTCCTCCTCTGATTCGACCGTCTGGCACGCGCACGACGCGCGACATCCGTCAGAACTCGGGAGCATCATATACCGCCCGCTGTCATCAGTCAATGGCATCACGTGGGCGGCTCGCCCGAACACCCGAATCCTCACTACTATGCGTGCAATCGGTGTACCTTCAGGGGGGGGTAACGCTTTGAGTTACCAAGACTTATGAACCGGGGTCCTCGTGGGCGCGCCTCAAGTCGCAGCAGTACAACTCTCGCCATATGAATGAGATAGGTATCGCTCCGAGAAGGGCCTCAATGGTGCGACAACGGCAGGTTCGGACGCATTCAGCGCCGGGGCGCACGCTTGGCCGGCAGCGTCCGCGTTCGGAGAACCGGCCGGGCTAGGTCGGTCTCAACTGCGGGAACAGGATGACGTCACGGATGGAGTCATGTCCGGAGAACAGCATCACCATCCGGTCAATGCCCAGGCCCAGGCCGCCGGTCGGCGGCATGCCGTATTCGAGCGCGGCGCAGTAGTCTTCGTCCAGGGTCGCAAACTCCTCGTTGTGCGCAATCTGGTCCTCGAACCGCTTGCGCTGCTCAATCGGGTCGTTGAGCTCTGAGAACGCATTACCCAGCTCCATCCCGCACACCACCGGCTCAAACCGCTCGACCAGTTGCGGATTGGAACGGTGCGTCTTGGCCAAAGGACACGTGACCTTGGGATGGTCCATCACGAACGTCGGCTGCACCAGTTGGTCCTGGATAAGCTCGGAGAAGAGCTTGTCAAGGAGCTTCGCCCGCGACGTGTCCTCCTTGGTCTGCACTCCGAACCGCGCCGCGACCTTGGCGAGCATCGCGTCCGAAAGCGAGAGCGGGTCGGCTTCAATCTTCGCGGCCAGCGAGTCCACGAACTTGACCCGCTGCCATGGCTGGCCGAAGTCGAGTTCGTGGCCGCCGAACAAGACCTTGGTCCCGCCGGTAAGCTCCTGGGCCAGGAACCGGAACAACTCCTCCACCATCTGCATCACGTCCGAGTAATCCGCGTACGCCTGGTAGCATTCCATCTGGGTGAATTCGGGCGAATGGGTCCGGTCCAGGCCTTCGTTGCGGAAGTCCTTGCCGACTTCGTACACCCGTTCCAGGCCGCCGACGATGAGCCGCTTCAAGTACAGCTCGTTCGAGATGCGCAGGAACATCTTCTGGTCAAGCACGTTGTAAAGGGTCTCGAACGGCTGGGCCGCGGCCCCGCCGTACAAAGGCTGAAGTATCGGGGTTTCGACTTCAAGGAACCCTCGTGCGTCGAGGAACTGCCGCACCAGACTTACCAGCCGCGTGCGCAGCCGGAACGCTACCGCCGACTCAGGATTGGACAAGAGGTCCACGTACCGCTGCCGGTAGCGGATTTCCACGTCCTTGAGTCCGTGGAACTTCTCAGGCATCGGCCTGAGCGACTTGGCCAGGAGCGCGAGTTCTTTGACGTGAATCGAAATCTCGCCGGTCCGGGTCTTGAACACCTCGCCCCTGACCCCGACCATATCGCCGATGTCCAATAGCTCCAGCCGCGAGAACGCCTCGTCGCCGAGCGTGTCCTTGCGCAAGTAAAGTTGAATCTTGCCACTCGCGTCCTGGATGTGACCGAACTGGGTCTTACCGTGCTCGCGCCGCGACAAGAGCCTGCCCGCAAGACTCACGGCAGTCTTCTCAGCCTCGAACCGCTCAAAGCCCGCGATTACTTCGGCCGCGCTGTGGGTCCGCTGCCAGTTGTAGGCATAAGCCGGAATACCGAGCTCGGCCAGCTTCGTAAGCCGCCCTCGGCGGAACTGCGCTTCCGCGCTCTCGCTCTCCGGCTTTCCGGCCGTCTGGCTTTCCGGCTGTCCGGCTTTCTGGCTTTCTGGCTGTCCTGTGGGCATTGCGGCAAACTATATTTCCGACCCTCAGCAAGTCAAGAGAACAGAAGAACCCAAGAACCGACATAGAACCGAGTCGTCACCCTGAGCGAGCGAAGCGAGTCGAAGGGTCTCTCAGGCGAGATTCTTCGACTCCGGCGAGAACGCCTTCGCTCAGAATGACAGCACCCATTGGGTGACAGCGCCGAACACGGATGGCCAAGCTACAACCCGGACTTAGTCAGGTTCTATATCGGGATTCGGGGAGAAGTGGTCGAGCGGTCCAGCGGCCTAGTGGCCAGGTGATTCAGGACTCCTCACTGGACCACTAGACCACTCGACCACTTGACCAATCTGTCTGGTGC
>Ga0209609_10002482_pt1 | contig 10511 bp, 8 predicted proteins | sample LakKivw325mmetaG_FD_184136 | JGI IMG/M metagenome (GOLD analysis project Ga0209609, IMG submission 184136) | Anoxic lake water microbial communities from Lake Kivu, Rwanda to study Microbial Dark Matter (Phase II) - Lake Kivu water 325m metaG... | ecosystem: Environmental > Aquatic > Freshwater...
CCGTGTCTGACGTAGGATAGGCTCACAGGAGGTCCCCCATGACCCGCACCCGCCGCGTTGTCATCCTCTCGATCTTTGTCCTGGCCACCCTGGCCTTTGTTCTTGATCTCCAGATGCCGGCGGCCGGCAGCGGTCCCGCTAAGCGCGTCCCTACGGTCGAGGACCTGATGATGCTCAAGACCGCCGGCAGTCCGGCCATCTCCCCCGACGGGAGCCGGGTCGCCTACACTGTAACGGAGACCGACTTTGACCAAGATGCCTACGTCACCCAGATCTGGCTGGCGGATGTCGCGTCCGGCCGGTCGATCCAGTTGACAAGGGGCAAGAAATCGTCGTCCGGTCCGGCCTGGTCGCCCGACGGGCATTGGATCGCTTTCACCTCGAGCCGCGCCGATGACAAATCGCAGATCTTCGTCATCAGCCCGGACGGCGGCGAAGCCGTTCAGCTGACGAAAGTGGCCACAAGCGTCAATGGCTATGACTGGTCCCCGGACGGCCGGACGATCGCCTTCGCGGCAGGCGATCCGGTTTCTGACGAAGCCAAGGCACGCAAGGACTATTATGACGATTTTGACGTCGTCCGCCGCGAGTACACGCCAGCGCACCTTTGGACGATAGATGTGGACGAAGCGCTCAAGGCGCCTCAGCCGGGCCGGAGACGGACGAGCGGCCAGAGCTTTACCGTCCAAGGCTTCGACTGGTCCCCGGACGGCAGTAAGATCGCCTTCAGCGGACCGATCAACCCGGACTTGATCAACGGCGGGACGTCCGATATCTACGTCCTCGACCTGGCGGGCGATACGGTCAAGAAGATCGTCGACCAGCCCGGCCCCGACTCCTCCCCTCTTTGGTCTCCGGACGGCCGATCGATCCTGTTCTCGAGCGCCCTCGGCCGGACGGATTATTTTGCCGCCAACTCGGTCCTGGCCGTGGTGCCAGCCGCGGGGGGACCGATCCGTCCCCTGACCAAGTCCTTCGACGAGAATCCGGGCGCCATCGCCTGGAGCCCGGCGGGGATCTACTTTTCGGCCATGCAGAAGACGGCCGCCCATCTGTTCCGGCTCGATCCGGACACCCTCGCCATCGAGCGTCTGAGCGGGCCCGACGAGGCCATGGTCTCGGGCTTTTCTTTCACGGCGGATGGCTGTCGCATGGCCTTCATGACGGCGACGCCGGCGTCGCTCGCCGAGATCGGCGTCAGCGACGTCGTTTGGAGCCCCCGTGTCCTGACCCGGATGACCGATCAGGTCCAGGCCTGGACGCTTGGCTCGCGGGAAGTCGTTTCCTGGAGGAGCAAGGACGGGACGATGATCGAAGGCGTGCTCATCAAACCGGCCGATTTCGACCCGGCCAAGAAATACGCCCTGCTCTGCGTCATCCACGGCGGACCGACGGGCGTCGACCGGCCGGCCCTGCTCTCGGGCGACTCGCGCTATTATCCGTCGGACATCTGGGCGGCGCGAGGCGCGCTCATCCTCAAGGTCAACTACCGGGGCAGCGCCGGCTACGGCGAGAAGTTCCGCCGGCTCAACTACCGCAACCTCGGCGTCGGCGACGCCTGGGACGTTCTCTCGGGCGTCGAGTCGCTGGTCAAGAAGGGTTGGGTCGATCCGGCCAGGGTCGGCTGCATGGGCTGGAGCCAGGGCGGCTACATCTCGGCCTTCCTGACGACGTCCTCGAAGGCCTTCAAGGCCATCTCGGTCGGGGCCGGGATCTCCAATTGGGCCACGTATTACTACAACACGGACATCACCCCGTTCACGATCAACTACCTCGGCGCCAACCCGGCCGACGACCCGGCGATCTATGCCAAGACGTCGCCGATGACCTACATCAGACAGGCCTCGACCCCGACCCTCATCCAGCACGGCGAGCTCGACCGGCGCGTGCCCATCCCCAACGCCTACGAGCTGCGACAGGGGCTCGAGGACCGGGGCGTGCCGGTCGAGATGGTCGTCTACAAGGGCTACGGCCACGGCATCACCAAGCCGAAGTCGATGCGGGCCGTGATGGAGCACAACCTGGCCTGGTTCGGCCACTACATCTTCGGCGATCCGAAGCCCGATCTTGCCGCCCCGCCGGTGCCGAAGAAGGCCGATCCGAAGAACACCGCTGCCGGCGAAAAGAAAGAGGGGGACCGATGAGGTGCAAAGTCTGCGGCAAGGACTATCCGTCGCTCTATCATTTCAAGACGGCCGACACCTGCCTCGCCTGCTATGAAAGCATGGGCGATGAGGAGCGTGCCAAGACCGCCCGGCCGTCGCCGATCTTCCAGATGACGACGACGGCCTTCACCCTGGACGGCTACAAGATCGTCAAGTCGTTCGGCGTCGTCCGCGGCATCACTGTGAGATCGCGGTCGGTCTTCGGCACGATCGGGGCGTCGCTCCAGACGATCGTCGGCGGCAACATCACCCTCTTCTCGGAGCTCTGCGAGCAGACCCGGGCCGAGGCCTTCGAGATGATGGTCAACCACGCCGTCGAGCGCGGCGCCAACGCCGTCATCGGCGTGCGCTACGACGCGACCGAGATCATCCAGGGGGCGACGGAGGTGCTGTGCTACGGCACCGCCGTCCTCGTCGAGCCTTTAGGAGGGGGTCAGACCTAGACCTTTTTACTTTTTCTTGCGGCCAAGTGATCCCCCGACAGGGAAGGGCATGAAAAAGTAAAAAGGTCTAGGTCTGACCCCGTCTTCTTTAAATCTTGATCAGGATCTTCCTCTTATACAGCCAATAGCACATGTACCAGAGGCAGGCCCAGGCGGCGACGCTGGTCAGGATCTCGGCCGGGAGCTCGCCGATCCAGCCCCGGAAGGCCATCGTAAACGGCCAGACGAGCTTGCGGATCCAGACCGTCCCGCCGCTCTCCTGGAAGAGATAGATGAAGAGGGAGTTCATGCCGACGATGTTGAAGAAGACCGCCCACCGGTTCCATTTCTTGACGTCGATGAGCCAGTAGCTGAAAGCCAGCGTCAGCAGGCAGAAGCCGCCGCTGGCCAGGATGAACGGGGCGGTGCAGATGCGCTTGATCATCGGCTCGACGGCCGTCAGGGCGAAGCCGGCGGCCACGCCGATGGCGCCGAGCCTGGCCAGCCAGGCGATCTTCTTCTTCGGCGCGGCCTCCTTCATCAGCCATTGACCGGCGAGAACACCCCAGACGGTGTGGGCAGCGGTGGGCAAGGCGTTGAACGCGACCCAATGGCCGGCCGAGAGCTCGCCGCCGAGGAGCATGTCGAACCACGAGCCAAAGTTGTGGTCCGGGACAAAGGGCTGGTTGTAGCCGGCGACCCAGAAGACGCGGTAGATGACCTCCGTGGCCAAGATGAAAGCGAAGCTCCAGGCGATCTGCGTCCCCCGCTTTCGCCGCATCAGGAAATAGGCGATGGGATAGGTCACGCCGAGCTGGGCTAGGACGTTCTGGAAGCGGAAAGTGATGCGGCCGGGGCCGATGCAGTAGAGGGCCCAGCCGAGCGCGAGCAGGGCGATCGAACGGATAATGACATGTTTCGTGATCGCCTTTCGGCTCTCCCCTTTCGCCTCGCGCTTGGCCACGGAAAAGGCCAGGGCGGCGCCGACGATGAACATGAAAAACGGCTGGACGAGGTCCCAGGCCCGCAGGCCGTTCCAGGGATGATGGTCGAGCTGGGTGCCGATGAAGCCGAGGACGGTGCCGGCGAGCCGAGGGTCGCGCAGGTGCTCGTAGAGGAGGGTGCTCTCGCCGATGAGCATGAACATCGTGAAGCCGCGGAAGAAGTCGAGAGAGAGGAGCCGCTCCTTGACCGATGGGGGCGCCGTCGAAACGGGCTGGGATTCGCTCATGGTCTATCTCCTGACATCGCTTCGGACTTCGAGATCGACGTCATAATACAGGGCGCTCATCGGCTTTCCAGAGACCGGCTCGACGTTGTCGGCCCGGACCTGGGCATGGTAGGCGCCCTTTTTCAGGCCGGCCGTTAAGACCGTATTGACGAAGGTCTGGACCCGGCCGCCGCCCTGGACTTCGACGCGCAGCCACGGCGGCAGGGAGTTCGGATCGATCCGCCAGGGCGGGAGGTCGGAAGTGCCCTTGTTGGTGAGAGTGACAGCGCCCTTAAGCGTCTCCCGCCGCACGCCGGCCGAACGAAATGACAAGAGATAGGTATCGGCGACCATGATCGGCGGGATCGGGAACTCGTTTCTTTTCGACAAGCGCAGGAAGGCGACGTCGTTCGCTCCGACCGAGACCGTGACCCCGCCGGCGAGGAGCCCGGTCGTCGTGTGCTTCCAAAGGTCGCGGACATAAAGCTCGTCGGTGGCCTTGAGCCCCAGCTCTTCCCAGGTGATCGTCTGCCGGGTCTTGTACGGGCTGAGGACGAGGACGGCCAGGCTGCCGTCGAAAAGGGGCTTGCCGGCCCAGATCTGGAGGTCGCCGTCGTTCCAGATGATATGGCCTTGGGCGCCGAGCGGGTCCTGGTCGACGGCGATGGCCTCGAGATTGGTCAGGATGCCGGCCGTGGCCTTGTCCATGGTGCGGAGATCGTTCCCGGCCATGAGCGGCGAGGCCATCATGCACCAGAGGCTGAAGAGAGTACGGTTCTGGGTCTCGCTCAGCCCCGGCATGCCGACGATCATCATATCGGGATCGTTCCAGTGGCCGGGGCCGGCGAAGGCGGCCAGGGCCTGGTTGGCGACGGCGATGCGCAGGGCCCGGCTCCAGTCGGCTTCGCCGGGTCCGCAGATGTCGGTCGTGGTCCGCCACATGTGGCCGATCGCCCCGGCCCAGGCCCACGGGTAGCCTTCGCCCCACGAGCAAAGGCTGTGGACGACAGGACGACCTGCGGCGCGCTGCGCCAGGCCGAGAGCGGCGTAGCTCTGGACGATGTCCTGGCCTTCGCTGTTGCACCAGTCGATCTTGATGTAGTCCGCGCGCCAGCCGGCGAAGGCCTGCATGTCCTCGATCTCATGGCCCTTCGTCCCGGGCATGGCCGTCGAGCAGGTCTTGGTCCCGGCATCGGTGTAAAGCGCGTACTTGAGGCCCTTGGCATGGATTTGATCGCCGAGGCCTTTGAGGCCGGAGGGATAGCGGGCGAGGTTCGAGGTCAGCCGGCCGTCCGGCCCCCGCGAAAAACAGATGCCCTCGTCCGGGCCGACGTAGGCATAGCCGGCGTCCTTCATGCCGCTCGCGACGAGGGCGGCGGCGATCTCCTTGATGAGGGCCTCGTTCTGCGGCTCCTGGCCGAACATGTTCCAGGGATACCAGCCCAGGGGCGGAGTCAGGGCCAGGCCGTCGACGTCGGCGTGGAGGCCCGTTGGCATGTCCTTAGGCAGCGGGACCTGGGTCGCTCCCGCGACCGCAAGGACAAGGATCACCGGGGCGGCAAGAAGATGGCGGCTCAAGCGTGTCATCGCTCCTCCTCCGATCCGTCCGCTCTGGCCGGGGTCAGCGGTACGCACGGCTCAAATTGGCCGCATGATAGCACGGCCCCGCCGGCGGCGACAACCGGCTCCAAAAGAAAGGCCTCGCCGGGGTCGGATTGTCTGGGGAGGGGGTCTATCGTATAATCGGGTCCGCTTTCGACGCCTCGATGGGCCCGGGTGGCGGAATAGGTATACGCACGACACTTAAAATGTCGCGGCCGCAAGGCCTTGCGGGTTCGAGTCCCGCCCTGGGCACACTCCTTTCACTTCCGTTCCAGCCAGGCCAGCGCCCGCTCCATCACCGGGTCGCGTCCATCCATGAGATCCTCGATCGTCGGCGCCACCGGGAAGTCCGGGACCAGGCCCCGGTCTTTCGGGTAGCCCTCGACCGCCATGGTGTAGAGGACGAGCGGGACGCGAACCTCGATGTGGGTGTGGGGAAGGACTACCGTGACCATGAAGCCCGACGTGTTGCCGTAAAAGCCGGCGCCACTTTCCTCGCCGAAGAATATGGCCTTTTTGTAGTAATGAAAAGCCGAGGTCGTCTCCCCCGTCGCCGAGAAGCTGCCGCCGTCGATGAGGATGGCCACGCGGCCGGCGAAGTGCGGCTTCCGGGTCGATTGGAGGCCGCGGTTGGGATGGCCCATGACGTCATACCAGCCCCGGGCGTTCTTCTGGAGCGGCTTGGCCAGCTCTTCGGCGGAGGCCGGGGTCTCGTCCGTGTAGCGAAAGAGGTCGTAGCGGTCCTTCTTGGTCTCGAGGGCCCAATAGTAGAGGAACGGCCGGTCCATGATGTGGGCGAAAAGGAACTTGCCGTATTCGTCGAACCCGCCGCCGTTGCCCCTGAGATCAATGACAAGACCCGGCGTCTTTTTCTCCTCCAGGGTGGTGAACGTCTGCGTCAGGAAGTCGGGGAAGCGCGGCCTGGTTTTGTCGGGGTCGTCCCCGAATTGGCGGATGGTCAGGATGGCCGTCGCGCCCCGGAACGAGAGCTCATAGGCCGGACGGACGGCTTCGGTCTCCGGATACCGCTCCCGGCGAAGGCGGGCCAGGTCGGCGGCGGTGAGCCCCGGGACCGAGATCTCCCGGGCCGCCGTCCCTTTGAAGGGAAGGAACTTGATCCGGAACGACTCCCGCCAGCCGAATGTTAGGCCGTACAGCCGGCCGAAGGAGGCCGGGGGCTCGAGACGGCGGAGCTTCGCCGTCCGGATCCCGGCATCGGCCGGGACGAGAGGGAGGAGAGCCGCGAGGACGTACCGGAATGGCCGGCCGTCGACGGCAAGGATCTCCGCGCCCTCCCCGACGCTGCGGTCCGGAGTGAAATCCCTGAGGACATAGGCCTTGTCGCCAATGACGCGGATCCCGAGTGGAAAGATGACAGGACGCGAGTCGAGATAGTCGTCCGGGCGCGGCGGGAGGCTCAGGCGCGTGTGCCCGTCCTTGATGGCGGCGACGAGAGGCAAGAGCCGGGCGAAAAAATCGAACCGGGTCAGGGGGCCCTTCAGGCTGTCCCGGACAGCGTCGAATTCCTTCCTCAGCTCGGCCGCCGGCGTGTAGCGGTCGAACCCCCCGTGGCCTTCCTCCAGAACGGCCCAGAGCACATCGAGATCGGCCTTGAGGTCCTCGACGGAGAACGTCCTCGTCGGATCGAAAGGCGGGGCCGTCTGGACGGGCTGCGCCCCGGCCTGAGCACCGATGCCCATCTCGACTAGGAGGGCGGCAAACGTCAGGATCATCAAGAAAAGAGCTGCGATCCGGACGATCTTCCGCAAGACCCTTCTTTCGGTCGGTATTATGCCTCCTCATTAAAATCCTCCCGGCCGGGAAAACTCAAGCTCTTTCTTTGAGAAGATCGCTCCGGTCCCGGCGTCCTTTATTGGTGGCCGGGTTGATCTGCGCCCCCGATTGACATAAAGCGCTTTTGCGATTAATCTACTTATGAGAGGTGTCCCATGGAGACCGCGACGATCCGCATCCCCGAGGAGAAAAAGAACCTGCTCAAGGCCGTGGCCAGCCTGGAGAACAGGAAGATGAACGATATCCTCATCGACCTGATCGACGACTACGTCGAGAGACACAAGGAGACCCTGGAGCTCCTGGCCATACCCGGCCTCCTTAGAAAAGTCAGACAGTCCGAGCGAGAATTCCGGGAGGGCAAGTTCGTCTCTATGGATGATGTCCGAAAAGACCTGGACCGTCGGCTTCTCGAGAGCCGCTCAAAAGGCCCACGAAAAACTGGAAAAGGCCGTTCGCCAGCGAATACTTGATCACCTCGATGAGCTCTCTTCGCTCGAGAATCCTCTCCGGCACAGAGACGTCCGTGATCTCGAAGGCGAATTTCAAGGTCTTTATCGGCTCCGGGTGGGTGAATATCGTCTGATCCTCCAGTTTGATCCGGCACATAGAAGGATCAGCGTCTACGCGATCGCAGCGCGCGGAAGAGCTTATTGAATCGGCTCGCCTATCGCCGTGGGCCGTCGTTCCAGACGATGTCGCCGCGCTCGAGGCTCCAGTCGTCGCCGAACCAGCCGATGGCCCGGACTCCGCTCGTTCCGGAGCGGAGGGTCTCGGCCGAGAAAAAGAGCAGGTCCGGGAACCCGGCGCCGCTCACGAAATGCTGCACCGGCGAGGCGGCCACCCAGCCGGCCGGGCCGGTCCAGGCGACGACGCCGACGGAGGCCGTGTCGCTCCCGAACCGCGGCCGGACAAAATAGGCCGCATAGTCTTTTCCGGTGTATCGCTTCTCCCCCACCCGGGCCCGTCCGTTCCTGATCTCGACGGGCGAGCCGGCCAGGAGCTTCGCCCAGGCGCCGTTCGTGTCGGCATTGCCGTAGAGGATGACGCTCCGGTCCGTGAACTTCGCCGGATCGAAGGCCGTGTCCGGCAGGATCTCGACCCCGGCGTTGCCGCGGACCCAGAAGGTCTCCGCGTCGCAGCGGGCCTTGTTGAACGCCCGGAAGTCCTCGGCGTCGTCGCCGCGCGTCCCGTAAACGAAGACGAAGCGATGACGGAAGGCGTCTTTGAAGCCGCCCGAGCGGTGCGGCCCCTTGAGCGCAAGCGAGGGCGTCGGGATCAGGGCCCAGCCCTTCTCGCTCCGCTCGAGATAGATCCGGGTCATTTCGGCCGTTCTTGGGGCCTCGATCTTCGAGCCGTCCAACTCAATGGCAAGGGTGTCCCCCTCTTTCGAACCCGCCGCGCTGCCGACGGCGCCGCCCCCGTCCTTGGCCGCGGCGGCCGCCAGGGGCAGGAGATCGACGGCCAGCCGCTCGACATTCTCCGTCGTCCCCTTGAACATCCGGCCGGCCTCATCGCGTTCGATCGCGACCCGGCTGTATGCGAGGGGCTTGATCTGCGACAGGACCTCGACCCAGCGCGACCGCGACGCGATCCCCGGGTTGGCGGTCACGAACTCGACCCGTTTAACGTCGCCGTCAGCGGGCCGCGCATGCTCCCTCAAGAATTCGAACAGAGGCGGCCAGTCGACGCATTCGTTCCCCCACCAATGGCCGGCCCCGGGCCGTTCGTAGTAGGCAAAGTCGGGGTGGAACTTACCCAGGAGCTCGCGCATGAACCGGGCCTCGGTGACCGGAACATTATCGTCCTGGTCGCCGTGAAGGATATAGATGCCGTAATGAAGGAAATTCCGGGCGAGCTCGACCGTCTCGCTCGGGTCGTTGGCCCGGAGGAGCATCTTCTCGACCGGCGTCGCGTCCTTATACGTCACGCCGCCGCCGTAGGAAGTGAAGCTGCGCCAGCCGGCGCTCGGGGCGATGGCCGCCCAGGGCCCAGGGACGCTGGCCCCGACCTGCCACGTGCCGTGACCTCCCATCGAGTGGCCCGTCAGATAGATCCGTGCCGGATCGGGGTCGTAGAGCCGCGTCGCCTCATCCAGGACCTCGAGGGCATCGAGCCGGCCCCAATCCTCCCAATCGAAGCCGTAGGGGCGGCGGTTCGTGGCGGCGACGATCCAGCACCAATCCTCGGGCTTGTAGGCCCGGGCCTGGCCGATCCCTTCGACGCCGGCGCCATGAAGGGTCAGGACAAGCGCGGGCTTGGCCGGGGCGCTGCCCGTTCCCGTCGAGGCTGGGCCGGCCGGGACAAGCGGCGCGACGCCAAAATATTGGACGCTGCCGTCGGTCGGGCTGACGAAGGTCCGGCTGTGATGCGACGTCGCGGCCACAACCTTGAGCTCGAGCGGGAACGGCGGCGTCTCAATCGTTCGCCGGCCGGCCTTGGCCCTCGCCCGGATCTCGATCTTGACCGTCCCTTCTTCGCGCGGCGTCATGACGTCGAGCCTAACGGCCAGTTTCTGGGTGAAGAACGGTGCCACGGAGGTCTCGACGGACGTCCGCGATTCTTTATCTCCTGCCCGGGTGATGATCTCGACCCGCTCCAGCCTCTCCCCCGTCGCGTTGATCAGCCGCAGGCCGGCCCAGACCGGCCCCGCCTCGCCGATGATCAGGTCCGGCAGGGTCATATCCTTGTCCGTGAAGGAGATCGCGGCCGGCGGCTCGTACAGCCGACCCTTGAGGCGGCCGCGCTCGCATCGGAAGAGCATCACATTGCGGCCCTTGGCGAGGCGCACCGGATCGCGCAGATAATCGGCCCCGTATTTTTCGCCGCCGCGGAGCTCCCAATTGATCCAGGCCTCATAGAACCCGGTCGCGTCGAGGATCATCGTCCGGGCCGCATCGGAGTTGACGACGATGAAGAGATAGCCGCCGGCCAGGGCCCGGTTCTCGATCGCCCCGTCCTTTCCGGCCTCGACCGCCGCCCAGGCCAGATCGTCGCCCTTGGCGTTCTTGCCAATGACTGTGCCGACCCTCGGCTCGGCCATCGTCCCCTGGGCCAGCTGCCAGGCCAGGAGATCGGTCGGGAGCGCCGCGCGCCCGTACGAGCCAATGAGCCCGACGGCCAGGCCCTTGGTCAGGGCGAGCTCTTTGGCGGCCCCGGTAAGCTCCAGGGCCGGCGCCGCGCCGCCGGGTTCAGTCTCGTTCAATCCTCCGGCCGTGACCTGCGCGGCGGCGGAGCCCAAGAGCGCCATGATCATGAGAAGACGGCGCGACAGCAGTCGGCTCATCATGAGGATCCTCCTCGGATCTGTCTTAAGGGCGA
>Ga0209609_10002483_pt1 | contig 10510 bp, 10 predicted proteins | sample LakKivw325mmetaG_FD_184136 | JGI IMG/M metagenome (GOLD analysis project Ga0209609, IMG submission 184136) | Anoxic lake water microbial communities from Lake Kivu, Rwanda to study Microbial Dark Matter (Phase II) - Lake Kivu water 325m metaG... | ecosystem: Environmental > Aquatic > Freshwater...
GCAACTACGAAATATTTTGGGGAAGCGGCATTACATGATGAGGTTTAAAAATGTAGTTGCCCAATTTATTGGGCGAGGAAGGCCTGATAAATCAGGCAATTACAGGTTGTATCAGAATGATGGAAGGCTAAGGATGAGAGCGGTTAAAAATATACGCTTAAAAGATTATGATTACTCCTCAGACGGCTTTTATTTCATAACAATTTGCACTAATTACCGAAGACCTTATCTGACGGGCGAAAGCAAGGAAATAGTTGCCCAATTTATCGAACAATTACCCTACAAGATAAGCGGAGTAAAATTAGATTACTACCAAATAATGCCTTCTCATATTCATCTAATATTGGTTTTGGAAGATTGCCAACTTAAGCTAGCTGAGATTGTTAGAAGGTTGAAAGCGGTAACCACAAAGCAAGTTCAATTTAAGCTATGGCAACCAAATTACTACGAGCATGTGATTAGAGATGATGAAGCGCTGGCAAAGCTCCGAGAGTATATTCAAAACAATCCACTAGTGGAAAGGATATTGTAGTTGCCCAATTTATTGGGCGAGAAGGGCCTGATAAATCAGGCAACTACTCCCTTCAAGGGAGAGGAGGGATAGGGGTGAATAGTCCTTGTCCTGCCGAGGGAGAGGATTTTTGTAGTGACTTATGCCGGATGTTATAATCACCCTCTTCTAGCGGAGAGGGTTTATAATGAGTTAACATTAGGATACTACAATTCTCCCTCCCCTTGAGGGAGGGAGTGGGCCGTTTGAAAGTGTAGTGCGAGTCCTGAATCAAGTTCAGGATAGCCTTGTGCGCACGACCCTAAAGGGTCGCACTACGAAGAATCGCGAGGCTGAAGATTCTTGGATTTAATCAAGATGAAGCTAAAATCAAAGCTGAGGCAAAACTAAACAGTCTCGGAGTTAAAGGGAGGTGTTTATGAAAGAGAAACTTCATCCCATAGTGAAATTGGCTAAGGAGACAGTGGAAAGCTATATCCGTGAGGGTAAAATACCTCAGCCGAAAGAACTTACTACCGAAATGGAAAAGCAAGCGGGCGTTTTTGTTTCTATTCACAAGCAAGGCGAGTTAAGGGGCTGCATTGGGACCTTTGAGCCGACTAAATCCAATGTAGCTGAGGAGATTACGACCAATGCCATTAGCTCGGCTACCAGAGACCCCCGTTTCCCACCAATAGCTGCATCCGAGCTAGCTGACCTGGAATATAGCGTGGATATTCTTACTAAGCCCGAGCCTGTAAAGGATGTAAGTCAACTGAATCCGAAAAAGTACGGGGTAATTGTGGAGCACGGTTTCCGGCGAGGGCTTTTGCTGCCTGACCTGGAGGGTGTGGACACAGTTGAGAGGCAGATCGAGATTTGCCGACTCAAAGCTGGGATACCCTTTGACGAACCTGTTAGCCTCTATCGTTTTGAGGTAAAGAGATTCAAATAGCGGGCTGGTATGTTCTCCCTCCGCTGGTGGGAGGGAGTTAGAGGAAGGGGGGATTCCACCCTCACCTTAGTTCCTTCGCTACGCTCAGGACTAGCCTCACCTCCCATCGAGGGAGAGGAGGCGGGGAATGAATCCCCGCCCTACATGTTTTGTTAGTAGGGCGGCATTTTATATGCCGTCTCCCTTTGCCGTCAAGGGGGAGGGGGATTCCACCCTCACCTTAGTTCCTTCGCTACGCTCAGGACTAGCCTCACCTCCCATCGAGGGAGAGGATTTTATGGTTAGCGAGAGGACTATAGAAAAGGGAAGGTTCACTTAATTTTTTGTCGGGAAATGAGGGAGCTACCACGGCGGCTATGGCACATTTTTGGCGGCTTATCTCTCCCCATCGCGGGTTTGTTACTGCCGGAAAATATATTTTTACCTGTGCTTATTTCCGTCACTATAATCTTCCTTATTTTTGAGCTAATCAGGCGCAAGTTTCCCTGGCTGAATCGGCGTTTTTTGACTTGTTTTCGTGCTCTACTTCGGGAGGGGGAGGCTTCCACACTTACGGCCAGTGCTTACTTTCTTATCGCCGCCTCCGTTGTTTTTATTCTGTGTGACCAATCCATCGCTGCCATAGCTCTGACTTTCGTCGCCGTGGGTGACCCTATAGCTGGTATGGTGAGGGATTTGAGGGGAAGCCTACCTGGCCGCCTCCCTTATCGGGCGAGGGGCGTAAAGGATAAGGGCTTAAAAGGCAGTTGTGCCTGCTTTTTGGCTTGTATCGTGGCAGGTGCTATCTTGGCTGTGATCACCCATGTTGCTTTATGGTTGATGGCAGTAGGAGCAGTGTGTGCCACCTTAATAGAATTTCTTTCTTTACCGCTTAATGATAATTTGACTAGCCCCTTAGTCTCAGCCGGGGTAATGAGCTTGGTTAAGCTATTATGCTTTTAGGGTTTCCCCCTCCCGCTAACTCCCGCCAGCGGAGGGAGGAATTGTGAGCAATTTTGCCATTGACGAGCCGTTTAGCAACCTCTTCCTGTCATTCTGAGCCCTTCGCTTGCCTGTCATTCTGAGGAAGCAAAGCGAGTCCTGAACGAAGTGAAGGAACTTAAGCTCCTTCGTTTCACTCAGGATAAACTCCGAATCTCGCTCAGGACAGGCTCCGCGAAGAATCTAGACCCTTCCCCTTCACGGAGCCCGCCCTGAGCACCTAGAGATTCTTCGCTATGCTCAGAATGACACCAAACGAAGGGTTCAGGGTCAGGGTGACAAAATAAACGCTCTCCATTGACTACAAACGACTTCTCATAATAAGGTGTGCTATGATATACTGCGAGGTGGAAATAAAAGAGTTGCCCAATTTATTGGGTGACTGTGCCTGATGAATCAGGCAACTACAGAATTGAACAGGGAATCAAAATTAAGCAGCCTTATACAGGGAGAGGAGTTATATTTTGGTTAAGTTCCTAATAACGCCCAGGGATACGAAGTTTTATGACTTGTTCGAACAGGACGCTGCCAATCTAGTCACTGCCGCAGAAAAGCTGGTTGACTTCTTTGAGAACTACGAAGATGTTGAAGTGAAAGCAAAGCAACTCAAGGATTTGGAGCACCAGGGTGACATCATCACTCACGAGATAATACAGAGGTTGCATCGCACCTTTATCACTCCCATTGATAGGGAGGATATTGCTCTCCTTGCCCAAAGATTGGACGATGTCATGGATTTCATCGAGGCTGCTGGCAGAACAGCCTTCCTTTACCACATTACCCAACCCACGGAAAGGGCACGGCAGCTAACCTTAATCGTGGCTAAGGTAACCTATCAGTTGAACGAGGTACTGCCTCGCTTACGTCACCGTGACCAATTCCCCCGGATTCTGGAACAGTGTGTGGAGATAAATAGTCTGGAAAATGAGGCTGATGATGTGTTGCATGCTGCCTTAGCTGAGCTATTTGATGATGCCACGGATGCATGTGAGATAATCAAATGGCGCGAAATCTACCAACATTTGGAAGACGCTACTGATCGTGGCGAAGATGTAGCCAATGCTCTCGAAGGTATAGTATTGAAGCATGCCTAATCCCCTGGCACTGTTAATCTTGGTGATTACAGCGGCCATTGGCTTCGGCATTGTGAACGGGGTTAATGATGCTGCTAATGCCATCGCTACCGTGATTGGTACTCGCAGCCTCTCTCCTCGGGCGGCTATAATTATGGCCGCCATTTCTAATTTCGCTGGAGCAGCCACAGGGACTGCAGTGGCCATAACTATTGGCAAGGGGATTGTTGACCCTCAAGCCTTGACTATGAGTATTGTGCTTGCTGGAAGTGTGGCAATTATTATCTGGGCTGTGGTCGCCACACACTACGGCATGCCCATAAGTTTGACCCATGGCTTGGTGATGGGGTTGGTAGGGGCTGGCATCGCTATGGGTAGTAGTAAAATCATCATTTGGGGGGTTCTGGCGAGGGTGCTCTCCGCTGTCGGCATAGCCCCTCTCTTAGGACTTGGCGGTGGTTTTTTAGCCATGGTGGCTATAATGTGGCTTTTCCGAAAAGGTGCGCCGGAAAAGATGCGGAGTGTCTTCAGCAACCTACAAATCCTTTCAGCTGCCTTCCTGGCTTATAGTCACGGTAAGAATGATGGGCAGATGCCTATTGGCTTAATTGCTATGGCTTTGATGGTCTATCATGGGTCCGGGGAATTCCACATCCCCTTCTGGGCTGTTGCTGTTTCCGCAGCTTCAATTAGCTTCGGCACTCTTATTGGTGGGTGGCGCGTTATCAGAACACTGGGATTGAGGGTGACCACCTTGCGTCCCGTCCATGGATTTGCCGCTGAGGCCTCGGCGGCTACTGTGATTGAGGTTGCTTCACACTTCGGTATTCCGGTAAGCACCACACACTGTATCAGCACGGCCATCATGGGGGTAGGTGCCACAAGACGTCTCTCCGCAGTGCGGTGGGGGATAGCCAGAAATATCGTCTTGACCTGGATTTTGACCTTTCCTGCCTGTGCCATCCTCGGCTGGATTATAGCCTCTATCTTGAAAATCGCTTTTTAAGGCGGGGATAAACCCCGCCACTACGATTGTGCCCGTAGGGTCTTGGGCAGAACTTTGTAGTGCGAGTCCTGAACTTGTTTCAGCCCTGAACTTAATTCAGGGCTCGTGTGCACGACCCTGAAGGGTCGCACTACGACTATATTACCAAATATAGCGTCTAGGCTTGTCCCCACCACTTTGAGCGACAAAAGCTGATTGCTTTTATAGAACGTATAGTTAACCGCATAATCTCGTATAAAGTTCCTCTCCCTCGAAGGGAGAGGATTAAGGTGAGGGTGAAATTTCCCCCTCCCACTAACTCCCTCTCACTAGGGGAGGGAGAATTATAAGGAATTTTGCAATTGACTATAAGTGCTAAAGTGAGGCTTTACTCCACTGGGCAATAAGGTGGCAAACAGGGTAGTCGTTCACTCTGGTGTAGGCTCTGAGCCCTTCACTTCCTGTCATTCCTTCACTTCGTTCAGGACGGCGTCTGAGGGAGCACTTCGGCTTCGCTCAGTGTAAACTCCGCGACCGAGGAATCTAATTGCGCTCAGGACAGGCTCCACGAAGAATCTAGACCCTTCCCCTTCACTTCGTTCAGGGTCAGGGTGACAAAATAAACAGCTTGTAGTTGCCTGATTTATCAGGCACAATCGCCCAATAAATCGCCCAAAATAAATTGGGCAACTACAAGTTAGGCAATTCCTTGCTCAGGTCAGCTAAGGCCTGGATTCTCTTCTGTGTTTCCTCTATCTGTCCTTTGTGTTCCTGTCCGTATTGAACTGCGGTTTCATAAAGGTCTTTTATCTTGGGCACGAAAGACAACTGGGACAATATCAAGGTGACATCAATGAAATGCTTTTCTCCGGGGAAATCGCCGCCTCTGATTACAGCGTTGGGGGCAATTTCCTTGACGTAATCGCTCACGCTCTTGATCATATCCATATTCATTTCTCTAGCTGGGCCACACATAATATACAAAGCTTTGGCGGCATCCTTAGGGCTACAGGTAATGGAAAGGTCGGATAGGGTGGCATCCAGAGCTTGCGACCCTCTAAAGCTTTCCACAGCCTTCTCGCGGAAATGTTTCTTTCTTATCTCCCAGGAAAAGCGAAGGGAGGGGAGTTCAGTTCTGCCGATGCCAATGGTTGTCCAGCCTTCCAGAGAGGCAATCAAATCCCCGGCATCTATTGTCCTGGCGCCGACATACTTACGCTTGGTTACCTCGCCAGCGCACAGCAGGTCATAGAAAGGCTCGGCGATCATACGGTTTATTCTTTCGATATTATTAACCAGGCTGGCATCCTTTCTGACATATCTCTGGTTATCAGCCAGAAAGACGGCATCCACTAGGTCATAGGTAGATTTAAGGCAGGTAGCGGTATTGTATACGCTCCTCGCCTCGGTGAATTGCTCATGTTCAAAGGGCAAGATGATAAGGGCGTAGACTGGCTTGTTGAGGTATCTCTCCTTAATCATCCTGGCAATCACTGGTAGGCTACCTGAGCCTGTGCCACCGGCAGCGCCAGCGATGAGTAGAAAAGCGTGCGTCTCATAGAACCGTGGTTCGGTTTTCATGGCATCCATCACCTTATCGCCATCCTCCCGGGCTAACTCAGCACCCAGCTCGTTTATCTTGCCCACTCCATGCCCTAAAGTCTGGCGCAAGCCGATAAGTATACGGTGCATGTAATCCTTTTTGATATACCTCAGCCCGGTTAAGTCCGCCTGGTCGGCATTTACCCCAATAATGATGGGGACTATGGTTGCCTTGCGTTCGGTATGTGCTTTGAGGTTGAGCCGGGCGAAATGGTCAGCAATCCGACAGCCACATTGCCCTAGTCCAATAACTGCTAATTTCATTTTTCCTCCTTAATTTTAAATCTGCACCTTTTCTGATATTATACAGATTCTTTTGTTTTTTAGCTAACCGTTCCGTTCCTTTATTGCCTGGCAGACACCGTAGGGTCGGGGCTTGTCCCCGACCGAGGCGGGGGTGAACCCCGCCACACGATTATCCCTTCGCTGCGCTCAGGGTGACAAAACGAGGGAATCATTGCGAGCCCTTGTCATTCTGAGGGAGCACTTCGCCTCGCTCAGTATAAACTCCGCGACCGAAGAATCTCTTATAGACCCTTCGCTGCGCTCAGGGTGACAAAGGGGGATCATTGTGAGCTCAGGCTGTGGCAATCCCTCAACAGGCTGTTTAATTTTGATTCCCTTTTAAATGGCCTTCTCAATCATACCCTCCTCTTCTTCTGATGCCAAAGACAAAAACCAGGGCGCCGATGAGCACCACTATTAGAGCCACTATAGCAATAAAGGCCCATAAAGGCAAGAGTCCAGACTTAAAGGAATAAGCGGTAGTCCAGCCGCTATCGTTTTGAGCACCATCTATGGCCTTTACTCTCCAGTAGTAAGTGCCATAGGCTAGAGCCTCTTCTTTTGTTAAGGTATAGCTAGCCTCGCTCAATCCCCCTTTAGAAATTAGCACTTGAGCAAAATCGGCACTGGTAGCTACCTGTAAATTATAGCTTACACCGCTGTCATCTGTCACTGCCGCCCACTCGAATGTGGCAGTTTGCTTGCCAAAAAGTCCGACTCTGCTGGCATTGACAGGTAAGCTGAGCGTAGGCTTAGCTGGTGCAAGTGATTCCATAGTGAAGTTTAAAGTGAGTGTGGTGGTGTCATAGGTAGCTACTACAGGATGTTCCACAGTGTGCGTTGTCTGTGTGTGTGTGGCTTCAAAGCTAATACCGGAAAAGCTGCCTTTGCTACTGGTAGTGCTGCTGCCTTTGCTCACTCCATCGTAGGTGACGGTTACCGATTTATTAGCCGGGAAGCCGCCGCCGCTGATGGTCAGGCTTGTGCCGACATGTCCTTCAGTGGGCTCGAGCTTCAGTCCTGGCTTTACCTCAAACTCCACCTCATCAATGTCTCCCTGGGGGGTACTCGCTCCCTTAGCCGTGATATCGTACTTGCCTTTGGCAGCCTCGGGTACCTCGAAGGTTCCTGTCCACAAACCATCATCATCAGCCTTGATATTCTTGGCTACGCTCGTGCCATCAAACAGTATCTGAATACCGCTCTCACTCTTCCCAAATCCACTGCCAGTCACGGTTATAGTTTCGCCAAAACCGCCGGATTCTTTATCCAGGCTTATTCCTGGCATGACCTCGAATTTCACCCCTCCGATTTCGTCATCCTCAATATCATCAGCCTTATCGCCCACAGCATATATCCAGTGGTTTCCTTTACTGGACGGAGGCACCTTAAAGGTAACGCCTTCCCAGCTGCCATAGTCATCAACTTTGATTTCTTTGCTCGCCACCACTTCATAGTAATCATCGTCATCCAAATGGGCAGTACCAGGGTCCTTAAGGTAAAACCTTATCTTAATCTCCGACTCATTCTCATCCCAGCCAAATCCCGTCACCTCAACCTCAGTTCCTGCTGGCCCTTCACCCTCATCTATCTCTATTGACGGGTAGACGCTGAACTCAAGGGTTTCAATTTCTTTATCCGGGTCGTCATCGTAACAAACTCTGATTTCGTGTTCCCCCATGCAGCTTTCTGGTATTTCGATGTCCTTATCGTAATCGTAGACTTTTCCTATCTCATCGTAGTCGCCGGATACTTTCCAGTAAGGCCAATCATCTTCATCCTTGTTATATAGTTCGTAGTAAATCCAAACTGGACTGCCATCATAATCTCCGTAGATTGTGATTTCGTCTCCCACGTAACCCTTGCCCCCTGAAATGCTACCGCCTGAAAGGCTGAAGCCTGGATGGGCCTCTACTGGAGTGGCCATTATGGGAATGGCCATAAGGCAGATAGCCAGAGCGATACCTAGTCGAGATAATAACTTCATTTAACAATCCTCCTATTTAATTTTTTTCCTTTTAGCCAAGCTAAATCTTACTCTCCTTGCATTCCTTTGTCATTCTGAGCAAAGTGAAGAACCTGGCGAAGAATCTGCGAGACCCTTCGCGGAGTTTACCCTGAGCGAGATTCTTCGGTCGCGGAGTTTACACTGAGCGAAGCCGAAGTGCTCCCTCAGAATGACAGGAAGCGAAGGGCTCAGGGTGACAGAAGCGGCTGTCATTGCGGCCTCTCTTTTTGTTATTGCGAGCCCCTTCGCTTCCCCTGTCATTCTGAGTCCTTCACCTCTTGTCATTCTGAGCGTAGCGAAGAATCTCTTCCCTTAGACCCTTCGCCTTCGGCTCAGGGTGACAAGGGGGGGTGTCATTCTGAGCGTAGCGAAGAATCTCTTCCCTTAGACCCTTCGCCTTCGGCTCAGGGTGACAAGGGGGGGTGTCATTTTGAACCCTTCACTCCCTGTCATTCTGAGCGAAGCGAAGAATCTAATCCCGCTCAGGGTAAACTCCGCGAAGAATCTCATAGCGCTCAGGGCAGGCTCCGCGTGGCAACCTCGGTGGCCGAGCACTCATGGAGATTGCTTCAGCGAGTTCCTTCGCTTTGCTCGTAAAATTTCGTAGTGCGACCCTTCAGGGTCATGCCCTTTTACCTTTGCCATCCTGCACGAGGCTATCCTGAACTTGATTCAGGACTCGCACTACATTTTTAACCTCCTCTATTATAAACGAAACCACCCCCCAAAAGTAAATGGTAAAAGTTGCCTTTTCTGGGATAAAGTGGCAAAGGGATCAAACAAGATTACCTATGCGGATTGACGTTCTTCGCTTTGCTCGTAAAATTTCGTAGTGCGACCCTTCAAGGTCATGCCCTTTTACCTTTGCCATCCTGCACGAGGCTATCCTGAACTTGATTCAGGACTCGCACTACATTTTTAACCTCCTCTATTATAAACGAAACCACCCCCCAAAAAGTAAATGGTAAAAGTTGCCTTTTTGCCTAAATTTGGCGGGATTCCTGATTCATAACCTGGCCACTATGGCGCTCTTTGATACAATATCTTTCCTGTGTCTATCACATTGGCAATGAAGGGGTTTCCCGCCTGCTTCATCTGGTCAAATTCCTTAGCGGTATAGCCGATGGGCTCAATGGGTAGTCCAGAATAGTTCAAGTCAAGGAGCAGCTTTATCCTATCCAAAAAGCTTACTTGAAAATCAGCTATTACTATAATATCTATGTCCGACGCTTCGCTAATATCGCCAGTGGCAAAGGAGCCGAATAGTATTACTTGATGGGGATCGAGTTCCCTTACTATTTCCCGGCAATATTCTTCTATTTGGTTAGCAATCTCTCCACGCCGTTCAAGATCGATGTTGCATATTTTAGACATTTCTCAGCCATTTCCTGAGTGTAGTATTCAGAGGCAATCCCCTCGGCATAAAAGTTTGGGTATCTAGAGCCAATGTAATGTCGGTCCAGTTCTCTTCCCGCCTCTACAAAATCAGCGAAGGCAGTATCAAATTTGGCGCATTCGTTGATTAGCCTGGTAACTGAGTGGCTTACTAAGGCTCTAATTCCCTGGGAATATAAAAATGCCTTAGCGGCTTTTTCTGCTGCTTGCTGGCTATGGAAGCAACTGCTGGCATAGGACTGGGCGTCAAGTAGCACCCTGGCATCAGTTGTATCCCTTTGGGCTTGAGCTAGCCACCTTTTGCCTTCCTCGAGGTTTTTTGGCATATCATTTTAAGCCTAGCATGGTTAGGCTATGAGGTCAAATAGGCGGGGATGAACCCCGCCACTACGGTTGTGACATCTAAATTCTAAATTCGAATATCTACCCTGAACTTAATTCAGGGCTAAACAAATTCCAAATTCTAATCTCAAATGTTCCAAACTGACGGTTAGACTGTCATTCTGACCCCTTCGCTCCCTGTCATTCTGACCCCTTCACTCCCTGTCATTCTGAGCCCTTCGCTTGCCTGTCATTCTGAGCCCTTCGCTTGCCTGTCATTCTGAGCGAAGCGAAGAATCTAATCCCGCTCAGGGTAAACTCCGCGAAGAATCTCATATCGCTCAGGGCAGGCTCCGTGAAGGGGAAAAATCTCTCTTGGTTCAGACCCTTCGCCTTCGGCTCAGGGTGACAAGAG
>Ga0209609_10002486_pt1 | contig 10506 bp, 8 predicted proteins | sample LakKivw325mmetaG_FD_184136 | JGI IMG/M metagenome (GOLD analysis project Ga0209609, IMG submission 184136) | Anoxic lake water microbial communities from Lake Kivu, Rwanda to study Microbial Dark Matter (Phase II) - Lake Kivu water 325m metaG... | ecosystem: Environmental > Aquatic > Freshwater...
ATTTTTCTGTTTAATTCAATTTTATTTTTTTTCAAACCGGCGATAAATTTACTGTAGGAAATTCCTGCCTGGCGGCAGCTAGCACCAATCTGAATTTGCCAAGACCGTCTGAAATCTCCTTTTTTAGCTTTTCTGTCCCGATAGCTGTATTTCCAGGCGCGATAAAGAGCTTCTTTAGCTAAACGATATTTTGCCTTTCTTCCCCAACGAAAACCCTTGGCATATTTTAATAAATGCTTTCTTCTTTTGCTGGCAATTTTTCCTCGTTTGACACGTACCATAGTAAGATTTTTAGCTCCCTAATAGTTTTTTTATTTTTTTCGCTTCAGCTTTTGAAACCTCAACCAATTTCCGGCTTTTTCTGATTCTTTTCCCGGTTTTTTTCGCCCGGTAATGGTCTAAACCGGTTGCTCTCCTTAAAACCTTGCCGCTTTTTGTGATTTTAAAACGTTTTAATATGGACTTTCTTGTTTTCATATTTTGATAAAGGACTCCGGCTGAGCCCAGCTGGAGCCCCAAAGTAATGGCCTGAACTTACTGGAGGGCCGTTATTTTGAAATTATTATTGTAAAACCTCTTGATTCTCTTTTTAGCCCTCGTTCAATTTTTATTGGCAAAATTTCCTCTAAAATTTTAAGAAATTGATTCATTTTTTCTCTGGCGAATTCAGAGAGGGCTTTTTGCCGGCCCCTTAAAATTAACTCCACCCTGACTTTGTCCCCCTTTCTTAAAAATTTCTCTGCCAGTTTTGCTCTGACTTCCAAATCATGCTGGGAAATTCCAAACCCCAATCTTATTCCCTTTAACTCACCCGGACTTTTTGGGGCTAACTTTTCTTTCTTTCTCTCCTGATAAAGATACTTGCCGTAATCCATTATTTTACAGACTGGCGGCGTTACTTTCTCGGTAACCTGAATTAAATCCAAATTGCTTTCCCCGGCTATCCGGAGGGCTTCTTCAATCGGCAAAATTCCCAGCTGTTTTCCAGCCTTATCAATTAACCTGACCTGAGGAGCCCTTATTCTATAATTGATTAATGGTCTTTTAATCAGATTTCCCTTCTCTTATAAATTTTCCCTTTCTTTGTGGAGATGGGGAGTTATGAGCTCCCATCTGAAAGTCTTTTTAAAATATTTCTACAGGCTTTTCTGCTTTAATTTTGAAATGCCGGATAATATGAAGCAGAAAAAATTCCGGCATCATAGTCTCTATCTTTTGATAGAACCTTTGAGACAAAAAAGAACTATCTATCCCGATAATATAACACCTGATTCCATCTACCGGGAATCAATGGTCAGATGGCTCACGAGTTTAGGCGTAAGCGGGAGCAAGCTTTGGGCTTGCAAATAAGTTGGCACTTATTATCTTGCTAGAAGTTTGTATGAGTTTCCAGCAAACTCAACCTGCATAATTTAAAAAGGTCTTTCATCGATTCTTTTTCATCCCCTCATCTTTAATTCTTTTTGAATTTCTCTTTCTACCTCCCTTTTTTTAATTAGCTCTCTTTTATCAGCTTTTTTCTTTCCCCTTGCTATTCCGAACTCTAACTTTATTTTGCCGCCTTTAGTATATATCCTCAAGGGTACCAAAGTCAAGCCTTTCTGTTTTATTTTTCCAATCAAATATTTAATCTCCGATTTTTTAAGAAGAAGTTTTCGTGTTCTTTCGGGGTTATAATCTTTCGGCGCATTTTTCGGCTGGTAAGGAGAGATATTGCCGCCAATCCAAAAAACTTCGCTGTTCCTTAAAACTACATAGGAACCGGCCAGGCTCACTCCTCTCGTCTTTATTGATTTTACTTCCTGACCAATTAAAGAAATTCCTGCCTCAAATTTTTCCAGGATTTCATAATTAAAATAAGCCTTTTTGTTTTCAATAATCCTCTTCATATCTATCTATCTACCTACGTTTGCAAAGTTTTCCCCCACCCGAGCGGCAGCGAAGGGTAGAAAAGAGGATTTATCCTCTTTGACCTTTTATTTTAGCAAAAATTAAGATAAACTAAAGTCAATGAAAACTTCGTTTTCATTTCCACTCTTCGCTAATGCTCGAGTAATTAATGATAAGGCAAGAAATAGTTAAATTGGTAGAAAAATCAATAAAAAACCTTCAAAAGGCAAAACAATTGTCAGAATTTAAGCTCCCGGAAATCCAGACAGAGCGTCCTGAAGAAAAAAGCCACGGCGATTATGCGGCCAATTTCGCAATGCTTCTTTCTAAGGTTGTCAAAAAAAATCCCTTAGAATTGGCTAAAATGCTTAAAACTGAAATTTTAAGCCTTAATCCTGAACTATTCAGCAAGGTTGAGGTTAAAGAGCCGGGCTTCATTAATTTTTTTATTTCAAAAGAATATTTACAGCAGAGAATTGGAGAGATTTTAAAGAAGGGAAAGAAATTCGGCGAATTAAAAATCGGCAAAGGAAAAAAAGTTCAGGTGGAGTTTATTTCGGCAAACCCAACCGGCCCCCTGACTGTCGGCAACGCCCGAGGGGGACCTTTCGGGGACGTTTTAGGAAACATTCTGGGAAAAGCAGGGTTTAAAGTGGAAAAAGCTTATTATATTAACGATTATGGAATGCAAATTTTAGCCTTGGGGCATTCTATTTTGAAAGATAAAGAGGCAAAATACAAAGGTATTTATATTGATGAAATTTGTAAAAGAATCAAAGAAAAAGAAGCTTATAAGGCGGGGGAGAGAGCAGCCAAAATTATTATTAATGAGATGATAAAAAAAACAACCGACAGGATGGGAATTAAGTATAATGAGTGGTTTTCAGAAATGACTCTTCACCAGAACGGGGAAATTAATAAAGTTCTGAAAATTTTGGAGCGGAAAAATTTGATTTATCAAAAAGAAAAAGCAACCTGGTTTAGAAGTTCTAAATATGGCGATGAAAGAGACAGAGTTTTGGTTAAAGCGGACGATGCCAAGACTTATTTAGCTGGTGATATCGCTTATCATCGCTATAAATTTGAAAAAAAGAAATTTGATAAAGTAATAGATATCTGGGGGGCTGACCATGCCGGTGATGTGCCGGGTCTTCAGGCAGGAATAGAAGCTCTGGGGCACAAAGGCAAACTCGATATTTTACTGCTTCAGTTTGTAACTATATTTGAAAGAGGAGAAAAGTTTAAAGTTTCAAAAAGGAGAGGAACTTTTATCACTATGGATGAATTGCTTGACGAGGTGGGAGTTGATATTGCCAGATTCTTTTTTCTCCAAAAGTCAGCTAATACCCATTTGAATTTTGACTTGGCCTTGGCTAAAGCGCAGTCGGAAAAAAATCCGGTTTATTATATTCAATATGCCTATGCCAGGATTTGCAGTATCCTCAGAAAGTCAAAAGTTAAAAATTTGAAAATTACAGTTAAAAATTTAAAATTATTGAATCATCAAAACGAATTAGAACTTATTAAACAGATACTTAGATTTCCGGAGATTATTGAGGCCACAGCCCGGGATTATCAAATCCAGAGAATTCCCAAATATGCTACGGACTTTTCTGTGGCTTTCCATCAGTTTTACCGCGATTGCAAGGTAATATCTGACGATAAAAATCTTAGCCAGGCCCGTTTAGGCTTAATTTCAGCCGCTAAAATCGTATTGAAAAATACTTTAGATTTAATGGGTGTTTCCGCTCCGGAAAAAATGTAATTAGTCGAAGAGAGTTTTGCTCTCTTCTTCATCCTTCATTACAATTCGGATATGCAAAACGCTTATTTTATTTTGAGACATGGTCAGACGTCTTATCAGCTAAAGAAAGAGAAGATATGTTATCCCTGGCCGGAGCCATCTCCGATATTATTAACCGAGAAAGGCAAAAAACAAATAAAAGCCGCGGCTAAAAAGCTAAAAAAAGAAAAAATTGATTTGATTTATTCTTCCGATATGCCGCGAGCCCGGCAGACAGCTGGGATTGTCGCCCGGGAGCTTAAATTAGAGGCAATTTTTGACTCTCAGCTCCGGGATACAAATGCAGGAATTTTTAGAGGACAGCCGCTGAAAAAATTCCAAAAATATTTTTCCCGTCCCGAAGAATTGTTTTTTAAACCGGTCCCAAAAGGGGAGAGCTGGAATGAGGTTAAAAAAAGAATGGTGAATTTTCTAAAAAAAATTGACAAAAAATACAAAAATAAAAAAATCTTAATTGTTAGCCACGGCGACCCTTTATGGCTTTTGGAAGGAGCAGTAAAAGGTTTAGACAATGAAAAACTTTTAGAGCAAAAATATATAAAAGTTGGCGAACTAAGAAAACTATGTCCATAGATTTTCCTAAAGTTGAGAAAAAAATCCTAAGATTTTGGCAGGAGAGAAAAATTTTTGAAAAATTAGACAAAAAAAATCAGGGTAAAAAACGCTGGTCGTTTTTGGACGGGCCGATTACCGCCAACAATCCCATGGGAGTTCATCATGCCTGGGGGAGAACTTATAAGGACCTTTTTCAGAGATATAAAGCCATGCAGGGATTTGAGCAGAGATTCCAAAACGGCTTTGATTGTCAGGGCTTATGGGTGGAGGTGGAAGTTGAAAAAGAGCTGGGATTTCGCAATAAAAAAGATATAGAGAAATACGGCATAGAGAAATTTGTAAAAAAATGCAAAGAGAGAGTTGAGAAATATTCAAAAATTCAGACAGAGCAGTCAATCAAGCTGGGGCAATGGATGGATTGGCAGAATTCTTATTACACAATGTCTGATGAGAATAACTACGCTATCTGGCATTTTTTGAAAAAATGCCATAAAGAAGGATTTTTATATAAAGGTAGGGACGTGGTCCCCTGGTGCCCGAGATGTGGAACAGCCATTTCCCAGCATGAAATTTTAACGGAAGAATATAAAGAATTAACTCATAAGGCAATATTTTTCAAGCTACCCGTTAGAAATCTGAAGAAAACTTATTTTCTTGTCTGGACAACCACTCCCTGGACGCTGCCAGGTAATGTGGCAATAGCGGTTCATCCTGATTTTGATTATGTAAAGGTAAAAGATAAAAAAGGCGATGTTTTTATCTTGCTTGAGGAAAAATCTGATTTTATTAAAGATGGAAAGACAATAGAAAAATTTAAGGGTAAAAAATTAGAGGGGCTTGAATATGAAGGTTTGTTTGACGACTTTCCCCTTGTTATAAAAAGCTTGGCTAATTACAAGCATTCTGTAATTTTGTGGAAAGAAGTAACCAAAGAGGAAGGGACTGGCATTGTTCATATAGCCCCCGGTTGCGGTCAGGAGGATTTTCAATTAGCCAAAGAATTTAAGCTGCCAGTTGTTGATTTAACAAATAATGAAAGCAACTATCGGGAGGGTTTTGGGTTCTTGAAGGGAAAGTTTGTTAACGGAGAAAAGGTCAGGGAATTGATTTTTGAAGATTTAAACAAAAAAGGTAAGGTTTTTAAAATTGAAGAATATAAACACCGCTATCCAATTTGCTGGCGCTGCCAGTCAGAATTGATTTTTCGTTTGGTGGATGAGTGGTATATTTCAATGAAAAAACTAAGAAAGAAACTGATGGAAATCGCTAAAAAAATAAAATGGATTCCCTCTTTCGGCCGGGAAAGGGAGCTGGATTGGCTAAAAAATATGCAAGATTGGCTGATTTCTAAAAAACGTTATTGGGGCCTTTCTTTGCCAATTTATGAATGCCCGGAGTGCGGGAATTTTGAGGTAATCGGTTCAAAAAAGGAATTAAAAGAGAAAGCTCTTTTGGGCTGGCGAGAATTTGAAGGTCATTCTCCCCACCGGCCCTGGGTGGATAAAGTAAAGATTAAATGTCCAAAATGCGGGAAAATAGTTTCTCGGATTCCCGATGTTGGAAATCCCTGGCTGGATGCTGGAATTGTGCCTTTTTCTACTCTGAGGTATTTTTCTGACCGGGGCTTTTGGCAGAAATGGTTCCCTCCCGAATTTATTTGTGAATCTTTCCCGGGTCAGTTCAAAAATTGGTTTTATTCTCTTATTGTAATGAGTGCTGTACTGGAAGGGGCAGTTCCGGCAAAGACAATCTTTGGCTATGCGACAGTGGTGGATGAAGGAGGTGAAGAAATGCATAAATCCAAAGGAAATGTTATCTGGTTTGATGAGGCGGTTGAAAGAATAGGGGCTGATGTGATGCGCTGGATGTATGTCAGACAAAACCCGGTCTATAATCTAAGATTTGGCTACAAAATTGCCAGAGAAACCCAAAGGAAACTTTTGACCTTATGGAATAGCTATTCTTTTTTCGAAACGTACGTTTCGAAAACCGAGTTTCCGAAGGAAACGAAGGTGAAGAAGAGAACGCAGTTCTCTTCGCCTTCTAAAAATCAAAATTTATTGGATAGATGGATTGTGTCGCGGCTAAACAGGTTAATTGAGGCCGTTACTGAGTCTTTAGATAATTTTGACGCTGCCAGGGCGAGTTTAGCTATTGAGGAATTTTTTATTAATGATTTGTCTCTTTGGTACATCAGAAGGTCAAGAAAGAGATTTCAAAACCCCTCCAATAAAAAAGAAAAAGCGGAAGCCAGCGCTATCTTATATTGGGTCTTATATACTCTCTCTAAGCTTATTGCCCCAATGATGCCTTTCTTGGCCGAAGAAATTTATTTGAACTTAAAGACAAAAACCGAGCCTCAATCTGTTCATCTTTGTGATTGGCCGAAAGCAGATAAAAAATTGATAAACAAATTGCTGGAAGAGGAGATGGCCGAACGGCGCGAGATTGTTAGCGAATTGCTGGCCAAGAGAACGGAGCTTGGAATAAAAGTACGCCAGCCGTTAGCGGAAGGAAGAGTAAGAAAACCGAAATCATTGAAAATAATAGGCATTGAGAGCACGGCGAGGATTATTATGGACGAAGTTAATTTAAAAAAAGTTACTTTTGGCAAAACGTTAAAATTGAATACAAAGATTAGCGAAGAATTAAAAGAAGAGGGGCAGGTTAGGGAATTTATCCGTCAAGTTCAGCAACTGCGGAAAAATATAAAGCTTATTCCCAAAGAAAAAATTATCATTTATTATCAGTGCCAGGAAAAATTAAAGAAAGTTTTGGAGAAAAATAAAAAAGATATTTTAGCAGAAACTAAAGCTAAAGATTTTATTTTCGGCGAAAAACCAAATAAAATCTTTGACATTGAAAAAGATTTAAAGGTCGACCAAACAAAATTATGGTTAGCAATTAAAAAAATCAAATAGCATGGTAATATTTTGGATTTTAGTTTTCATTTTGAGTTTAGCAGTTTTAGTAAAGGGAGCAGATTGGCTTATTGAGAGTTCAGAGAAAATTGCAATATCTCTGAGAATTTCGCCTTTCATTATTGGTATAACCCTTGTTGCCATTGGTACTTCTTTTCCTGAATTAGCTTCAGCTATCACCGCTGCTTTGAAAGGAGCAGGTGAGATCGTTACCGCAAATGTAATTGGTGCCAATATCACTAATATCCTTCTAATTGTTGGTTTATCAGCAGTTTTTGCTCGAACCCTTATTGTTAAAAGAAGTTTGATTGATTTAGACGCTCCCCTTTTAGCTACCACTACTGTTTTATTCATTTTCATTATGTGGGACAGGAAAATCATTTTTGGAGAAGGAATTTTGCTTTTGTTAGCTTTTGTAATTTATCTTCTTTACACAATTTTTCAAAGAAGAGAAGAGGTTATTACCCCTGAGTTAAGGGAAATTTTAGCTGGGGAAGGAGTGAAGATTCAAGTTTTACCTTCTCGAGTTGAAAGGCGACGAAAAGAAATAAAAGAGAAACCATCGAAATTGAATTTTAAAGTTTTCCTTTTCTTAATTTTAGGAATAGCTGGTTTAGTTGTCGGGGCCAATTACGCTATTGAGTCGATTGTAAAAATTTCTGAGCTTTTAAAGATTTCTACTGCCTTGATAGCTATTACCGCCATGTCCTGGGGCACTACTTTACCTGAACTATTGGTTTCGGTTAGAGCGGCTTTAAAGAAAAAATATGAAATCTGTTTGGGGAATATTTTTGGTTCAAATGTCTTTAATGTCTTAGTAGTAGTTGGAATCCCGGCCTTAATTAAACCATTAGCAATTGCTGACCTTACTTTTTCAATTGGTCTCCCCTTTTTAGTTGTTGCTACTTTGTTTTTTATTATTTCCGGGATTTCTCGAAGAATTCATATTTGGGAAGGAGCAATGTACCTCTTGATTTATATTTTATTTATTGTCAAACTCTGCGGCATATTTTAAACCCCGCACCTTTTGACAATTTTCCAAGGATATCTCCCCTATTATTAGTAACTAACATTAAACAACAAACAAAAGGTGCGGGGTAAAGGTCGAATTTTAATTGTTAAATTATAAATTAATTATTTATGGCAATTCCTGATATTAAAAAAGGTCTTTTGGGCGGGGGAATGAGAGAAAGACCAGAAAAGAAGCTAAGGAAAACTCCTGCCCCCATTAGAGAGGCGAAGAAAGATGCTTCAATATTCGGAGGGAGCTCTTATATGGATCGAGGGGATTTTATGCATCGATTAAAAAGCTCCGAGCTTTATAGAGGCACCGATTTGGGAGAAAAAGACAGGAGTAGACTAGGGGAAAAGCTTTTCGGCCGCAGCAGTCTCGTAAAGAAAGAAGACGTGGAGAAGGCAGAAAAACAATTAAATTTGGGGAAATGGGGGAAATTTAAAGATTTATCTCATGAAGATAAGGAAAAAGCAAAAAGGCTGACAAAAAGAATTCTAGGGAAATAATTTAAGATGTTCACTCATTACCGAACTCAAGGTATTTTTTTGAAAAAAGAAGATCGAGGGGAAGCCGACCAGCTTTTTACAATTTATACTAAAGATTTTGGGAAATTAGAGATTTTAGGGAAAGCCATCAGAAAAATTAAGTCAAAATTAAGAGCAGGAGCTGAGCTTTTTTATTTTTCAGAGATTGAATTCATTCAGGGGAAAGCTTACAAAACTTTAACTGACGCCATTTTAATTGATAAATTTGAAAATATCAGAAAAGATTTAGAAAGATTGGGAATCTGTCATCAGATTTCAAAAGTTTTAGACAGCCTAGTTAAAGGCCAAGAAAGAGATGAAAAAATCTGGCACTTGCTTTTAGAAACTTTTAAGAGATTAAACAGCCCCAATTTAAAATCTACAATCTACAATTTACAATACTATTATTTCCTCTGGAATCTCCTTTCTCTTTTAGGGTTTAAACCTGAGCTTTTTTCTTGTCCAATTTGCAGAGAGAAACTTTTAGCCGAAACTTTTTATTTTATGCCAAAAGAAGGAGGGGTAGTCTGCTGGAGGTGTTTGAAAAAACTCAGTCCAGAAGAAAAAGAAAGGGTAAAAGAAATAAGCGTAGATACGGTTAAAATTTTAAGAATTTTTCTTTCAAAGGATTGGGGAATATTACCAAAACTTAAAATAATAAAGGAAAAGAAAAAAAATCTAAAAGAAATATCAGAACTTTATCTTGCTTTTTTGAAAGAAGCTTAAATTTTTTATTTTCAATTTTTATTATGTTAAACCCCGTTAGAGATTTTCTCTTCCCGTGCTTTTTTCTTGACCCCATAATCTCTAACAGGGTAAAATAAATTAAGATGAGGGGAAAGTTAATAAAAGTTATTATCATTTTAACAATTATCTTGGGGATAACTGGTTTTTGGTATTATCAAAGGAATATTTATTCCAAAGAAACTTTGAGATTGGAAATTTTTGGGCCAGAAGAAACGGAGATGGCTCAAGAAATCGAATATATAGTGAAGTATAAAAATAACGGCAACATCAGATTGGAAGAGCCAAAACTTATTTTTGAATATCCTGAAAATTCAATAGTTATCGGAGAACAAAATTCGTCTGAAAATCAGGAAACCCTGTTTCAAGAAAAAGTATCTCTAAGACAAGAAAAAGAACTTGAGGATATTTATCCCGGCCAAGAGCAGACTTTCCATTTTAAAGCCAGATTATTAGGTAGGGAAAATGAAGCTAAGATTGCCAAGGTCTGGTTAACTTATAAACCAAAAAATCTAAAAACTCGCTATGAGTCAGCCACCACTTTCACCACTTTAATTAAAAGTGTTCCCCTTACTTTTGAATTTGATTTTCCTTCAAAAATTGAATCTGGCAAAAAAACTCTCTTTAGACTTAATTATTTTTCAAATATAGATTATCCTATTTCCAATTTAAGAATAAAGATTGAATATCCTTCTGGTTTTGAGTTTTTGGAGAGTCAGCCAAAATCTCTGGAAAAAACAGAGTGGGATATCCCTCTTTTAAATAAGGCTGATGGAGGAAGAGTTGAAGTTTCTGGCATTTTGCGAGGAGAGGTTCAGGAGTCAAAAATCTTTCGGGCGAATTTGGGTATTTGGCAGGAAGGAGAAGTTGTTTTATTAAAAGAGACAATTAAAGGAATAGAAATTACCAGACCTTCGATTTTTGTCTCCTGTCAAATTAATGGTTCTCCTCAATATGCGGCTCATCCTGGGGATTATTTGAATTACGAAATCTTCTTTAAAAATACCGGAGAAGAAATTTTGGAAAATTTATTTTTGGTGGTACAATTAGAGG
>Ga0209609_10002487_pt1 | contig 10505 bp, 9 predicted proteins | sample LakKivw325mmetaG_FD_184136 | JGI IMG/M metagenome (GOLD analysis project Ga0209609, IMG submission 184136) | Anoxic lake water microbial communities from Lake Kivu, Rwanda to study Microbial Dark Matter (Phase II) - Lake Kivu water 325m metaG... | ecosystem: Environmental > Aquatic > Freshwater...
GTGAGGCGGTAGAAGTGCTCTAATTCTTCTTTGCGCTTTTTGACTTCCGAGTAAAGGTTGGCATTATGCAGGGCCACGGATGTCTGATAAGAGAGGGCGGTAAAAAGACGGAAGTCATCAGTGGTAAATGGTTCTCTATTGGTTTTATCGCCTAAAACAATCAGGCCAACAAGCCGTTTCCTGAACCATAGCGGGATGACAGCGCTTATTTGGCTGGCTTGCAAAAGCTGCTGAAGCTGTTGCAAATCATTCACTTGAGAGTTTTTGGCTCTGCGGAGCAAAAGAGATAGCTCATCACAGCTGAATGGCTTTTTAATCTTCTGCAGCGCTGGAAATAACGAGGGCTCTATGGCCTTAATAAAATTGTCTAACACTGCTTTAGAAAAGCCCAAGTTGCTTTTTGCTAACAAAGGGCCTTGCAGCTTTCTCGCCAAAACAGCCAGTCGCTGCAAGTGAAAGGCCTGCTCAAGAGTATTTGTTACTAAAGAGGCCAAGACGTCTGTTTCTAAAACCTCGGTAAGCTTTTGCTCTAATTTAGCTATGGCTATCTCGGTGTTGCGGAATGTTGGATAAAAATACTGGGCTATCTTGCGGTAATAGCCCAGCAGCTGGAATAAAACAACAGTGGTGAGAGCGATAAACGGAGCAACAACCGTAAACGGCAAGGGCCGAGCCAGCCGGTTATTCATAAGGGCAATAAACAGGCCAACTAAAAGCGCGGTTGCGAAATAGAGGCCATAGGCCACAACCTTGGCCAAGGCAACACGGATATTAAAAAGACGATGCTTGAAGATTGCGTAATAAGTGAACGCCGAAAAGAAAAGTAGACCATACGGCCCGAAATTGGTAAACTGTGGCACCTTTAAAATAGGTAAGATCAGAGAGCCACTAATTCCTGTCAAAACAGCAATTAAAGCACCTATTAAAATAAACTTCACTTGCGATTTCTCTAATCTTGAATAAGCAGAATAGGCATAGGTCAAGTTAAGAACACCGGCTAAGATAGCTATAGAAAAATATATCAAAAATGGTATATATAAAAAGCCAACGACGATTTGATAAGATCCGTTTTTAAGATAGACGCTCTCAATATTCCATTTTGTCGGAGATAAAATAATGAATAATATAGTAAAAGCTAATATGATATGCCCATAATTGAATTTGTATTTCTTAATCCTAGGAAATATCAAGGTGAATCTGTAGAAAGAATAAGCTATTAACGCACCTCCGGCTAACGCGGCTCGACTCCAAAATAAACAAAAAAACTCACTTTTGGAAATATCAAACATAAAGTTGAAAAACACCCAAACAAAACAACTGAAAATTAAAAAAGCAAAACTCCGGTTAAGGGAGTTCTTTTTGTCAGAAAAATAGACGTGTAAGCCCAAAAAACTAATAAGCAGCAGGGTAATAATGGAAATGATTAAATAAATCGTCATATTATTTCGCAAATTAGCTCTTCCGAAAAATTATTCCAAGAGCCACTGCCATAAGGGAATGAATTTAACAATCTTATTGCCAAACCGCTCCTCGGCCGCATAATCATCGGTAATCACCAATAAATCATTACATTTCAGCTCGTCGCTGGCTTTAAGCAATGGCTTAAGCTCTCGTTTCTTTGTTTCTATATCATTGATTTGCCAACAGACCTGAATCAACTGGCTTACCCTTTGCGATTTCTTAACTACAAAATCAACCTCGCGATGTAAATCATCTTTCCAGTAATAAATTTCTATATTAGAATTTCTGGCCTTCTGGCGGTTCAATTCTAAAAAAACTAAATTCTCGGCCAATTTGCCTAAATTGCCGCTAAAGTTAAAGCCAATAAAATTAGCCAACCCTGTATCAATAGTGTAAATCTTCCTCGGACTTTTTTCTTGTTCTTTAATCTTAAAAGAGAATCTTCTCAATAAAGACACCAAGTAGGCAGCATCCAAATAACCAGAGAATTTTTCAACCGTATCATCGGCGATTTTAAGAAAATCGCCCAGAGAATGAAAGGTTATCGGGCTAGAAATGTTACTTAAATAAAATTTACACAAATTTTTTATGGCAACTGCTTTTCTAATTTTATACCTTTTAATTAAATCCTTGCTCAAGATATCATCAAAATATCTCAATAGCACCTCCTCTTTGTTACCAGCTAAAACAACCTCTGGAAAACCACCATATTTAGAGTATTCACCAAATAATCTTTTAATGTCTATTTGCTGATTGACTAAATCCAATGGACTCTTAATGAAAATTTGTCTAAAATTCAAAAATTCCTTAAAAGACAATGGCGATACTTGAATGTCCAAATGCCGACCCGTTAACAAGGTGGCCAATTCTTGACTCAACAACTTGGCATTGGATCCAGAAATAATCAAATGCGCTTTGCCTAATTCATGCATAGTCCTCACCCATTTCTCCCAACCCTCCACTTCTTGAATTTCATCAAGGAAAATATAGGATTTAGCTTTAGGGTTTAGCATTTCTAAATAAATTTCGTAAATTTCTTGTAAGGCAGCGCCATCAAGTTTGGGCAACCTTGGATCCTCAAAGTTAATCATCAATGTTTCATAAGGCGCTATGCCATTATTTATCAACTCCTTAATCAGTTGACGCATAATAAATGACTTGCCGCTCCTGCGAGCGCCAATAATAATCAAAATCTGGTCTTCTTCCAAAAAGCTTCTTGCTTTGGCCAAATAATCATTCCTTCTTATGCCAAAGGGCAAATCTTTTTGCCAGAAATTCCAATCATTTAAAACGGCAAGTATTTCATTTTTATCTAATTTTTTAACCATAGTAGACATAATTTACTGTTTTTCTCTATTATAATTTAATTATTAGACACTTGTCAACTACCTTTCAATTGCTTTCCTGTATTTTTCGCCTCCATAAAATAAAAACCTCTCCAGGACAATGGAACTTCTAAAAATTATAAAGGGAAATAAATTTCTCATATTTCCCTCTATACTGAACGCTTTTACAAAGCCAAATAGCCTCGTCAACTATTGTATCCACAGGTTACCTTCCTCTTTAATTTCTACCACATCCCCATAAAACAAAAAACCGCCTTTGGGAGGTGGTTGGATTTCTAAAACTGAAGTAAGAAATTGTTCTCAAAAAACTGATGGGGTGAAGTTGAATTCACCCCGAGAGACGACTTTAAGCAGTATTATAATCCAACTGGCGACAATATTATTGCAGCAGGAGTTATAATCGCAGCCATAGACGCCGCAAGCACAACTGGGATTCCCACATATACCAGCGCATCATTGACACCTTTTTGTATATCCTTAGACTTAGGACTACACACCGATTTCTTCTCTTTCTTCAAAGGTTAAACGGTAATACATTTTCATAGAATTTAACGCTTAAATTTTTTATGGTATCCTACCATAACGTTGCGTTAAATTCTTGAACCTAATTTTTTTTATGTTTTTCTAATTTTGAAGTTGAAATTGTGGGGAGTGGTTGTTCACTCCCCACGGTTCCAGTCTTGCTCAAGAAGAGCAACTATAGGTAATGGAACGCTAATTCCTTCTTCTCGACATAGAGCCAAAATAGTCGCTGCCCCTTCCGCATCATCGGGAGTATGTAATCTATTTTCAGCTAGTTTGTCTTCAAGTGATTGACCATCGTAACCCATCAGTATCAGTTCACTCTTCGAGTAAGAGCAAAACTTTTTCCTGATTCCATCCGTATCCATTCTTCCTTTAAGCTGTCGTAGAACTTCCCAAATATCCGTATTTATGGGATTTTTGACTATGACAACCATCGAAGGACCAAATGAGATGGCCCTAACTCTTGAAGAGTAAATTGGATCCGCCGCTTCCTTTATATAAATCCTTTGGACGATTTCCGGTCTTATTTGCCAGTATTCTTTCCATACTATTTCTAAACCCCCTTCCTCAAGACATCTGATGATGTCATTTTCCAAACTGTCCCTGATAGAGTCTGGTTTAAGAATTACTAGTCCATATTGCATTGTTAGCACCCCCTTATGCAAATATGCTAATTTCTAGCATCAAGTCCCAAACATACCATATACTTATTTAGGTTTTTGTCAACTTGTTGCACTGGTTCATATGATAGTGTCCACTTAGGAGGTCTTTAACAAGAGATGAAGGGCTATATTATTTATTCAACTTCAATTTCTTAAATATTTCAATTGTTTTTTTAACATCTGAGTCACGATTGTTCTTCGGATCTCTCCATTCATAAGAATTATCATAACCAGCCTGTTCGGCAACAAGTTTTATAAAACATGATCTGGGAGCATCTTTAATAGAATGAGACATATAATAGTGCTTATTCTCAGATCTATACATCCAATAATCTTTGTGTTTCATGCTATGTAAAGAAATTATAGTAAATTGTAATCCCAGCTCTAATTCATCAAACAACTTTTCTAAATTATCACGAGAAATATGTATAGGAATGATATGCAGGTGTGCATGAGTGATACTGAGTAGATGCCTTCCCTTCGGCAAAGAACCATGTTCAAAAATTATTGGATAAGTTCCAATAATTTTAAGATATTCATCACAAATTCTATCTAATAAATTTTCTAACCTAAATAGATTACAAGAATCTAATTCTGCAAACCCATTGACATGTTGTTTGGAAATAATCATTAAATAATTAGGAATAGACATCCCTAATGCTGGTTTAATTAATACCAAATCATCATCATAAAGAACTGTATTTTCTAGTTTAGAGCAAAGTTCTTTATCAGTTTGATTTACTAAAGAGCAAAACACACAATCTTTCATAGTTCATTAATCTTTCTTGATTATGTGTGTTAAAGTGTCAAATTTGTTGTTCACCATCAAATCTTTAACAGTGAATGGTTTAAGATCTATTTTTTCTAATTCATCAATAGAAACCCATTTGATAAATAAGTGTTTTTCTTCACCATGATCAATTTCTATAACTTCTCTGTCAACTGTTTCAACGTCTTCTTCTAGTTCAACAATGTAGTAGTATTCTACACCATGTTGAACAATCCCTTTTTTCTCATAGAAATTCTCTTGAATACAAAATAGATTTGTATTTTTAACAGTGTAATCTAATTCTTCCTTGATTTCTCTAGTGATAGCAGCAATAGAATCTTCGCCTATTTCAATATGCCCGCCTGGAATATGATAATATGGTGCATTATCCACATTTATAATTAGGAATTTGTCATTGTGCTTGATAATTCCTACAACTCGATTATAGTAATTATAATCCTCCGTTTTAAATTTAATTTCTTGTTTCATTTTCAATATTTCCTTTCTTATAAATATTTTCAATTTGTCTTATATCCATAAAATTATTGGTTGTATCATAAACAATGTTTGCTTTTGCCTTATTATTCAATATACTATACAAACTCAAGTGTCGCAAAATATCAACACCATACTTTATCCTATCAGAGCCAAGTTTCTCTCGTTCTATAAACCTTGCTACAAGAACAGATTTTTCACCCGTTAACATTATAGACAATGTTGAATCGTTCCAAATATCTGTTAGTGGTAGTAAAGCGTGATTTAATACAATGAAGTCAGGTTTATCCAAAGGACTCCACTTGATTATTTTACTGTATTTAGATAAGAAATCTTCATAATCTAAGTTCTTAAAATCGTTTAATATTTTAAGAACTGTTCTATTTATGTATTCCATTATAACTTTGTACCATTCTATATATTCATCAAGAGTTATAATCTTTTCATAAATAACACACCTCAGAAAGTACGTTCTCAAATCTTCACTTTTCTTAATTGGCTCATTGTGGGTAAATCCAAACACATTGTTTTCAATATCTTCTTCAAAAAACATTGTTCTCAAATACTCTAAGTCTAAAGAAAGACCATTATGTAAAGAAGCAAAGGAATTACACAGTGTTGTTTTACCACAACAAGGCAACCCCGCAATACTAATAATTTTTGTCATTGTGTCCTTTCTTAATGAATGGTTGCTCATATTACAAGCTATTGTCTGATTGTTTGAAAATTTATTTATTGTAGTATACTGACTGGTCGAGTTGAATTTTAACGGCTCAATAAATCACTCCATTGAGCCGTTAAAATAAAAAATTTGGGTGCCAGTCCATTGTCCCCGAGCAATATATTGCAGATGGTAATCCCATGTTATTTCATTTTAACATACTATTGATGGCTCCGTAAAACAAAAAAACGCCTTTGCAGGGCAGTTAAATCTTTAAGTGGGCGTTATAAAAAATTCTTAATGGTCTGGATATTTTTATCTATGCCAGCAAGGCCGTTTTTTAGACGATAGTCCAACTCCCAAATGGCTGATTTGTTGCTATCGTATTTCAATTTCTTTATGGCGTCATCGCAATTAAGCCAGAGGTATTGCGTGTGTGCGCTGGTGATTTTTAACTCCCTTGACTGCGCCTCAACTCCAAAGGCAAATTCTGGAATCATAATAATATCGCCCCATTTTAATCCGCAGATGTTTATAGCCGGTATAGTGGTTATAGATGATAACCTGATATAGCGGGAGTCCCCACTAATTGACGCTTCCTCATATGTCTCTCTTTTGGCGGCTTCAAGGGGCATCTCGTTGTCTTCGCCCCCTCCAGCGATACCTTGCCACACGCCTAAATCCCCCCTTTCAAATATGGCATAGCGATATTCCTCTCCTTCTTTTATAAAGGGAAAGATTAACACTTGATAGGGCGCTCGCATAAATTGATGAGTTATAGATTTCAATCACTAAACAGCTCGTCAATCTCATCTTTGAAATGCTGTTCAATGATATGGCGGCGGAGTTTTAGGGTAGGGGTTAACTCGCCCTGCTCTTGGGAAAAATCGCGGGCCAGAAGCTTGAAACTCCTGATTCGCTCGTAGTCAGAAAGATTAGGATTAATCTTTTCATCCAGCCGCTGCTGAAAAAGGTTAAGCAATGCCTTACTGTTTATCAATCGCTCGGGTGTTTGCAGGGGTAAATTATTTTCTCTAAAAAATTGTTCCACTTTGAGCCAGTCAGGCACAATCAAAGCGGCAATAAATTTTTGTTTGTCGCCAAGAATCATTGAATTAGCGATAAAACGGTCTCTATTGAGCTCGCTTTCCACCGCCTCGGGCCAAACATTTTTGCCCCCCGAAGTAACAATCACTTCTTTCTGCCGACCGATAATGGTTAAAAATCCGTCGTTGTCCAAAAAACCCAAATCACCGGTTTTGAACCAGCCGTTTTCATCAAAGGCCGCTTCACTCGCCTCCTGATTTTTATAATAACCCTTGAATACATTCGGGCCTTTAACTAAAACCTCTTTGCCAGCAGAAATTTTAATATCAACACCAGGGATAACCTTACCAACAGCGCCAAACTTGAAATCATTTTCACGGTTTACCGCCACCACCGGTGATGTCTCCGTTAAGCCATAACCCTCCAAAACTGTAAGGCCGATTTTGTGAAAAAACCGACCGATTTTTTCATTTAGAGTAGCGCCACCCGAAACAGTTAAACGTAGCCGACCACCTAATTGTGCCCTTATTTTCTTAAAGACAAGATAATCGGCTATTTTATGTCTAAAGCCGCTTCCTTTCTGACGCAACGCCCAGATAAAGATTCTCTTTTTTTGGGGAGATGTTTTTACTTTTTCCCACACCGCTTCGTGCATTTTTTCAAAAATACGGGGCACCGAAATTAAAATCGTTGGCTTAACTTCCTTAAGGTTAGATGTAAGCTGCTTGATGCTTTCAGCATAGGCGATGGCAGCGCCGCTTAAAAGAGGAATATAATATCCGGCCAACCGCTCTAAAACATGGGAAAGCGGTAAAAAAGACAGAAAAATATCGCTTGTTTTAACCGCGATAATTTGGGCGACCGCCTGAACATTGCTCAAAAAATTGTTATGGGTGAGCATAACGCCCTTGGGCTCGCCAGTGGTGCCGGAGGTATAAACGATGCTGCAAGCATCATTTGGCCGCAAGGCCATACTGTTATGAAAATTGCTGTCGTTGTGAACCAAAAGCCAATCCCAGTTAAAAATTTTGCCCCGCAAAAGAGGCGCTTCCTTATAGGCGGCAATCTGTTCCAAAAAAATAACCTTTTCAACAGAATAAAGATTATTATTGAGCAAAATCTTATTCAGCAAGGCGCCGCTTGAAACAATAATAATTTTTGCCCCCGAATGTTCAAGAATTCTGCTAATCGCTTGGGCGCTAAATGTTGTATGCAAGGGAACCACCACCCCGCCCGCTAACATTATTCCTAAATCAGCCGCTACCCATTCAGGCCGGTTTTCGGATAAAACGGCTACTTTATCACCCTTTTGCAAGCCGAATTTGTTCAAGGCCACAGCGAAGGTCTGGCTGTCTTGGCTAAGCTTTTGATAGGAAATCGGAAAATAAACATCATCTCTTTTATACAAAAGCGCGGTTTTGCGACCAAATTTTTCCGCAGCCTCCAAAAATGCCTCGGGGATTGACTTAATTGTTGTAATGATTGCCATAATAAAATACCCCATTAAGATACTTTCAATGGGGTAAAGAAATTATCTCTCTGATAAACTGGTTCGCTTTGGCGAATAATCCATTCTTAAGATTATCACTAATACTCGCGTGATGTCTACAGTTAAACCAGTAAATCTCCTTTTTGCCTGAACCGATATGGCGATAGATATAATCAGCGCTTCTTGGGTGAACTATCGGGTCGGCATTGGCTTGGACAACCAAGGCCGGCACTGTCACTTTATCCAAGTGAGGCATTGTGTCATTTTTCAAAAAATCCAGAAAATACTTTAAACTCTTAATTGGAATAGCCGAATAAGTTACCTCGTCAACCATATCAATCGGGTCCATTTTATAGGCCCAGGGGGGCTTGCGATAATACTTTTTGAAACGGCCATACGTCCAATAACGGAACATAATAAACCGCTGAAATCGCAAAAATACAGGCGTGCCGAAAGAAATAATACCAGTCAAATTATTATCAACTTGCCGCGCCAGCCAAAAAGCAAGATTGCCCCCGAAAGAAGTTCCAAGAACCACAATTTTCGGCGAGATCTGTTTTAATTTAAGATAGGCGGCCATAACAGAATTCGTCCAATCAAAAGGCGTGCTCTTCATTAAATCCTCCGGCGAAGTACCGTGCCCGGCGATTAAAGAGGCATAAACAGAAAAACCCTTAGACGACAAAAAACCAGCCAAGTCCTTAAATTGATGAGGCGTACTGGTAAAGCCGTGCAGCATTAAAACGCCCACTGGTGATTTTTTATCAATAAAAATTGGTTCCGCTCCCTTCATAAATATCGTTTAACTGCAAATACAGACATTTGAAAATAAAGCCGAGCTCGGCTGTGTTTTCTGCACTCGCTCGGAAACAGAAATGAGCTTCGCTCATTTCTGTTTCGCTCGTTTCGTTTGAAAATAAAAAGGCGATCGAGCCACCTTTTCTATACTTATGTTTAATTTCGCTAGGTTCAAATTTTTCGAAAACTAAACAATAATCCTCCTTACATTATCATTCTAACTGAAACCGTGCTTTTAGGCAAGCCCCGCACTACGATAGAAATTTCCTAAGCAGGGCCAAGGGGCGGTCGGGACATTTTGGGACAAGGCCAAATTTTATTATTCAACTCAAAGGATTTATCCTGCGGCATAATATTGCTTAATTTTGCCGTGAAATTAAATCCCAACCCGTGCCTCTACCCTCCAAGACAATCATCGCGTGGAAGTCCTGATACATCTTAATGTTATTGGGCAAACTTTGTTTAAATAATTTCTGGAGTTCATTATAGGATTTGCTATTGCTGATATTATGCTTTTTACAAAACCGTCGGGTATATTCATCAATGACGAAAACTGGTTTGCCACCAGCATAAAGTAAAATGCTGTCGGCTGTTTCGGGCCCAATACCGTGAAGAGCCAAAAGCTGCTTCCGGCATACTGCCAAGTCCTGTTCAAAAAACCTTTCCAAACTCCTATAATTTTCAACAATAAATTTACAAAGCCCAAAAACCCTTTTGGCTTTTTGTTTGTAAAATCCTGATGGCTTAATTAACTGTTCCAATAATTCAATGTTCTTTTTGCCGATTTGATAAACCCCTTGGATTGATAAGGCATTTTTTGTTCTAAGGTTTTTCAATGCCTTTTCAACATTAAACCAGCTTACCCTTTGAGTGAGCATCGCGCCCAAAACAATTGTTTCTTTATCCTGCTTGGTTTTTTTCTGCTTGCACCATTTCTCCCAAAAATCCTTGGGCGAGCCGTATTTCTCAAAAAGCTCTAAATATAACTGATGAATTTTTGTCTTCTGATTATTACTCATTTCACCAACTCCTTTTCATAATCAACCACTACATATTTAGCGCCCTTTTTAATAACCTTATGGCCCTCTTTTTCCAACAGTTTTCTCTGGCCAAGCTCACCACCGGGATACTTTGGGTTAACCACGCCGTCAATCTTCAGGGTTCTCCAGTAAGGGGTAATCTGCTTCTTACCGCTTGCTCGCATTTCCTCGGCTGCGTGAGCGGCAATAGAAGCAAAAATCCCTGTGGTAAT
>Ga0209609_10002490_pt1 | contig 10500 bp, 8 predicted proteins | sample LakKivw325mmetaG_FD_184136 | JGI IMG/M metagenome (GOLD analysis project Ga0209609, IMG submission 184136) | Anoxic lake water microbial communities from Lake Kivu, Rwanda to study Microbial Dark Matter (Phase II) - Lake Kivu water 325m metaG... | ecosystem: Environmental > Aquatic > Freshwater...
CAGGCACACTCAAAGGGCTATTTAAAGGATATGGATATCCGGGTGTTCGAGGGGGCCGGAGCATACGTGTGCGGCGAGGAGTCGGCCCTGATGAACTCGATAGAGGGACAGCGGGGCGAGTCCCGCTACAAGCCACCATACCCCCCGCAGCGCGGGCTGTGGGATACGCCCACCATCATCAACAACGTCGAGACGCTGATGAACATACCCCGCATCATTAATAACGGCTCAGCCTGGTTCAGCGCCATGGGGACAAAGAGGAGCAAGGGCACCAAGGTCTTCAGCGTCAGCGGGGATGTCGCCAGGCCGGGGGTCTACGAGATGGAGATGGGCAGCTCGCTCCAGGAGCTGATCGTAGCTCTGGCCGGGGCTAAGGACGTAAAGTCGGTGCAGATAGGTGGGGCTACGGGCAATATCATACCGGGACATATGATAGATACACCCCTTTCCCACGAGACCTTCCTGGGATCGGGTGCTGTGATGGTCTTCAACTCGACGCGCGACATTATTGATATCGTACATAACGATATACGCTTTCTCAACGAGGAGTCATGCGGCAAATGTACGCCCTGCCGCGAGGGGACCGAGGTGATGCTGGAGATTTTCGGGCGCCTGCTTGCCGGGGATGGCAGGGAGAGGGATATGGTTACGCTGGAAGAGCTGGCCCGCACCATGGCGGCTGCCTCGCTGTGCGGGCTGGGACAGGCCGCCGCGGTGCCCGTGCTGGACTCGCTGAAATATTTCTACAACGAGTATATAGACAGGATCGACCAATCGCAGTTTCTGCGCAGCTACCTCGGCGGTGAATTAGTGAAAACTACGGAGGGAGTCAGGTGAGCAAGGAATCTGAAATTCAAACAGAACGCATGATCGAGATGTTCGACAACCTGAAGGCGGATAAATACCCGCTTCAGGAATACAGGTATATCGGCCAAAAGATACCCCGAAATGTGGACGGCCTTGCCAAAGCTTCGGGGCAGGCTGAATATACCATGGACATCCAGTTGCCGGGCATGCTTTTTATGAGATTTGTTGACTCCCCCTACCCTCATGCCAGGATAGTCAGGATGGACACCGGCAAAGCCGAGAAGCTGCCGGGTGTGCGTCACGTGCTCCGATATGATGACCCCGGGTTACCTGAAACGGAAAACATAGGATATTTCCCAATTTTCCAGAATGACAGGCCGCTTGATTGCGTAGCGCACTTCGAGGGACAGCCGATGGGCGCAGCCGTGGCCGCCGATACCGAGGCAATAGCTGAAGAGGCTCTCTCTCTGATTGAAATGGAGTGGGAGCAGCGACCCTTCATGCTGGATCCCGTGGCGGCCAGTGAACCGGGAGCACCTCTCACATACCCAGAACGCTATTCAGACGGCAACTTCTGGAACAGGGGAGTACTGGACGAGTTGATACACGGAGATGTCAAAAAAGGGTTCGCCGAAGCAGACAGGGTAATTGAATTCAAGGTGAACCGCTACGGACATACCTGGATATGCCCGGAGCGGCCCTGTGGAGTCTGGAGATGGAATGGGGACCAGGCGGAGGTATGGGTGAAGAACCAGAGGCCGTTTGTGGCCAAACGTGATATAACCACCTGGTTCGGCGGCATTCCCATGAACAAGATCCTTCTGCACATGCCGTATCAGGGCGCCACCTTCGGCGGCTGGACCCATGTTGATTGGAGCTTCGGCGGACTCTACTGCGCCGCCGTGGTTTCGAAGAGACTCAAAAGGCCGGTCAAATATATTCTGAGCCGCAGGGAGGACTTTTACGGCAGCTCCATGGACGAGGGTGTTTATCTGGTAAAAGTCGGGTTCAAGAACGACGGTACGATCACGGCCGTTGATGGCACGGTATATCATGCCAGCGCCATCCATCCGGCTTTCAGTCCCGTAGTGCACTTTCATGAAAATACAAGGGTTCCCCATCTCAAGGGACAGATCAAGTCTATCTGGGTCAACAAGGGGCCTTCGGTTGGTATACGCTGCGAGATGCTCGTGCCGATACTGGTCCAGACCCTGGTCATGGACCGCGTTGCGGCTGAATGTGGAATGGATCCGACGGAAGTAGCCCAGAAGAACGACGGCTGCCAGGGCCATGATATGAACTGGCTCAACGAGCAAAAGAGGAAGCGCGGCTTCGTTGTGCGTGACAGCCTGAAGGAATGCATCGAGAAGGGCAAGGCGGAGTTCAAATGGGACGAGCTGTGGCATAAGCCCGGAGGCAGAAAACTTCCCAATGGCCGCATGCACGGCGTCGGATTCACCTGGGGACATGAGTGGTCCGATTCGACCGGCAGCGGAGAAATCGCTATCCGTATCGAGCGCAGTGACGGCACAGCCACGCTGCTGGGAATACACTGCGATAACGGTGTCGGTGCCGAAACCGCCTACTGCCAGATAGCAGCGGAAGAGCTGGGTATGCGGCTTGAGGATGTACATTTTAATCCGCAATTCGATCCGGGCTTCCACCTCAATTCGCCGGATTCATCATGCGGGACATCGGCCAACGGCTTTGCAGTGCGCCATGCGGCCAGGATACTGAAGCAGCGGATACTGGAATCCGCCACCAGTCCAAGCTCTCCTTCTCAGAGAGGAAGCTACGCGCCCGCTTTTCCCAATATGAAGCCGGAAGATCTGGATATCAAAGACAGCCGTATTTTTGTCAGGGCCGATCCCTCCCGCTGGATCAGCGTGGCCGACTACGCTAGGCTGATGGCCATACAGGGACCGGTCAGCAACGCCGAGCTCTTCGGAGCAAGGAGCGCTTGGACGGAGCCTCTCTTCGCCCATGCTTTCCATGTTCAGGAGGGCGAGTACAACCCGCACAGTCCGAGGGAGAAATTCTGCCGCCAGGCCCATTTCATGGAGGTCGAGGTCGACACAGAAACAGGCGAGGTTTTCGTGACCAGAGTGGTCAATGTCAACGATGTCGGCAAGGTGATAAACAGGATGAGCTGCGAGGGACAGCAATACGGCGGCAGCATCATGGGAGTAGGCCGCGGCAAGCTGGAGGAAATGGTTCACGACCCTGTCACCGGCGTAATGCTGAACGGGAACCTGATCGACTATAAGATCCCTACTATTAAAGATGTTGGTCCCATCGGTACCGTGCTGGTGGAGACAGGTCTGGGATATGGGCCATATGGGCTGGTGGGAATCGGAGAGGATATTGCCACTGTCGTACCGCATTTAATAGGTCCGGCAGTATACAACGCCATCGGGGCATGGGTTTACGATTTCCCCATCACACCAGGTAGAGTATTGAAAGCCCTGGGGAAGATATAACCGGTGAACGAAGCTTCATAGAGGAGGACGAGAACTTGAGTACAGAAACCAGGACTTTCACCTGCCCCTACTGCGGGGAATCGCTTGACACGCAGGACGGGCTTAAAAGCCATGTCTTCAAATCGCACAAGGGCCGCGGCCTGCCCGCAGCCGAGGGCCGCATCAAACTGATTATCAACAAGGCGGAGCACACCTTCCTGGTGGAGCCGAACTGGACCCTCTACTACCTCATTCACGACAAGCTGGGATTGACAGGCTCCAAGCAGTTCTGCGACCGCGGCGCCTGCAGTTCCTGCACCATGATCGTGGACGGCAGGCCAGTCCTCTCCTGCATGATGCTGGCCATCGAGTGCGACGGCAAGACCGTCGAGACCGTCGAGGGCATCGCCGCCGAGGGACATCCCCTCATCGAGGCCTACGTCAACAACCACGCTATGCAGTGCGGCTACTGCACCCCCGGCTTCGTCGTCGCCTCCAAGGCGCTGCTCGACCGCAACCAGGACCCCAGCGAGGAGGAGATCGTGGAAGCCCTCTCAGGCAACCTCTGCCGCTGCAGCACCTACCCGCAGCATCCCATAGCCGTGAAGGAAGCCGCCGCAAAGATGAAGGCCGATAAAAAAGCAAAGGCAGGTGTGTAAATGAAGAATTTCAAGCACTTCAACGCATACAGTGTAGACGAGGCCGTGGCCCTCATGGGCCGCTACGGCGAACGCGCCGCCGTCATCGCGGGCGGCACCGACATACTGGGCAAAATGAAGGACTCCATCCTTCCCGCCTACCCCGAGGCGCTGATCAACATCAAGACCATACCGGGAATGAGCTACATCAAGGAAGAGGGCGGCATGCTGAAGATAGGCCCGCTGACACTGCTGGCCGATATCGCCGCCAACCCCGTCATCAAGTCCAAATACGCCGCGCTGGCGCAGGCCGCCGGCAGGACCGCCTCGCCACACCTGAGAAACATGGGCACCATAGCCGGCAATATCTGCCAGGACATCCGGTGCTGGTACTACCGCAACCAGAACAACAGGTTCTCCTGCTTGCGTAAAAAGGGCGGCAGGTGCTACGCCATCAAGGGCGATAACCGCTACCACTCCATCTTCGGCGGCAGCGTCTCCGGCGGCTGCTTCGCGGTCCACCCCAGCGACACCGCTCCCGCCCTGGTGGCCCTCGACGCCAAAATCGTGACCTCCAGCCGCACCATCGAGACCGAGAAGTTCTTCGAGGTCAAGCCCGTCAAGACCACCGTGCTCAAGGCCGACGAGATCGTCACCGCCATCCAGATACCGGAGCCTCCCGCAGGCTCGGCCAGCGCTTTCCTCAAGTTCGCCCTGCGCAGGTCCATCGACTTCCCCATCGTCAACTGCGCCGCCATGGTAACCCTCAAGGACGGCAAGGTCTCCGCCGCCAGGATCTGCCTCAACGCCGTCCACGTCATCCCCTACAGGGCGCTACAGGCCGAGCAGGCGGTTATGGGCAAGAAAATTGATGAAGCGCTGGCTGAAGAAGCGGGGCAAGCCGCTGTATCGGCAGCCAAGCCGCTGGAGCATAACAAGTACATGGTGGCGGTGGCCAGGACGCTGGTTAAAAGATGCATCCTCGCATGCGAGGGGAAATAGCAGGTGAAGATATGGCGTGCGTAAAGAAGATTTCCCGTGACCTATCAGACGAATCGAACCCAGGGGGTGCTTGACATGCTGTTCCGGCTGCTACTGTCAATTCTCGACCTGGCTATAGGTATAGGGGCCAAACGTAATAAGGCAATGAAAGACATGATTAAATCACATAATCAGGCTTTCGTGATAAAGACCAAGGATGACAAAATCGGCAGACGATTTATTTTTAAGAATGGTAGATACTCATCCGATAAAGTGCTCACAGAGTATGATATGGCCCTGGTGTTCGAAAGCGCCGACGCCGGTTTTAAGGCGCTGGCGCTGGGCGGAGATAACGGGATACAGGATGCTATCAACGACTGGAAGCTGCTGATACTGGGAGATGACTATCATATGATTTGGTTCGGTGTAATTATGCAGATGGCCCTTGGCGCTTCAAAAAGGAAATGAACACTATTCTTACGTTATTGGAGGTTGCTGCATGAAGATAACCATCGAATACAGCAAGTTAATCAGGATCGATAATTATGCCAGCAATTCCGTGATCGAGGTGCCTGATAACTGCGCGGTGCGCGACTTTCTTGCATTACTCAAACTGCCCTCCCACCTTCGGCAGTCCGTGATAGTCCTGGTCAATGATGAGCCCGCCTGGGCCTCAACCATCTTGCAGGAAAACGATATCGTCAAGCTGAATTCTATTATAACCGGCGGCTGAATATGTGCTGATGATCACTATATTAAAAAATGATGTTGGATTGTTATTTCAGGCGAGTAACTAATAATTAAGGAGTGGAAGTCTATGAAACAGGAATACAAGGTTTACGGGTCCAGGTGGGGAGTGCTGGTTGTTTTCATGTACCTGGTTGCTCTGACACAGCTTTACTGGCTGAACTTTGCAGCGATTGAGACTTTCATTGAGGACTATCTTAAAATACCGCCCAGCGAGGCAATGTGGTTGACTCTGGTGCAACCGGTCTTTATGATTCTGCTCACCATACCGGCCGGGATGATTATCGATAAGATCGGGCTTAAATGGGGTGTGTGGATCGGCGCACTATGCACCGGCTTGGGCGCGATCCTGCGTGTCTTCGATCCGGCTTCTTTTACAGTGCTTCTGCTCGGGCAGACTTTAATCGCACTCGGCCAGCCGTTTATTCTGAACGGCTCGACAAAGATTGCCACCTTGTGGTTCGCGCCTCGGCAAGAAGGTACCGCCATCGGGCTGGCTTCGCTGGCGCAGTTTATCGGCATGATAGTGGCGCTGGGCCTGACGCCGACTATCGTGGAGGGCTCGGGCTACGATACCATGCTCTGGATATACGGTATAGCCGGACTTGCCGGCACCGTGGCTTTTACCTGCATTCCCAAACAGCCCATGACCCCTTCCCGAGCGCCTGATCAGGACCAGTCCGCTGTGCGCTGGGGAGGCCTGGGCACTATTCTCAAAAACCGCAACTTCTTCCTACTGGGCTTTATCGCCTTTGCCGGCATCGGGGCTTTCAATGGGCTGGCGCTATGGGTGGAGAAGATATTGAACGAGATGCACGGAATTCCCATGACGGACGCAGGTGCAATATCGGGAATTATGGTTATCAGTGCTACTATCGGCTGTTTTGTCATACCTCTTATATCCGACAAAATCCGCCGAAGAAGGATTTTTATCTTCATAGCTACGCTGGTGGCGCCGGCCTGTCTGACCTTCATGATCTTTGCACCTGACTTTACATCGAACCTGATCAACGGCATATTAATAGGTTTCCTGTGGCTATCCGCCCTTCCCATCATACTGACCATGTCTGCCGAGATGACCGGAGCCAAATACGCAGGCGTGGCAGTAGGATGGTTGTTCCTGCTGGGTAACATCGCAGCGCTGGTACTGGGCGCTGCAGTGGAGTCGCTGCGAGGTATTACCGGCGATTTCACAGTGCCGCTGCTGATGCTGGCGTCTGTGATGCTGGCCGCATTCTTTGTAGCCCTCTTCATGAAAGATACGCATCCCGAATGATGACCTGATATACAGGAAAGCTTCTGACTATGCTTTGAGGGAGCCGAAATGAATATTTATGAAAAGCTGGGAGTTAAGACCCTGATCAACTACCAGGGCGAGGTGACACGCCTGGGCGGCGCCCTGATGGAGCAGGAGACGATCGATGCTATGGCTGAGGCGGCAAGGTACTCGGTACGCATGGATGAGCTTCAGGCTGCCGCCAGCAGGATAATCGCCAGGGTGACCGGTGCGGAGGCGGGCTACGTTACCTCGGGGGCATCTGCAGCGCTCACTCTGGCCACGGCCGCCTGCCTGGCCGGCCTTGACGTGGGCCGTATGAACCGATTACCTGATACAAGTGACATGCCCAACGAGGTGCTGATGGACCAGCGCCAGCGGCAGGGCTACGACCATGCTATCCGGTTGGCCGGCGCTAAAATTATCAACGTGGGCATGCCTAATTTCAGGATACTGGGGGACGAGGCATATACGACCAAATGGTGGGAATTCGAATCGGCCATTACAGAACGTACGGCAGCTATCGCCTTTTTCCAGGTGCCCGACCACAATCCACCCCTGGAGGAAATAGTCAAGCTGAGCCGCAAATATAACATACCTCTGATCGTGGACGCCGCAGAACAGGTGCCGCCTATGGAGAACCTGCGCAGATTTATCGAGATGGGCGCCACGCTGGTGGCTTACAGCGGCGGCAAGGGCATCCGCGGCCCGCAGAACTCCGGCATACTCTGCGGAAAAAAAGAGCTGATCGCATCCGTAGCGCTGCAGAATCTGGATATGGGTCTGACCAACTTCGAAGCATGGGAGATCTCTCCTGACCTTATACCCAGGGAGAAGCTGCGCGGCATACCGCAGCAGGGGCTCGGCCGCGGCATGAAGGCCAGCAAGGAGTCGATCGTCGGCCTGCTCGTGGCCCTGCAGCGTATGGAGCAAAAGAGGTCGACCAGTATGGAGCAGCTCAGCCGCAATATCCAGCCCATCGAGGGGATGGTCAAGGGAATCCCCGGTGTGGAGGCCGAGGTCAGGGAGCTCTTCCCGGGCAGCCATCCCATGCTCATGTTAAAGCTGGACGAGGCAAAAGTGGGCAAGAGCGCAGTTGAAATAGCCGAGGGGCTGAAACAGGGTGAGCCAAGAATATACGTTATAGATATGATGGCGCCTTTCGGCATGATATTCGTCTCGGCGGTCAATATGATCTATGAAGATCAGGTGAAAGCCGTAGGACAGAGGCTGGCAGCGGCGCTTAAAAAATAGCGAGGCGTGTGATCATCCCGTAAAAACATGACGCAGCATCGGCATATTTGCCGTACAAATCGGAAGCCCAAATGTCCGAGCAGTGCTCGAATTGCCCTCTGATAAAGATTTTACCTTTCGAAAGGCGGCTCATCGACAACCGTTCAGCGGGAAGGTCATTCTTGTCAAATATTGGAGATGAAAAGTAAACCGCCTACCGGATTCTGCTATAATTAGCTTGTAACTTTCCTGCCTGTCTCAACAAATCCCTCCTCGCTCACGGGGCTCAGTAACAGCATCCTAACAAGCATGGTTGCGAACCGGTAAAAATGTTAAATATTGATCTGCTGATAACACTGTCGGTGCTGCTGGCCGCCGCGCTGGTCGGCGGCATGCTGGCGCATCGCCTGAGGCAGCCCATCATACTGGGATACCTGATCATCGGTATCATCGTGGGTCCGCATGCGCTCAGGCTGATAACCGACACCCGACTGATACAATCTGTGGCATCCATCGGTGTTGCGCTGCTCATGTTCACCGTGGGACTGGAGATCTCTTTCAACCATCTGCGCGACGTTGGAAAGGTGGGCATCTGGGGAGGACTAACCCAGATCGCCGGCACTCTCATACTGGGCACGATAGCCGGGGTGTTCATCTTCGGCTGGCCGCTGGAACAATCGATCCTTTTCGGGCTGATTATTTCACTCAGCAGCACGGCGGTATGTCTGAAAATACTGATGGACCGTGGAGAGCTCAGCACGGTGCCGGGCCGCATCATGGTATCCTTCCTCATACTTCAGGATATCAGTGTCGTTTTGATGACCATCATGTTGCCGCTGATGGGCGGTTCCGGCGGGAATATCTGGTTATTACTGGGGATGGCGATCGGCAAGGCCATCCTGTTCATCGGCGCCGCCATCTTGCTGGGCAGGTGGCTGTTGCCCTGGATCTTCGGCGATGTAGGTGGTGTAAGGTCCAGGGAACTTTTTTTGCTCACAATTATCGTATTATGCCTGGGCGCCATCATAGGCACCGAGCTTCTGGGTTTATCCATGGTATTCGGCGCCTTCCTTATCGGCATGGTGCTGCGCTCTACCAAGTTCGTGCATCAGGCCCTGGCTGAAATAACGCCGCTGCGCGACATTTTTGCCACGCTTTTCTTCGTCTCAATTGGCATGCTGCTGGATCCGACTTTTGTCTTAAACAACTGGGCAGGTGTGCTGCTGCTGATAGCCGTGATCGTAGTTATCAAAGTTGCCGTTGTAATCGTAATAGTCAGGTCATTCAAATACAGCAACAGGATAGCTGTTCTCACCGCTGCCGGGTTATTCCAGCTGGGCGAGTTCAGTTTCGTACTTGCGCAGGGATGTATCAACGAGGGGATCGTATCCGAACAATTCTACCTGCTGATACTTTCCAGTACGGTTATAACCATGCTGCTAACCCCCTTCCTAATCGCACTGGTATCGCGCATTTATTCGCGAGTTGCAGTCGCAGCCACCGAGCAGGCTAACTTTGAGCAGTACATCTGCAGGGACAATCAGGCAGATACGAGCGGCCCCGGCAGGGTGATTGTGGCAGGCTACGGACGCGTGGGCGCTAACCTTGTCCGCGGCCTGGATGATGCAGGCATTCCATATCTGATCATAGATGTCGATCCGGGCTGCATTGATGAGGCCAAACGCTGCGGCAGCCCGCGGCTGTACGGCGATGCCACCAATGCCCATGTGCTGTCACAGGCGGACCTGTGCAATGCCGCTGTAATGGTTATCACATTTCCAGGCCCGCTGGCCGTTGAGACCACGGTCAAGAATGCGCTGCGCATCAATCCAAAACTTAAAATATTGGCCCGATACCACAACGAGCGCGAAGCCGGAATGCTGAAATCCCTGGGAGTCACGGAATTAATAAGCCCTGAATATGAAGCCGGCTTCAAATTCCTCAAGCAGATACTCAAAATGTCCGGCGTGGCCAAAGACGAACGAAAGGTGATTGTCGACGGGGTCCGCAAGTAAGGTCGCCGGATAACAGTGTCTGATTGCTTTTTCCTATTCATTACAGCGGCCGACTGAGTGCACCGTCCGTCGGATCAGACCATCCACAAATGCAGCCATTAGTGTTAGACTGAATACTGCATGCGCATCGCCGTTATTGCACCGCCTTATCCGCTGGAGGAGCATCCTGCCCCGCCGCTGGGGGTAACGTATGTCGCCTCGGCATTCGAAGCCTCCGGCGCCGAAGTTGAAATATTCGATTATATCGTCTCCAACTACTCGAAAGAGAACCTGCATAAACGACTTGAGTCTTTTCGGCCCGACGCCGTGGGCGCCACTTCCGTAACGATGAATTTCTATGATGC
>Ga0209609_10002492_pt1 | contig 10498 bp, 10 predicted proteins | sample LakKivw325mmetaG_FD_184136 | JGI IMG/M metagenome (GOLD analysis project Ga0209609, IMG submission 184136) | Anoxic lake water microbial communities from Lake Kivu, Rwanda to study Microbial Dark Matter (Phase II) - Lake Kivu water 325m metaG... | ecosystem: Environmental > Aquatic > Freshwater...
GTATAATTTCAATAATTAAAATTAATGAATTAATTTATGAATGGAAAAAACAAAGACTTTACCATATAACAGTATAATTTGCGGTGACTGTTTAGAAGTGTTAAGTACATTGCCGGACAACTCTGTTGATCTAATAGTTACATCACCACCGTATGCTGATAGCAGAAAAAAAGTTTATGGCGGAATTGTGCCAAAAAAATATCCTGAATGGTTTTATCCGAGAAGCAAAGAGTTTTTAAGAGTACTGAAACCGACAGGTACTTTTATTTTGAATATCAAGGAAAAAGTAGTTAACGGTGAAAGACATACTTATGTACTTGAAATTATTTTGGGTATGAGAAAACAGGGATGGCTCTGGACGGAAGAGTTTATATGGCATAAGAAAAATTGCTACCCCGGCAAATGGCCTAACAGGTTTCGGGATGCCTGGGAAAGATGCTTACAGTTTAACAAAGAAAAGCAATTTAAAATGTACCAGGAAAATGTCATGTTGCCCGTGGGGCAGTGGTCAAAGACAAGATTAAAAAAGTTAAGCACTCTTGACCAAGTCAGATTTGAATCAAAAAGTAATAGCGGATTCGGTAAAAATATTGCAAACTGGTTGAACAGGGATATGGTTTTTCCAACAAATGTTTTGCATTTAGCAACCGAATGTTCTTATAAAAATCATAGTGCAGCTTTTCCAATAGAATTACCTGAATGGTTTATAAAACTATTTACTGAAGAGGGAGATCTGGTGCTGGATCCTTTTGTTGGTTCCGGCACTTCAGCAATTGCTGCTGCCAGACTTGGAAGGAACTATATAGGAATTGATTTATTAAAAGAATATTGTGAGATAGCAGAAAAAAAACTATCAGAAATCAATAATACAATTTTTAATGCTAATGTAAGCGATTATGCGAGTAATTATGAATGATATAGATATTATTAAATTAAAGAAATATGTGGATGCTAATATAACAAAATTCCACAGCAATAAAATCAAATCTATAAAAAAACTAAAACTTCAAGAAGTATTAAAAAGAAAAAATCCCTATCTATTCAAAGCAAAAAATATACTTACCGCTAATGAACTTATAAAAACCTTACTTGATGCATACTTATCTTCGCAGGAAGAGACTATTTTTGGTGATTTTCTTGAGGGCCTCGCAATTTTTATTTGTCAGGAAGCTTTTAGCGGCAGAAAATCCATTGCTGAGGGTATTGATCTGGAATTTAAAAAAAATAATGTATTATATATTGTTTCCATAAAATCAGGTCCTAACTGGGGAAATAGTAGTCAGATAAATAAAATGAAAGATAATTTCAGAAAAGCTAAGAAAATAATTAGAATGAAAAATTCAGATATTAACATTGTTGCAATTAATGGATGTTGTTATGGTAAAGAAAATCTTCAAGACAAGGGTGATTATTTTAAATACTGTGGTCAGGAATTTTGGGAATTCATTTCAGGAAAAGAAAATTTATATCTTGAGATAATCGAACCACTGGGTTTTCAGGCAAGAAAAAGAAATGACGAATTCCTTGAAGCATACTCCGAAGTAATAAATATTTTTACAAATGAGTTTTTAAATGATTTTTGTACCAGAGGTAAAATCGATTGGCATAAATTGGTATGGTTTAATAGCGGACATAATAAATAGTTTAAAAGTTTTAAACACTTTAAGACTAATTCAAATGTTCCAGATTTTTAAAAATGAGTATAATACATAAAGATCTTCAGCACCGATGGAAAGACCTGAGCTTTGCGGAGCAGATGGCAAATGTCGGAAGCGAGGTCGAGAGAGCCCTTAACTGGAAGGAAAAAGGCAATGAAGAGTATTGTAAACTCGCATTTTTCAGGGCGCTCGAGCTGCTGGGTTTTACCATTGCAGAAGCAAAAGGTTATCCAAAACTAAAAGAGCTTTGCCGCACAAGGGAAGCACTGATAGATTATTTTTGCTTTGACAATGTTTACGGCTCAACCGCAAAATCATGGCGAAACTACTTTTATAGTTTTACTTACCAGGCAAGGGTTGCAGGCAAATAAATAACGCTTCAAGCCTGCCCCAATAATCACTTTAAAATTAAAAGCTTATTCCTCTTTAAATACTTAAGTAAAATTATTTTTCACTTAAAGTGAAAAAGTAATAGTAATTTTTTTTAAAAAATGTTAGTAAAATCCTTGACATCTATATTTTTTTATCCTAAACTCATTTTAGTTTTAAAGGTTGGTGATTTTTATTGTTTAACGAAAGTGATAAAAGTTATCCAATTGAGCTTGTTGCTGAATTCCTGGGAGTAAACAGCCGCACACTATATTATTATGAGCGGTTCAGTCTGGTAGTCCCGATGAGGCGGGGAAGGAAAAGGTATTACTCCAGGGAGGACATAAGCTGGTTGGAATATGTGCGGGAACTGATGTACGATCAGGGAATGAACCTGCGTTCTATAATTGTTCTTATAAAGCGCAGGGACGGCGTTATTCTTACCAGGTGCCCGCAGGATGTTGTAAACAGCTTCAAGAATTATTTGATGAAAATGGATGATATATTTTAAAAAATTTTAATTCAGGAAAGGACAGATTTAAATGGGAAAAGCAGTAGGAATTGATTTGGGAACCACAAACTCCTGCATCGCAGTAATGGAGGGCGGCAGTCCTGTAGTTATTACAAACACTGAAGGAGGAAGAACGACCCCTTCTGTTGTGGCAATAACAAAAAAGGGTGAAAGGCTGGTTGGCCAGCTTGCAAAAAGGCAGGCTGCGTTAAACCCTGAAAACACGATTTACTCCATAAAAAGGTTTATAGGCAGGAAGTATAACGAGGTAGAAAGCGAAAGAAAAATAGTTTCTTACCAGGTGCTGGAAGGAACAAACAGTCTTGCAGAGGTCAAATTATCTGACAGGAATTATACCCCTGAAGAAGTCTCTGCAATGATACTGCAGAAATTAAAAGCCGATGCGGAATCTTACCTTGGCACCCAGGTAACTGATGCAGTAATTACCGTACCTGCATATTTTAATGATGCACAGAGGCAGGCAACTAAAAATGCAGGCAAGATAGCAGGGCTTAATGTGCTTCGTATTATAAATGAGCCGACAGCAGCATCACTTGCATATGGCCTCGACAAGAAAAAGGAAGAAAAAATACTGGTATTTGACCTTGGCGGAGGTACTTTTGACGTATCAGTGCTTGAAGTCGGCGAAGGCGTTTTTGAAGTAAAGGCAAGCCATGGCGACATGCACCTTGGCGGCGACGATTATGACAACAGGATAATGAATTATATAGCAGATGAGTTTAAAAGGGAGCAGGGAATAGACCTGCGCCAGGACAGGCAGGCATTACAGCGTTTAATTGAAGCATCAGAGAAAGCAAAAATAGAGCTTTCAAGCGTTACAGAGACAAATATAAACCTGCCTTTTGTAACTGCTGATGCAAACGGGCCAAAGCATCTTGAGTCAAAGCTGACCCGTGCAAAATTCGAGCAGCTTACAGCTGATCTTACAGACAGATGCAAAGGGCCTATGGAAAAAGCCCTTAAGGATTCAGGGTTTAAGATTTCTGAAATAGATGAAGTAATACTGGTCGGCGGTGCAACAAGGATGCCTGTTATACAGGAACTTGTAAAAAGCATTACATCCAAAGAGCCGAACAAGAGCGTTAACCCGGATGAAGTCGTAGCAGTCGGTGCAGCAATCCAGGCTGGCGTGCTCATGGGAGATGTAAAAGATATAGTGCTTCTTGATGTGACTCCGCTGTCACTTGGAATCGAGACCCTTGGCGGCGTTGATACAAAGTTAATAGAAAGAAACACAACTATCCCTACAAAGAAGAGCGAAATATTTACAACTGCTGCAGACAATCAGACAAGTGTAGACATACATGTGCTTCAGGGTGAAAGAGACATGGCAGTAGATAACAAGACAATAGGAAGGTTCAGGCTTGATGGAATACCACCTGCGCCAAGGGGAATTCCGCAGATCGAGGTAACTTTTGATATAGATGCAAACGGCATAGTTAATGTCAGTGCAAAAGATATGGCAACCGGCAAGGAACAGAAGATAACAATTACGGCAACTTCACATCTTTCTGATTCCGAAATCGACAGGATGGTAGATGAAGCCAAATCCCATTCTGATGATGACAAGAAGAAGAGAGCTCTTGCAGAAGCCCGTAATAAAGGCGACAGCCTGGTATATTCTGCAGAAAAGTTTTTAAAAGATGTCGGAGATAAGGCACCGGCTGACCTTAAGTCAAAGATTGAGAGCCAGATTGCAGCACTTAGAAAGACCATGGAGTCAGACAATGCCGATGCAATAAATAAAGATGTCGAGGAACTCCAGAAGCTCCAGGACGAACTGTCACAGAAAATGTATGCACAGGCAGGAGCTGCAGGTCCGGGCGCAGGCCCGGGCGGCCCCGGCGGAGCAGGCGGACCGGGAGGTCCAGGCGAAGGTTCATACCAGCAGGGTCCAGAGCAGCAGGGCGCAGCAGGCGGCAGCGCAAGCAATGAAGATGTAATCGATGCTGAATTTGAAGCCAAAGATGAAAAGTAATGAAAAAAATTAGTTTACTAACGGCATAAGAAAGCCATAAAAATAAAATACAGATATTAGCGGAAATATTTGAAAGGGGGAATTTATATGCCAATAGTAAGATGGGATCCGTTCAGGGAACTGGTACAGGCCAGAGATGAAATAGGAAGATGGTTTGGAGAGTTTCCCGGAAGGGACAAAGCAGAAAGAAAGTCAGCGATATGGGCTCCTGATGTCGATATCAAGGAGACAGAAAAGGAAGTAATAGTCAAAGCTGACCTGCCCGGAATCAGGATGGAAGACATCGAAGTATCAATCGATGACGACCAGCTTGTAATCAAGGGCGAAAGGAAGTTCGAAAAAGAAGAGAAGGACAAAGACTATATAAGAGTGGAGCGAAGCTACGGTTCCTTCTACAGGTCTTTTGATGTAGGCGTGCCCATAAAGGCTGAAGAAGTAAAAGCCGGCTATTCGGATGGCGTACTTGAAATCACCATTCCTAAAGCAGAAGTAAAACAGCCAAAAAAGGTTGAAATAATTAAAAAAGAAGTTAAATGATTTTAGCAAATAAAAAGTCTTTTACTTCTGATAAGCATGAAAATAATTTGCCCATAGCGATAGGCGGCTATGGGCAAATTTTATAATTAACACAATAACAGGTGGATTAAATGGATTATAAGGATTATTACAAATTACTGGGAGTGGCAAAAAATGCAACACAGGATGACATAAAAAAAGCTTACCGTAAGCTGGCAAGGCAGTATCATCCTGATGCAAACCCCGGAAATAAGCAGGCAGAAGACAAGTTCAAAGAAATAGGCGAAGCATATGAGGTATTGAAGGACCCTGAAAAAAGGTCAAGGTATGACCAGCTTGGCTCAAACTGGAAACAGTTCTCAAGAGCAGGCGGACAACCCGGCTGGCAGGGCTGGCCCGGCGGTGCCCAGGGGCAGGGGTACAGCTATGATTTCAGCGGAAGCGATTTTGGTTTCCAGGACCTTGGCAGCGGTTTTTCGGACTTTTTTGAGATGTTTTTCGGCCGCGGTTCGGATGAAAGGTATTCAACGATTTTTGGAGGAGCCGGGCAGCGCACTGCAGGAGGCCGCCAGGGAGCCGCAGGCAGCCAGCAGCAGAGGCGCAATTTCTGGCGGAATTCAGCGCCACAGAAGGGCCAGGATTACCAGTATGATTTGAACATAACCCTGCGTGAAGCATATTTTGGCACGCAGCGGGCCATAAGCCTGCAAAAGGAAGGAAAACTGCGCACCGTAAGTGTAAAAGTGCCTAAGGGAATAAAAGATGGCGGTAAAATCAGGGTAAAAGGTGAAGGCGGAACAGGCCCGAGGGGTGCAGAAGCAGGAGACCTTTATCTTGCAGTCCATTTAATACCGCATCATTTTTTCACTGTAAAGGGGGATGACCTTTACTGTGAGCTGCCTGTTACATTTATGGAGGCTATATTCGGGGCAAAGATAGATGTCCCCACATTTACGGGCACAGTTTCGATGAAGCTTCCTGCACACACCCAGACAGGAAAGACACTGAGGCTCAAAGGCAGGGGCATGCCAAAACTTAGAAGCAGTGAGCCAGGGGACCTTTATGTGAAAATAAAGATAATAGTCCCGTCAGAATTAAACGATGAACAGAAGAAGCAGCTTTCGGATTTTGCAAAATCCTACAGCGAAAATCCGAGGGCAGATATTACAGTGTAGGTTGGTGAATAATAATGAATTTTGAAAAATTTACAATTAAGGCACAGGAGGCCCTTGCTGCAGCGCAATCAATTGCGTCTGAGCACGGGCACCAGTCAATAGAGGACTTCCACCTTCTGTCGGCATTGCTTGAACAGCAGGAGACTGTAATATTGCCGATACTCCAGAAGCTTGAAATAAATGTCCCGTCTTTAAAAAAAGATGTGGCAGATATTATAGGCAGTCATCCTAAAGTGACGGGGCAGAATGTGCAGATTTATATAGGACCGCAATTAAACAATATTTTAGAATCTGCCTTAAAAGAAGCAGAAAAATTAAAAGACGATTATGTAAGTACAGAACATATCCTGATTGCAATGTCAGAGGGCCGCGGCAAGGCAGGGGACCTGCTTCGACACAATGGCGTCACAAAGGAAAGGATATTTAAAATACTTGTGGAGCTTCGCGGCAGCCAGAGGGTAACGGACCAGAATCCTGAAGATAAATACCAGGCGCTTGCCCGTTATGGAAAAGATATAACAGAGCTTGCAGGAAAACAGAAGCTTGACCCTGTCATTGGCCGTGATGACGAGATAAGGCGGGTCATACAGGTGCTTTCAAGGCGCACCAAGAACAATCCTGTGCTTATTGGTGAGCCTGGTGTTGGAAAAACTGCAATTGTAGAGGGCCTGGCCCAGAGGATTGTGTCCGGGGACGTGCCAGAGGGCCTTAAGGGAAAAAAGGTAATAGCTCTTGATATAGGCGCAATGGTTGCGGGCTCCAAATACAGGGGCGAATTTGAGGACAGGTTAAAAGCAGTACTTAAAGAAATAGCAAAGTCTGAAGGCAATATAATAATGTTTCTTGATGAGCTCCATACAATTGTGGGGGCAGGGGCGGCAGAAGGAGCTGTTGATGCAGCAAATATGTTAAAGCCAATGCTCGCAAGAGGAGAGCTTCATGCAATCGGGGCCACTACTCTTGATGAGTACAGGAAATATATTGAAAAAGATGCGGCGCTTGAAAGACGGTTCCAGCCAGTTATGATTAACGAGCCAGGCGTGGAAGATACAATTGCAATACTTCGAGGGCTAAAGGAAAAATATGAGGTCCACCATGGAGTTAGGATAAAAGACTCCGCGCTTATTGCTGCAGCAATGCTCTCAGACAGGTATATATCTGACAGGTTTTTGCCTGATAAAGCTATTGACCTTATTGATGAAGCAGCGTCAAGGCTAAGAATAGAGATTGACAGCATGCCCACTGAGATTGATGAGCTTGAGCGCAGGATAAAGCAGCTTGAAATAGAAGAGCAGGCGTTAAAAAAGGAAAAGGACAAAGCCTCAAAGGAAAGGACTGATAAGATAAAAAAGGAGCTTTCAGAGCTTAAGGAAAAAAGCAGCATAATGAAAGCTCACTGGACCGCGGAAAAAGAAGTAATAAACCAGATAAGATCCCTTAAAGAGGAAATAGAAAAAACAAAACTTTCGGCAGAACAGGCCGAGAGGGAAGCAAATCTAGCAAAAGCTGCGGAGCTAAAATACGGCAGGCTTCTTGAACTTGAAAAAACCCTGCAGGAGAAAAATAAAAAACTTGAACAGCTGCAGAAAGACAAAAAAATGTTAAAGGAAGAAGTCGATGAGGAGGATATAGCAGAGACGGTCTCGAAGTGGACATCGATTCCTGTTACAAGGCTGGTTGAAGGAGAGATAGATAAGCTAATCCACATGGAAGAGCGGCTAAAAGTCAGGGTTGTGGGCCAGGATGAAGCAATAAAGACAATTTCAGATGCTATAAGGCGCGCACGTGCAGGGCTCCAGGATCCTAACAGGCCGGTCGGCTCATTTATTTTTGTCGGTCCAACAGGAGTTGGAAAAACCGAGCTGTCAAAAGCATTGGCAGAGTTTCTGTTTGATGACGAAAGGGCCCTGATAAGGGTCGACATGTCAGAATATATGGAAAAGCATACCGTTTCGCGGCTCATCGGGGCTCCCCCTGGATATGTGGGCTATGAAGAGGGCGGTTTTTTAACAGAAGCAGTAAGGAGAAAACCATACTGCGTCATACTTCTTGATGAAATCGAGAAGGCTCATCCCGATGTCTTTAACATACTTCTGCAGATAATGGATGATGGCAGGTTGACAGATGGTCACGGCAGGACCGTGGACTTTAAGAACTCAGTAATTATAATGACTTCCAATATTGGGAGCCAGTGGATAATAGAGCTTGGAGAAAAAGATGAAGCAGAAATAGCCCGGAGGATAAATGAGTCTTTAAAGGCCAGTTTTAAGCCCGAGTTCTTAAACAGGGTCGATGATATTATAATCTTTCACAGGCTCGGGCTTGAGCAGATAAAAAATATTGTGAACATACAGGTTGAAAAGCTTAAAGTGATGCTTTCATCAAGAAATCTGAAGATAGACTTGACCGAAAAGGCAAAAGAATATCTTGCAGGTCAAGGGTTTGATACTGCCTACGGGGCAAGGCCGCTGAAAAGGGTCATCCAGAATGAGATCCAGAACATCCTTGCAATGAAGATACTTAATGGCGAAATACACGAAGGAAATACAGTTACAATAGATACTCCGGCAAAAACCGGACAGAGCCTTGAATTTATAGTTAAATAGGCCCGTATATAGGGTTAGTCTGTTTATAGAGTAAGTAATTGTTAAATAAAAAAAGGGGCGGTTCTTTTTTGGACCGCCCCTGGAGCCTTATTCTCCTGGAGCCTTATTTTAAATTCCCTGTGCTGCCGGCAAGATCTTCGTCATCGTCAGTTATATCAAATTCATCCTCTTCAAAGCTAATGCTGCCTGATATCTGGCCTTGTTTGATGTTTTGCATGTTTTTTAAAGAGCTATTATCCGTCAGTTCTTTTTGTTTAATATTAACCAGGCTTTCTGCCTCATCTTTTAATTCATTGAATTCTTTTTCCAGGGCAGCAGTAATTTTATCGATTATCTTTTTATATTCCTTTTTATCAGTAATTTCACTGAAGTCATCAAGTATACTTTCCGCCATAGGGTCTATGGGGTCCCCGATAAATACATGCACCCTCCTGAAGGTGTTAAGCACTATTGCAGATATTCCTTCAAACACCGGATGCCTGTCAAAACACGAGCCTTTTGCTGCACCTTTATGAAGGTTGTGCAAATATACCGGTATGATTGGGATTTGAGTCTTATAGCTTAAGTATGCGGCACCATTTTTAAATTTTCCAAAAATATCATTTTTAAAAAGCTCCCCTTCAGGGAAAATGCCAAAAAAGATTTTTTTTCCTTTAGATATATCGAAAAGCTCCTTGAAACTTTTAAAATTCTTATTAAATTCCTTCTTAAAAACAGGGATGCTGTTTGTAAATCTTCTCATGAAAAAAGAAGTGAGTCTGTTGCTGAATCTTTCACTGTCAGTTAAAAAATATATCTTTTTCCTGATTGTACTTAAGACAATAAAAGGGTCTGCACCGTTTGTATGATTGAATGCAAAAATCGCAGAATGTTCCCGGGGTATTTTTTTAAAGCCGAATATTTTAATTCTTAATGTCATCCTGTATGAATTTATGATGACAAATCGGGGTATGCCATAAAAAAAATTTAAGACCCCTGATAAGGTTTTCTTTAAAAATCTCATGTACGGTTCCTTAATTTCTTTAAATGATAATTAATGATAGAACAGCTTCTATGGTTAGTCAAATACCGGTCCAGCATACCGGTATTATTTACAGTTTATTTGGCTTTTATCTTATCAAAATATTTCTTTATATTCTCATAATGTGTGCCCCTCCAGTAATACTTAATACATGAAGGGCAGAACATAAAAGATTTCTGTGTCTCATATACATAAGCCGGCACCTTGTCTTTTACACACACCTTCTCTATATCCTGCAGGACTGTATTGCATTCTATGCAGCGTATAAGATCAGGTTCAATTGTGAGGCCAAGCTCGTCTTTTAACTGTGACAGCTGTCCTGCAAGCCTGGTGCTTTTAATAAAAATGGATTTTACTGCATTGCTGCTGCACTCACGTCTCTTGAGCATCAGCGCATCTCTTGTAAGAATTATCCTTGACTGCTGCATGGCAATTTCGACAATCTTTGCATCATCAAAATAGTTGTCATAAACTACATCAAAGCCACACATCCTCAGGTATCTTGCAAGTTTTCCGACCATAATATCTGCAACAAATTTTATATCAGTTTGCCCTTTGTAAGTTTTTCCCATATTTATTTCATGCTAATTAAAAAAGTTTATCCAAAATGTGGCATTACAATCTATGAAATATTATATAATAT
>Ga0209609_10002493_pt1 | contig 10497 bp, 6 predicted proteins | sample LakKivw325mmetaG_FD_184136 | JGI IMG/M metagenome (GOLD analysis project Ga0209609, IMG submission 184136) | Anoxic lake water microbial communities from Lake Kivu, Rwanda to study Microbial Dark Matter (Phase II) - Lake Kivu water 325m metaG... | ecosystem: Environmental > Aquatic > Freshwater...
TCGTAGACCTGCTCGAGCTGCGCCGGCTCGTCGGGAGTCCCCGCAAACGGCCAGAACTCCTGGGAGAACTTCCCGCCCCATGCGGTGTCGGAGAACGCGTACAGTCGGCCGTCGGAACCGCCTATGTAGAGATAGTCAACCTTTGACGTGAGACCGGCGATCTCGGTGGACGTCAACGTTGTGAGGTTCGGAGATGAGAACAACTGTCCTTCAGTGCGCCAGCCTGAGTACTGCCAGTCACGTGTCGAACCGTCCTTGGCGCTACGCCAGTGAAGCACGTTGTTCATGCCACCGATATACATAGCTGCAAGTCTGCCGCTATCGCTCTTGTCTATAGCGACCGAGCTCTGCACAGCCGCCCCCAGACTTGGGGCGCCGTAAACCGGCGTCGTACTAGAGTTCAGCAGAGTTCCATCGGAAGTCAGAAGTGAGTATACATACCCATCCGTGCTACCTACCCACACCCTGCGCTCCGACTCCAGATCGGCTACGGCCGCGGTTGAAAACCTAAAAGCTCCCAGAGGCAGACCATCCTGCAGCGGATACATCCAACGCTGCTGGCTCAAGGCGTTACCATCGGTGTCAAGCTGTTTCGATAGATGAAGCGCAAAGAAATCGCCGTCTACTGATCCTATATAGGCGGAGTTGGTCAGAGGGTCAATGCACGGCGACGATGAGAAACCGCTCACATCGACGCTCGTGTCCTTGGCGTTGGGGAAGACCCATCCAGTCCCGTTCTCGTCACTTGGCGGCCCACTGCCCTTCACGTTCTCAAGGCACCGCACCTTGCCGCCCATATCGGCTATCAACAGACGCCCATTTCCCATCGTGTTCTGGTAGGCGGGGGAAGCTACTATGGCCCCAAGAGCGGCACTCTCCGCGCCAGGATCATCTGAGCCCGTCACCACCATCTTGGACTGGATCTTCGGATAGATCCAGCGTACCTTGCCGCTACTGGCCTCGAAACTCACAACCCGGCCCCCGGCGGTGCAGCCAAACACGGAGCCCGCCAAGTCGTATGGCGCAGTCGAAATGTTCTCCACATCCACCACCGGAGTGGAGTAGCTGAACTCCTGGATCGAGCGCGGAACGATCATACACGCATCCGCGACCACTACCCCGGTGTCAGTGCTGTCATTGATGAGAGTCACGCTCTGCACGTTGTAGTATGAGTTGAGCGCGACCCACTGACCCTGCCTGTCAATCAAACTCATGTCCAGTGTCACGGTGTCGGTGTCGATGATTGCGGCCCCAACTGCGTTAGCCTTGACGTAAGAAATCTTGTACGTGGCGTTCTTGTTGCGTTCAAGATCGCCCGCCTGCATTGCAGGCATCCATACGTATACCGTGTACACCCAGCCTTCGCCGGCTCCAGCGGGTTCTCCGGCGTTCTTGCGCTCCGCATCGGAGAAATCCCATTGGACAGAATCTGTGCCGCCCAGCACTCCGGCTATATGGCGGAACTTGCCCCCGAACGCGTCATCCCGACCGTCAACCTCTGTCCACGCTCCCAGGGCCATAGCTGTCTCCTCCGGTTTGGTGAGACCTGGACCCTTCCACAGGAGTATCGGATCGCGCGTAACTGTCTTTGCAGTACTGTCGTATGTCTCGCTGGTGTCATCACCCTGGGCATCGAAGCAGTATATCTGGCGATCCATTCCTGCGACAAAGACCACCATTCTCATCCCACTGGGTGCGGAAGCGTCCGGTATCCACGCGACAGTTGGCGACGCGTAGACACCGCCCTCAATCGGCCCCTCAAGCGGGCTGCGAGGATTCGTCCCCAGACTTGCCTTGCGCGGCCACCGCCAGATGTCCGTGCCGGTCAGATCAGCCATCTCGATCTGAGCCGCTGTTCCTGCGCTGCGGGCGGTGTTGGTGGTGATGCTGTTAACACAGTACACCGTGCCGGTGTCGTTGGCGTTTGGAGCTGAGTGAAGCGGCGGCTCGACCGTCCCGACATATGCCACTGGCAGCTTGCCGTTGTATGAGCCCTGACTGAGCGTCCAGCTAACGTCAATCTGTGCACTGGCAGGCGAACTGTATATCTCCTGGCCCGTATCCGGCACGAACCGAATGGCATCCGCCGTGACAACCACATTTGTGTTGCCGGGCAGAGCGTCATCGGTTCTGTTGGATACACTTACGAAGTCGGTGTCGGATGTGAATGTAAACTGCGTGGTCGTAAGCTGATGCCAGTTGCCACCCTCCGTTTGATCCATCACAAAAGTGCGCGTCCCAGTGGAATCTCTAACCGTATACCGGGCCGCGGTAGTGTTGACATAGCCGTTAACATTCCTTCCAAGATCGGTTGTGTAATCGGAAGGAACCCACACGAAGACAGTGTACTTCCCGGCGGGGAGATTACTGATTGGAAACGTCCATCTGGCGCTCGTCTCGCTAGCGGCAGGCGCGTCGTTGTCAATGGCAACGGCGTACCGGAAGCTGGAAAGATACTGGTCGTTTGCGTAGAACGTGCTGGGCTGCGAAAACTGCCAACCGGCAGCCGCGAAGTCGTCCGCATTGGTGTCATCTATCGCGGTGTCTTCTTCTGTAAGATTGGAGCTTCCGGCCCTCGGAAACACCCAGATAAGGCGTATTCCAGCCGGGTCCATTGTGCTGTCCGGGTTCTGGCCTGTCCGATGCACATCGCCGTGGTAGGTATACCACATCGGCTTCTCGGCCGGTGCGGCCGTGCATAAGAGCAGCACGCCGAGAACTGCCAAGAAGCAAGACCAAACTCTGCTAAGGCTCATAACAACCTCCGCTCACTGAAGAAGACCATGAATTGCCTCACCTATGGTTCGGGACAGACGTCCCTGACCATAGGTGAGTATATTGCGCGCAGTGGACTCTAATCTTCGTTTATTCGACTCCACACCATGTATAATTGTTCCTTTATGCCCCCTCGCCCTTCTTTAGCGGAAAAATGGTTTGTGGTGCCTCTCTTCCAGCCTGCACCACAAGATGCCTGTCAGTTGCCTGCGTGAGGCGTTTACTGATATATTTATTATCGGAGGAAGCTACTACATGACCGAGCACTTGATTCAGCCTTTTGGGACGGAGCACGAAGAGTATCTGAGAGATGAATCCCGCACAAGAGGATCTGCAGACTGCGTCGGGCTGCCTTCGACCGAATCCGAAGTCGTCTCGATAGTGCGGCAGAGCGCAGCTTCGGGCCAGGCCGTGACGATCCAGGGCGCGCGCACGGGAATAGCCGCCGGGGCAGTGCCTCAAGGCGGACTGGTGCTAAACCTGAGCAGGATGAAAGCGGTCGGCAATGTCAGATTTGACGAAGGTAGAGGGGAAGGTTTAATCACCGTCGAGCCCGGCGTGTTGCTGAGTGAAGTAAGGGATCTGGCCGCAGAATCAGGGCTGTTCTTCCCGCCTGACCCCACCGAAACCTCGGCATCCATCGGTGGAATGATTGCGTGCAATGCCTCCGGAGCGATGTCGTTCCGATACGGACCGACCCGAAGATGGGTGAAATCTCTGCGCGTGGTTCTTGCGGATGGTGACACGCTGAGCATTAGCAGGGGTGAAACATTTGCTCATGGAAGAGCCTTTGAGCTGGTATCGGACAGCGGCCGCACCATCAGCGAAAAGCTGCCTTCATACGAAGTGCCCACCATCAAAAACGCTGCCGGCTATTACGTTCGAGATAACGTGGACCTCATTGACTTGTTCATAGGGATGGAGGGAACCCTCGGCGTGGTCACGCGCGCGGAATTGCGTCTGATTCCCAAGCCTGGGGCAGTAAATGGACTCACGGTCTTCCTGCCGTCGCAAGAAGCGGCGCTGAGTCTGGTTCGGGCGCTGAGGGGTGAAGGAGTGCCCGGTATCGCCGCAGTGAACGCGAGACCGTCAGCGATAGAGTTCTTCAACCACGATGCACTGGACCTGCTGCGCAAGGCAAAATCCCAGTACCCCGCATTTGAGAAGATCCCCGCGCCCAAACCTGAGTATCACACCGCGGTTTACCTCGAATACCACGCCGAAGACGATGAAACGTGCGAAGAAATGGTGCTTGCAGCGATGGAAGCCGTGATGGAGCTCGGCGGCAGTGACGACGACACGTGGTTCGCAACCAACGACAAGGAGATGGAATCGCTCAAAGCCTTCCGGCACGCGATCCCCGAAGCGGTGAACCTGCTGGTTGATGAGCGCAAGCGCGAATATCCTGCGCTCACAAAGCTGGGAACGGATATGTCGGTGCCGGATTCGCAACTCGTATCAGTGATGGCGATGTATGAGTCCGGGCTTCTCGATGCCCGGCTGGAATCGGTCATATTCGGTCACATAGGAGATAACCACGTTCACGTCAACATCCTCCCAAGGGATATGGATGACTATGATAGGGGCAAGTCACTGTATCTGCAGTGGGCGAGGGAAGTGGTGTCGCTCGGCGGTTCCGTCTCGGCGGAGCACGGCATCGGAAAGCTCAAGGCCCCCTTCCTGGAGATGATGTACGGACCGGAAGCAGTGAACGAAATGCGCGCGCTGAAGCGCCTTTTCGACCCGGAAATGCGACTGAACCCTGGCACCCTTTTCGCCACGAGCTAGTCTCCTCTAACAAACGGAGCCATTGAAACCCGGAGCATCCGCCTCCAGCAGCCGAACCTCAAGGCCTGTCTCGAGCGTACTTCCACAAAACTCCCACAAAGTACAGTTAAACTTCTCTGTGTATCACCAATCTTCCCAAACCTGTTGATGTCACTAAATTCGCCGATAATAATTAACGGAGGCGGGTGATGGCTTGCTGAACCATCCAGACATTAAGTCTGGATTTCAGAGAGTATTCACAATGAAACACAGGGTTTACGAAAACAGAGTCAGAGTAGGCTTCACCGTCATGACGGTGATAATAGGCTGCATCATTTTTGCCGCGTTCTGGCTAAGCCAGGAACGGGAAGCAATGTACTCATGGGTGACGAACGCGCGTGCAGTCCGCACCTCCATCCGCGAGCTGCGGGCCGATCTTATCGAAGCCGAGTCTAACCAGAGAGGCTATATCCTGACGGGCGGGGAGGAGTATTCGCTGATCCACGACCGGGCATGCGCCAGAATCCAGGTTCTGCTTCACAATCTGGAACATCTGGCCTCCGAGAACGCTCACCTCCAGGAAGTCCTGCCGACGCTTGATTCAGACATCAACAGATGGATCCGTGAGTCCAAACAAGCGATACAGCTTCGCAGAGACGGCTACATTACACAAGCGAGGTCACGTGTCGGGTCAGGAACCGGCAAGAACACATTCGACCGGATCACCAGGCGGCTGCAAGATACGTCCAACGAGGAAGACAGGCTGCTTTCCACACAGACCCAGACGTGGAACGCATATTCGCGTTACCTGGCCTGGGCTATATATACCCTTGCGTTTGTGCTGCTGGGACTGCTGTGGCTCGCATACCGTGCCCTGCGCACCGCAGGTAGAAAAGACGCTATGTTCGAAGCTGCGACCGAAGGCAGTATGGACGGCTTCATGCTGCTGGAGACAGTGCGAGGCGCAAAGGGAAGGACCGTTGATTTCGTAGTATTGGACGTGAATCGCCGCGCACGCACTTTGACCGGCAGGTCCGCCGGCCGTGTGATCGGCAGACGTCTCACTCACGTACTGCCGCCCGAGCTCAGAGAGAGTGTGGTTAGCCGCTACATCAAGGCTATTGATACCGCACAGGTGCTCGAGGAGGAGTTCCCCGCGGACCCCGCGCGCCCGGAGGAACGCTGGCTCAGGCACCAGGTAGTACCTGTGAATGACGGCGTCGCGGTCACATTCCGAGACGTCACCGAGCAGAAGAACCTCGAATTGCAGCTCATAGCACAACAAGTCGAACTGATGAACGCGAATACGCGCCTTGAGGCTCTAGCGACGACCGACTACCTGACAGACCTCAAGAATAGCCGTGCTTTTCACGAGAAACTGCAGGAAGAGGTCGTCAGGGCAAGCCGTTACGGAGAGGCGTTGTCTCTCATGATAATCGACGTCGACCGGTTCAAGCAGTACAACGACACGCTGGGCCATCCGGCTGGCGACGGCGCGCTGCGCGAAATTGCAGGCATCCTTGGTTCGAACGCGCGCACGACTGACTTCGTTGCCCGTTACGGAGGCGAAGAGTTCGCGATAATTCTCCCGCAGACAGACCGCGAAGGCGCCACGGAAGCTGCTGAGAGACTCCGGCGAGCAATCGAACAACACAACTGGAAGAAGCAGAGACTTACGTCAAGCTTCGGCGTGGCAACGTTTCACAAAGCTATCAACAGCGGAACCCGGCTCATCAGCGCGGCTGACAAGGCGATGTACGCCTCAAAGTCGAGAGGTAGAAACCTGGTCACACACGCGGACGACTTGCGGAGACGTTCGCCGCGGCCGGTCAGAGGGCGAATCAGAATCGCAATCTAAGTGATTCACGGTGGCTAAGTTGTATGGTAGGCCCGACACTCCTGTCGGGCGGCGCCGGACAAGAGTGTCCGGCCTACCGTAGCCATCGGACGCAGTTTACAGACCGTGAATCACTTAGTTACGCAAGCAGGCTCGCCATATTCCGGGGGGCAGGATTAGTTCCCGACCTGACAAGGAACATCCTGCCTCCTGTCACGTTTTGAGCAGCGCCCGGTCGAACTCGATCAGTTTGTCCAGGGCGCGGGAGTATGCCCGCCTCTGAGATTCCAGAGTCACCCCGCCCATGTGCGGAGTGATAATGACATTGTCGTGACCTCTGGCATATTCAACGACAGGATGCTGCCCTATAGGGCGGTCCAGCTCGCCATCCAGAACGTCTAGCCCCGCTCCGGATACTTTCCCGCTTTCCAGTGCCTCGATCAGCGCCTGTGAGTCGATGATGGCCCCGCGCGACGTGTTGACAATCACCACTCCATCTTTCATTGCACTGAACTCATCGCGCCCAATCATCCCCGCGGTATCCTCGTTCAGGTGAAGGTGGAGACTGATGATGTCGGACTTCTGAAGAAGCTCTTCAAGGCTCACCTGCCTGACGCCTGGACGGGTGATGGTCTTGAACGGATCGCAAACAATCACCGTCATCCTGAATGCCAGCGCGTAGTCGACCATAATACTGCCCAGCCGACCACAGCCAATGATGCCCAGGGTCTTGCCCTGCAACTCGAAGCCTCTGAACTCGACTGATCTCCAGTTCCCGTCGAGCACATCTCTAAATGCAAACGGGATCTTCCTCATAACGTTGAGGATGTGCGAGAAGGCTAGCTCGGCCGTTGCCGTGATTCCGGAGAGAAACTCGGTGTCGTTCTTGAGCGAAAACACCCTGATGCCGAGGCGTTCGCAGGCGTCGAAGTCAATATGGTCGGTACCAGTGGAGGGCGTCGAAATGGCTTTCAGTCTGTCCGCATTGCCCACAAGCACGTCGTCCAGGCGGTAGGACAGCGACGGCATAATATAGTCGTACTCCGCTATCGTGCCGGTCAAACCGGCGTAGTCGACCGGGTCGATCACAGCATCAAAATGGCGTGCCGCCTCGGCCGCGACTTCCGGCAAGTGATCTAGGCAATGCGCCACCAGCAGCTTTCTCGTCTCCCCAACTCCCATCTTACAGACTCCTATACTAGATGTGTGTTCATTGCAGTCTCCGCTCGGGCCTCGCAGGCAAAGGCCCCGGCGACAATGCTATGCCAGTTTCCGGACTTTGTCAAGGCATCGGCATCCGGCAAGAGGGCGAGCTTATCTTGACTTACACGCTCAAACGTGGTAATCTTTTGTTTGTGGATATGCCCTGTGCCCCCTTAGCTCAGGGGATAGAGCAACTGCCTTCTAATTTGCAATATTGCCTGCATCACTAAAACGAGCACCCACCTCGAATATTTATTCTGCAGAGTAGGTTTTTCTTCTAGCGCCCCGATTTGAGCACGAACTGGGCGACAACAACCTCTTTCTCGACTTCCCCCAAAAATAAATCAACAAATTTGCTGAGAAGTAGTTTACTTTTAGCAATACATGTGGTATACTCTATTAGTTGCCCTCGCTAAATCACTACTTCTATGAGGGTGGAGGTGCCATGATGGATTGCAAAGCCGCAGTCGAAGCGTTTTTGGACTATAGCAACTCAAAGAATTTGAGCGGCAGGACAGTGGAGTTTTACTCGTTCTGCCTATGTCGATTAATCAAGTACCTGCCAGAAGGTATTGATGTGGGTGAGGTGTCTGTTCAGCACCTGCGCAAAGTGTCTTCCGAACTCAGAAACGCCGTCAATCTTACCACGGTGAACCACGTAATCCGCATCTCTCGAATGTTTTTCAAATTCCTCACTGAAGAAGAGACGATTGAGAAGAACCCGGCGCTCAGATGGGAGTACCTGAAGCAGCCGAAACTCGTCATCGTGCCATTCAGCCGGGAACAGATAGGCGCACTGTTGAAGGCTCCTGACCTGGATACTTTCATCGGCTTGAGAGACGCTTGTATCATGTCGGTGTTTGCGGACACGGGTTTGAGGGCTTCTGAATGCCTGGGCATCAGGATTGCGGACGTGGACCTAGACAATAGAGTCATTAAAATCATGGGCAAAGGTTCAAGGGAGCGCATAGTACCTTTTGGAATAACCTCCAGAGCCTGGCTGAAGTCTTATATGAAGAAACGTCTTGCGTTGGACGGTCTTGATTACGAAGATGCTGGATTGCTGTTCATCACAGAATACGGGGACAAAATGACTGTCACCCACATGGATCACCGACTGAAGGTCTATGGCAAGAAGGCAGGCATCACTGGGGTGCGGGTATCTAACCATACATTTCGCCATTTTGCCGCAATCAATTATTTGCGCAATGGCGGCGACCTCTTTAGTCTACAGCGCTTGCTTGGGCATAGTTCACTGGAAATGGTGCGCAGGTACTCTAACTACAATGACAGCGACATATCCAAACAGCACAGCAAGTACAGCCCGCTCGACCGCATGGTTATTGACGGAGATATTACGACAAAGCCCCAGCAGGGAAATATGAAGAAGGGTCGCAAGAGAATCCGATAGTGGGAGTTGACTTTCTGCAAGTGCGCCCGTAATATTATTTATGAAATACCAGTTGGGCACACATCCGGAAATGAGGCAGACCAAATGGCGGAACAGGACCAAGCAGCTGAACTCCTTGAACTACTGAGCAAGGTGCCTATCGACAAGCTGCCTGATGGAATCCTTAAGCAGCTCAAACAACGGCTGACTGACGAAGAGAATGAGCGGAAGACAAAATATATGGATGCGGTTACGGCGGCAAATTACATTAGGTCAGCCGACAAATCCGTTGAAAGGCTTCTGCAGATATATCTTATTTTCACCAGAGGGGATAAGAGAGGCAGGATTGCTCCAGAAAAGAAGATGGCAGAACTCTTGGAGCATTACGCCAGACTATCCCCTGAGCGCTTCAAGGAAGAGGCGAAATTGGTACCGTATGTCAAGCAACTGCGTGGCGGCAAGCAGGAAGTTGAACAGTCTGAAGAATGACCGATCTGCGGCAGCCATCTTGGGGATTGCCAGTGCAGCATCGGCGGTGGATATAAAGACTCTATATAAATCCCATTGTATTGCGTCTTCGGTCGTTTTTTGATGCATCTTGGCACAGGAACAGTGCCATAAGGGGCTGAAAACTCGCAATGTAAGTATCTGCGGGCTATCTTGGTCGGGACAGCTTCAGTGTGAACGACCCGCCAATAGCGTTTGATGAGGAACTGCTGGCTGAAGACGGCTACCAGCACGGTTCGGAATCTCCATTCCCCTACCCCTCCAAATTCTGCAATTCTGTTGTATCAACACTCATCAAAACTCCAAAATCGCAAATTTGACCCCTTAATCGCCAACTTTTTCGGCGGCAAAAGGCGGTTATCGGCGGTTCTGCGGCTCCAATGCCTCTAATACTGCCGAACCACATTTTTCCTGGAGGCTGATGGGGGGGTGTCATGTTTTTGGGTCCCCTTTTCAGGAAATGGGACTCATCGAAAGTAGAGTTGGCTAGAGAGCCAGAGGTTCGGTTGTGGGTGGAGCGGTTGGTCTGGCGGAGGCGGTTACGGCTGGATTGTGAAAACGTCCAGATGCCTCAACCTCCCGAACTCCATCCTCCCAGAAAAATCCCCAATAAATATCCGCCTTCCGAGACTAATTATGCAGGTGCCACGCTCGTGAACTCAGAAAAGCAGAATGATGAGAATATTTCGACTGTAGAAAGGACGGTGATAGAGATGGAAGCATATTGCGTTAAGTGCAAAGCAAAAAGGGACATGAACGAACCGGTGGCGATAACCATGAAGAACGGTAAGCCTGCGACTCAGGGCGTGTGCCCGGCGTGCGGGACTAAGATGTTCCGGATTGGAAAGGGATAGTTGTATTTGTTTTCCCTAATTGAATGTAGCAGATGGCGGGACTCATGATGGGTCTCGCCATTTTGTTTGTGGGCAATGCGCTGATCGGGCGACCTTATGCCCTGCACACTTGTCGAGCCGGGTGGCACACTTTCACTCTGCCCGTGAAGCCAGCGAGTGGGCGG
>Ga0209609_10002494_pt1 | contig 10497 bp, 10 predicted proteins | sample LakKivw325mmetaG_FD_184136 | JGI IMG/M metagenome (GOLD analysis project Ga0209609, IMG submission 184136) | Anoxic lake water microbial communities from Lake Kivu, Rwanda to study Microbial Dark Matter (Phase II) - Lake Kivu water 325m metaG... | ecosystem: Environmental > Aquatic > Freshwater...
CTACCCCTGATGTCCGAGATTGCTTTGGATCGCCGCCCAGTCCAGCAGCGCCGTCGTCGCGCCGGTGGACGTGACCACCGAGCCGGCGTTGATCGCCCCGGCCTTGAGGGCTTCGCGCAGGGGCAGGCCATAGTGGATCGCCGCGAGACAGGCCGAGGCGAAGGCATCGCCGGCGCCCAAGTTCGAGACGACTTCCACCTTCGGGGCGGGGAGGTAGTAGTGCTCCTCGCCGTCGAAAGCCCGCGCGCCCTCGGCGCCCATGGTCATGACGACCCGGCGACAGCCGGCACGGTGCAGCACCTCGGCCGCGGCGCGCTCGTCGGCGTCGCCGCGGTGCTCCTCGGTGCCGGTGAAGCGGTAGGCTTCGCCCTTGTTGACGAAGATGATGTCGGCGGCGGCGAGCACGTCGCCCAACCCGTCAAGGCCCTCCCCGATCTGGCGGCTGCCGGGGTTGATCGCCAGCTTGACCTTCGCTTCGACCGCCCAGCGCGCCACATCGTGCCACAGCGCGGCGGACTCACCGCTGAGCGAGCTGAGATACACCCATCCCGCTTCCCCCACACGGTCCCAGTCAATGTCGCTGTGCGACAGACACGAGCCCGCGCCGCGATGCACCAGCACCGTGCGGTCGCCGGTCGGGCCAGTGAGGATGACGGAATAGCCCGTGCTGTGATCAGGGTTGCGCACGAGCATGCTCACGTCTACGCCGCGTTCCTGCAGGGCGCGCTCGATCATGTTGCCGGCGTCGTCCTGGCCGATCTCGGAGACCGCCGCGGAGCGGAGCCCCAGCTTTGCGAAGGCAATGGCGGTGTTGACAGCGCCGCCGCCCGTGGAAATGAACAGGTGGTCCACAGCGACCTTGGCCCCGTATTCGTAGGCCAGGTACACCTCTTCGCTCTCGGTGTGCTGGACGCGGATCAGGCGGGTCTGATCGCTGGACACGAAGACGTCCTGGGTGGCGCTGCCGATGGAAACGATGTCGAGCTTGGGCATGGGGGAATGGGCCTCGGTCAATAGGGAGGGCTTGCCTTGATTTCGCCACGCAAAGAGGGTATCCTCCAGCGCGCAGCGAATAGGGGCCTTCGAGCCCCAATGCCGATGCCTAACCCCCGGCTTCCCAAAGGAGTGTTGTTCAGATGACGGAAACGTGGCGGCAGTCAATGGACCTGGGTCTGGTGCATTTCATGGCCTGGCCCGTTATCAAGGATGATAACCCCGAGCTGATCATTTCGAGCGCCAGGCAACTGGCGGCGGACGAGTTCTTCGATGTCATCGAGGTGCGGCGCAGCAACCACCCCGGCGTGCACGCGGAGCTTAAGGCCATCGCCGACCAGTCCGGGATGAAGATCGGCGTCGGCGCCCAGCCCTGCCTGCTGATCGGCAAGCTGAGCCTCAACAGCCTCGACCCGGCGGCCCGGCAGGCGGCCGTAGACGAGGTCAAGCTCTCGATTGACGCGTCCTACGAGTTGGGCGCGCGCATCTGCGCCGTCCTCTCCGGCCCCCGCGCCGACGACGAGGACGACAACAAGCGCATGATGGACGCCATGGTGGACTCGTGCATTCAGTTGGCTCGCTACTCCCAGGCCCAGGCCGGCGACGGCGACCCGGTGTGGCTGTCGGTGGAGCAGTTCGACCATAGCATAGACAAGAAATGCCTGATCGGCTCCAGCCCCGAGACCGCAGAGATGGCCGAGCGCGTGCGCGCCGAGGTCGGCAACTTCGGCGTCACCGTGGACCTGTCGCACATCCCCATCCTGCACGAGGATGTCCATGATCTCGTGTCCACGCTCGCGCCGTACATCATCCACGTCCACGCCGGCAACGCCGTGGCCGAGGAAGGGCTCGAAGCCTACGGCGACATGCACCCGCGCTTCGACTTCCCGGGCGGCTCCAACGGCATGGAAGAGCTGAAGGAATACATCAACACGCTCATCTACGCCGGCGTGTTCGAGAACGAGGTGCCGACCGACAAGATGGTGTTCACGTTCGAGGTGAAGCCGGTTGGGTCCGAGAGCACCGACCTGATCCTGGCCCACACCAAGCGCACGTTCCTGCGGGCGTGGGCGGAGCTGTAGTGGCGCGATTCATCGCGCCCCCGGCGCAGTGAATTGCGCGGCTACGACATGAGGGCGCAATGAATTGCGCCGCTACGACGGCACCAATGAAGATTGTCATCGCCCCGGACTCGTTCAAGGGCTCCTTGACAGCGCTGGAAGTCTGTGACGCCATCGCGGCCGGCGTGGCCGCCTGCGATTCGGCGATCGAGTGTGTCAAGGTGCCGATGGCCGATGGGGGCGAGGGCACCGTGCAGTCGCTGGTGGATGCCACCGATGGCACGCTGCAGACCGTCCGTGTCCGCGGGCCGGTGGGCGAGCCCGTAGTGGCCGCCTACGGCATGCTCGGCGACGGGGCGACCGCCGTCATCGAGATGGCCGCGGCGTCCGGGTTGCCGCTGGTGCTGCCGGAACAGCGCAACCCGCTGCACACGACGACGTATGGCACCGGTGAACTGATCCGCGCCGCGCTCGACGCCGGGGCGCGGCAGTTCATCATCGGCCTCGGCGGCAGCGCCACCAATGACGCCGGGCTGGGCATGGCCGCCGCCCTTGGCGCGAAGCTGCTCGACGCCGCCGGCAACGAGATCAAGCTGACCGGCGCGGGCCTGGGCGAACTCGCCGCGATTGACGTGAGCGGCTTGGACCCGCGTGTTGCCGACGCCGGTTTCCGGGTGGCCTGCGATGTGGACAACCCGCTCTTCGGGCACACGGGCGCGGCCCATGTGTATGGGCCGCAGAAGGGCGCGACGCCGGAGATCGTCGAGCGGCTCGACGCGGGGCTGATTCGCTTCGCCGAGATCGTGCGGCGCGACCTGGGCGCTGAAATCGCCGAGTTGCCCGGCGCGGGAGCGGCCGGGGGCCTCGGGGCCGGGCTGGTGGCCTTCTGTGGCGCCACGCTCGAGCCGGGCGTGGGCATCGTCATCGAGGCAGTGGGCCTGCGCGAGCGGATGCGCGGGGCGGACCTCTGCATCACCGGCGAGGGGCGCCTCGACGCGCAGACTGCCTATGGGAAGACGCCCAAAGGTGTTGCCGATGTCGCCGCCGAACTGGGCGTGCCCTGCCTCGCCATCGCGGGGTCGGTCGCGCCGGAGGCGGCGTTGAACGAGATGTTCGTCGCGGTGTTTTCGCTGTGCAATGCGCCGATGACGTTGGAGCAAGCCATGCAACCGGACACGGCGCGGGGGCTGATCGCTTTCGCCGCCGAGCAAGCAGTGCGTTGTTTTGAGGCCGGGCGACGCCCGGCCACCTGAGGAGGAACGACCCATGGAAGTTGGGATGTTGACGGCGCCGTTTGGCAATGACGACATGCAGACCGTGCTGGATTTCGCGGCCGACGCAGGCTTCGACTGCCTCGAAATCCGCGTGCCCAGCAAGCACGGCGACCTGGACAATCTGGACTACAACGCGCTGCAGGACTCGGTGAGCGAGGCGGGCCTGGAGATCTCCAGCCTGGCGGCGTACGTGGACATCACCAATGGCGACCCCGCCGTGCGTCAGGCGAACCGCGACATCCTGAGCAAGGCGTTGGATGGGGTGGAGAAGCTCGACTGCGATGTGCTGTGCTGCATGGCGGGGCTGCCGCCGGCCGGCAAGACCCGCGAGCAGTCCATCGCCGAGGACGCCGCGCCCTTCTACCGCGAGTTCGCCAAGCAGGCCGCCGACAAGGGCGTCAAGCTCGCGATGGAGAACTGGTACGCCACCAACATCCGCGCCCTCAACCAGTGGGAAATGATCTTCAACGAAGTGCCGGCTGAGAACTTCGGGCTGAACTTCGACCCCAGTCACCTCGTCTGGCAGGGCATTGACCACCTGCTGGCCGTCGAGAAGTTCGCCAGCCGCATCTTCCACACCCATGCCAAGGACGTGGAGATCGTCCAGCACAAGCTGGCGTGGCTGGGCAACCAGGAGACGGGCTGGTGGCGGTACGTCATCCCCGGCTTCGGCGACATTGACTGGGGCGTGTATTGCGCGCGCCTGCGCCGCAATGGCTTCAACGGCGTACTGTCCATCGAGCACGAGGACGCGGCCCTGGGGCGGGAAGAGGGCTTCGAGCTGGGCCTCGGCTACCTGAGGCTCTTCGCGGACGGTTCATAGAGGAGGCAAGGACATGGCACGACAGATCATGATCACGGCCGGCGACGTGACGGCCACCGCCACGCTCAACGACAGCGGCATGGCCACAGCCATCTGGGAGGCCTGCCCCATCAAGAGCGTGGCCCGCACCTGGGGCGACGAGATCTATTTCGACATCCCCGTGGACACGGCGGGCGAGGACCTGCAGTCGACGGTGGGCATGGGCGACCTGGCCTACTGGCCGCCGGGACCCGCTTTCTGCATCTTCTTCGGCCCCACGCCGATGAGCAGCGGCGACGAGATTCGCCCCGCCAGCCCGGTCAGTGTCTTCGGCCAGGTGGACGGCGACCCGATGGTCTTCAAGCAAGTCAAGAGCGGCGCCGCCATTTCGGTGGAACAGGTGACCTAACGTGGAGGACGGCCTCCGGCCGTTTCACTTGCTCTGTCTCTTCTGTGCTCGCGCCGGGGAGATCCCCGCGCCGCAACGATGTCTCATCGCTCAGGCCGCTGACGCCATCCGTCAGCGGCCTGACCTGCCTGTGACCTTGCGCTGCCGGGCGCAGGACGTGTACGCCTACCAGGATGTTGACCTGGGAGCGCCGGCTTCCAGCCGGCAGCCGTTGCCGTCCATCGAGTTCCAGCGCAAGCGCGACCTGGACATCCTCCAGAAGCTGGACCTGCCACCGGGCGCGACACTGCCGGCGCGTACCTTGCTGCATCGCGTGCGCAAGGCGATCACGACGACGGCCGGGCTCTGCGGGTACGAGGGCTCGCACTCGGACACTTGGCAGGGGTGCCCGCTCGCCTTCAGCGGCCAGTTCGAGCGCGGCGTGGCGATGGACCTCGCGGGAGTGATCCCACCTCGCCCACCGGAGGAATTGCAGCGCGAGAAGGCGGCCTCGGTGGCGGCCATGGAGGCTGCCGACGCGTTGCGCATCCGCCCGCACGTGATGATGTGCGCCGTGTGCAACTACGGCCAGAACGAGGGACATCCGGAGCCTCTCGCCGCTGACAACATCGTCGAGTTCATCGCAATCATCCGACAGCGGCCCGACGATGTGGCGGTCGTCATGGCCCCGGGCGCGGACTGGATGATCTGCGCGCCCTGCCCCCGGCGGGTGCCGGAACTCAACGCCTGTGTCAATGTCGCCGGCTCGGGCGGCCTGTCCAACGAGAAGCGCGACCTCGACCTGTTGCAGATCCTCGACCTGCAGTACGAAGACAGCCTCCCGGCGCGCGAGATGCTGCGGCTGCTTTTCGCGCGGGTGGCGGACACGACGGCCGTGTGCCGCCGCGACAATCCGGAGTTGTCGGTGTGGTGGGATGGCTGCGGGGCCGCTAACTGTGCGCAAGGCAATCCCGGCTATGAGGTCGGTCGCAGGTTGTTGATGGATGAGTTGGATCTTCACTGAGGTGATCCCATGCCATACCTCCTCGGCATTGATGTCGGCACCACGGGCGCGAAGACGATTCTCGTGGATCACAAGGGCAAGCTGGTCGCGCGGGTGACGGTGGAGTACCCGCTGTACTCGCCCCAGCCCGGCTGGTCGGAGCAGGAGCCCGAAGACTGGTGGCAGGCCACGGTCGAGTCCATCCGCCGTGTGCTCGCCGAGAGCGGCGTGAAGGCCGACCGCATTGCCGGCGTCGGCCTGTCGGGCCAGATGCACGGCTCTGTATTCCTCGACGCGGCAGGGAAGGTCATTCGCCGGGCGTTGCTCTGGAACGATCAACGGACCGCGGAGCAGTGCGCGTGGATCACGCAGCAGGTCGGGCGCAAGGTCGTCCAGGCCGAGACGTGCAACCCCGTGCTCACCGGCTTCCAGGCGCCGAAGATCATCTGGCTGCGTGACCACGAGCCGGCCCACTACGAGCGGCTCGCGCAAGTGCTGCTGCCCAAGGACTACGTGCGCTACCGCCTCACCGGCGAGTACGCGACGGAGGTGTCGGATGCCTCGGGCACGGCGCTGTTCAACGTGCCGAAGCGTTGCTGGTCGGACGCGATGCTCAGCAAGTTGGACCTGCCGCGCGAGTGGTTCCCCCGGGTCCATGAGTCCCCGGAGGTGACGGGGGAGATCACGGCGGCAGTCGCGGCGCTCACGGGCCTGCGCGCCGGGACGCCCGTAGTGGGCGGCGGGGGCGACCAGGCCGCGGGCGGCGTGGGCAACGGCATCGTCGAGCCCGGCGCCGTCTCGTGCACGACCGGCACCTCCGGCGTGGTGTTCGCCACCCTCGACGAGCCGGCGATGGATGCCAAGTTGCGCACGCACACGTTCTGTCACGCCGTGCCCGGCAAGTGGCACGTCATGGGCGTGATGCTCGCGGCCGGCGGCTCGCTGCGTTGGCTGCGCGACACGCTCTTTGTCGCCGAGAAGGCCGTGGCAGAGGAGATGGGTGTTGATCCCTATGAGCTGATGACCGCCGAGGCGGCCGCTGCTCCCGTCGGAAGCGAGGGGCTGATCTTCCTGCCCTACCTCACCGGCGAGCGCACGCCCTACCCCGACCCCAACGCGCGCGGCGTGTTCTTTGGGCTCAGCCTGCGCCACACGAAGCGCCACTTCGCGCGCGCCGTGCTCGAAGGTGTCGCGTATGGCCTGCGCGACTCGTTCGAGCTTATCGCCGAGTTGGGGGTGGACATGCCGCAAGTCCGTGCTTCCGGCGGCGGCGCGCGCAGCAAGCTGTGGCGACAGATTCAGGCCGACGTGTGCCGCCGCGAGATGAGTGTGATCAACGTGGACGAGGGCGCGGCCTTCGGTGCGGCGCTGCTAGCGGGCGTCGGTGCGGGAGTCTATCCTGATGTTGTGGCGGCGTGCCGGCAGACGATCAAGGTCGTGAACACTCTCGCGCCGCAGGCAGAAGCCGCCGCCCAATACGAGAGGTACTACCAGTTGTTCCGTCACCTGTATGCCCACCTGGCCAGGGACTTCGTGGAACTCGGCGGGTTGGTGCATCGCTGAGCACGGTCGTGATCGGCATAAGCTTGCATAGCTTTTGTTGACAAAAGATGGACCAATTGATACAGAACTTGTTGACAAAGTGCACGTGCGAAGTATATATATACTGTCTAACACGCTTGCCGCAATCGGCCTACCTCTCGTAAAGGAGCGTGCTTCTATGGCCAAGTGCTGCGCAGCGGCGGCTAAGAAGGCCGCGCCGAAGAAGGCTGCACCGAAGAAGGCCGCGCCGAAGAAGGCCGCACCGAAGAAGGCCGCGCCGAAGAAGGCCGCGCCGAAGAAGGCCGCACCGAAGAAGGCCGCACCGAAGAAGGCTGCACCGAAGAAGGCCGCACCGAAGAAGGCCGCACCGAAGAAGGCCGCACCGAAGAAGGCCGCGCCGAAGAAGGCCGCACCGAAGAAGGCCGCACCGAAGAAGGCTGCACCGAAGAAGGCTGCACCGAAGAAGGCTGCACCGAAGAAGGCTGCACCGAAGAAGGCCGCAGCGAAGAAGAAGTAGTCCTGCCGGGTCTGCGCAGAGTCTCGGCCCTGGGTTCTGCGCAGACCAACCCCCAATCGGGGCGCCGAGTCGCAGCGTGCAAAGCGTGAGGGCCATCCTTTGAGCAGTAGCCGTACCTACGTATACGCCGCCGAGATGTCTTCGGCGGCGTCGTCTTCCCCCCGAGCCGGGTCCTCCCGCCAGCTCCCACCCGCCGCGCCGCGTTCCCTCGGGCCAGACCGGAAAAGGGTTCTTCCCTGTTGCCGGAGAATGCTGTATGCTCATGCTTTCGCCCATCGCCGGGCACATGGCTGAAGGAGGACCGCAAAGCAGATGGCTGGTTTCGGACACGTACTGACTGCGATGGCAACACCCTTCGACGAAGAGCTGCGCGTGGACCTGGATCGGGCCGGGCAGCTCGCGTCGTTCCTGGTCGAGAACGGTTCGGATGGTCTGGTGGTGGCCGGGACCACTGGCGAGGCGCCCACGACCACCGCCCAGGAGAAGCTGGACCTCTTCCGCGTCGTGAAGGAAGCGGTCGGCGGCACGGCTACCGTCATTGCCGGGACCGGCAACAACGACACGCTCGACAGCATCGAGTTGACGCGCGCCGTCGCCGACCTGGACCTGGATGGGGTCATGCTCACCGGGCCGTACTACAACAAGCCGTCCCAGGAAGGCTTCTACCAGCACTTCAAGGCGGTCGCGGCCGTGACCGACCTGCCGGTCATTCTCTACAACGTTCCCGCGCGGACCAGCAAGAACATCGAGGCCGCTACGGTCCTGCGGCTGGCCGAGGAAGCTGACAACATTGTCGCGATCAAGGAAGCGAGCGGCGACCTCGAGCAGATCAGCGTAATCTGCGCCGGCGCGCCGGAGGGCTTCACGGTGTACTCCGGGGAAGACATGCTGACGCTGCCAATGCTCGCCGTGGGGTGCCTGGGCGTCATCAGCGTCGCCTCCCACCTGGTCGGCAAGCAGATCGCAGCGATGGTCCATCAGTTCCACGCGGGCGAGGTGCAACTCGCCGCGCAGACGCACCAGTCGCTCGTCCCCATCATCAAAGCCTGCTTCATGGCGTCCGGCAACCCGGCTTGCGTCAAGCGCGGGCTGGAGATCATCGGGTTCCCGGTCGGGGGCTTGCGCCTGCCGCTCGTCGAGGCCTCCGAGGGTGACACGGCCGCCATGCGCCAGGCCTGTGAGGGGTTGGGGCTGGTCTAGCGCGCCGCGCGTCGGGAGATGCCATGGCCGACAGAGCCGCCATGCTCGCCGAACTGGGACAGGAGATCGCGACCTGTCAGCGCTGCGCACTGGCGGCTACGCGCACGCATGCGGTGCCGGGGGAGGGCCCCATCCATGCGCAGATCATGTTCATTGGCGAGGGCCCCGGCGAGCAAGAGGACCGCAGCGGGCGTCCGTTCGTGGGGGCGGCCGGGCAGTTGCTCAACCAGCTCCTGACCCGGGCCGGATTGCAGCGGTCCGACATCTTCATCACCAACATCGTCAAGTGCCGCCCACCGCGCAACCGTGACCCCCAGCCGGCTGAGGCCACCGCGTGTCGGCCGTACCTGGACGCCCAAATCGCTCTCCTGACACCGCGCGTCATCTGCCTGCTCGGCAAGCCGGCCACGCACGCCCTGCTCGCGCCCGGCGCGTCCATGGGCAAGGTGCACGGGGTCCCGCAGGAGGTGGACGGGATCATCTACGTGCCCCTCTACCACCCGGCGGCCGCGCTGCACCAGCCGAGCCTGGAGTCGGTGCTGGTGGAGGACATGGAACGCCTCAAGCAGTTCCTGACGTCAGCGATCTAGACCGCTTGCGGCCGGCCGATCGCGAGACGCCCGACCACTGCGGCCCGGAACATCACCTGGAGACACCGCGGGGATGGAGTGAAGCACCTTGGACTTGCTGGCTGGCTTTGAGGATGCGGTGCGGCTCATCTCGCTGGGCGGCACCGGCGACATCGGCATGAACATGACGCTGGTCGCCCGGCAAGGCTGCATGATTGCCGTAGACTGCGGCATGATGTTCCCCGACGAACGACACCCCGGCGTGGACGTCATCCTGCCCGACATGACGTACGTACTCGAGCATGTCGAGCAGTTCGCGGGCGTCGTGCTCACCCACGGCCACGAAGACCACATCGGCGCCGTGCCCTACCTGATGGAGAAGATCCCCGTCCGGGTGTATGGCACCCGCCTGACGCTGGGGCTGCTCGAGGCCAAGCTGCAGGAGTTCCACCCCGTCGAGGGCAGCGAACTGATTGAGCTTGAGCCGGGCATCGCTGAGCGGGTGGGTGACTTCGACGTCGAGTTGGTGCGCGTCAGCCACAGCATTCCCGACGGGATGGGCCTGCTCATCAAGACCCCGGCCGGCGACATCTTCCACACCGGCGACTTCAAGTTCGATCAGACCCCCATCGGCAGCCCCGGGCCGGACTTCCAGCGTTTGGCGCGCATGGGCGAGGAGGGTCTGCTGTGTCTGCTCTCCGACTGCACCAATGTCGAGCGCCCCGGCTATTCGCTCTCCGAGCGCAAGGTGGGGGAGACGCTGCACAACCTGCTTCGTGACGCCCCGGGGCGGGTGGTCGTCACGACCTTCGCCTCGAACATCGGGCGCATCCAGCAGGTCATTGACCAGTCCATGGCGTGCGGCCGCAAGGTGGCCGTGACGGGCCGCAGCATGGAGCGCATGACGGCGGTAGCCGCGCGGTTGGGCTATCTGCACGTGCCGCCCGAGACCATGGTGGACGTCCGCGACATTGACGAACTGCCCCCGCGTGAAGTCACCGTCATCACGACGGGCAGCCAGGGCGAGCCGCTGTCGGCGCTGGCGCGGATGGCGCGCGGCTCGCATCGGCATGTGCGCATCGTCGAGGGCGACACGGTCGTGATGAGCGCGAGCCCGATCCCGGGCAACGAGTCGCTCATCTGGCGTG
>Ga0209609_10002495_pt1 | contig 10497 bp, 8 predicted proteins | sample LakKivw325mmetaG_FD_184136 | JGI IMG/M metagenome (GOLD analysis project Ga0209609, IMG submission 184136) | Anoxic lake water microbial communities from Lake Kivu, Rwanda to study Microbial Dark Matter (Phase II) - Lake Kivu water 325m metaG... | ecosystem: Environmental > Aquatic > Freshwater...
AAGGCCTGCAGGTCGGTGGCAATATAATTGGAGGCAAGCTTAGTCAGTTTTTGAAATTCTTCAGGGGCAAGGCCACTCTCAAATTTCTCCGCCACCCAGTTAGTCAATTCAGAGGCCACCTTTTCAAAATAATTGCCCAAATCCCGCTGACTGACATAAAGCACTATTTCTTTTTCAGACAAATGATATTCCTTGGCAAATCGTTGATGCCTCTGGTTGGGCAATTCCGGGATTTCGCTTTTTATTTTAGCTAAAAACCCTTCATCAATAACCAAGGACGGCAAATCTGGCTCGGGAAAATAGCGATAATCATGGGCTGATTCTTTATCGCGCTGCTGGAAAGTGATTTCATTTTTATCATGCCAGCCGCGCGTCTCCTGAATAATTTCATCTCCTTGCTCCAATAATCCGCTTTGCCGCTTAATTTCGCATTCAATGGACTTCTCCACGGATTTGATAGAGTTCAAGTTCTTGATTTCAACTTTCGTGCCTAGTTTAGACGATCCTTCCTCAGCCAATGATATATTGACCTCGCATCTCATCTCGCCTTTTTCCATATTAGCGCCCGAGACATCTAAATAGCGCAAAATCAGCTGCAACTCCCTGATAAATTCCGCGGCCTCTTCAGCTGAATGAATATCGGGCTCGGTTACCAGCTCCATTAACGGCACGCCCGCCCGGTTCAAATCAACCAATGAGTAATCAGCCCCTTCGGGGTGGAGCAATTTCCCTGCGTCTTCTTCCAGATGAATGCGCTCTATACGAATTCTTGTGCCGCAACTTGGCAAATCCAGATAACCATTTTTGCTCAAAGGTGTTTGATATTGCGATATTTGATAGCCCTTGGGTAAATCCGGATAGAAATAGTTTTTACGTTCAAAAAAACTATAGTTGGCTATCTGACAATTCAAGGCCGAAGCGGTCTTGATGGTTTTTTCCACGGCCTCCTTGTTAATCACCGGCAAGGACCCGGGCTGGCCCGAACAAACCGGGCAGATATTCTTGTTGGGCTCGGTTTCGCTTGAATCATTTTTGCAATCACAAAACATCTTGGACTTGGTGTTCAATTCTATGTGTATTTCTAATCCAATTGTTGGCTGAAACTTCATTTTTTTCGTTTTAAACTTGCCCTACATCCTTGCATTATTTTGATACTTGAGCTTGTCCCTATTATATCCGCTCCAGCTTCTATCATCATTAAAGCATCCTTGTAGGTCTGGATTTTAGCAGAGGCCTTAATTTTCAGGCCGGAGGCTGATTTTCTCATGATTTGCAGATGCCGCGCCTTTTCTTTTAATTCTATTCTGTCCAAAGGATCTTTTTCAGTGGCGGTTTTCACGCAAAAAGCGCCGGCTTTCTTAACAATTTCCGAGGCCTTCTTGATTTCATCATCAGTAAGATAGCCAGAACCAATAATAACTTTTGTGGGCAAAATCTTGCAAATTTCCTGCAAGTCCTCCAATACCTCATCATACCTTTCGTATTTTATATCAATCACATTTATAACCACATCCAACTCGTCAGCACCGTCTTTTTTGGCTTGTTTGCACAATTCTACCCGTTTAGAATGAGAGCTCAAACCCATCGGCGGATCAATCAAGACAACTGTTTTAATGCCGGTATCCTGCAACTCCTTACTCACCAAGGCAACCCATTGAGGGTTTACGTCAACACCCCGAAAACCGAATTTTCTTGCTTCCTGACAGGTTCGCTTGATGTCTTTGGCTGTTGAGCTATGCTCAATGTTGGTATGGTCAATGATTTTGGCTAATTGTTTGCAGTTCATATATTTATTTTTGATTTAATCTCATCAAAAATTTCTTTAATTGAACGTTCACCATGTAAATAAACCACAGTAATCTTATTTTCAAATCTCTTTAATACCCGCTGATAATTTTGATAAACTACGGTTAATTTTTCTAACCTTTCAAATAATTGTTTTGCCTCGCCCCGTTGCTCAATTCTTTTTATAGCCGTTTCGGGCTTGGTGTCCATAAAAAATAAAATATCGGGCAGCAAAAAATCTTTATTTATTTCCGCTAGCCATTCTTCATCTAAACTATCGGAAGAGCCAAATGCTAAGGTAGAGAAAAAATAGCGGTCGGAAATAACAATGTTTTTATCGCTCTCTTGTAAAAATGGGCAAACAATTTTTTCCAAATGCCATCTTCTATCCTCTACGAATAACTCCTGTAATTTTCGAGGGGACAAATTTTGTTTCTCCTCCAGGGCCAAACGAATTTCTTGAGCGGCTGGCGATTCCCTGGTTGGCTCTTTAGTAACTAAAACATTATATCCTTTATTTTTTAAAAAATCCGCTAACAAAGCCACCTGTGTTGATTGCCCTGAACCATCCAATCCTTCAAACACTACGAATTTGCCGCTGGGTTGCTTTTTCATAATCTTTAAACCATAATAGCAAATTCCGTTATAAGAAAAAAGCCCTGCTCGGGACTGGCTAATTTCATTGAATCGTTACTGGTTTTCGTATTCTTCCACTTTATCCTCTAAAACTTCTAAAATAATGCCGGCATTTTTAAAAAGCTCCATAGACAAATTGTCGGCATGATAACGCTTTTTAGCCACTATTCTTTCTATTCCCACGTTAACTATCATTTTGGCGCAATTAAAACACGGAACCATTTTACAATAGATAGTGCCGCCCTTAATGGCAACGCCATATTTTGCCGCCTGCAAAATAGCATTTTCTTCAGCGTGAACGGTTCTTACGCAATGCATTGACTTATTGCCCTGTTCGTCTAAAACCCCTCTCATCAAGTGCCCCGCCTCATCGCAATGTGGCTGGCCCGCCGGAGAACCAACATAACCGGTGGCAATAATTCTTTTATCTTTAACGATAATACTGCCGCTTTTCCCTCTATCGCAAGTGCCTCTTTCAGCAACGGCATCAGCTACTTGCATAAAATATTCATCCCAACTTGCTCTTTTTTGCATATAGAACTAAAAATAATCTATGACTCTATAGTGAGCCCCATGCTCTTGGCGGTGCCAGCAATAACTTTCGTTGCCTGCTCAATGTCATTGGTGTTTAGGTCCTGCATCTTTTGCTGGGCTACCTTGCGCAGCTGCTCAGGGGTAATTTTGCCCACCTTCTTTTTATTGGGTTCACCCGAGCCCTTCTCAATGCCAATTTCTCTCTTGATTAACTGTGAAGTAATCGGGGCCTTCATTCTAAAATCAAAGCTGCGGTCTTCGTAAATAGTAATAACCGTCGGCAAGATAAAACCCTCCTGCGCCCTTGAGGCATCATTAAACTGTTTGCAGAACTCGCCGATATTCAAACCGTGCTGCGCCAAAGCAGGCCCAATTGGCGGAGCGGGTGTTGCCTTGGCGGCTTTGATATGCAATTTTACTACCGCTTTTATCTTCTTAGCCATAAACTTATAGTCGTTTAACCTGAAGTGAATCAACCTCAACGGGGGTATCCCTACCAAAGATGTTTACTAAAACCTTTAACTTGCCCCTCTCTTCGTCAATCTCGGAAATCTTACCTTCAAAATCCTTGAAAGGGCCGTCAATAATCTTCACCAAAGCACCCAAAGAAACATCTATCTGGTATTGCGGCTCTACCGCTCCCACCCGTTTTTTCAAAACATCAATCTCGTTAGGCGAAACCGGGATAGGTGTGGTGCCAGCCCCAATAAAACCTGTCACCCGCGGGGTATTACGGGCTACATACCACGAATCATCAGTAACAATCATCTCCACAAAAACATAACCCGGATAAATCCGCTCTTCAATAATCTTGCGCTTGCCGTTTTTTATTTTAATCTTCTTTTCCTTGGGCACCAAAACATTGAATATCTTATCTTCCATGCCCAAACTCTCAATCCGTTGCTTAAGATTTCTCGCAACGGCCTCCTCTTCACCCGGATAGGTATGCAGAACATACCAGTTTCTACCTTGTTGTAGTTTTTGCTTGGGCATATTAGAGATTGTTAATTGACCCTGTTAAATAATTTGCGAAGCAAATTAAAATCCGAAGGATTTTATTTAACAGGGGAGATTTACAAGCTCTTATACCCTGTTAAATAATTTCGCCGAAGGCGAAATTAGCCCAAAGGGCTATTTAACAGGGTAAATTCCGCTTGCCAAAAACGGTCGCCTATGGCTCCCGTTTTTGGAGCGTCATTTATAATATAAACTTCCCTAACACTGTCACAAAAACAAAATCCAAAGCACCCAAAAAAATCGCCACCCCAGCGGAAATACCAATCACCAAAGCCGTATACTTCAAGGTTTGCTCTCTGTTAGGCCAATCAACCTTCTTGGACTCGGTCCAGACCTCTTTAAAAAACAATTTAATTTTTTCTCCAAAAGCCATAAAGTTATTCACCCTATCAAGAGTTATTTAAAAAGCCCGCATTGGGCCTATTACCCCTAATATAATCCGTTTCTGGATTTTGTCAACCAAAAATTACGCCCACTATAGATATTTTAGCATTATTAGCTCGTCAATCAACTTACCTTTATACTGAACCTGATTGGGAATAACCGCCACCTGCTTAAAACCCATCTTTTTATAAAGATTAAAGGCCGGCTTATTGCCCTGATGCACGCTCAATCTAATCATTTTAATTTTTTTACCCCATCTCTTTTGGGCCAATTTTATGATTTCAGCCATTAGAAACTTTCCTAAGCCCATTCCCCGATAGCCATTTTTGATAGCAAGACCAAACCTACCCACATGGCTTTCTCTTTCTTTGCCTAAAGTAATACTGGTTTTGCCAATAATTTGACTATTATATTCAGCTATTAATCCTACTTTTTGGCCTTTCTTCATATCCTCCAATATCTCTTTAACCCAAGTTAATTCTTCTTTTTTAGTTCTTTTGGTACAAATCAAAATCATTGCGTCTTCTTCCACCAAAGAATTGATGAAATCCTGAAACTTCTCTGACGCTTTTAGGTCGCGAGCCATTACCGGCCGAATGGCAATCTCTTTGTCTCCAAACTTTTTAACAATCATAATAAACAATTATATATCCAAATTTTTAACTTGCTTAGCGTGCACTTGGATAAACTTCTTGCGTGGAGCAACCTCCGAGCCCATTAAAGTATCAAAAATGTGGTCGGCCTCTTTTGCATCGTCAAGCGTAACTTGCAATAAAATGCGGTTCTGCGGGTTCATTGTCGTGTCCCATAATTCCTCAGGATTCATTTCACCCAAACCCTTATAGCGCTGGATATTGACTCCGGCGATTTTACCACCACCCTCTTCCTTGCCGCTTATGACTAAATCGCCATCCTGAATTGATTCTGTCGGACTTTCTGCTTCCGATGGTTCTTCGGCTTTTTTGCTTTTCTTAACTTTAATATCACCTTTCTCCCCCTTCAATTTCTTAAACTCGCTTACTATCTCGTTTTTATCGGCGTCATTGTAAGCGTACTGTATCTGCTTACCTGATTGAATCTTGTAAAGCGGCGGCTGAGCGATATAAAGATAGCCCTTTTCAATCAACTCTTTGAAATACCGATAAAACAATGTCAATAAAAGAGTACGAATATGGGCCCCATCAGTATTATGCAATAAACACCCCCCCACTCCGGCAATAAAATTTTGATGCCCTGCAACAGAAAAATCATAAACCCATTCATCTTGTGGGCTTTCTATTTTCTTAACGGACTTAACTTTCAAGCCAACAAAGTTATCGGAAATCGCAACTAATCGCTTCCCGATAATTTTATCGGGTTTAACCTCGGCTAAATAATCTGTCAATTTCTGACCATCTTTGTGCGATTGCCAAATGTTCTTAGTCTGTTCTAAAAACTCAACTGTTGAAACCGAAAGATTAAAAGAATCAAACCTGGGCTTAATCAAAACGCCGTCTTTCCTTAAATGCGGCTGCTGTTTCCTTTGGCTATAATTAGCGAAAACCCCGTCTTGACGTAAAATAACCGAGATCCCCTGAATTATTTTATCTGACGACATCTGCCAGCCATAGATCGCCTTTGTTTTGCTTGTTTCTTTACTCCTCCAGACAGTAATAAAACCATCACTATCTAAAAGCCCGGCCAAAAGGGCCTCTTTTATCTCTTTTTTTGCATTAAAGAAAATATCAGGGATAAATTTTTCATTGCCCTTCTTACCTAAAAGCCCTAACTCTTGTAAGATAAACCTAAACTCTAAAGAGTGAAAATGCAAAGAAAAACAATCCTTTCTTTTTTCCAAAACCGGCTTTGCCTGCAAAGTAGTTGTAATAATTCTTTCCAACGTTTCAAAATATTGTTTTTTTTGCTCGCCCAACGACAAAGTAAACCTGTTAGGGCTGCCTTTCTCAAAGGCGGCACAGCCATCTCCCAAATAAAAACCGAGCAAATAGGCCGAATCCTTATCAAGAGCAAACTTGGTTTTTATTGCCCTGCTATGGTTTTCGTAAAAGAATTGGGCTGACAGCGGCAATTTACCTCTAAAATCACGCAGTGGTACAAAAATATTGTAATTAAAGGCCTCCTCTTTCTCGCCAATCTGGCTCAAATAATTTTGAAAATTCATATAATGAGGCATAACATTGTCTATCTTCTGCTCCCACTGCTGAATTACTTTATCATAAACGTCAATCTGCTGGGCCATTTCCTTTCGTGAGATACCGGCCAACTCCCTTTGCTCTTGCAGTGTTTTCCAAGTAGAAACATCAAGCTCGCACCAGGAATCAGCTGGAATATACTGGGCTAAGGTTCGAGGCATCTTTACGGCTATGTTTTCAAGGCCGCTGCCTAAAATCTGACTGGTTAAATCAAAAACTACCTCTTTTTCCAGTGAGGGAAAATTTTTAGGGAAAATCATTAAATCCCCTGCTTTGATTTCGCTAGACTTTTTTGTTGTAATTACGCCGCCATCAAAAATATAAATACTATGACAATCAGTCGCTTTTATAAAATAACCACAAGAGGTCTTAATCTGATATAGGGCCGTTCTTAAAGGGTGCTGAATTGTTTGCAAGATTTCTTTTAATTCGAGGCCTTTATTCGCCGGATTAAAGGTTAAAATTTGGTAGCTACTGGTGTCATCGCAATTTTTTATAAATTCATCAACTTTAGTTAAGAAAAATTGCTGCTTTTCTTTATTAAAAAGCAGAATTGGCGTATCACCAGTCACCGAATCAGCATCAGTCATAATAACAACTCTATGATACCTAATTTTACTCACATCAAAGTCCTGACTAATGGCTGTGCCCAAAGCAATAATAAGCGATTTAATTTCCTGCGAGTCCAATAGCCGATCTAGCCGGGCTTTCTCCACGTTCAAAATTTTGCCTCGCAAGGGCAATATAGCTTGGTAGCGACTGTCTCTTGCTTGGCGTGAGCTTCCGCCGGCACTATCGCCCTCCACGATATACAACTCTGATTCGGCCGCATCTTTTGAACGACAATCGGATAACTTGCCCGGTAGGGTCAGGCCATCCAAAACGCCTTTTCTCAAAATAGTAGTGCGAGCTGCTTTGGCGGCTCTTCTGGCTCTGGCCGATAGTAAACAATTCTCCACAATAACCCGCGCATCCGAAGGATTTTTCTCCAGCCAATCGCTAAAGGCCTCACCAAACACGCCCTCTACCGCGGTCTTGGCCTCGGGGTTGCCTAACTTCGCTTTGGTTTGGCCTTCAAACTGCGGTTCGCGAATCTTCACCGATACCACCGCTACCAAACCCTCTCTCATATCATTGCCCAATAGATTCTCGTCCTTTTCTTTGAGGTAGCCATTTTTTCGGGCGTAGTCATTGATAACCCGTGTCAGGGCCGTTCTGAAGCCGGTCAAATGCATACCGCCCTCGCCGGTATTGATATTATTGGCGAAGCTCTCTTCAAAACACTCCATCTCCTTGGCATACTGCAAAACCGTTTCCACTAAAACGCCCTCTCTTTCGGCCTTACAGTAAAAAGGATTTTCGTGTTTTGGCTCGTTGTCACCTAATAAGTATTTTAAATATGATTTCAAGCCGCCTTCAAAGTAAAAGGTATAGGAAAAGGCCGGGGAAATGGTTTCATCTTTAACCACTAATTTAACCTTAGGGGTTAAATATGCCTGGTGGCGCACATGGGTTAAAATTCGCTTTATGCTAAACTTAACGTCCTTGTCTTTAAAAATTTCATCGTCGGGCTCAAAGATCACTGTGGTGCCGGTTTTTTTGCAAGTATCAATCTTCTTCACCTTGGCCTTGGGCACGCCCCGAGAATATTCCTGCATATAAAGCCCGCCATCACGACAAACCTCGGCTCGCATATACTTGCTTAAAGCGCAAACCACTGAAACGCCAACACCGTGCAGCCCGCCTGAAACTTTATATGCCTCGCCGCCAAATTTGCCTCCGGCATGCAGGGTTGTCATTACTGTTTCCAAAGTTGATTTGCCGGTTTGCTTATGCACTTCAACCGGAATACCTCGGCCATTATCGGAAATTTTCACCCGACCGTCTTTTGTTAAAACAACCTCTATTAAATCGCAATGCCCGCCCATTGCTTCGTCTAAAGAATTATCTATAACCTCCCAGATTAAATGGTGCAGCCCGTCAATGCCAGTTGAACCAATATACATCCCTGGGCGTTTTCTCACCGGCTCCAAACCCTCAAGAACATAAATGTCCTCGGCGGTGTAATTTGAACTACTATTTTTTTGTTTTTTGGAAACCATAACCTCAAAACTTTAAATGACAAAATCCAAATGACAAATCAATTTCAAAATCCAAAATCCAAATCTTTAACCTTTGGTCTTGGATTTGATTTGACATTTGAGCTTTGACATTTGAAATTTGACTTTATTATCGTCTCACTTCCCATCCCGCTTTCTCTGTCGCCATAGTAATCTTCTGCTGTACACCGTTCACCTCTTCCGCAGACAATGTCTTTTCGTTGGACTGATAAACTAAATGGAAAGCCAGATTTTTTCTGCCAGCGGGTAGCCCCGGCCCGGTGTAAACATCAAACAATTCCACTTCAACCAATAATTTCCCACCGGCTCTTTTAATCGTCTCCAAAACATCAATCGCTTTAATCTCTTGGGGCACCAACAAGGCAATATCGCGCAAAGAAGCCGGATAGATTGAGAATGGCTGAAATGTTTTTGGACCGCTGGATGAGGCAAAAACCGACTGCAAATCAATTTCTGCCATAACCACTTTTTCTTTAATGCCTAATGTTTCCAACAGGGCTACTCTAATTTCACCCATCGCGCCGATGACTTTTTTGCCTGCTAAAATTTCCGCTGCCCTTCCCTCCTGCCAATACCTTGATCTTTGATCTAGCCCAATAAAAGAAACATCTCCAATGTTTAATTCCCCCAAAAGTTTTTCTATGCTGCCTTTGGTCTCATAAAACAAATCACTCCCCTTTTTCTTACCAGCCATTATTAAGCCCAATTGCAATGTTTCTTTTTTGTCGGCGAAAACCTTACCGATTTCAAACATTTTTACCACCGGAAAATTTTTTAAATTTTCTTTGGCATTTTTTAGTAAATGCAGTCCCAAGAAAGGACGCAAGAATTTATTTAACTCGCTCATTGGATTAGCCAGCCCCATCAACTCTCCGGCCCCATAACCGAAAACTTCCTTTTCTTTCTCGCCAATGAAGGTATAATTATAGGCCTCGCAAAAACCCAAATTAACCAAAATATCTTTGGCCTGATTTTCCAAAACAAAATTTTTATTTTTTGCGGGGGCTACCAGAGTGATTTGCGGAAAGGTCTTAGGCATTTTCTCATAACCCCAAAGCCGGCCGATTTCTTCAATCAAGTCCTCGGGGGTTTTAAGGTCAAGACGGGCCGTGGGGATTTGCACCAACAAAAAATCAGCTCCTTTTTTAGCAATACGGCAGCCCAAACAATCCAAAATTTTAATCGCCCTATCTTTAGGGATAACCATTCCCAGCAAACGATTGAGATAATCCAATTGCAAACGAATCTGTTTTGGCTTAGGCAAAACCACTGAAACATTAACCAAATCCTTAGCTATTTTCCCTCCACTTATCTCTCTGATTAAATAACAAACTCTCTTTTGAGCCAAATCAATCAAATGCAAATCAATGCCATTTTCAAATCTCCAGGAGGCATCGGTTCTTATTTTTAGCTTTTGTGAAGCATGGCGAATCAAAACCGAGTCAAAATTAGCCGCCTCAATGACAATGTTTTTGGTACTTTTATCAATGCCCGTCTCCAGCCCACCCTTAATACCAGCAATGGCTATGGGCTTTTTCTCATCAGCAATCACCAAAATGCTTTCATCAAAAACAACGTTGGTTTTTTCTTTATCTAAAGTTTTAATTACCTCCCCCTTTTTTGCCCTCCTAACGATAATTTTCTTTTTTTGAATTTTAGATTTGTTTGAAAATTGAAAATTGAAAATTGAAAATTCGCTTTTGACGCCGATTTTATCGGCATCAAAAGCGTGTAGCGGCTGGCCGGTTTCCAGCATTACATAATTAGTAATATCCACGATATTATTTATCACTTGCAGACCGCAAGCCACCAACCTATCTTGCAACCAT
>Ga0209609_10002497_pt1 | contig 10493 bp, 10 predicted proteins | sample LakKivw325mmetaG_FD_184136 | JGI IMG/M metagenome (GOLD analysis project Ga0209609, IMG submission 184136) | Anoxic lake water microbial communities from Lake Kivu, Rwanda to study Microbial Dark Matter (Phase II) - Lake Kivu water 325m metaG... | ecosystem: Environmental > Aquatic > Freshwater...
CCAGGAAACCGGGCAATTCCCGCGGGAGTTCAAGCATCGTTCTCTGCAGGCCGCTCAAGGCAAAAGAATCGTTCAGGTAGTTATTGAATACGGAGTCAAGCTCGCTTGGCGCAAAGGTTGAACAGTCGCTGACCGGCAATGACGTCTCGGTTGCGCAGACGATGCAGGGAATCCGTTCGGTAGCCGAACAGTCAATAAGCGATACCTCGGTTATCGGGGACCTCGGATTGAGCTGCGGCTGGAGCCGGTTCAAGATCAAGTTCGGCCTGATGGGGCAGTACAACGGCGACTACGAAGCTTACAACGGCTATATCCAGGCCGGCATAGCCTGGTAGATAAGGGATTGAGACTGCCGCGTTAGAGCAGGATACTGAAGATCTCTGCAAGCGTGGTTTCTCCGTTGGATGCTTTTTGCACACCGTCGGCGGCGATTGTGGTCATGCCTTCCTTCACGGCAATTTCCCGCAGTTCGTCAACCGATGCCCCTTTCTCCAGGGCATCCGCTATTCCACGGCTCATCTCCAGTGTTTCGGCGACAACCATCCTTCCCCTGTAGCCTGTTCCTCCGCATTTTTCACAGCCGACCGCTTTCCTGAACTTTTTAGAAAGGAGAGTTGTTTCAAGTCCGCTCCTGGACAGGATTTCCTCAACTTTCCGCATCTCGTCCGGCTCCGGAGTCTCCACCAGACTGCACCCGGGACAGGCCTTTCTCACGAGCCTCTGGGCAACAATGAGTATCGTGGAAGCTCCCACTATGAAAGGGGCACTGCCCATGTCAACCATTCGTTTGAGCGCCCCGGCAGCATCATCGGTATGCAAAGAAGTCATGACAAGGTGCCCGGTGAGAGCTGCCTGGTGGGCAATCTGAAGTGTATCGTGGTCGCGTATCTCTCCTATCATGATGACATCGGGGTCCTGCCGGAGGAAGCTGCGCAGTATGTTGGCAAACCTCATGCCCGGCTCGTCTTTTTCTCTTACCTGGACCACCCAGGGAAGAATTAATTCCACGGGATCCTCTACGGTCATAATTTTAAGCTCCGGGTTTGCCAGAGAATGCAGAAGGGTATAAAGGAACGTCGTTTTCCCGCTTCCTGCAGGTCCGGTAACGATAATCATACCGTTTGATTTCTTCAAGTTCTTCTGTATTTTCTCTTTATCTGCCGGGGAGAAACCCATCCTGTCAAGTGAGAACATGGAAACTATGTCCTTGCTCAAGAGACGGGCGGCAATAGACTCGCCCGTAACTGCTGGAAGAAAGGAAAGTCGCATGTCCATATCTTTCCCTTGGACGTTGAACCATGCCCTTCCGTCTTGAGGTCGCACGGTTTCGTGCAGATCGCATCCGGCCATTCTTTTCATTTGCTCCGCAACAGGCGGCAGAAGTCTCATATCCATTTCTCCCACGGGATGCAGTACGCCGTCAATCCTCATTCTGATGACAGCGGTCGGACCTTTGCCGTGTTCATTCCTGAACGGTGAAATATGTATGTCGCTTGCACGAATGCATACGGCCAGGTATATTATCAGGTTGACAAGATACTGGACGTCTCTGGTTTCTCCCTGCGGAAGTATCTTGCCACCTGCCTTTCTGATTTTCTCCTTCAGACTCTCAATAAGAGGTTTCGCACTCACAGGCAGGTCCACGACAGGCTCCTGTCCTTTCAGGAAGCGCTCAATATCCTCACGATAGAAACGCCACTGTCTCCCTGCCTTCATTCCCTTGACCTTTCCGCTGCGCAGCCACCTGTAAAACGTCGGACGCGTGGTATTCAGAAGCTTGATGGCCTCATCCATTGATACTACAGTTCTTTCTTCCATTCTCTCTTTTTGTTTCGTCATGGCGCACCTCCTGTGTGTTTGCCGGGGGTTCATTGCCCGCACTTTCTTTTCTATCATATTATACCATAGTGATTATGATATGTCAAGAGATAAGTGAAATTTCCTCACGGTATGCCAGGTATGCAATCAGTGGATTAGAAACGATCAGGGTTTGATGGATTTGCGTTCGGTTTCAACATCTTCAAACCATGCGTCGGTCTCGCGTTCCATTTTTTCAACTACTGCCGGGTGTTTTGATGCGAGGTCTGTTGTCTCAAGCGGATCCTGCCCAAGGTCAAACAACTGCGGCGGATTCTCTCCGGTGATTTTAAATTCCGGGATGGGGTCGTGCAGAATGTCCGTAAACCGTTCCGGATGATATGTGTATTCGTTGTCTATCTCTCCGAATTTGTGCGGGAACTCCATTGTGACCGGTATGGGCGGCCTCAACAGTTTCCACCTTCCGTCACGCATCGCGATGTTGGAAGTCCTCACGGGGTAGAGCCGGTTCCACTGCCAGAACCTCTTCCCGCAGTCAACCCTTTTTCCTTTCAGCAGGGGGAGAATACTTTTGCCGTCAAGTTTCTTCAGCCCGGATGTAATCTCTATCCCGCATACGTCAAGGATGGTCGGGAACCAATCAACAAAATGTACCATTTCATTTATCATCCCGCCTTTCCAGAGCAGGGAAGGATGCCTGATAATCATGGGGACGCGTATTCCTCCCTCGTAGACGTTGCCCTTGCATCCCCGGAAGCCGTGGTTGTACCTGACTATTGATTCATCGCCTTCACCGCCGAACTGGGGCCCGTTGTCACTGGTAAAAAAAACGATGGTGTTATCTGCCAGCCCCAGTTTTTTAAGTTCATCAAGCAATCTGTCCACACCCGTGTCCATGCGGCGTATCATTGCATATATACGTGATACGCCTGTTGTGAATTTTTCCCTGTCTGTGAACAGTTTCAGGTCTTCTTCCGGCGCCTGTAAGGGGCGGTGCGGGGCATTGTAGGTCAGGTGTAGAAAAAACGGTTCGTTCCTGTGCCTTTTCACAAAAGCCACCGCCTCTTCGGTAAAAACGTCTGTGAGGTACCTGCCGTCAGCCCTGACGAATTTCTCGTTGTAGTAAAGGTTCCACCTGTAATAATCCTGCCATCCCGCCCTGAAACCGGCGAACTCGTCAAATCCCCGCCTGTTAGGGTGGTATCTCGGGTCTATGGCGCCAAGGTGCCACTTGCCTATCAATCCGGTTGCGTATCCGTTGCTATTCAGAACATCTGCTATGGTTGTTTCGTCAAGGGCAAGCCGGTCAAGCCCATTCATGTCCAGGGTGTCTATGGAGCCGGTTCTGTGCGGGTATCGTCCGGTCATGAGGGAAGCCCTTGCCGGATTGCAGACAGGGGAAGCGGAGTAGTGCTGGGTGAAGCAGACGCCGTCTTTTATCAAACCGTCCAGGGCGGGTGTTTCTGACAGACCGTTATTGAAGAAACCGAAATCGCCGTAACCCATGTCGTCTGCAAGGATAAAGATGACGTTGGGCTTTTTCATGGTTTCATAGGTTATTACATCTGTTTTTGCGTTGTCAAATTGTCATTGGACACCTTCTTTTGAAGCATGCTAACATAGAAGGTCTTTTTCGGGAGGAAGACAAAAAATGAAAATCGAAATAAAGAGCGATGTATTATCAGAAGGAATCTGCCGACTTTCGGTTGTGAAAAACGGTATGAGCGGTTCTGCCCTGAACCGGTACGGATTCATAGAAAAAATCATGAGTTCCGGCAAAGATCGGCGGGTCGGCCTAAACGTGAAGAATAAGGGTTTTGTCCTGAAAGATAAAAAGGGCGGTTTTTCCCTTGCGGGCATTGTGACTGCCGGAGAAGAAGAAACTGTCTTCTCCCTGCGCATGGAAAAGGGAGAGAGGTTTTACGGGCTGGGAGACCAGACGCGCGACCGCCTTGAGCAGTCCGGCTCACGCGCTGTCATGAAGATAGAGAACGTGAGTAGCTATATCCCCATCCCCTTTATCATGAGCAGCAGGGGGTACGGGTTACTGGTGAACACGACCTTCCGGCACGTATGGGATATCGGCAGGACGAAGAAAGACGTTCTGACGGTTACCGTACCGAAGGGAACTCCGGAATTCTACATGTTCCGCGGCAGGGATTTCAAAGAGCTCCTTGACCTTTACACGCAGTTGACCGGCAGGCCTGACCTGCCTCCGAAGTGGTCTTTCGGGCTGTGGTTCATCTGCAGGATGTATGCAAACGATTTTGAGGTGGTGACAGACGCCCTAAATTTCAGGGACAGGCAGATACCCTGCGACATAATAGGGCTGGAGCCGGGTTGGATGGAAACCTTTTACGACTATTCGGTTGACAAGAAGTGGGATACGAAGAAATTTCCCATTCCGTCCTACGCCCCCAACGGGCCTAACACTTTTATTTCGGCTCTGAAACGGATGGGTTACAAGCTGGAGCTGTGGCTCTGCAACGACTATGACTTGAGCTACGAGGAGGAGCGAAAGTATAAACTGGCGCTCAAAAAAGCATCCGGGACTTCGTGTTTTTCCGAGGATGACGTGGAAAAGGATAAGCATTTTACCGAGCCGGTTCTCTTTGATAAATTCACCAAACCGGAACAGCCGTGGTTTGAGCACCTGAAGAAGTTTATAGTCCAGGGCGTTGATTTCTTCAAGCAGGACGGAGCCCTGCAGGTTTGCGACCATCCTGACCGGCTCTACGGCAACGGGATGACCGACGGGGAGATGCACAACCTGTATTCCCTTCTTTACAGCAAACAGATGTACGAGGGGTTCAGGGCGCACACGGGCAAACGCCCTTGCTGTTTCACTCCTTCCGGCTGGGCAGGGCTTCAGAAGTACACCGGCACGTGGACAGGGGATACCGGCGGCGGTCCGAAGACGCTTGTTGCCTGTCTGAATCTCGCGCTTTCCGGGCACTCCCTGGTAACCTGCGACATGGAAACGACGACAAAAGAGGGGATTCATTACGGATTCCTCATGCCGTGGGCACAGATCAACTCCTGGAATTACTTCCGTCATCCGTGGCTCCAGGGAACCAAGCTCTCTTCCGCAATGAGAGATTACGCGCAGCTGCGCAGCCGGCTGGTTCCGTACATCTACACGTATGCGTACCATGCCCACAAGACCGGCATGCCGATAATGCGGCCGCTGGCGCTGGAGATACCCGATGAGCCAGCCGCGGCGAATAACCTGAATGAGTATTTTCTCGGCAGGGAGCTCCTGGTGACCGCCTTCACAGAAGATATATATCTTCCGAAGGGGCAGTGGGTTGACCGGTGGACCGGAAAGGTATATGCGGGAGGAAAAAAGTTCCGGTACGTTCCGCCGGAGGGAAAGGGCGGGGGGTTATTCCTCCGGGAAAACTCAATACTGCCTCTGGGACCTTTGCGCCAGTACACGGAAGAACCGTCATGCGAAGGTTACTCGCTGGAGATTTTCGTCAACGAGGGAGGAAATGCGGAGTTTGGCCTTTATGATGATGACGGAATCACCTTTGCCTATGAGAAAGGGGACTACCGCATTTACCGTTTCCGCGCCGCCTGTAATAAGGGAGTTCTTGCCGTGACAGTTCCGAAAGATTTCAAGGTGGATGCGATTATTATATACAGCACAGGCAAACCGGACAGGTTTACAGTGAACGGAAAAACGGCTCTCCTGGAGTGGTCCGGAAACCGCGGCGTCTGCAAACTGCAAAACAATGGATAGTATGGTATAATTAATGTCTTTAACAGGAGATTTCTATGAAGATTGTCGTGTGTATAAAACAGGTTCCGGACACTTTTGAGGTCAAGATAGACCCGGAGACAAAGAGAATCGTCAGGGAGGGCGTGGAGAGCATAATCAACCCCTATGACAACTATGCGATAGAAGAAGCCGTGCGGCTCAAGGAGCGGTTCGGCGGAACGGTCACGGCTATAACAATGGGCCCTCCGCAGGCAGAAAAGGCTCTCCGGGACGCAGTAGCGATGGGGGTTGACGAGGCGGTACTCTTAAGCGACATCCAGTTTGCCGGAAGCGATACCCTCGCCACCTCTTATATATTAAGCTGCGGCATAAGGAAACTGGGCGAGTTTGACATTATCGTGTGCGGCAGGGAAACGTTGGACGGGAGCACGGGCCAGGTTGGCGCCGAGATTGCCAACCACCTCTCAATACCGTATATCACCTACGTGAGCAAGATAAAAGATATATCTGCAGGCAGCATGGAGTGCACCCGCCTGATGGAAGACCACTATGAAGACCTGAAAACGGAACTGCCTGTTCTTATCACGGTCATAAAGGAAATAAACGAACCGAGAATACCGTCGCTCAAGGGGATGATGAAGGCGAAAAAGGCGCAGATTAACCTCTGGAAATGCTGTAACGTGGAAGGAGAAGTCTGCTATTTCGGGCAGGACGGTTCTCCCACCAGGGTCGTTGACGTGTGGACAGCCCATATGCAGAAGGAAGGCAGGAAGGTGGAAGGTGAACCTGAAGCTCTTGCGGATGAGCTTGTCAAGGAACTGAAAAACCTGGGGGTTATGTAAAATGGCTATCAAGATATTCCACGATAAATGCACGCTGTGCAAGAAATGCATTGACGAATGTCCTTTCGCGGCGATAGAGATAAAGGACGGCAAACTTTACATAAACGAGAACTGCACTCTCTGCGGGCTCTGCATAAAGGTATGTCCGGAGGGAGCGCTTGAGAAAGAGGAAAAACCCGAATTCAAGACAGACCTGAATCACTACAAGGGCATATGGTTCTTCGCGGAAAGCAGGGAGGGCAGGCTCTCTCCTGTTGCGCTTGAGATGCTCAATGCCGCCCTGAAACTGAAGAAGACTCTCGGCGAGGAAGTTGCCGGAGTGCTCATAGGAAGCAGCGTCATGGGATTTGCCGGAGAGCTGGGCAAACGCGGGGCCGACAGGATTTATGCGGTGGAGGATCCTGTTCTTGAACACTTTCAGGAGAAACCCTATGCGATGGCCATGGCGCAGCTGGTGACAAAATACATGCCCAACATGTTTCTTGCGGGCGCAACGATGATGGGGCGCGCGTTTGTCCCCTCTGTTGCGGCAAAGATCAGGACCGGGCTTACCGCCGACTGCACCGACATAGATATTGACCCGGAAACTAAACTGCTGCTTCAGACCAGGCCCACCTTCGGGGGCAACCTCATGGCACGGATAGTCTGCAAGAACCACAGGCCGCAGATGGCGACCATAAGGCCAAAGATATTTGACGAGGCGCCAGTCATAAACGAGGGGAGCCAGCCGGTTGTGACAGTTGAGCCGTTCCTCAAGGAAGGGCTGACAAACAAGGTGCAGATATTGAGAAAGGAGAAGGTTGAGAATACCGTTGACCTGCAGGAAGCCGAAGTCATAGTATCGGGCGGCAGGGGTATCAAGGACCCGAAGAACTTCGCGATGATAAGGGAACTTGCCGATCTCCTTGGGGGGGCCGTGGGAGCATCAAGGGCCGCGGTTGACTCCGGATGGATACCATATCCGCACCAGGTAGGGCAGACCGGAAAGACCGTCAAGCCCAAGATATACATAGCCTGCGGCATCTCCGGAGCGATTCAACACCTGGCGGGTATGCAGACTTCAGATTACATCATCGCCATAAACAGGGACCCGGACGCGCCCATATTCAGGGTCGCAAACCTGGGCATAGTCGGCGATGTGTTTGAGGTAGTACCCGCGCTGATAAAAAAATTGAAAGAGAATTCTACAAGGGAGAACTGAAAATGGATATTGGAATGATTTACGCTTTGCTCGGCGCCGCAATGGCCGTATTCCTGTCCGGAACCGGTTCAAGCATAGGCATCGGCTATGCCGGAAGCTCGGCAAACGGAGTCCTGTCCGAAGAGCCGGACAAGTTCGGCATCATGCTTCTGCTTGTTGCTCTGCCCGGCACCCAGGGCATCTACGGCTTCCTGACCGGCTTCATGGTTTTGATGAAGGTCGGTATCCTGGGCGGGCAGGTGGTAACGGTAACTCCTTCCCAGGGATTGCAGATTCTCATTGCGTGCCAGCCGGTGGCCATTTCAGGGCTGTTTTCAGCAATACACCAGGGCAAGGTTTGCGCGGCAGGTATTGCGGTTGCGTCAAAACATCCTGAAGCCAGCATGAAGGCGCTGGTTTACGGGGCCATGGTGGAGACATACGCGGTTCTGGCGCTTGTAGTTTCCATATTCCTGCTTCTGGCGGTGAAACTGTAAAATGATAGACAAACTCATACAGAAGGTGGTTGAAGACGCGGAAAAGAAAGCGGAAGAGATCATAGAGAAAGCAAGAAAGGAGCTCCGCGAGCTCTTTGCCGCCGAGAAGGAAAAGATAGACAGGGAATACGAAGAGAAACTCCGCTCGGAAAAAGAGAGGATAGATAGGGAAAACGAAAGGAAGGTTGCGGGTTTCCGGATGGAGAGGGAAAAAGAACTTCTTGCGCTGAAAAACAGTTACATAGAAATGGTCATGAAGAAGCTGGAGGAAAAGTTCAATGCGTCCCTGAACGAAGATATCTGGGATGTTGTTGCCTCGTTCTGCAGGGATATGAAGGAAAAGAATTGCCGGGTGACCGTTCCGGATTCTGCCGGGGATGTTGAGATAGCCGGCATCAAGGTCGTCAAAGACAGGAATCTGAAGGATGCGTTCGTTGTTTCCTCGGAAAAATGGAAGATTGTTTTTAACTGGGACAGGATCAGGACCACGATGGGCGATGAACTGAAGGAGAAGATAGGCAGGTATTTTTCCGGAGATAATGGATAAGAAAACTGAACTTGAAAAGATTACAGGGGAAGCGAAGCAGTGCAAAAAATGCAGTCTGTGGAATTCCAGGAAGAACGTGGTTTTCGGTTCAGGAGGCCTTTCGTCAGGCATACTTTTCGTGGGCGAGGCGCCCGGGTATAACGAGGACGTGCGTGGGGTGCCCTTCTGCGGAAAAGCCGGAGAGGTGCTGGATATCCTGCTCTCCTCCATCAGCCTCAAGCGGGAGGACGTCTATATAACCAACATAATAAAATGCCGCCCGCCGAACAACCGGGACCCGGAGAACGATGAAGTGCTCTCATGCAGGGACTACCTTGAAAAACAGATAGAGATTATCAGCCCTTCGGTCATATGCTGTCTGGGAAGGCATGCATTGAGATATATCCTTGAAAGGTTCTCCCTGGAACAGCAGGGCACCATCAGCTCCCTGCACGGCAAGGTGCTGGAACACTCGCAGGACATGTTCAACAGGACCAGCATAGTTGCCCTCTACCATCCTGCGGTGGCGGTCTACGACCCGGGGAAACTCGGGCTTCTCAAGAAAGACTTCCAGGTTCTCAAAGAACTGCAAAATGGATGACCCCCGCTTGTTTCCTCCCTCTTGAGGGGGGAGGATGAAGGAGGGGGTGATGCAATGCAAAAATGGATGACATAATCTCCGTAAGCGGAAGCATAAAATCCCTTGAAAAGAAGTTCCTGACTGCCGACCAGTTGTCAAGAGCGGTGCAGTCAAGAAGTTTCACAGAATTTGCCGCGGCGCTTGCGGACAGCCGCTACAAGGTGCCGCAGAGTCCGTCAAGGGCAGAAGAGGTGGCGAATTTTTTTGAGGGATTAACCGCAGAACTTGTTGACGAGATGCACAGGAACCTTCCCGCGGACATATACCGTTATTTTACTCTGGAATACGACTTCCACAATATGGGACTCATTGCGCGGAAGGAAACGCACGCGGCAGAGAAAGGAAAAAATTATACGGTACATTCTTCGGTTGATTACTTCACTATGAAATCTTCTGTTGAGAATAACAACTACAAGGATATACCTGAACACCTGAAGGACGTACTTTCTTTTGTGCACGATAACATGGAAGCGGAAGACCTGTCGCTCTCCCTTAAAAAGATGTATTACGGCACATCCGTCAGGTTGCTGAAGGAATTTCGTTCGGACTTCATCAACAGGTACCTGGGCATAGAGATAGATTTTGCCAACATGGCGACTTTTGTACAGCAGAAAATGGCAGGCATACAATCGGGGAAGGGCTCCTTCATTGACGGCGGTAACATAAAGGTTGAAAGGTTTGCCGCCGAGAATGTGCTGTGGGAAGCCGTTGGCAAGGCATATAAAAAGATTCCGGTGCCGGTGACCGTGGAAACCTGTGACGCCGCAAGGTACACGGCGATTATGGATTATATCAAGACAGGCAGGCTCATACCGTACGGAATTGAGACGGTATTCGCCTACTTTGCAGGCAGGAGGATTGAGCTGGACAACGTGAGAAGGCTTGCTTTCGGGAAATTCTATAGCGTGGACCCGAAGGTCCTTTCCGAGTGGGCTCTTCCGCCGTACCAGTACGTATAGGAATTACACCTTGTTCTCCTCCCCCTTGAGGGGGGAGGATTGCCCTCCGAATCTTTGAGACAGGAGGGAAGGTGGGGGTGAAAAAATGAGGAGGAATAACCATAATGACGCCGAGAGAGAGAGTCAGGAAGGCGGTATTGTTTCAGGGCCCGGACAGAGTGCCGTGGGCTCTGCCGGAGAAATACGGAGATGATTTTGCGTACGGGGGTTGTGATCCTGACCCGAACTGGAAGCCGAAGTTCCAATCAGATACAAAATGGGAGGACGAGTGGGGATGCATCTGGGAGAAGCCCCCGGGAGACAAGAC
>Ga0209609_10002502_pt1 | contig 10480 bp, 10 predicted proteins | sample LakKivw325mmetaG_FD_184136 | JGI IMG/M metagenome (GOLD analysis project Ga0209609, IMG submission 184136) | Anoxic lake water microbial communities from Lake Kivu, Rwanda to study Microbial Dark Matter (Phase II) - Lake Kivu water 325m metaG... | ecosystem: Environmental > Aquatic > Freshwater...
TCCTGTCTTGATTCTTAAATCATTTAAGAGAATTTTTAGTTTCTCTAATTTTTCCTTATCATTCTGAACCAACTGAATATAGAATCTTGCTTTACTATCTCTTGGAATGCCACCCTCGGCATCAAAGAATCCTCTAATGTAACTTTTCATTTCTTCTTTACTCTTCAATCGCAACGGGTTGAATTTAAAATCCAAGAAATTAGCTAAAGTCTCTAAAACATAAACTTTTCGTTCAGAACCTTCCTTGTAAATCCAAGAGTTATATCCGATTTTCCTTAATAGTCTCCTTAGGAATTTTAACCATTCGGTACCTTTCTGTGAAATCCGAAATCTTTTATTGCTACTAAAAGTTCCATCGTGTAATGCTCCGAGCAGATAGGCTTTAATTTGAGGAGCTCGGCGTGTAGTCTCTGAGGGGTCCCGCAAAGCGAGACTTCCCTGCTGATTGTCTGCGCTGGAAACTTTTTCACGCATATTAATTAATTTTAACATGCATAGCTCCAGATACCCAGATGTTCCAGCATATAGCCGAGTTTTTTCCCGAAAATTGTTTTCCGGGAGTCGCAACAAGTAGATTACTCTTACGACTTCACCTTTATCACTGACCTTACCTTGGTTCCTCTTACGAGGCGCTTAGGGTACTGTCAGCTCTCCTGGTGTGACGGATTGGAATAATTTGAGACTATTTTCCGTTCCCACCGAACGTACGGATTTTCCGTATTCGGCGAGCCCTATTTATGCATTTCTTCTTTAAGTTTCTCTATTTCTTTTATATCTTTTTCTTCCAGGTGTTTTTTCTTTCTCGTCCTATGAAAAATTTTACAGAAGAGTGTAAAATCGTTTTTTCTTGCCATCCCATGTGGGGAATGCTTCTTAAAAAACGGAATAACTACCTCTGTAATATCTACTCCACCTTTTTCTCGATGGTGGATAAATAAAAACAGTAAAACTTCCTTCTCCATCTGTCAAGCCAACGATATAATCAGATGATAGCATAGAATAGGTTTTGTCCTTCCCTCGTAAGATAACTTTCCATCTAACGAGGTACTACGACGCAGCTGACTTCCTAAGGAGCAATAATCTCACATCTCCCTAGGATCTCCCTGGGTCACTTAGTTAACTTTTTTTAGCATCCTATGAAAGGAATTTGACAACGACTTCCTTTCGACCGCCCAACGAAAGTCGTCTCCTTATTTTCTCATAGGCTGCTATTTGCCTCAAGCCCTCCGTCTTCCTCCTTACGGAATTCAGACTGCTAAATTTTTTTGGCTACAAAGGTAGGATTTGCACCTACTAGCTAACTAAGCTGCCAGGCGCGGCTATTTGGCGGTGAGTACAAGACTCAGGAACATATTCATCGCACCGTAGCTGATATGCGATTACTAGCGATTCCGGCTTCATGAGGTCGAGTTGCAGACCTCAATCCGAATTGAGACCGTTTTTGATGGGATTAGCTCCGCCTTACGGCTTGGCAACCCATTGTAACGGCCATTGTACCACGTGTGCGGCCCAGGACATCAAAGGGCCATGCTGATTTGGCGTCATCCTTACCTTCCTCCCGGTTGTCCCGGGCAGTCCCCTATGACAGATAAAACATAGGGTAAGGGTTACGCATGTTACCGCATTTAAGCGTGCGTCTCCATTCCAAATTTGGAATTAGACTATACCTCCACCCAATTTTGTTTGGGTGCCGGCGTATGATAACGGGTTAAAATTCACCGCTATCTCATCCTTGTTAGGAATCAGTCGTTACGGGGTTAGGAATTTTATATCTCATACAAGATAAGATATAGGGTTTAATACTTTCAATAAATTTTTCTTCAGACCTCTTTCTTATTCGAAGCTTTCCCTTAATGTTAACTGTTGTTTCTATTCCTAATTGATCTTGGAAAAATTGTTGAATTCTTTCTCGTTCTATTTCACTAAATCCATCTGTTGAAAGAAAAGTTGCTTTCCTTCGTCTGTCCCGATATCCATCGTCCATATACCATACTGCTAAACTTAGATTAGTAATTGGAATGTCTTGCGGGAAAATTTTTTTATTATCTCGATACCAGATATTGCGCCAGGGTCTAAAGTATTGCCTTAATATAATATATAAGGACTTATATACTTTACCGCTCCTTTTATCTTTTCTTGCTGCCTCGTATATTTTCTGATACGCGAGAGATTTCAGTTCATTATATTTCCACAAAAGATATTCTTTTTGTTTCTGGCTATGTTCTATTCTAATCTGTCCTTTCTTCGTAATATAAGCATCGCCAAGGATACATCCAATCAAAATTTCTTCTGGTCTTTGAGCAACTACTAATTCTAGGTTTTTCTTTGCGTGAAGAATTTGCATAAAATTCCTAACTTCCCTCGGTGTTGCCTCATTTTATCATAAAAATAAGGATCCACCGATATGAGCCTGTGTCATCTTAAGATTGCTCTTAAGAGTCTCGAGTATCCTCAAGATACATGCTGACGACCATATTTGTCCTTTATTACTAAAGGTATGGACTATACCATTCTCCGTATTTTAAATACGGAGCCAGCGTATAATCCCGTTTATTTGGATTAAACTCTCTTAGCCCCACTAGCGAGAGTTAAGTCTCTACGGGGCACGAGTACTAATTTCTGCAACTTCAATGAATAAGGTGAAATACTCTCTAAAAACTTCTTTACTTCATAACGAGAAATATATAAGCAGAAAGTCTTTGCACTTCTATAGTAATAAATCTTTACTTTATTAATGCCAATTCTCTCTAGCAGTTTTTTATCCTTTTCTGCCTCAATCTTTTTCCCATAGACAATCCGGCAATCGCTCCTTAAATCTTCACCAATCGAGCCATCGCCATCAAGTCTTCCGGCAAGGTATGCCCTAATGACTTTGATGTCTTTTAGATTTTTTACGCTATTCTTAGCAGAAATAAATTCTCTCAATAAAGGCCTACTATTTACGAACAGATGATTCTGGTTAAACTTTATCCTATTTGCCGGAAAAAATTTCTTCAGAAATTTTCTAAATGTCTCAACTAAATCAGAATCTGTATTACTTAGCCCAATCGAACTTGTCCACCAATAACTATCAGCGCACCAAAGACCAAGAATATAGGCATCTTTCTCGTTTGAGAAGAAGTTACAAAAATTAGTACTCGTGCTTCCCACGGTGTTGCCCATTCTTTAATTATATCATCAAAGAATTAGGGTTTCACCGTTATGAGCTGGTTTTGCAATTCCGATTACTCGGAAAAGGGTCGTATGCTTTTTATAAAGCACCAACCATGCAGCACCTGGGCTAGTGTCCTTGTGGGTAAATCCGCCTTTCAGCAGACTTCACTAGCCTGTCAAGCCCTGGTAAGGTTCCTCGTTTGTCGTCGAATTGAGCCACATGGTCCACCGCTTGTGTGAGTCCCCGTCTATTCCTTTGAGTTTTAGCCTTGCGGCCGTACTCCCCAGGCGGGACACTTAACGCGTTAGCTTCGCCACCCGAAGGGTCGACACTTCAGATAGCCAGTGTCCATTGTTTACAGCGTGGACTACAAGGGTCATCTTGTAGATTTAGTATTGCCCGGATTACTCCGAGGATCGGACTATATCATCTTCTAAACATTCGCCATTTTTTCTTTTTCTCTGTCAGACATTTTTCAACTATCTGACGAGGAAATTTTGTGAATTGACAAATTTCAGAAGTCCAGCGTTGTTGGAGATTTGGATCTTTATAAATCAGAATTACTTTAGGAAGTGTATTCGCCACAGGGATATAAGGTAAAATTATTCTCAGAAATTTCTTTAATTCTTCCGAAGAATAAATCCATAACCGATAATATTGGCTTGCTTTACCTATGTGTGTTTTAACCATCCACCTTTCTTTCAGATAATCTTTAAGTGTCAATATCCCTTTTCTATCGAACCCATCTGTACAAAACACTCCTTGTCGCGAATCAGAAACCAATGAACCATCATCAAGCCACCACACAGCTAATGAAAGTGGAGTTAATTTGTTCAGCCACTTTCTATTTATGGAAATTTTTTCGTTTAGGTGGGTTAGATAATAGAGTTTAGTCAAAGATTCTGCAGCTAGGCTTTGGTATCGGAATTTTCTATCGTTCTGTTCCCAAAAACAGTTCTCACTGGAAATCTCTTTTAATTCTTTTACCTTCCAGAAGAAATACTCTCTTTGGCAAACAGAATGCCGAAAAGAAAACCTAGCATTCTTATAAGGTTTCTGAATCTTCAGTGAACCATCTCCCAACAATGATCCTAAAATAATTTCTTTACATCGATCCTTTAGCTCCATTGGAATTAAGTTAATTCCTAGTCTCTACGGGGTCAATTACGACTTCCCACGATATTAACCATTATTTAATTATATCACGAATAATGGCCTTTACCGTTATAGCTAGATACATGCTCCAATGTCACCATCGGAGAGGACACCTTCAACTACCTCAATTATAATTGAGGCTCATTACTTCAACGAGAAAAAGGATAACTCTCAATAATGATTTAAGTATCTAATCCTTTTTGCTCCCCACGCTTTCGTCTCTCAGCGTCAGGGCCGCCCCAGCTGAATGCCTTCGCTTTTGGTGTTCCGGTCGATATCAACGGATTTCACCCCTACACCGACCGTTCCATCAGCCTCTAACGCCCTCTACCCCGCCGGTTTTTTCTGGGATTCCAAGGTTGAGCCCTGGAAATTTAACAGAAAACCTGTCGGGGCGCCTACAGACGCTTTACGCCCAGTAAATCCGGATAACGCTTGGAGATTCTGTATTACCGCTGCTGCTGGCACAGAATTTGCCTCTCCTTATTCGCGCGATAACGTCACCCGAAGGTTCTTCTCGCGCAAAAGCAGTTTACAGACCGAAGTCCTTCTTCCTGCACGCGGCGTCGCTGGATCAGGGTTCCCCCCATTGTCCAATATTCTCGACTGCTGCCTCCCGTAGGAGTAGGGCCCATGTCACAGTGCCCTTGTTGGGGAACATGCTCTCACATCCCCTACCCGTCATCGCCTTGGTAAGCCATTACCCTACCAACTAGCTGATAGGCCGCAGACCCATCCCTGCCTGGCCTCCCTTGCGGAAGACCTTTAATCCCGCTCTTTCTTACGAAAGGGCAGGATACCATCGGCTATTACTCCGCCTTTCGGCGGACTATGGCCGTGGCAGGGGTTGGTTATCTACGTGTTACTAACCCGTTCGCCGGTTGTCGCCTTGCGGCGACCCCCATGACTTGCATGCCTTATCCACGCCGCCAGCGTTCATCCTGAGCTAGGATCAAACTCTCAAAAAAAATAGATTCGGAGCAACTCTAAAAAACCAATTATTCAATTTTCAATGTTCTTCCCGAAACCAAAACTCAGGAAGAGACTCCTGAGTTTCTGTTCATCTTTTTCCTTCCCGTCCTACTCACAACCGCATTTTTTCTTTTTCTTCTTAGCCATGTATTTGTCTCTTCAATTCTTATTTTACTTTATCAAAAATTCTTGTCAAGAGCCGCCTGTCAGAATCGAACTGACCTACATGGTTTACAAAACCATTGCTTTACCACTAAGCTAAGGCGGCGTTATTTCTTTTTGGTGGATTTTTTTATTTCTTCCCAGTAATCGGCGTCTAAATTTTTTCTTATTTTTGCTTTCGTTCTCAGTTGTTTTAGCCAGTTAAAAGTTTTGTTTTCCGTCTTTAAAGATAAAATTCTGATTTTTGAAAGGATTTTTTGCAAAAAAATTTCGTAGGAAAAAAATTTAAAAGGATTTAAAATTTTAATTTTTTCTTTTAATTTCGGGAATAATTCTCTCTTTTCTTTCTGAGGCAAAATTTCTGGCAATTCAACCAGAGCGGGGATTTTCCGGAAAATAATAACCGCCATTCCAATTAGGCTACCCGAAAAAATTATTAGAGCTATGGTTTCATAACTCATATCTAACAAATCTTTTTATTACAATATTTTCGCCAAGTTTGGCAATACACTCTTGAATTAAATCTTTAATGGTCATATTTTCATCCTTTATCCAGGGTTGGTCCAAAAGGGGAATTTCGCCATCTCCCATAGCGGCAATCTGTAAGCAGAGCTCGTGAGCCAGATTCTGGAAATCCGATGATTTGGCAACAAAATCCGTTTCACAATTTAATTCTAAAAGTGCTCCAATTCTTTTATTGGGATGGATGTAGCTGGCGATAATTCCTTCTCGTGTTTCTCTCTTAGCTTTTTTCTCAGCCCATTCTTTTCCTCGCTTTCTTAGAATTTCTTTCGCCATTGCCATATCGCCTTTAGTCTTTTCTAAGGCTTTTTTACATTCGGATATCGAAATTCCGGTCTCTTCGCGAAGTTGTTTAATTTTATCAAAGGCAATCATTTATCAAGTTTTTAATTTATTAAAAACGCAGATGGAGATGAGATTTATCTCATCGACTTTTTGGTTTTGATTTTAATATTACTTCTTTAACCTTCTCTAAGATGTATTTTAGGGACGAAATAGCGTCGTCATTGGCTGGGATGGGGAAATCAGCCAGGGTTGGATCGGTATTGGTATCTGAAATACCAATAACTTTTACCCCCTTTTCTCTGGCTTCTTTTGCTGCCAGGGCCTCTTTTTTCATATCTAAAACAAAAATGGCATCGGGGAGCTGGCTTAAATTTTTTATCCCGCCAAACTTTATTTCCAGGTCTTTAAGTTCCTGGTCAATTTTAGCTCTCTCTTTCTTAGTATATTTTTCCAATTCTCCGCCGGCTTTTTTCTTCTCCAAATCTTTAAAATATTCTATTCTCTTTTTGATGGTTTCGAAATTAGTAAAGGTGCCCCCGAGCCAACGCTCTATAACATAAGGTAAAGCGCATTCCGTGGCAACGTTTTTTACCAGACCTTTGGCCTGGATTTTTGTTCCTACAAAAAGCAAAACTTTATTTTCTGAAATTAATTTTTGAATAAATTTCAAGGCTTCTTTGAATTTATCCTTTGTCTTTTCTAAATCAATAATGTGAACCGAATTTCTTATGCCATACAAATAAGGTTCCATTTTGGGATGAACGCGGGAGACCCGATGGCCGAAGTGTAAACCTGACTGAGCCATTTCCTCAGTGTTAAGATTGAACTCGTCTTCTTTTGTTTCTTTTTTCGCCATATTTAAAAATTGTATCATAGTTCTCGCCATTCGTAAAGGGTGGGTTATGGGCTTGATTTTTCAATACGCTGTGCTATGATGGAAAACATGAAAAAAGATATCCATCCCAAATATTATCCTAATGCTCAGGTTAAATGTGCTTGCGGAAATACCTTTACGGTTGGTTCGACTAAAGAAATCATCGAAACCGAGATTTGCTCGAAATGCCATCCTTTTTATACTGGTAAAGAAAAGATTATCGATACCATGGGAAGAGTGGAGAAGTTTAGGAAAAGATTGGCGAAAAAGGAAGCAATAAGGAAAAAAGGTAAAAAATAATCCATGATAGAAATTGAGGCGATTGCAAAGGAGTATGAAGATATTTTGGAAAAACTCAGTGACCCTGCCTTAGTTTCAAATTGGGAAAAAGGCGAGGAGTTATTGCAAAGAAAAAAATTCTTAGAAAAAATTATTGAAAAAGAGAAAGAAATTGAAGAAATCGAAAATAAAATTAAAGAAAATCAAACAATAATTTCAGCTCAAGAAGATTCGGAACTGGTTAGCTTAGCTGAAACGGAATTAATTCAACTTCGAGAGAAAGAAAAAGCCTTAGGAAAAGAACTAAATAATTTTTTGAAAGATGGTGAAGAAAAAGAACCCGGCTCCGTAATTGTAGAAATTCGGGCCGGAACCGGAGGCGAAGAGGCGGCTCTCTTTGCTACCGATTTATTTAAAATGTATTCAAAATATGCTCAGAATAAAGGTTGGCAGCAAAAAGTGTTAGATTCCCGGTTCACTGAACTCGGCGGATTTAAAGAAATAATCTTTGAGCTAAAAAACGGAGATGTTTTTTCAAAAATGAAATATGAAGGCGGAGTTCATAGAGTTCAGCGAATCCCCGAAACCGAAAAAGGTGGAAGAATTCACACTTCTACCGCTTCGGTTGCGGTGCTTCCCAAACCAAAAAAGGCGGAGATTGAAATAAAAACGGGAGATTTAAAAATTGATTTTTATGGTGCTTCCGGCCCCGGTGGGCAGTATGTCCAAAAAAGGCATACGGCAGTGAGAATCACTCATTTACCTACCGGAATCATAGTTACCTCTCAAACTGAAAGAAATCAACTTCAGAACAAAGAGAATGCAATGAGCATTCTGGAAGCTAAGCTGTTAGAGAAAAAGAGGGTCGAAGAAGAAGAAAAAATTTCGGGAAAAAGAAAAGCCCAGATTGGCTGGGCAAAAAGAGCAGAAAAAATCAGAACTTATAATTTTCCCCAGGATAGAGTGACCGACCATCGAATCAAAAAGAGCTGGCACAATATCGAAAAAATAATGAATGGAAATTTAGATCCAATAGTCAGAGCTTTAGAAATGAAATTTTGAAGATTATTTTAACCCAATTGCTTCTTGACATTCTAAAGACATTGAACCTGTATCAATAAAGTCCTGATGACATTGGGCTAAATAAAGCACATTTCTTTCATACCAGGAGCACCAATAATCTCCTTTAGGATAACCGCAAAAATAACTTTGAACTGCTTTACCCTCTGTTCCGTACTTATTAACTCCGTCTTTTAAATAAAGAGCTGCAGCAAGGGAGGCATCTCTAATATCCCAGGGATCAGCAGTAGTTCCAATAATTTCTTCTACTCTGTTTTTATACCCATATTTTGGGTTAGCCCAGGTATCGGGAATAAATTGAGCAGGTCCCATTGCCCCTCCCCATCCAAAACTCATTGGACATGAAACTAGTGTCTCATATGGATCCATGGCTAATCCTTTAATAGTGTTTAATTCCTCGATAATGGCTAAAAAATAAGGCACATTCTTCGGGTTCATAACCCGAGTTATTTTTTCTCCAGTTGCCACCCTAATCCCCTTCCCGCTATCAGAGTTTTTCAAAAAGCACTGACCAACATTTTTACCAATCGCTGATTCTTGACTCAAAACCCCAAGTAAAAGCGCAGGCCGGATTCCAACAGTAGAAGCAGCATATTTAGTTACATCTAAGGCTTCTTCATAAGTAACTGACTTTCTGACACCAATTAACTCATAAATTCTTGCTCTGATTCCAGCTGCCTTTTTTTCGACAGCTTCTTTTTCTTTGAGATATTTCTGATATTCCGCCTCGGTCAATTTTAGAAAATAGTCTTTTTCTTCTTTTGTCGCCTGCTGTTCTTTGTTTTGAAGAATTTGCATTTTCAATACCCTCTCTATGTCCTCTTTCTCTCCCGATAATAATTGTTTCTGAGATCCGAGAGAGGATTTCAGATTCTTAATAGTTTCTAAAAGTTCTTGATTTTTAGAATTCAAGGTTTCTAAAGCCATTAAATCATCGAAAAAATCAGAAAGTTCTACTTCAGAAAGCAAAATTTCAATAAGCGAGCGCTGATCATGTTCATAAATGGTTCTTAAAATATTAGCTAACTGAATTTGGGAGTCTTCAATTTTAAAAGAGGTTTTTTCAATCGAAGACTCAGTATCTTTAATTTGAAGTCCTAGGTCTTTAATTATGACATTTGACTGCTGAATTTGGAGGGCTAATTTCTCAATTTTCTTCTTTAAAATATAAATTTGATTTTGAAGAGTTTTCTTCTCCTGCTGAGTTTTAGTCATATCTGTTTCATATTTTGCAATTTGCTCTTCCAGCTTTTTTAATTCCTCTTCCAATATTTTTCGTTCTTCAACTGGAGTCAATCCTTCTAAATTAGGAGAATTAGAATTTTGCTCCGCGCTCTCCTGCCCTTGAGAAATCTTTTCCTCCTCAGCTAAAATTTGAAAATTTGGCAAAACCAAAGCTGAGAGTAAGAGAAATATAATAATTAACTGAAAAATGCGATTTTTCATTTAGTAGGAGATTTTTTAGTGGGTCCGCCTGCCGCTGTGGGAGGCATCTTTTCAACTTCTCCTATCTCCTCTTCCTTCTTCTCTTTTTCTACTTTTTCAACTTCCTCAACTTTTTCTTCGATTGGTTTAACCAATTCCTCCTCCACTTTTTCAGGGGGAGAAATTGAGACAACTATTTCTTCGGGGTTCCTCGAAATCTTTACTCCTTCGGGTAATTTTAAATCCTTAATTAAAATACTGTCTTCAAAGGTTTTTAGCGATTGGATATCAATCTTAATTTCGTGGGGGAGGTTCTGAGGTTTAGCCTTAATCCGAATCTCGGAAATATTTTTAATTAAGGTTCCCCCTAAATCTTTTACTGCCGGAGATATTCCTTCAAAAACTAAGGGTACCAACACTTCCACTTCTTCTTTTAACTCGGGCTGATAAAAATCAACATGGATTGGCTTTTCCGTTAAGGGATCTCTAGCCACCTCATGAATTAATACCGGAATTTTTTTACCATCAATCTCTAAAGAAACTAAAGAGCTTTCTCCGGCTTCTTTATAAAC
>Ga0209609_10002504_pt1 | contig 10475 bp, 9 predicted proteins | sample LakKivw325mmetaG_FD_184136 | JGI IMG/M metagenome (GOLD analysis project Ga0209609, IMG submission 184136) | Anoxic lake water microbial communities from Lake Kivu, Rwanda to study Microbial Dark Matter (Phase II) - Lake Kivu water 325m metaG... | ecosystem: Environmental > Aquatic > Freshwater...
GCAGGGGATACGACCTCATTTGGCAGGAAGAGGGCCAGCCTGTACACGGCTTCATTATCCGCTGGCGGGCTCAGATCGCCACGGACATTCTCCATTCCCGCCTGGAGCCCAGAGCGGAGCATCAGTATGTCGTGCTGCCGCAGGCGCGGGTGGAACTGGTGCGAGCCAAGTTAGCCCATGATCCCCGCCTGGCCGGAGCGATGGCGGTGGGGGACTGGCAATTCCTGAAATATGCCCCCCTCCATGCGCTGGCCGGGCTGGAGGAGGTGGCCCGCCACGACCTACGGCGGATCGTGGGCCTGGAACCCATCATCGAACAGCCGGAGGCTCAGATCCCGCTATTCTGAAGCCTCGTCTGGTTTCACCCTCACCCCTGGCCCCTCTCCCTGCCAGGGAGAGGAGAGTCTATCCTCACTTGTCATTGCTAGCTCTCCGAATCCTCGTACACCGGGGCCAGCAGGTTGTCCACAGGGACATAGTCATCGGTGAGGATCAGTGGTGGCTCCATGGCCAGGAAGCCCGCCAGCTCCTCCTCTGACCAGGGGATGTAGCCCGAATCGGGCACCTGGCTCAGGTCCAGGGACACCTGGGAGGCAGCAATGACGAAGGTAGTGCGCACCGAATCCTCCCACCCCTCGGCCACGGGGATGACCGCCACGTGGGCAAAGGTCCGCTGCATAGTGCGCACGTAGGCCCGCAGAAAGTGGCCCCGGCGGAAACTGTCCACCAGATTGACCACGTAGAGACCATCGTCGGTGAGCATATCGGCGATGGCCTGATCGAATTCCAGTGTGGTGAGGTGGTAGGGCACCGAGTAGTCGTTAAAGGCGTCACCGATCACCACTTCGTACGGGCCCCTGATGGTCCCTTCCTCGACCAGGATGCGCGCATCGCGGGTGTAGGTGCGAATGTGGGTGTCGCGAGGGAGACCCAGCACATGGTGAGCCACCTCTGTGACCTGGGGGTCAATCTCCGCCACGTCCACCTCGCTCTGCGGATAGAGTATCTCCAGGTAGCGGGGGAAGGTGTAGCCTCCGCCGCCGATGAAGAAGGCACGCAGGTCAGGGTGCTGCTTCAGGAAGGGCTGGAGCACAGCGGCGTAGGCCTGTTCGTAGCCGTACACCAGCCGCGTGGGGTCTTCCAGGTCCACATAGCTGTGCACCAGCCGGTCCAGGATCAGCTTCAGCACCGCTTTACCTTCTATCTCCTCCTCATGCACTTTGATGCAGAAGTAGTTGGTCTCCCGCAGGCAGGTGCTTTCCAGGAGCTGTTTCCACTGGAGGAGGCCCAGCGCCAGGACAAACAGGACCAAGAGGAGGATCGCCCAGCGCCACCCCTTGGCGCTCAGGAAGTAGAGCCCCATCAGAAAGAGCACCACTGCCACCAGAAGCACCACTGTCCGGGTGCCGAACCAGGAGATGAGGAAGAAGCCGGTGGCGAAGGTGCCGGCGATGCTGCCCACTGAGGAACAGGCGTAGATCTTGCCCACCGTGGTGCCGGTGCGTTTGAGATCGCTGAGGCTCAGTTTGACCACGATGGGGGAGATACAGCCCAACACCATGCTGGGTAGGAAGAAGAGGAGGGCGATATAGGCCACGATCCAGACCATCAGCGGTACATCGGGAGGGTTGAGCTCGTGGGCCCAGTTGGTGAGCCACAGGATGGAGAGGGAGGCGAAGCTGGCCAGGCTAAAGATCAGTCCCAGGAAACCCTCTGAGGCGAAGCGATCGGCCAGCCGGCCCCCCAGGTAGTTACCCAGGCTGATGCCGGCCAGCACCACGCCGATGATGCTGGTCCAGGTGTAGAGGGACACGCCGATTTGAGGAGCGGTGATGCGCCCGGCCACCAGCTCGATGACCATGATGCACCCACTGGAGATAAAGACGACGGCGTTGGGGTTCCACAGCTTTTGGCGGATAGACACGGGGGATTGCTCCTTCTGACAGGTGATGGTTTGAGGACTATCAACCACAGGAGCGGATTATACAGGCAACCCGCGGGGCTGTCAATTGGCCGCTCCCCCGAGAACGCGGAGAGCGCTGAGATGACAGATTTGACAACTGAGCCGACTTGTGATACAATCTACCTTCGATTACCAAGGTCCACGGGAAGAATCCATAAGCCGATGACGTGCTGGCCAGACGACAACTGAACCTTTGGAGGTGGGGTAGATTTCAGGCATGATCTAGCCCCCTTTTTTGCTTGGCAATCGTCGAAGTAATGCCAATAGGAGGGTGACCTATGAGCCGACTGACCGAGATCCGCTGGCATGGCCGGGGCGGACAGGGAGTGGTTACCGCCGGAGAACTGCTGGCTGAGACGGCCCTGGATATGGGCTACTACTTCCAGACCTTCCCCGACTACGGCCCGGAACGCATGGGCGCTCCCGTGCGCGCCTTCACCCGCCTCAGCTCCGAGCCCATCAATCTCCACTGCCAGATCGAAGCGCCGGACATCGTGCTGGTGCTGGACCCTACACTCTTGGGGACAGTGGATGTGACGGAGAGCCTCAAAGAAAATGGGCTACTGCTGGTCAACACCACCAAAAGCCCGGTTGAGATCCGACAGATCCTGGGATGTGAAAAGGGCCGGGTGTTCACCGTGGATGCCAGTCACATCGCCATCCAGGAGATCGGACGCGAGATCACCAACACCCCCATGCTCGGCGCGCTGGTCAAGGCCACCGGTATGTTCAAATTGGAGGACCTCATCGAGCAGACCCGACACCGCTTCACCGGCCGGCTGCGCCCGGAGCTGGTGGAGGCCAATATCCGAGCCGTCCAGCGGGCTGCGGAAGAGGTACAGGAGGGGTGAGGGGGTGAGTAACGAGTGGATGAGTAACGAGTCAATGAGTAAGGGGGAATGAGTCCCTCGTTGACTCGTTACCCATTACCCGTTGCCTTATTGACCACGATACAAGGAGGATTTTTAATGGGTCAAGGAACCGGTTGGAAGGACATCCCCATTGGGGGGATGATCGTGGAGGCAGGCAATGCGGTGCGCTACCGGACGGGCGAATGGCGCGCCTTCCGACCCGTCGTGGATCAAGAGAAGTGCACCCATTGCCTGCAATGTTGGATCTTCTGCCCCGATTCCAGCATCCTGGTGGAAGATGAGGAGATGGTGGGCTATGACTACGACCACTGTAAGGGCTGTGGTATCTGCGCCGCCATCTGCCCCTTCGATGCCATCGAGATGGTGACGGAAACGACATCTGGCTGATGGCGAATAGCGAATGGCGAATAGCAGATGGCAACTATCAGCTATCGGCCATCAGCGATCGGCTATCAGCCATCTGTCATCAGCTAATACGGAGGAAAGAACATGGGTGAATTTCGAGCCCTGGATGGCTGCACGGCGGTCGCCGAGGCTATGCGCCAGATCAACCCCGACATGGTGGCTGCCTACCCCATCACCCCTCAGACGGAGATTGTACAGACTTTCTCCAATTTCGTTGCCGACGGGCTGGTGGACACGGAGTTTGTCGCTGTGGAGAGCGAGCACAGCGCCATGAGCGCCTGCGTGGGGGCTGCAGCCGCCGGAGCACGGGTGATGACCGCGACCTCGGCCAATGGCCTGGCGCTGATGTGGGAGATTGTGTACATCGCCGCCTCCACGCGGCTGCCCATTGTGATGCCCGTGGTCAACCGCGCCCTTTCAGCCCCTATCAACATCCACTGCGACCACTCCGACTCCATGGGCGCCCGCGACGCAGGTTGGATCCAACTTTACTCCGAGAACGCACAGGAGGCCTACGAGAACACCCTCCAGGCGGTGCGCATCGCCGAACACCCGGCCCTCTTGCTGCCAGTGATGGTGTGCCAGGATGGATTCGTCACCGGCCACAGCGTGGAGCGGGTGGAGATCTACGAAGACCAGAAGGTGCGTGATTTTATCGGCCAGTACAAGCCTCTCAAGCCCCTGCTGGACCTGGACAGTCCGGTGACCTACGGCCCGCTGGACCTGTACGACTATTACTTCGAGCACAAGCGCCAGCAGGTGGAGGCCATGAGCCACGCCCAGGATGTGATCCTGGAGGTGGGGCGGGAGTTCGGCGAGGCCTTCGGGCACACCTATGGCCTCTTGGAACCCTACCAGTTGGAGGACGCGGAGGTGGGCATCGTTGTCCTCTCCTCGACGGCTGGGACGGCCAAGGTGGTGGTGGATCGGCTGCGGGAGGAGGGGTTCAAGGTGGGGCTGCTCAAGCCGCGTGTCTTCCGCCCCTTCCCCGGTCCGGAGCTGGTGGAACTACTGAAACACCTCCAGGCCATCGCCGTCATGGACCGCTCTATCTCCTTTGGGGCGATGAGCGATGCTGGGCCGCTTTTCTTGGAGCTGGCCGCGGCCTTTCAGATCTACGGCCCTCAGGTGCCCCTGGCCGACTACGTCTTCGGCCTGGGCGGGCGGGACATCGCCCCCACGCAGATTGAGTCCGTCTATCGCGACCTGCTGGAGATTGCCGAGACGGGGCAGGTGAAGCAACTGGTCACCTACCTGGGGGTGAGATAAGGAGCATACGATGGCAACTAGACTGACTTTGAAAGCACTTTCTCACAAAGAGGATCGGCTATCTCCTGGCCATCGGCTGTGCGCGGGCTGCGCCGAACCGATCATCGCCCGCCAGATCCTGCTGGCCATTGACGAGCCGGTGGTGATCGCCAACGCCACCGGCTGCCTGGAGGTGTCCACGACCATCTACCCCTACTCCGCCTGGCGGGTGCCCTGGATGCACAATGCCTTCGAGAACGCGGCCGCGACCATATCTGGAATCGAGACGGCTTACAAGTCCCTGGTCAAGCAGGGCAAGATCGAGGATCAGGATATCAAGTTCCTGGCCTTTGCCGGGGATGGCGGCACCTATGACATTGGCATTCAGGCCCTCTCGGGGGCGGTGGAACGGGGCCACGCCTTCCTGTACGTGTGCTTCGACAACGGGGCCTACATGAACACCGGCATCCAGCGCTCCAGCGCTACCCCCTTCGGAGCTCACACCACCACCTCACCGGCGGGGAGGGTGATCCCGGGCAAGATGCAGTTCCGAAAACCCCTGACCGAGATCATGGCCGCCCACGACATGCCCTACGTGGCTCAGGCCTTGCCCTGGAGGTGGCGGGACCTGATGGAGAAGGCCCGCAAGGGGGTCGCCGCCCACGGCCCAGCCTTCCTCAACGTGCTCGCCCCCTGCCCACGCGGCTGGCGCTACCCCACCGAGCAGACCATCGAGGTCAGCCGGCTGGCCACGGACACCTGCTGGTGGCCGTTGTTTGAGGTGGAGCACGGGGAGTGGAAGCTTAACTACAAGCCCCGGGAGAAGCGGCCCATCACCGACTGGCTGGAAACGCAAGGGCGCTTCCGACACCTGCTGCGGCCGGAGAACAAGCCTTTGGTGGAGAAGATCCAGGCTGATGTGGACCGGCGCTGGGAGCAGTTGCTGAAACGATGTGGGGAAGCGTAGTCCTGAGTCCTAAGTCCTCAGTCCAGAGTCATCTTAGTGACTTTGGACTGGGGACTTTGACTATGGACTGAGGACTGTGGACTGAGGACTATGAATCATGCAACGTCCCTCTTGGGATCAATACTTCATGGACATCGCCTTTGAGGTGGCCAAACGCAGCACTTGCCCCCGCGCTCAGGTGGGAGCCATCATCGTGCGCGATAAGCGCATCCTGACCACCGGCTACAATGGCGCCCCCACTGGACTTCCCCACTGCACCGAGGTGGGCTGCCTGATGGTAGGTGATCACTGCGCGCGTACCCTTCACGCCGAGCAGAATGCCATCATCCAGGCCGCGCTGCACGGGGTGTCGGTCGCCGGGGGGACGATCTATGTCACCCACCAACCCTGCCTTACCTGTGCCAAGATGATTATCAACGCCGGCCTAAAGCGGGTGGTCTACGGAGGCCAGTATCCTGACGAGTTGGCAGTGAGTTTTCTGGAGCAGGCGGGGGTGGAGTTGGTGCACTTGGGAGACGATATGGCATCGCCATGATATGGGGTTTTGTATTAGTCTTTCTCATACCTCTAGCTCTAGCTCTCCTCCTCACCCCCCTCACCGCACGGCTGGGCTTGCACCTGGGCATGTTCGACGAGCCGGGCGGGCGCCGGCGGCATGAAGGAAGGCTCTCCCGCCTGGGAGGGGTGGCTCTCTACACGGCCTTCACCATCGGGCTGCTGCTCACCCTGCTTCTGCCCCCTTCCCTCCTGCCCGCTCGTCAGGACCCCAGGGAGTTGACCCGTCTAACCGGGCTGTTGTTAGGCACAAGTTTCATCTTCCTCTTTGGTCTGCTGGATGACCGCTTCCAGTTCTCCGCCTATCCCCAGTACGCCGTGCAGTTCGCCGCGAGCCTCATTGCCATCGCCTTTATCATCTACATCAAGCACGTCAACAATCCCTTCACCAACCAGTTCTTCTTCGGCCCCGAGGGGTTTCCCTGGCCCATCGTCTGGGTGCTCACCATCCTGTGGATCATGGGCCTGATCAATACGGTCAATTTCCTGGACGGGCTGGATGGGCTGGCGGCGGGGGTGGGGGCGATCCTGTGTATTATCCTGGCGGTGCACATGGCCCGTCAGGGGCAACTGAGCGTGGCGCTCCTGCCGCTGGCTATGTTAGGAGCCACATTGGGGTTCCTGCCCTACAACTTTCATCCGGCGAAGGTGTTCATGGGCAGCTCGGGCTCCTACTCCCTGGGCTTTGGGCTGGGCGCGCTGGGGATCATCGGCGGGGCGAGGGTGGCCACGGTGCTCTTGGCCATGGGGCTGCCCATCCTGGATGTGGCCTGGCAGATCGTCCGCCGAAGACGGCTGGGACAACCCATCGGACTAGGGGATCGGGGGCACCTTCACTTTCGCCTCTATGACCTGGGCTACTCTCAGCGGACTGTGGTCCTGGCTTACTATGGGTTCTGTGCCCTCTTTGGACTGCTAGCCTTCCTTCTTCCCTCTCGGCTGTACAAGTTGCTAGCTCTCCTGCTCATGAGCCTGGCCATAGGTCCCTTCCTGCTATGGCTTTCACAGAGGGATGCGTAACAACGCCTGTCGGCCATCAGTTATCTGCTATCAGCTAATACCCCACCTGCCATCCGGTGAGGCGCGTCAGCAGCAACTCCAACAGCAGGATCAGCAGGGCGAAGACCATGTCCACCGCCAGGGTCAGGGCAAAGGCCAGATTGAGGTAGCTGAGCGCCTCCAGCAGGAGGCCCGCCAGTTCAGGCGGCAGGGTGGGCGTCCAGCCAGTGAAGTAGAGGAGCGCTGCCAGCCCGCCCAGGAAGATGAGCACCGGCGGCCAGGAGCGCCGGTCGCTGGCACTGGGGAGCATGGCGTTGGAGATGGCGAAGATGAGGTAGAGCCACAGCCAAAAATCGGGCACGTGGAGCGCTCCCCACAGCTCGGCACCGATGCGTGCCCTATCGCCGCTCTGAAGCGCTCGCGCCAGGGCCTCGACGCCCAAGGCCCAGCGGCCGATCAGGAAGATAGCCAGGCTTCCCCCCACCAAGGGGGCCAGGCCAATGAGCGAGTTGCGCACCGGATCCGCTTGGCTCACCCGCACCGAGCCCAGCTCCAGCCGCCCCCCGCGCTTCTGATTCAGCCCGATGGTGAGTTTTCCCGTGCGCACCCGGAGCACTTTGGCCATCAGCCAGTGGCTCCCCTCGTGGAGTAGTACGCCCGGCAACAGCAGCAGGAAATACGCCAGCGAGGCTGCCTCTTCGCTGTGGGAGAGGAGCAGGACCACCCCTTGCAGGTGCTGGTTGATCCAGCGTTTCAGGAAGAGTAGAAGCAGGAAGGTCAGAAATAACCAGAGGAATGGACTCAGATGGAGCATGGTCAGGTCCTTCTCTCACGACAAGGAGTTCCCATAACGACCGGCTACGTCTACGAGCCCTTGTACCTGGAACACGACTGGCCTGGACACCCGGAGAATGCGGGGCGGCTGGAGGCCATCCTAAAGCGGCTGGAGGCAGAGGGGATGTTGCAGCGGCTGGTGCACATCCCCGCCCGGCCTGCCACGGAGGAGCAACTGGCACGCGTGCACTCCCAGGCCTACCTGGCCAGCCTGAAGCGCATCGCCGAGGGGGGCGGCGGACACCTGGACTCAACTACCTACGTGACCCCTGTCTCCTGGGAGGCCGCACGCCTGGCGGCCGGCGGGCTGATCGCCTTGGTGGAGGCCGTGCTCGATGGCCGCGTAGAAAATGGCTTCGCCCTGGTGCGCCCTCCTGGCCACCACGCCTGCTTCAACCAAGGCATGGGCTTCTGCCTGCTCAACAACGTGGCCATCGGAGCCCGCGCCGCGCTGGAGGAGAAGGGGGTGAAGCGAGTGCTCATCGTGGACTTCGACGCGCACCACGGCAACGGCACCCAGGAGATTTTCGAAGCAGAGGAGAGGGTCTGCTACTTCTCCACCCACCTTTACCCCTTCTACCCCGGCACCGGCCACTGGCGGGAGAGAGGCCGGGGCCCAGGGGAGGGGACGGTGATCAATGTCCCCCTGCCGACCTGGGCAGGGGACAGGGGTTACGAGCGCATCTTGGCCGAAATACTCGCTCCCCTGGCCCGGCGCTATCAGCCGGAGCTGATCCTGGTTTCCGCCGGCTATGATGGCCACTGGCGCGACCCCATAGCTCTGATGGGGCTCTCCATCGCCGGCTTCGCGCTCATCACCCGGACCCTGAAGGAGCTGGCCAAGGAGCTGTGCTCAGGTCGCCTGGCCTTCGCCCTGGAGGGGGGCTACGATCGCCAGGTGCTCGCCCAGGCGGTGCTCACGGCCATCGCCCTGCTGCTGGGCGATGATCCGCCCGCTGATCCCATCGGCCCCTCCCCTTATCCGGAGCCAGACATTGGCGAGCTGCTGAAGCGGGTGAAGGAGGCACACGGGTTGGCTGATGGCAGATAGCAGATGGCTGATGGCGTGTGAATAGGATCAGCCATAAGCTATCAGCTATCGGCTACTACAGCCCCCGTGAGCGCAGGATAGAGAAAAGCAGCCACATGCCCATGAGCCCTGCAGCCACAAACCCCAGTTGGGCCACGGGCAGCCCCCACCCCACCAGGGGAAGCCACCACACAGCAGCCTGCGTCCCGCCCAGGATGAGGAGCGAGGAGGCGATGATGATAGCTGCCACAACGATGCTGAAAGCCAGCCGGTTGGCCACCCGGTCCAATTTGCCAATCACATCCTCCAGTTGCCGCAGCGCGACACCGATGGTCATCCCCCCGCTCTCGATCTGTCCCAGAAGCGTCTCGGCGCGGCGAGGCAGCTCTTGGGCCAGCCGGTTTCCCTCTCGCGCCAGGTGCAAGAGGTCCGTTCCCAATCGTTGCGGGGAGTAGCGCTCGCGGATGAGGTGCTGAGCAAAGGGCCTGGCCAGGTCCACTAACACCAAGCTGGGGTCCAGTTGCAGGGCCACCCCCTCCAGGACGATCACCATGCGGGCCAGCAGCGCCAGGTCGGCTGGCAGCCGCACCCGATGCCGTAAGGCGGCGGTGAGCGTCTGCTGCAACATCTCGCTCAGGGGAACCTGTCCCAGGGCCAGGCCGTAGTAGTGAATGATCAGGCGGTGAAGGTCGCGTTCTAAAGGTCCTGTATCCCCATTCCAGTCCACGGCCCCCATTCGCAGCAGCACTCTGGTCAGCCCCGCCGCATCCTGATCCAACAGCCCCAGCAGCAGGTCTCCCAGTCCTTCCTTCAACAGCGGGGGCAGGCAGCCCACCATGCCGAAGTCCACGAAGCCGATCTGCTGATCGCAGAGAAGAATGTTGGCCGGGTGGGGGTCTGCGTGGAAGAACCCGTCACGGAACACCTGCTTGAGGTACAGTTCCACCACCACCTGGGCCACAGCCGGCAGATCGTACCCTTCCTCGACCAACCGCTCTCGGTCCGTGAGCTTGAACCCCTCCAGGGCCTCCAGGGTGATCACTCGTTTTGTCGTCAGGTCCCAGTACACACGGGGGATGCGCGCTTGGGGGTCGTCTCTCAGGTTGTAGCGCAGCCGGTCCGCGTTGCGGCCCTCGAAGGTGTAGTCCAGCTCACACTGCAGCGTGTAGGCCAGTTCCTCCAGGACGTCGGCGATCCGGTAGTCCCGCGCCAGGCGGGAGTGGCGCTGCAGAAAGTGGGCCTGTCGCATCAGCAGATCCAGGTCCGCCCGCACCGTAGCCTCCACTCCGGGCCGCTGTGCCTTGACCATGACCGGCTCGCCGGAGGGGAGCCGGGCCCTATGGACCTGGCCGATGGAGGCGGAGGCCAGGGGCGTGGGCTCGAACTCGACGAAGCACTCCTCCAGCCGCCTCCCTAGCTCCCGTTCGATCTGGGCCGTGATGGCCTCGGAATCCACAGGTGGGGCGGTATCCAGGAGCTTGGATAGCTCGGTGATGTACTCCGGCGGCAAGAGGTCCACCCGGGTGCTCAAGACCTGCCCCAGCTTGATGTAGGTCGGCCCCAGCTCCCCCAGCGTACAGCGGACCCGCTGGGGGATAGAGT
>Ga0209609_10002505_pt1 | contig 10473 bp, 11 predicted proteins | sample LakKivw325mmetaG_FD_184136 | JGI IMG/M metagenome (GOLD analysis project Ga0209609, IMG submission 184136) | Anoxic lake water microbial communities from Lake Kivu, Rwanda to study Microbial Dark Matter (Phase II) - Lake Kivu water 325m metaG... | ecosystem: Environmental > Aquatic > Freshwater...
CCCCACCCCACCTGCTCGCTATTCCGCACACGCGGGCATTGGCGCGAGAGCGGCTGGCACTATGGAATTTGCCTCTTCGCGGCCTCGATCACATTGTGCATGAGCATGACGTTGGTCATGGGCCCCGTCCCCCCTGGCACGGGCGTGATCATGCCGGCGACGGCCTGCGCCGACTCAAAATCCACGTCGCCGCACATTTGACCATCCACGAAGTTGACGCCAAAGTCGATCACCACGGCGCCTGGCTTGAGCCAGTCTCCCTTGATCATGCGCGCCTGCCCAACCGCGGCGCACACAACGTCGGCGCTGCGACACATGGCTGGCAGATCAGTGGTGCGCGAATGCGCCATGGTTACCGTGGCATTCTCGCGCAGCAGCAGCATGGCCATGGGCTTGCCCACGATGTTGGATCGCCCTACGATCACCGCGTGCTTGCCTTGCAGCGGCACCTGGTTGCGCTTCAACAATTCGAGACCCCCGGCCGGAGTGGCTGGCACAAAGAAGGGGCCGACCATCGGCGGTCGCCCTACGGGAGCAACCTGCGACAGTCGTCCCGCGTTTACGGGATGCACGCCGTCCACGTCCTTGTCAGGGGAGAGGGCTTCCTTTACCACGGCTTCGTCAATGCCTTTGGGCAAGGGCTCCTGCACCATGATGCCGTGCACGTTCTTGTCTGCATTCAGCTTGGCCACCAGGGCCACGATTTCTGCCTGGGTGGCGGTCTCGGGCAGGGTATGCAGGGAAAACCCCATGCCCCGGCCTGTGAAGGCCTTTTCGATAGCTCTGGCATACGAGACGGAGGCAGGGTCTTCACCTGCCCGCAGCACGGCGATCGTTGGTGCGAATCCATGCTGGGTCTTGAACTCCGCCACTGCCGCCGCGATCTCGTCCTGCATCGCCTTTGCCAGTTCTTTGCCGCTCAAGATGGTAGCTGCCACGTTTCTCCTTTCGAGCACAGGGGTAAACACGGAGACACGGAGAGCACGGAGCTCACAATGACTCTCCTTGCCATGAAGGAATTGTCAGCGATCACCACGGCAGCCGCCCGTGCAAGGCCGAAAGCTGACCGCGTTCCTAAGCCCCATCGTGTCCTCAGTGACTCCGTGTTTCAATCCTACAGCTTGGCTTCCACGTCCTTGACGATCTGCTCCTTGAGCTGGGCCTTGCCTGCCAGCAGGGCATCGAGCTTGGCGCCCTCCCTTTGCACAAAAGCCTCGTCCTTGATGCTGCCCAGGTTGATGAGCACATTGAGGGCAGCGGCGCGCAGGGCGGCCTCTGCCATCAGCGCGCCAACGCCCACGTCGCTAACCGCGTTCACATTTCCCTTCTGAGCGGCCTCGGGGCATAGCTCAAGCACCTCCACGCAGACCTGCGCTAGCTCCATCGGGACCGCTGTTGCGTTCTTCAGTGCCTTCTGCATGGCCTCGGCGCGCGCGGCCTTTTGCTCGTCGGTGTCCTTGGGCATCTTGTAGACCTGGGACACCTGCGTGTAGGCCGCCACATCCCTCTCAAGCAGGTCCTGGCACCTGTGCCGGAGCGTCTCGGAACGGCCCAGAATGCGCTGAATGTCGGCCTGCACGTCCAAATACTGCTTCTTGCCTACCGTGAGGTTGGCCACCATGCTTACCAGGGCTGCACCGATTGCCGCGCCCAGTGCAGCAGCGCTGCCGCCACCCGGCGCCGGGGCGGAGCTGGCCAGTTCGTCCAGGAACGTTACTACCGGTTTCTCGCTGAGCATCTTTGCCTTCTCCCTTTGCGTTGTTGGTTTCGCTGCGTCTATTCTACGACAAGGCTGATGTCTGAGACCAGGCTTTCGTAGCTCCAGCCCGAGGCGTACACGCGCAGGCGCACGATGCGCCGCGGGCTGATCCTGAATGTGTCCAACAGGTTCTCCGACTCGTAGAAATACCACTTTCCTTGTGGTATCTCCTGCCCATCCTGGGTCGGGTTGTTGTTGAAGTTCTGGTAGTAGAAGCCACGCACCCATTCGGCTTCACTGCCGTACATGTCGCGGTATGAGACGCGGATCATGAGTGGGTACTCCGAGCTGAGGTAGCCACCGCCAGACAGGCTCTGATCGACGAGCTTGACGGTCGCGCGCAGTTTCAGCACCGTGATGGGATCTGGGAGGTCGCGGTTCAGTTCCTGCTCAATGATCGTCTCGCAGTGGTTGAACTCGCCGCGCGTGCGCACGAAACGCACTGCACGCCGTCCTTCGTCCTCTACGAGCGAGACCTGGCCGTCGATGTCGCCACCGTCGCCGCCCTGATCGTTGAAGGCAGTCCAGCCCGTGTCCAGGGGCGAACTAAAGTCGCCGTTCACCAGCAGGTCGCGTTCCGCCTTGAGCGGCGCCAGGGGAGCCTTGCCTATCTCCACCACAGTGCGCTGGCGCGAAGAAAGGGTGACCTGGGCCGCATCGGCGGGAACGGCGGTCGAGACGCTGGAGACTGCGGCCGTGCCGCGCTGAACGATTACCTCGGTGCGCTCGTTGCTGACCTCAAAGCTGTAGCCTCCGTCCTCTGCCAGGAGCGTGTGGGCCTGCAGACTGTTCACGCGGAACTCCACGGCGGGCGATCCGCGCAAGACCGTGTTGGCGTAGAGCCTCCCTCCGCGTACGTTCAAGCTGATTTGTGCCGGGAGGGAGCTCAAGTCGAATCGGGGGGTGCGCATACGCTCCAGGGATACCGTAGTACGCGGGAACAGACGCACCAGTGATTGATCGAAGAAGGTGAGCACGGCTTGAGCGGACTCGTCCACACTGATGATCGTCCCCTCTGAGACGGAGATGGTCTCGTTCACGAGCAGGGGTCTGGCCGTGCCCCGCAGGGGGTCTTCGATCACGGCCGTGCCTTCCAGGCAGGTGACCTTGGCTTCGCGCGTGGTCATGGCGGTGGTGAGGTACCAACGTATGCCGAGAGGCAACGACACAGCGCACGTGCAGAAGATGACAAAGGCCGCCAGCAACACGGTCCAGGCCACTCGCTCTGGCTTGCGCTGCATCACATCCGCACCTCAAAGCGTGCGGGCCTGCCCTGTGGCTTCTGCCACTCTACGTCCACACGCTGCACCTCGGCCGATGGCGGCCCACTGTGCAGCCATGACAGGAGCTTCTGTGTTGCTTCGCGCGGCCCCTCGGCCACGACTTCTACGCTCCCGTCGTCACAGTTGCGCACGTAGCCGTTGAGCTCCAGCATCTGCGCTTGCCTGAACGTGTAGTAGCGGAAGCTGACGCCCTGTACGTAGCCGTGTATGCGCGCCTTGAACCGTACCCTGTCTTGCATCCTGATCCTCATGCAAACCGGAACGCATTATAGCATGGCGGACCGCCTACACCAAAAACCGGCGCAGGCGAAGTGATGATCGAAATTCAGCGCGGCTGGGCGATGCCGTCGATGCGCCGCAACCCCGTTTCCAGCGCCAGCCGTACGCACGCGGCGTGCTCGGCATAGGTGGTCCGACGGCTTAGCTCTGGAAAGTCATTCGCCTTGTAACACGGGCGGTACTGGTTCATGATGTTGACGTAAGTATCGCGCGATATTTCCGTGGCAAGAAAGTGCATTACCTCTGCGCTCCCCGCCAGGCCATTGGGCAACACCAGGTGGCGTACCAGGAGTCCACGCCGGGCCACACCCCTGTCGTCCACGACCAGATCGCCCACCTGGCGGTGCATCTCAGCCACAGCCGTGCGATTGACTGTTGGATAGCCCTTTACCTTGGACAGGCGCCGTGCTGTCGGCTCGTCCGCGTATTTCATGTCAGGCATGTAGATGTCGACCACGCCATCCAGGAGTGCGAGAGTCTTGAGCGAGTCGTATCCGCCTGTGTTGTAGACTAGAGGCAGCCGCAGGCCCGCCTGTGCAGCGATACACAGCCCTGCCAGGATTTGGGGCACCACATGGGTGGGTGAGACCAGGTTGATGTTGTGACAACCAAGCTCTTGCAGGTGCAGCATGATGGCTGCCAGCTGACGCGGCTTGACTTCTCGTCCCTCACCCAACTGGCTGATCTCATAGTTCTGGCAGTACTGGCATTGCAGGTTGCACCAACTGAAGAAGATGGTGCCAGAACCTCGCGAACCGACCAGCGGAGCTTCCTCGCCGAAATGCGGATGATAGGAGCACACCACGGCACGCTTGCCGGTACGGCACGTGGCTCGCTCGGCCCCTTCAAGGCGGTTGCTTCCGCATTCGCGAGGACAGAGGTCACAATGCTTGAGACGCTTGTGGGCAGAGCCAACGCGCCGCCTCAGTTCACCGCTTCGGAGCAGCGCCAGGTACGCTGGTTGCCATTCCATGTCGGATTTACTCCCAGGTGGCTGGATGCCATCGCAGGCACGAGAAAGCACAACCCTGCCAGTGCACGCCCGTTCACCAGCTCACTGCGACAACTTGGCGCTGATAGGCCTTGTCCCAGTAGTACACGAATCTGGATTGCTTGCCGTACTCGTGCAGACGCTTCGTAATTTCCACGTCCTTCTGGCAATACTCCAGAACCTTGTCAATCTGGCCCTGTCGGTACCAACGTATAGCTTGCAGACCATCGGCGGACTTGGCCGTCCTCAAGGTCGCTGTGGCGACGGAATCCAGGGACGGACGGAATCCCAGGCGGCGTGCCAGGTGCTGCATCATGTCGAGCGTGGGCAATGACTTCAAGGGCTTGTCGCTATAAGCGTGCAGCACCTCGTAATCAAACTCAAGGATGTTGTATCCCACCACCAGATCGGCTGTGCGCAGTTCCTCAATGAGATCTCTTGCATGACTCTCAGTGTATCGGTGATAGGCGTTCATGGCCGTATTGAAGGTGACTGCGGCGGCCATCCCCAGCTTGGCGGGGTTGTCGCGCCCCCCGACCTCTTCGAAGGTACGTTGCGTCTCCAAATCAAAGTAGACGATGTTGATGATGAATTCCTCCGTATCTCCAGTGCTCCGATGTCTGTCCCAGTTATCGGAGTGCCGGTGGCATCCTGGGGCAGTTGACCAGTCTGCCAGCCGATGCGTGCGGGTAACCAGGAACACCTCTCCGGTGTAGGCGAGATGGGCCGCCCTCTACTATCGCAGTGGCTTGGAGTAGACCATCAGGTCATCGCCCTGGCGGTAGAAATCGGGCGCAGCCAGGTAGCCAGTGTAGCCAAGCGAGTCATACAGTCTGCGCGCCGGAGCGTATTCGGGCGTACCGCTGGTCTCAAGCACGAGCAGCCGTGCTCCGGCGTCGCGAAGGTTCTCTTCCATTTGTAGGAAGAGCGCCCTGGCCGTGCCCTGGCGCCGGGCGACTCTGCTGACCGCAAGCCAATACACGTCAAAAGTGCGATCCGTCAAGGGCGTAGGCCCATAGCACACAAACCCAATGGCACGGTTCTGCTCATCGGTCGCCGCGATAAAGGTGTACTCGTGGCTGTCGCGTTCGTGTAGATAGGTATCCAGAAGCTCGTCCACGCATTCTACGTCCTGCACAGTGAATACCTCGGTCTCACGGGCGATGCCGAGGATGGTCTCGCGATCGTGCTCTTCAACCAGTCGTATCATAGTCATGCAGATCCACTCCGGCGGATGATAGGATGGTCAGGATCATATGTGCAAAGTCCAGCCCGGCGGCGCGCGCCGCGCGCGCCAAACCCGCATCAGCGGCGATGGACGGATTGGGATTCACTTCCAGAACATAGCAGCGCTTCCCGTAGACACGCATATCCACCCGGCCGTAGCCGCGCCGGCTGCCGATTGCAGCCCAAGCCTGCAGCGCCGCACTGCGAATGCGCGCAGCCAGCGCGTCTGAGACCACCGCGGGGCACGCGACTGGTGTATGCTCGTACTCGAACGAACCCTCTTGCCATTTGGCGGCGTAGGTCACGATGCGTTTTTCAGGGGCACCGAGCGCGCTCAGGTCAACCTCCGCCAATGGAAGCACTTGGGGAGGATCGCCCCAGACTCCCACATTGAACTCTCGCCCAATGATAAATTCCTCGACCAGGACTGGCTGCTCGTAGCGCAAACTGATCTGCGCCACTCGGCTTTGCAGCGTGTCCGCGCCGGAGACTACGGCATCGGCATCGATGCCCAGGCTGCTGTCCTCGCACAGCGGCTTGACGATCAAAGGGAAGCACATCCCTGCTGTGGACGCAGGCGTTACGTCTTCAGCGCGCTCGAAGGCGCGCCACGACGGCGTCAGCACGCCTGCTCGAACCAGAGCCTCTTTGGTCCAGGCCTTGTTCACCGACAGAGCCATGGCGCGACCGTCCGCACCCGTGTAGCGGTAGCCCAACGCCTCGATGGTCAGCGCCGCGCGTGCCTCTTCGTCCAGGAGATCATTGCCATCCTCGGGGACGATGCCATCCACACCCTCGAATAGGTTGAAGACGACATAATCCTCTGGTGGGAAGGGTGCCAGCACGCTCTCGACGTGGCGCAGGGCGGGTGCCAGATGGACTTCCAGAGGAGTGTGTTGCCGGAGCACCTGCGCCACGGCTTTGGCGACAGCGATGGTCTCCAGATCGGCCCAGATCTCCTCCGGCGGTGCTTTGCCGAGCTTGTCGGTCTCACTATAGAGCACTACGATGCCACGTGGAGGGGTCGAAGCAGGCTTGAGAGGCCGGTGAGACGCTTCTGCGATGTCTTGGATGAAGACTGCTGCCGCTGCCAACGGAGGCGGCTGGACTGCTTCCCGCGCAGTGCGGCTCGCGACTGTCTGTGCTGGGTTATGGACCACCGCTCCAGAATCCAATTGTGGGTTGTGCCGATCTTTCAACATGGCTTGCAGCATCTGAGTATAGGTTGAATGCTGCCTGCAGGCAAGTTGGCCAGGGGGCATAACCCGTGCGCATCGGGTCAGGATTTGGGAGGTGGATGCCGCGGTGCTATAATCGCCACCAGTCAGGTAGGGAATGCATGGGCAAGGCCAAACAACCGGCCCCAGTCAAATTGATGTGCAGCATCTTTACGCCCGATGAGACTCTGCTCGCCGTGGTTCGAGGAGCGCTCACGAGCCACTGGGGCCCTCTGGACTATCAAAGCGAGTTGCTGCCATTCGAACACACCTCGTACTATGCGCGTGAGTTCGGCGAGCGGCTCTTGCGACAGATCGTGGCTTTTGCCAATCTCATCCCGCGCGAACAGCTGGCCTCCATTAAGTGCGCCACCAATGCACTCGAGATGACCTGGATTGCAGAGGGGAGGCGCCGTGCCAATCTGGATCCAGGTTACATCGCTATGGACAAACTGGTGCTGGCCACCACCAAGGACTACTCGCATCGCATCTACATCGGTCAAGGCATCTATGCCGAAGTGACACTGAGGTATCGGCGAGGCTCGTTTCAGGCCTGGGAATGGACCTATCCGGACTATGCCAGCCCGCGCTACTTGCAGATGTGCAACGAGATCCGTGCCATCTACGCGGCACAGCTTCGACAGCGAGGAGCTACATGGTAAACCAATACATAGCCGCGATCGACCAGGGCACCACCAGCACGCGCTTCATGGTCTTTGATCACGCGGGGCAGGTTGTGGCTGCCCATCAGCTTGAGCACCGTCAGATCTATCCGCAGGCGGGATGGGTCGAGCACGACCCTCTGGAGATCTGGGAACGCACGCGCCAGGTGATGCAGGGCGCGCTCGACAAGAGTGGACTTCGGGCTGCGGATATCGCGGCCATCGGGGTCACCAACCAGCGCGAGACCACGGTGGTCTGGGACAGGCGCAGCGGCAAGCCTTACTGCAACGCGATCGTGTGGCAGTGCACGCGTACCAAAGACCAGTGCGATGCGCTGTCCCGTGAAGGCGGGCAGGACCGCTTCCGCCCGCAGACAGGCCTGCCACTAGCTACCTACTTCTCCGGTCCCAAGATCCAGTGGATTCTGGACAATGTGGCAGGCGTGCGCGAGGCGGCTGAGAACGGTCGGGCGCTCTTTGGCAACATCGATACCTGGCTGATCTGGTGGCTGACCGGCGGTCCGGATGGCGGCGTACACGTCACCGACGTGAGCAACGCCAGCCGTACCCTACTCATGAACCTCAGGACGCTGGATTGGGATGAGGAGATACTGCGCATGCTGGGCATTCCACGCCGCATGCTGCCCTGCATTCGGCCATCCAGCGATCCAGAGTTCTATGGGCACACGCTCAAGAGCGGGCCACTGGGAATGGCTATCCCGGTCTGTGGCGACCTGGGCGACCAGCAGGCAGCGCTCGTCGGCCAGACCTGTTTCAGCCCGGGTGAAGCCAAGAACACCTACGGCACGGGCTGCTTCATGCTTCTCAATACGGGCACCCAGCCAGTGCCGAGCACCAGCGGCTTGCTCACTACACTGGGCTACAAGATGGGAATCGAGCCGGCGGTGTACTGCCTGGAAGGATCGATTGCCATCACCGGCGCCCTGGTGCAGTGGTTGCGAGACAATCTACAGTTCTTCGGCAAATCAGAGGATATCGAGCCACTTGCGCATAGTGTGGAAAACAACGGCGGCATCTACTTCGTGCCAGCCTTTTCAGGCCTGTTTGCCCCATACTGGAAGAACGACGCACGTGGTGTGATCGTGGGCCTGACGCGGTTCGTCAATCGCGGCCATATCGCACGCGCTGCACTCGAGGCGACTGCCTACCAGACGCGCGAGGTGCTGGACGCCATGGAAAAGGATTCAGGCGTGCAACTGGCTGCGCTCAAAGTGGATGGCGGGATGGTGCGCAACGAGCTGCTTATGCAATTCCAGGCCGACATCCTGAACGTGCCAGTGGTGCGCCCGACCGTGGCAGAAACCACGGCCCTGGGCGCGGCCTATGCGGCCGGTCTGGCCGTGGGCTTCTGGAAGAGCCTGGAAGACTTGAGGCAGAACTGGGGCGTGGACAAGACGTGGCAGCCGCGGATGGAGACCCAGACGCGCGAACGCCTGTATCGTGACTGGCTCAAGGCGGTCGAGCGCACCTTCGCCTGGGTGGAATAGTCCGTGACCGAGCGCACCCACGACGTGGTGATCATTGGGGCCGGGGTGGTGGGCTGCATGATCGCTCGCGCCCTGTCTCGATTCAAGCTGGACATCCTGCTGATTGAGCGCGATTCCGATGTCGGCACCGGAGCCAGTGCCGCCAACACGGCGATAGTGCACCCCGGATATGATGCGGTGCCTGGCAGCTTGAAGGCAGCCATGAACGTGTCCGGAAACCGCATGTGGGATGCATTGGCCAGCGAGCTGAGCTTCGCCTTTGAGCGCTGCGGGGACTATGTGGTGGCCATCGGTCAGGCCGAGTTGCCCAAGCTGCAGGCCCTGTACGAGCAAGGCAAACGCAATGGCGTCGCAGGCATGAGCCTGCTTTCGGGCGAGGAAATGCGCCGGCGCGAGCCCCACATCAATCCTAAAGTCAGCGGTGCGCTGTGGGCCTCGACTGGCGGCATCTGCGACCCCTTCGGTGTTACCATCGCCGCCGCTGAGAATGCGGTGGCGAACGGCGTGACGCTGCTGCTCGAGACCGCCTTCCAGGATTTTATCATGCAGGGCAAGCGCGTGCTGGGCATCCGCACGAGCCGCGGCGTTATCCGAAGTCGTTGGGCGATCAATGCGGCGGGTCTGAATGCGGACGAGGTCATGCACAAGGCCGGAGTGCGCCCCGAGTTTCAGATCACTCCACGCAAGGGCGAGTACTATGTATTCGACAAGGCAGACATTAGCGTAAGCAAGATCCTCTTCCCGGTGCCCACCCCCATCAGCAAGGGTATTCTGGTTACCGCCACAGTGCATGGGAACACCATTGCCGGCCCCAACGCGCAGGAGATCGAGGACAAGCAAGACTGCGCGGTAACACGAGAGGGACTGGAAGAGGTCTGGCAGGGCGCCACCAAGTTGGTGCCCGCGCTCAGCTTGAAGCACGCGATTGCTGTATTCGCTGGCCTCCGGCCGGGAGGCAATGCTCGTTGCGAGACCTCCGGGGTCGACTACGGGCACGATTTCGTGATTGAGGTGCCTGCAGACGTGCAGGGCTTGGTGAACTTGGGGGGTATCGAATCACCAGGCCTCACCGCAGCTCCGGCCATTGCGCAACGCGTGGTCGAGCTGCTCCAGGACGCAGGCGAGAGGCTGGAGGAACGCCGCGACTGGAACCCGCTCCGTCCAGCCCGGCAGCGCTTCCGCGATCTGCCCAGGGACCAGCAGTCGGCACTGATTCGCAGCGATGCGCGCTTTGGGCGCATCATCTGCCGTTGTGAGAATGTCACCGAGGGCGAGATTGTTGCCGAAATCCATGCTCCCATACCCGCCCGCACCTATGATGCCCTGAAAAGGCGCACCTGGCTCGGCACGGGACGTTGCCAGGCCGGATTTGACACGCCACGAGTGGTGGAGATCCTGGCGCGTGAATTGGGCGTGTCTCCGCTTCAGGTGACCAAGAAGGGCCCCGGCTCCGAGCTGCTGATGCGTCCGACCAAATCATGCTGCGAAACAGACTGCGCATCCGCCTCAGTCCATAGGGACACTGAGTCCTAGCATGGCAGTCACTC
>Ga0209609_10002506_pt1 | contig 10467 bp, 6 predicted proteins | sample LakKivw325mmetaG_FD_184136 | JGI IMG/M metagenome (GOLD analysis project Ga0209609, IMG submission 184136) | Anoxic lake water microbial communities from Lake Kivu, Rwanda to study Microbial Dark Matter (Phase II) - Lake Kivu water 325m metaG... | ecosystem: Environmental > Aquatic > Freshwater...
GCGTCGAACTCCGCCCGCGATTCCCGCACCAGCTCCGGGGACGTGAGGACGTCGACCATCGTCATCGCCATGGCCTTCGCCGCGGCAAGCATCGCCTGGTGTCCCCGCCCGGATCGCGACGCCTCGACGAAGCCACGCGAGTGGAACGGGATCTCCTCGCCGCAGATGGAGACGTACGCGTGGATGGCGGGAACCGCCTGGCTGACGTCGCCCATGTCCGTGGAGCCGAGCGGCAGCGGCTCTGGGTCGAACGCCCACCCGAGCCGCTCGAGGTTCTCGGTGAAGGCGGCGCCGAGGGCGCGGTTCGGCCGCATCGCCTTGTACGGAAGGGCGATCTGGCTCATCGACATCGTGGCTCCCGTAGCGAGGGCGGCCCCCTGCGCGCAGCGCTCCAGCTTCCCAAGAAGCTCGTCGCGGTATGAGGTCTCGGCCGCCCGCACGTAGAACTCCGCGGCCGCGTACTCGGGGACGATGTTCGGTTTCGCGCCGCCGTGGGTGATGATCCCGTGCACCCTCGCCCCGTCGCGAAGGTGCTGCCGCAGCGCGTTCATCCCGTTGAACGTCTGGATGACGGCGTCGAGCGCGTTCACGCCCTTCTCCGGCGACGCCGAGGCGTGGGCCGCGACGCCTTGGAACTCGATTCGGACCTCGGTGATCGCGAGGCTGCCGTGGTTGACGGCCGTGAACCAGGAGGGATGGAACATCATCGCCGCGTCGACGCCGCGGAAGATCCCGGCGTCGACCATCGTCACCTTCCCGCCCCCACCCTCTTCGGCCGGCGTGCCGAGGAAGACGAGGCGCCCTGGGAGATGATTCTTGACTTGGCCCACGGCGAGAGCGGCGCCGAGCGCGGCGGCCGCGATGAGATTGTGGCCGCACGCATGGCCCAGCTCCGGGAGGGCGTCGTACTCGCCGAGCACCGCCACCGTCGGCCCGGCCGTCTCCGCCGGGTGGATCGCCCGGATCGCCGTCGCCAGGGCCGCCGTTCCCGTCTCGACGTGGAATCCAGCCGCCCGCAGCTCGTCGGCGAGAAGCCTCGACGCGCGCACCTCTTCGAACTTCTCCTCTGGGTGCTCGAAGATCTCCAGACTGACCGATCGGAGCCGCTCGTCCAGCGCGTCCATGGCCTCGATAACCCGATCCTTCCACACGTCCATTCCTCCTCCTCACGCGTCAGGTTCCGTGCCCTGACCCACGAAGCGTAGATTCTCGTACGCTCTGCCGCAATCCCTGCCGCGCCTCAGCCGCCGTAGCGGGCGAGCGCCGACGCGACGAAGCACGGCGGTGCGACGCCGAGAACCTTGGCGTAGTCGGACAGACCAAACGACAGAAGCGCGAACGGCGCGGGGACCCCGAGGTACGCGGCAACAACAGGAAGGATCTCGCGCTGGTCGTTCAGAAGACGACCTCTCGACAGGGAGTACGCCTTGCCCCAGTCGCCCCGCGACAGCGCCGCCTCGAGACAACGCTCGACCTCGGGGCGGAGCGCCGCGCACAGGGCGGCTCGGTCGCTCATGGCGCCGGGAACCCACGCCTCGCCGTACCCGCTCCCGTAGTGAACGAGGTCTCCGGTCGTCACGACGGCGGTGCTCACGTCACACTCCGCGCGAACCCAGTCCCCCAACTCCTCCGCGACGGAGAACGCGCCGCTCGAAGGGTCTCGCGTCATCCCGACGTAGGCCGCGAGCACCGGGAGCGGCCGGCGGCCGAGGACATCGGCGCCCGCACGGCACACGGTGAGGAACGTGTCGAGCGAGAACTCCGCGCCGAGGAGCCCTCCGCGATCGACGCGGACGGCCTTGACCTCTCCGCCCGGTCGCCACACGGGGACCGCGCCGAGCGGCGTCATGACCTGCGCTTCGGAGGAGAGGAACGCTCCGCGCACGGCGCGAAACGCCGCGCTCCTGCGCTGGATGGGCTCGCGCTCGTCGAGGGCGGTTCGATAGGCGTCGAGGCCTCCGCTGTGCAGCACGCCGAGCGCCAGGATCCGCTCGACGGAACTATCGAAGAGGCTTCGCACGACGCGGGCCTGCAGCGGCCCGGCGTCGGCGAGGAACGTGTGGGGGAACGACAGCACCGCACCCCGCTCGACGGCTTGAGCGAGTGTCGGGTCGCCACCCTCGAGCATCCAGCGCTCGATCTGGTCGCGCGCTTCGGCAGCGGCACACTCGCGTTGGTAGTACGGTTTCCAGTCCACCCCGCCCTCCCGTCGACGAGCATACCCGACGCGCCGTCGGCAGGAGGGGGCTCGGGAGTGAAACCGCGGAATCGGGGCCTCTGCGGAACCCCAAAAGGGGGCGAGTGGAGGGGCAACGCCCCTCCACTCGACTGGGCACCGGGTGGTGCTAGCTGTCTGCACCGGGAATCATGACACGCGACTCAACCACCGACCAGTCCACGTGCCCCCTCTTCGGCGGACATGCCGCCCCTCGCGGGAGGAACCGCGTGAAGACACGGCATCGTGGAGGTTCCGTCGCGCGCCGCCTTCGGCTAACGGATCCCGTTCTCGGCAAGTCGCCGATCGATGGCGGCGGCGAGGGCGGCCGCCGTCCCGCCGGCCGAAACCGCGGTCGGCCGAGCGGCGCGGACCGCGTTCATCGCCGCCTGCGACACCGCCTCGAAGTCGCTCGGAAGGGATCCGTTCCCCAACGCACGAGAGAGATGCGCCAGGATCTGCCACGTCTCGAACTCGATCGCGCTCTGGGCACCCGGCACAAGCGAGGTCTCGCCCGCGGCGCCAAGCACGCGGCCGCGAGTCTCGAAGGGCCACCGCATCGGCAGCACGACGTCGGCTCTCTCGGTGGTCGCGGTCGCGATCGGGCTTGCGGCGACGAGCGTCTCGACCCCCAGCAGCCGCTGCCTTCCCGCCTGCGTTCCGACGGGGTCCGCGCCGATGCAGAGCCATGCCTTCGCCGCGGGAAGCGCCTCGCCGAACCCAAGACGGCGAAGGCCGACCGCATTGGAGGACGCAGGCACGGCGATCAGGCGTGCCTCGCCCGCGTCGGCGACGAAGCGCACCACGTGGTCGAGCGCGCTCTCCGCGACAGTCCTCTCCTCGACCACGAGGAGTTGGGCGCGGTTCCGTGGTTTCCGGAGGAGCTTCACCGCGTCGGGCGGCACTCCGAGAGCCTTGAGCCGCGCCGCGGTCCGGGCCTCCGGGCGCAGTTCTTCGAGCAGCGCGGGGAGCGCTTCGAGCGGGATCTCGGCGTGAGCGCCCGGCACCTTTCCCCCGACGCTGTAAAGGAGCGCGCCGCCCTGCATCGCACGGCGCAACATGACGTCAAGCACGACCTTCTCGTGCCCGCTTCGCGGACCCACGACGACGATGAGCGCTCGGGGGGTCGCAAGCGCCGACAGGTCGGCGAGCCGTTCCGACGGGACGTCCACGCGAGGGCCGTCGCTGCGGACGTCGAACACGGGCGAGCCGGAGGCCAGGAGGTCGGCGATCCGCTTCGCGACCCATCCTTCCTCGCAGGTCAGAAGCCCCGTGCCGATCACGGCGACGCTCCCCTTGGCTGCGGCAAGACGCTCGGCCGCGACGTTGAACGCGTCGTCCCACGACGCGTCCACGAGACGGCTTCCGCGTCGCACCCTCGGCGTGGTGATTCGCTGTGCTTCCCGCAGGGCGTGCCACCCATAGCGGCCCCGAGCGCACAGGACTCCGCCTTCCGGGGCGACGGTTCCCAGGTACGCCCCGTCGATCGACAACAGCTCGAGGTCGCAACCCAATCCGCACAGGCTGCAAACGCTCGCCGTCCGCTCTACGACGAGGGGCACCTGCTTCTCGAGGACGGTGCGATCCGACAGAGCGCCGGTGGGGCAGGCGTCGACGCACGCGCCGCACGACACGCAGTCCGAGTCCTGCCAGGCTCGGTTGAACGGAACCTGAACGTCCGCCTCGATCCCCCGGCCCACGAAGTCGATCGCCGAGACGCCGCACAGCTCGCGGCAGACGCGGACGCACCGTCCGCAGGACACGCACTTCCCCGCCTCGCGCAGGATGAACGGGTGCCGCTCGTCACAGCGTTCCCGCGCGACGTCTCCGACGAAGGCGTCCTGCGACGCGTCCGCCTCGGTCGCGTACTCCCGCAGCGCGCAGTCGTGGAACGCCAGGCACCCGCACTCGAGACAGCGCTGGCCGGCGGCCATCGCCTGCTCGGCGGTGAACCCCGCTTCGTACTCGCCGAAATCCCGCAGCCGTTCCGCCGGGGTACGCTCCGACGTCCGGACGCGCGGCGCCACGACCGGGTTTCCGAGATCCTCCCGCGTGACGTCGGACTTGACGTGGACGTACGACGCGCGAGGCGCCGCGGGGTCACCGCCCCGCACGTACCGGTCGATGGCCTCGGCGGCTCGGTGTCCGGCCCCGACGGCCTCGACGGCGATGCTCGGTCCGGTCACGGCGTCTCCGCCGGCGAAGACGTTCGGTTTCGACGTCCGACCGGTGGTGGGCTCCGCGACGACCGTTCCCGCCTTCGTCAACTCGACCCCCGTCGATCGGAGGAACGCCGCGTCGACCGACTGCCCGACCGCCAGCAGGACGGCGCCCGCCTCGAGGTCGAACTCGGACCCCGCGACAGGCACAGGGCGCCGACGCCCGCTGTCGTCGGGTGGACCCAGCTGCATTTCAAGGCAGCGGATCCCGGTAAGGGACCGGTCGTCCGCGAGGAACTCCACCGGCTGCGTCAGGAAGCGGAACTGCACGCCCTCGTCGACGGCCTCCTCGACCTCGTGGGGCAGGGCCGGCATCTCGTCGCGACTCCGCCGGTACACGACGGTGACGTCCGCGCCGAGGCGCCGCGCGCACCGCGCTGCGTCCATCGCGGTGTTCCCACCGCCGACCACCACGACCTTCTTGGGCAGGCGCGGCCGGGCGCCCTCGTTGACTTGGCGCAAGAAGTCGGTCCCCTGGGTCACCGCGGGGTGGTCTTCGCCGGGAAGCCCCATCGGGTGAGTTCCCCACGCTCCCAAGCCGAGGAACACGGCATCGAATTCCGCTTCGAGTTCCTCCAGGGAGACGTCCTTCCCAAGCCGCACCCCATGGCGGAAAACGATCCCCATGGCCTCGAGCACGGCCACTTCCCGGTCGATGACGGCCGCCGGGAGCCGGTACTCCGGAATCCCGTAGCGCAACATCCCGCCCATCAGCGGCATGGCGTCGATCACGACGACCTCGTGCCCCCGCCGCCGGAGGAAGTACGCGGCGCTGAGGCCCGCGGGCCCACCGCCGACCACCGCGACGCGCTTTCCAGTCGGCGCCGCGACGGAGGGAACGTACGGAGTCGGAAGATCGCCGAGGAAACGCTTGATCTCGCGGATCTGGACCGGCTCCTCGGCGACCTCGCGCCGACAAGCGTCCTCGCACGGCGCCGGACAGATCCTGCCAAACGAGGCCGGGAGGGGAAGAGACTCGTAGAGAATCCGCAGACCGTCCTCGAACCGGCCGTTTGCGGCGAGGCTCACGTACGCCTGGCAGTCGGTGTGCGCGGGACAAGCCTCCTGACACGGGCCGACGCAGTCGCCCCAGTGGTTGGAGAGGAGAAGCTCGAGCGCGGCCTTACGCACCTCTCGCGCGGCGGGCGAGCCGGTCTGGACTGCCATGCCGTCGGCGATCGGCGTCGAGCACGCCCGCACGACGCCGCGCCCCTCGACCTCTACGCTGCACACGCCGCAGGCGTCGAAGGGCTCGAGCCGCTCCTCGGCGCACAACGCCGGAATGGTGATCCCGCTTCTCCGCGCGACGTCGAGGATCGTCTCTCCGGGTCGCCCGGTAAGCCTTCGGCCGTCGATCGTCACGTGGATCATGTCGTTGCCCTTCCCGTCGTGACCTCGACCGCGCCGAACGGGCAGACCTGTTTACAGCGTCCGCACCGCACACACGCGACCGGATCGATCCGCTGGTATGGGCCGTCTCCGTCCGAGATCGCCGACGCCGGACACTGCCGCGTGCACAGCTTGCAGTTCCTGCACGCCTCAGCGTCAATCCGGAAGTGCAAGAGCGCCTTGCACACCTTCGCCGGGCAAGCCCCCTCGTCGATGTGCGCCGCGTACTCGTCGCGGAAGTACGCCGCCGTCGTCAGAATCGGGTTCGGCGCTGTCTGCCCGAGAGCACACAACGAGTTCGCCTTTACCTTCCGCCCCAAGTCGAGCATTCGATCGAGGTCCGCGGTCGTCCCGTGCCCCGCGCAGATCCGTTCGAGGACTTCCAGCATCCGTTTGGTCCCCACCCGGCAGAACGTGCACTTGCCGCACGACTCCTTCTGGGTGAAGTCGAGGAAGAAGCGCGCCACGTCCACCATGCACGTCTCCTGATCGAGGACAATCATTCCGCCCGATCCGACGATCGCTCCCGTCGCCTTGAGCGCCTCGTAGTCCACGGGCGTGTCGGCGAGCGAGGCGGGGATGCAGCCGCCCGACGGCCCTCCCATCTGCACAGCCTTGAGCTCCCCGTCGTTTTGGATTCCCCCGCCGATGCCGAATACGATGTCGCGGATCGTCATTCCCATGGGGACTTCGATCAGGCCGGAGCGCTTGACCTTGCCGGCCAGAGCGAACACCTTCGTCCCCTTGCTCGTTTCCGTGCCGTAGGCGGCGAAGGCAGCCGCCCCCCGCCGGAGGATCCACGGGATGTTGGCCAGGGTCTCCACGTTGTTGATGCACGTCGGCTTGCCGTGCAGCCCGGACGTCGAGGGGTACGGCGGACGGCGGCGCGGCATCCCGCGCTTCCCCTCAATGGACGCGATCAGGGCCGTCTCTTCCCCGCACACGAACGCGCCGGCCCCCTCCTTGATCTTGAGGTCGAACGAGAAGTCGGACCCGAGGATTCGTTCCCCCAGAAGGCCGGCAGACCGCGCGTCGGCGATGGCTCGCTTGAGGCGGGCGATGGCGAGGGGGTACTCCGCGCGCACGTACACGTACCCGAGCGACGCCCCGATGGCGTACGCGGCGATCAGCATCCCTTCGAGGACGCGATGCGGATCCCCCTCGAGGACGCTTCGATCCATGAACGCGCCGGGGTCCCCTTCGTCGGCGTTGCAGATCATGTACTTCGGCGACGCCTTCTCCTTCGCCGTGAGCGACCACTTCGTGCCGGTCGGGAACCCGGCGCCGCCGCGGCCGCGCAGCCCGGAGGCGACCATCTCGGCGACGACCTCGCCGGGCGTCATCTCGCGCAGCGCACGCTCCAGTCCCCGGTATCCGTCGCAGGATCGGTACTCCTCGAGGGATTCTGGATCGATGCACCCGCAGTTCTCGAGCACGATCCGCACCTGGCGGCCGAGGAAGTCATCGGAGTCGACGGCGAGGTCGCCGGCCGGCGCTCCTCCGGCGACGGCATCGCCCACGATGCCTGCGGCATCGCCGGGCTGCGCGTGCCCGTACCGGTTCACCGACCCATCGGCGGCCACGACCTCGACCAGGGGTTCGCCATAGCACATCCCGACGCAGCCGACGCGCTTCACGGGGATGGGAAGCTCCGCCGCCGCCACCTCTCGAACCACGGCGTCGTAGACCGCCTGGGCGCCCGCCGCGATCCCGCACGTCGCGAGACCGACCCGGATTTCGCGCACGGCCTTCATGACGCGTCCTTTCTGCAGTCGGCCACGATCTTCTCGATCTCTTTCCGCCCGACGCGCGCGTGGATCACACCGTCGACCATGACCGCCGGCGACAGGCTGCAGCACCCCAGGCAACGAACGCTCTCCAACGTCAGGACGCCGTCGGCGGTCGTCCCCCCGACGTCGACCCCCAGAAGCTCCTTGCACGCCTCCATCACGCGGTCGGAGCCGAGGACGTGGCACGCCGTTCCCTCGCAGACCCGGATCGTGTGGCGTCCCGGCCGGCGCAGCCGGAACTGCGCATAGAACGTTGCCACCCCGAACACCGTGCTCATCGGCGCGCGGGCGTGCTCGGCGACCCGTGCACAGTCCTGCTCGGAGATGAAGCCCTCCCGCTGTTGGACCTCCTGCAGGAGGGGAATGATGCTCTCCGGAGAGCGGGGGAATGCGGCCCAGCGCCCGTCGAGACCCACGGCTACCGGGGTGCGCTTGCCCACGTCACGATCTCCTTTCCCGTCCTGCTCGGGTCCGGGACTCGACAACAGCCGAATCCACTGCCTGTCTCATCCATCCGCCCCGACCGCCGGCCGGGCGGCGCATTATCGCCTTCCGGAGGAAGGCCCGCAACCGCTGGAAGCGAGTTCCGTAGAGCGTACAATCCCGCTGGGTGATTGGATGCGCTGCTACGTGGAAAGCGACGGGCGGATCTACCTCGTGCGGCGGGACGGGCTTCTCGACCTTCCGACCCCCGATGAGCTGCCGTTCCCCATCGAGCGCGTGGCGCCGCTCGGCCGTGGGCCCGAGTCCGGCCGCGGGCCCGGGCCCGGCCCCGGGCCGGAGTGCGGTTGTGAACCGGAGACGTGGTTCTGCGTTCCGACGCTCGGCTCTCACCCCTTCGCGTGGCCGAGCAAGGACGACGTGCCCCTCCTGTCCGACGTGACCCCGAGGGTGCGCGCGGCCGTGCACGCCTCCATGCCCCGCGTCGTCGTCGAAGGGATCTGCATCGAAAACGGACGAGCGCTCCTCGTGCTCGGAAGCCGGGGTCTTAACGAGGGGCGCTGGTCGCTCCCCGGCGGGTTCCTCCGCTTCGGCGAGTCTCCCGAACGGGGACTCCTACGCGAGATCGAAGAGGAGCTCGGCGCGCCGGCGACCCTCCTTCATCCCGCGGGGGTTCACGCCAAACTGGGGCCGAACACGCACCTGCACTGGATCATGTTCTTCTATCGTTTCTCGCTGGGCGGCAGACTGAACCCGGATCCGGACGAGATCGCCGAAGCGAGGTTCATCGATGTCCACGAGGCGGCCGCGCTGCTCCATGACCCCGCGATGACGGACGCCGTTCGCCGCGAGGGCGCCCTCTCCGGGTAGTGCGTCAGAGAAGCTCGATCTCGATCGCCAGCGTGGCGTCCACGCTCCACTCGAGGTAGTACGGTCGGTGCTCGAGCACAAGCCCCACGACCACGCCCGCCGATCGCAACGGCGTGATCACGACGTCCAAGCTCACGCGATGGGTGTCGGTGGGCATGCCGACCCATGTCTCGCGGGAGAAGCCGTACGCCGCTCGAAGGGTCAGGAACTCGTACGCCATGTAGTCGTACGAGACCGAGAGGTCGATCGTGTTCTGCTCGGCAAGCGCGGGAGGACCGGACAGAATCCCCTGGACGAGGAACTGGACGTTCGGCGCCGTGGAGAACGCGTAGTTGAACGCGGCGGTGACGAGGAGGTCGTTGTCGCCCCCCGACGGATCGAGCACTTCGTATCCGAGGCCGACCTTCGCGTCCCACCCGCAGTAGCGCGAGTACTCCTCGTCGTCGATCAGATCCATCATCTCCGAGATGTCGAGCGCGTCGAGGCCATCCTGTCGCACCAGCCCGGAGTCCTCGACGATGTCCTGGACGACCGCAAGGAGATCGGCCGTTGAGTCGTACTCCGCCGCGCTGCTAATCTCGTAGGCGAGGATCTGCAGGTCGACGGCGTGGAGGTGGTCGATGAGGCTTCCACGGCGCACGAGGTAGGCGTCGATCCGCGTTGCGGTGGCGAGCGGCGTCACGTCGGTGAACCGCCCGTACCCCACTCCGGCTCCCGCGGTCAGGCCGAGCGAATCGTGCAACGGCGAGCTGCGCGCGCTCGCGCCCGCGAATGCGAACAAGTCTCCCTGGGAGGCGAAGTACCGCTTGAAGTTCGCGTCGGCCCGGATGATGTATGAAGACTCGTCGGGCTCCACGATCACCATATCGCTGTCGATGTCGACGTCGAAGCCGTACTCCGGCCGGTCGTACAGCCGAACGTAGGTCGCGGCGAACTCCCCGCTGCTCACATCCTCACTCGAGACGCCGTTGGGGTCGTTGTGGTACTCGTAGGAGAAGGAGAGCTCCAGGTCCGACAGGTCCGTCAAGGGCGATTGGTAGCTGCACAACGGCACGGCGAACGCCGCGAGCGTCGATCCCAAGAGCAAAACACAGACAGCCAGCAGGATCCCCCTCATCCTCATCACCTCACGGAAGACCGTAGGCCGGCAAGAAGAGGGAACCCATCGAATCCTTCCGTCGCAGAGGTGCGTGTTGTCCACCCCACCGCCCGGCCCACCGTCCGCGTTTGCCGCTCCGTGCGCTTGCGGCCCGCACTCCGTCCGTTTGCGGCTCCGTCCGCGTTTACCGCTCCGCCCTCCGTACACGTTTGCGCCCTCGGCCCACCGTCCGCGTTTGCCGCTCCGTGCGCTTGCGGCCCGCACTCCGTCCGTTTGCGGCCCGCACTCCGTCCGTTTGCGGCTCCGTCCGCGTTTGCGCCGCGCCCTCCGTACACGTTTGCGCCCCGCCCGCTAGAAGAGAGGGAGTTGACGGGCCGACGTCCCGACGAGGTTCCCGACGCCGACGCCAATCAGGCGGACGCCCCGATCGTCCAGGGCGACTCG
>Ga0209609_10002507_pt1 | contig 10466 bp, 9 predicted proteins | sample LakKivw325mmetaG_FD_184136 | JGI IMG/M metagenome (GOLD analysis project Ga0209609, IMG submission 184136) | Anoxic lake water microbial communities from Lake Kivu, Rwanda to study Microbial Dark Matter (Phase II) - Lake Kivu water 325m metaG... | ecosystem: Environmental > Aquatic > Freshwater...
GAGTCTCGGAGTAACGAACCCCATCCATCACGACCACGAAAACGTTTCTTGTGGCATACTTTGCAGAAATGCTATTGGAAGCAGAATAGTGAACATTGATAGCGGATATTGTCAAGACGCAAAATAGAATCGCGAAAACGGATCTGGATTCATGTTTCAAGATTTGAGTCCTCCTTTTCCATCCGGTTTGTCTTTGCCTTAGATTCGCTATTGTTTTAGTGATTGCGGTCGCACATAATACTATTCCTCTCGTTCTCCCGATCTCTGAGATACTTTGCTCGATTTTTTTATAACATCGCCTATTTGTCTGTGAGGAATTGAGTGGGATTCAAACCCTACCATAAGTGGAGACATGACCAGCAATCTCCACTTCCGCTCTTTTTTGTTCCGAAGATTCAAAGTAGTGTATGACTAGAAGAACGCTAACTCCATTTTTTTAGGAAATTCTCTGCTTCTGTTCTCAAAGTTGCTCTTGGACTGTCAAGATGCCTTTTTACAAAAGCGATTACTTTTTCGTTTGGTTTAATTTGGCCAAAAAACATGTTGAAAGATTCAATCGTTTTTTCAGCAATAACCCTTTTACATTCCTCTGTTAGATGAGTAGTTGTTGAGATCTCTTCAACCTTCAAGAGTTCATTCGTTATCTTCGGAATTAGATTAGGTTTTGCCAATGCAATCTTACCAGAATGACCAACAACATTTGCCACAGTAACCATGTACTCATCATTTAGAAAGCCGTAGTATTTGTCAAAAATGCCATCAAACTTTCCGTCCTTATCAACCTTTGTAAGACTCGCAATAATGGCCATAGCATTCCAAGTGAGAATTCTATACTTACTATCCAAAAGATCTATGAACGAGTCCATGTACGGATACAGTTTCTCTGGATACTCTTCGCTCAGATCCATTAATACCTTTGCACAACCATATCTAATCGCTGCTTTTGATGAAGAAACACCTTTGAGTACTGTGGGAAGTAGCTCAAAGTCTTGTTTGACCTTTTGTAGAAGTTCTTCTTTTGTTATTGATTTGTCCAATAGTTTCTGTAATAGTTTATTCTCCATGAGGATTTCACTTCTTGACTTTTCATAATATTTCAAAGATTTTCTGACCATTGTAGGGAAAGCAAGTTGCATTTTTTGGACTTCATTTATGGGAATAAACTTCGCTCTACCTTCTCTTGAATCAGAGGGCCTTCCTTTTGAAATTGTTGCTCTGAAAATATGTTCCAGATGATATCCTCTTCTGTCCCTCCATTTGAAAGAACAGACTTTACTTTCAATAGAGATTTCTATATTTGCCTCTTCTTTGGCTTCTCTCACAGCAGCTTCTTCGGGGGTCTCGTCTTCATCAATATAACCACCAATCAAATCTAGTCCTAATGGTGGAAACTTTCTATCTAGCATCAATATCTTGCTATCTTCTTCTATTATTACACTCGAGGCTCTTGTTTCACTCATACAATCACGCGAAGGTGATGCGGGTGGTGGGATTTGAACACGTAGTGAGTCATTCGTTTTGTTTTCTATAATTATTATTGCGCGCGCGTTTGCCAAAGTGTTCTCAAGATATATAATTCTTTTTGGTTCACTGAGAGAGTTATGTTAATAGCGTCTTATTATTACGTCTCTGATCAAAAAAGGATAATGAATATCGATCTGTAAGTTTTGGTGTCTAAAATTTCCATCACCCACACTCAAGCTTGCGGATGATTTCTGGAAGCTTATTGATATTGTCAATTATCTCATTCGCCCCTGCTGCCTTGAGTTCTTCTTCTGCATAAATGTGTGAGCGGTAGTTTGGGATGCACACAGCATAAACGCCTGCGGCTTTTGCAGCCAGCATGTCATCGATGTGGTCCCCGACGAGAATCGCGTCGTCGGATCTGCAATCCAATTCTTCTAGACAGGCAAAAACGTGGTCAGGGTAGGGTTTTGGTCTTCCGGGTGAGTCGCGGCAACAGAAAGCATCGATGAAGTTTTTGATGCCTGCTTTCTCTGTGACCTTTAGAGTCGCAACCTCACTGTTAACTGTGACAAGCCCTATCTTCTTCCCTTCATCCTTTAACCACTTCAAAGTCTCGACGCTGCCTGGTATGACTTGCGCATCGTCTACGGCTTCAAGTTCGAACTCGATGGCTTCTGCATTGGCTTCTTTCTGCATCTCCACTATTTCCTTCTCAGAAAGATAACTCCTCCCCCGCTCATACATTTTAGCGTATAGCGTGGCGGGAGACTGGTAGTCAGCTATGACCTCTATTGGTATGCCGTGTTTCAGATAGACTCTCGAAATCGTCTTCCTCATACTCGCGAAGTCTATGAACCTACCAACCTCAAGTAATGTGCTGTCCATATCGAAGAGAACCGCAGCGATCTTCAAACACTACACCTCACTTGTAAGAATTAGACACGTTTAACTGCCTTTTTGTGATTTTCGTAGTTTTATCCTTTTGGCAGACTGTCCGTAGGTTTGGGATTAATGGATATAAGGTTGATTTGGCATGACTAAAAGGTTGCAGTAGCTATTGCCAGATCTCGAGTTTCAGCGATTTTGAAGAGTGACTCATATGAGTATGGAACACTCGAACGAACAAGACCTTCAGAAGGCAATCAAGGGATATCAGAAAGAAGCAATGGTCTTCAAGAGATCTGGTTCCTTTCTAAAATATTCAAGAACTCTTCTATTGATGGGCAACGCGTATCTTTCTCTTTCAAAAATCAGAGAACCAGAAGAAAACTTGGAATCAGCTATAAAAGCATACAAAGGAGCACTGAGGATATTGACAAAAAAAGATTATCCAATGGACCACGCTGCGGTTCAAAACAACCTTGGAAGAGCCTACAGTCGACTTGCTCAATTTAGAGATAAAGAAGGCAACATAAAATTGGCAATTGAGGCTTTCAAAAAGGTACTAACGACGCGAAACAAAAAGGATCAGCCGATGGACTATGCTCACACCCAAAACATTATGGGAGTTTCCTACGTGGCTCTAGCGGAAGTGAGAGATTCTGAGAGAAACCTGAAATTGGCAATTGAGGCTTTCAAAGAAGCACTGACGATGTTTACAAGAAAAGATCACCTAGCAGAATTCGCTGTAGCAAATGAAAACCTTGGAAATGCTTACCTAGTTCTTGCTACGGTCAGGGATCGGAAAGAGAACTTGGAATTAGCCCTACAGACATACAACGAAGCCCTGACTGCCTGTACTGAAGAATCGGATTCTGAACGGCGCAAAAGAATTGTGGGAATACTAAACGTTGTGCGGTCGCGACTCAAAAAAGAGCGTTCTTTTTGGCGGGGTTGAATGCCGTCATTATGAGCGATACGCTCTGCATTTTTGACTTTTGATTATCGCCAATTCTTTTCAAGAAGAATTTTCAACTAGCTTATCGGCTCGTGGGGGAGCCGTCGCCATTTGGGAACACGAATGAATCATGACAGACAGTTAGTCTGAGGGAGATGTCTCCCGCAAACTTACGCTGGAGTTCTGCTGAGGCGCTACTCTACCGCTTGGGACCCTTTATATCTTCCTTGATAATTGCCACAAAAAGAGCCGATATTATGTAGAAAGCCAGCGAAACGGCGAAGAACATATCGAATCCAAAGGCATCAGTAATGTTTCCAAGAACTATGGGGCCGATTGTTGCGGCAAAAAAACCCATGAAATTGAACACACCAAAGAAGGTTCCGCGCAATCTCGTCGGCACCGTTTCTGTTAGGAAGACGTTGAAAGCTGTGAAGGAGATGTTGCCCAACAATCCCCATATGGTCAGAGCCACAATCATCGGTATGCCGATGGGAACTATCGGAATAGTATAAACTGCTATACAAGTGGCCAACAAGGATGCTAGAGTAGGCAGCTTAGGTCCGATTCTGCCCGTGAGGTAGCCAGCTATTGGACTGCTAAAAACTTGAACGACCCAATATATGAATAGGAGTATGGACGTTTCAGATATGGAAAGCTTTCTTACTAGTACGAAGTATGTGGGCAAAAACGTGAGTAGACTCCAGCTGGCTAAGGATGTAGTAAAATTGATAATCATTGAGAGAAGAATGGGAGGGCTTTTCAGCGTCTTCCAAAAAGTCGGAAAAGGGTCTTCTCCCTCAACTCCTTTTTGTGTAGGTGTACCTCCCTGCTTTTTACTTAAGATGAACATGAGTGGAGCGTATAAAATGCCAGGAAGTCCGAATATTAGGACCAGACTTCTCCAGCCAACCTTCTCTGCAACCAATAATCCTAGTATCGAACTGATTATGAGGTTTGCTAGAGGCCATGAGGTGAATATTAGCCCAAGCGCCTTACCTTTATTCTGATCGCTGGACGACTGAGTCACGAAGGCTGTGCTAGGGGCATAAAACATTCCTCCAAAGAACCCTACAAGAAAACGCAGCACCAATATTGTATAGAAATCTTTCGTTAACCATATTAGCGTTGTTGAAATAGATGCGCCAAAGACAGCTAGGATAAAAAAAGGTTTTCTTATTCCACTTTTATCGCTGAGATAACCGGATAGTATCTGCATTAAGGAGTATGGAAGCATATAGGCACTCACCAGTAGGCCCGCTAGTACGTGAGGGAGCTTGAATTCCGTCTCTATGATTGGCAAGAGCGGTGTCAAAATCATTGTTGCAGAATAAAGGCAGATCCATCCAAACCAGATTGTCAGTATCACGAGGCTGGGTAGGGCTTTTCTATTGTTCATCAGTTTAGCTCCACTGGAGGTTTCGAACGCCCATGAAACTCAGGCAATTAACTATTACAGTATTGAATGGTCTCAAGAGATTTTATGGCTTATTACGATTGACGTTCTTTCTCAACGTTTCACGTTAAAGTTGCAGAGACGCCGGAAGAAGTGAAGGAACTGCTGGAAGTTGGCTTTGAGCACGTTTGCGAAAAAGACGGGCTCTTATTCTTCAGAAAGCGTAAGTGAAGGCCCAAAAATGATGAAGATCGGCGAAAAAAGATGAGGGTTATCGCTGATCAACCCTATAGTGGAGATATCACCCGCTGAACTCCACATTCCCCTCTTTTTTGTTTTCGCATAGGAGACCTAGTGATTAAGGATACGTTTGCCGAAGTGTATCCTATAGTGGAGATATCACCCGAATAACCCCGCAAACCCCTCTTTTTTCTAAGGGTCATTGAATCGGATAAGACCTTAGCGGAACATGGGTGCGCTGACATCATTTTTTATATGGGTTTTGGAAGAACTGTACTCTGTGTTTCAGTCAAGAAGAAAAGCGAATACCTACAGAAATTTCATCATATTCTTCGCTTTTCTGGCCCTGCTACTCATTCTGTTAGGAAGTATATCGTCTTTTGTCGGTTTCTTTACGATTGCGGGGTCATTTTCAGCTGCTGTCCCCATCTATCTCCTTAGGAATTTGAGGACATGGAATATTGGAGCGCAAGGCGAAGAGAAGGTAGCAGAATATCTGAGCCATTTGGATGGTAGCTATTCTGTCATCAACGATGTTGTTTTGCCTGGAATGAAAGGGAACATAGACCATGTCATTATTGGTCCCGAGGGAGTTTTTGTCATAGAAACGAAGAATCAAAATGGACTCATCAGGTGCGATGGCGACTCGTGGATTCGCCAAAAGATTGGCAGAAGAGGGACTCCATATTTTGGAGATATCGGTAGTCCGAGCAAGCAAGTCAAAAGAAATGCGATGTTGCTCAAGAGCTTCATTCAAGATCGTTTTGGAACGAGTCCATATGTTAATGGCTTGGTTGTTTTCACAAGTGAGAATGCTGTTTTGAAGATAATCAATCCGACTGTGACCGTTCTTCGACCTCAAGAAATCGAAGATTTCCTCAAAAACTATCGATCCAAGACTCCTCAGGTTATGAAACCTGAAGAGCTTGAGACAATAATCAAGCCCTATTCTCATTTCTGTCAATGAAAAACATCGCGCACGATACTCAGCTCTATTCTTGGCTTAGATCGCTTTGCATGTGTGCAAGAAGAAATCTTTAATTGATTATGGAGCAAGACTATGGCAATTGGTCTCAAAGCATTACCTTAGGGGTTTTTGGGGGGAAAGAATTGGAACATTTTTCTTCTCATGATATTCTTGTCTTAGCAACAGCAAAGAAGCTTGAAAAAGACGGTTATGTTGTCTTAAAGGAGGGGTTCTTGGATCTGAAGTCCAACAAAGGCAAAGAGGCTTTTGGAGTATTTGTTAATAAAGACTATGAAGGCTTGATAAGCGGTGGAAACCCGGACTTGATTGCAGTCAAAGGCGAAGAAATCGTTGTTGTGGAAGTGCATATGGGCAGGCTCTCTAAGCAAATCGAAAGGTATAGTAGATTCGGCAAAATAATCTTGGTATTTCCAACAAAGAACACACCTGAGATCGAGGCGTGGGGTCTAGATAAGCTAGTTGCTCCGGGCGGCATTACTACAAAAAAAGTTAAGGCTGGTCCGGGTGAGAGCTAGGCCCTTTTTCATCCTATTCCCGCTTTCTTGGCAGTATGGAGGATGTCATTTAGCAACGCGCCGAAGCTTGTCCCCGCTATTCTGCACTTATTCCCCTCCTCTTTTTGTCTTTGGTGGAGGAGCCATCGCAGAAGCAAGCTTTGAATATGTCACAGGTGAGCATACAGACGGTGGTAAGATCTTCAGAAAACGGGAGTGAAAAAGGTAGGTAGGTATACGAAAACGTACCTGCAGTGAGCTTTTACACACCTTCATGTGGAGATATCTCCCGCTAAACTCCACGCCCCCTCCTTTTTTGGCAACCGAGCCTCAATCTTCACTGACCTTGACAGTGTCTGCACTGAGGCAATTTTGAGGTAGTTTGAATCCTCTTATGGACGAAACTAGAAACATGTCTTTCAATCAGTTGTTTCTGGGCCTTCAGTTAGCAATTTTAGATATTCGTCTTGGTTTTCCAGGATCCAGTCTGCGGCCTCGTAGAGTCCTCGGGAGGCGCATGCTTCTGAGACTCGCATTGCGTCGTGCATGTCGAGCTGGAGCGATTGTCTGAGGTAGAGAATTGCCTCCCACACTCTTCTGGGCACCTTAACAGGCATCTCTGAATCCCTCTGCCTTGTCTCTCTCATAGTACCAAGCTAGTTGTCGTCTGATGGATAATAGTAGGTAATATCCAGAAATCTTCCAAATGGAACAATGAGATCGGTTCCAAACCTTTTCAGCGTTTCTCGCCTGAAGTAGTCTACAACTTCAGCGTTGTTTTCCAGGTCTTTTTGGAGTTCTCTCATTACTCTCTGCCAATCTTCAAATGACCATCTATTATCATTGAACCGGTATTTTGGATAAAGCATAAAATCTTTTAAGAAATTCCTTCGCACCTTTGAGTCGAAAGTTGGTGTTTGACCCCATATTAGCATCAGGGGCACAGACAGCGCTTTGATATAGTAGGTTCCCGGCTCATTTCTGCTTCCGTCATTCTCTTTAGCTCGACCAAGCTCATGCCAAATCAGTCTTAGTGGCTCATCTGGAATATCATCAAACTCTAACAAACTGTGCCTCCTGATCTGGTCATATGCGTTTGACACCCTTCTGAGAGAGTCTTTTAGAAACCCTAGGCAAACATTAGAAGGGTTAGGACGATATGTCTGCCAACCTGGAAGAATCTCGCACAGTCTGTCATGTGTTTCTCCCCTATGATCATCATCAAGAATATGCCCATTTCCGGCTTCTATTTCAAGCTTCCACCTGAAGAATCCTCCAAAATCATTCTTCTTGGTCCAGTGATCGCACCATTTCTTGTCAAACTTCGCAGAGCTGCGTTTGTATCGCTCAATATTTATTATCCTCAAAGACCCTTCCCCAGCCTCTCATATCATACACTCTTTGCGTTGTCATTCCAACTTATCTGGTTTTCTCGTTCTTCCTAGATCATCTACTTCCTATATTCTCTCTAGGAAGTAGAGGAACGTTGAATCGCTTTAAATCAGCCTCGCCAATTTGAGTATGCCGACTTCGTGTTGGCCAGGCTCTGCTTCTTCCCCTACATCGGTGGAAAGTACAATCTGCTCAAGGCAGTCCTCTACGGCCGAGGTCTCTATAGGCGATGGTTTGTTGAGCCTATATATAGCCCCCCACCCCAATGCAAAAGAGAGGAGAAGTACATGAAAGTCAGACGATCATTGCCTTCTGAAGATTCAAGTTCATAACCTGGAGCCTACCGGTTTCTCTGCTAATTCATCAAGTCGATTCCAAAAAATCAGGGAAGTATATCAAACTCTAGAGCATGGTAACCCTGAGGCGACCAATCACTACGACAGAATTCGTACCACTTTTTCTGTATTCTTTGTCCTTGCCATTGAAGAGGTCGTCGTCTATCATGGACGATGCCATCAACGGAGATATGAGTAGAGATCAACCAAACCGTCTCACCACGTCTTTCTCTTAGTAATCTTATGATGCAACCTGAATCAATCACGAAATCCACAGTTGACTATATATCTAGAAACGTAGACGCTAAACGCCTATCATTTTCGTCAGATGAATAGAGCGACTATTTCTTGACTACGAGTTTAGAAGGTCGCTTTTACCTGTTGGGATAAAGCTTTGAATCTCTTCAGCTGTAAGTCTTTCAATTTGATCCTTCGCTCTTTTAGGCGAAGCTTTGACAAGTCTCGTCTTGATTTCTTCTGCCAGCTTCTTACTCGGCTTATTGCCCGGCACTATCTTAACAAAGTTTTTCGTTTTTGAGGCTATCGCGGAAGTCGGTCCACCTATGACAACGGGCATATTATCCCTATCCATGATCCCGATCGAGACTTGAAGCGGCACCTTTCTAAGATAGTTCCTCTCCCCCCTGATCATGAAAGCACCCTTAGCTAGATACTCCCCGGAAGGCGCCTCTTTACTCACCTGACTCGGCCTAACCCAATAAACGTCCGCGGAACCAAAGCCCGTTTGCCAAGCTTTACTGTAGGAGGCAGCCAGCTGAGCCGCTTCAAGCAAGGTTCCTTCTGAGGGGGCCTTCTTCTGCGTCTTTATCAAGACAAAGGGTGCCCCTTGCACATCCGCATGCAAAACCACGTCTTCAGCTTCCATATGTCTCTTGATCAAGAGTTCGTTGGTACCCGCGTCTCTTCCACCCAACACCAACATGCCTTCCGACGAGTAGAACCAACGAAACTTCTCGTACCATGCTCTCTCCCTCATCTTTAGCGGCTCACGCACAAGCTTTGCTGCTGTTTTGACTTGCTTCTGAATGTTTTCCAGCTCTTCCCTGGCCTTAGAAACAGCTTCTTGAGCTCCCAGCATCTTCTCCCTAGCCTTCTTGGACCTCGAATAAAATCGCGCGGCATTTTCCTGAGGAGGCATCCGAAAACTCAGACTAGCCTTCACGTCATCCATCTTGACGACGATCCCGCCCCGCTTTGGATCTATCGCCTCGACGAGACCTGTCGGTATGCCTTTACCGGCTTCACCCTTTTTCAGTTTTGACGAGATCGTCTCCCACTCGATCCCTGACCTCCTTTGGGTCAGCATCCAGTTGAACAGATACTCCAACTCGTTTAGGTGGGCAAAAATGAGGTCGCCAATGACTCGATCCTCCTCAGAGCTTTTCTCCAGCTCCTTCACTTTGGCCTCTTGCTGTTCCAAGATTCGCCTCTGTCTCTGAATTTGCCTTTCAATGTCTTCTGAAACAGTCTGTTCTTCTGCCTTTGTTGCCATTCTCGTGAAGTATTCATCCGCAGCTTCATTAACGCTAGGGTAGTCTTTCCCCAAATACTCTTCATACATAGTTATGGGGAAAGGCAGTACGTCAATCCACTCTCCATTTTTGCCAATAACTATTCTTGGATGGATCTCTCGAGTCTTCAAAAAGGACAGTATTTGAACTGTTGATTCACGTATTCTCTCGATTTGAATGTCCGTTAGGGCGTTAGCCGGCTCCGTCTTATCGACGCCTGCCTTCTTGAGAACTTCTTCGGCATACAAACCTCCTATACCGCAAAGTGCGGTTAAGGCTCTGACGGTCTCTACGTTCTGTTCCTTTAATCCTTCAAATTGTTGCCGAGTGATCTTGACGGGGTCGAGTCGCATCTGCGGGGGATATCTATATCGTTCACCTCGGATGATGTTCCTGTCTCGCATCCTCCTGTACGTCAACGCTTGAAGGATGTTCTCTTCTTTGTCTAGGAGGATTATGTTTCCGTCTTTGAAAATCTCAAACACTAGCTTGAACCTGTCGTCTCCTTTCAAGACTTCGATTACGACGACTCTTTCAAAGTCGTGTTGCCAAACGTCTCCTACAACCCCGTCTTGAACGTGTTTTCGGAGAGCTCTACAGAAAGGCGATGGAAAAGGCGGTTTCTTGGTAACATACTTGGTTAAATGGATTCTTTTCCCGGCCTCGATCACTAGGTCTTGCTTCGGATCGCGAAGTCTGAAAAGCATTGATCTGTTGCCGATCTGGTGGATTTTGTCGATCTTGGCGCCTTTGATCAGGTCTTTGAGTTCAAGGACGATGGCGGC
>Ga0209609_10002508_pt1 | contig 10465 bp, 10 predicted proteins | sample LakKivw325mmetaG_FD_184136 | JGI IMG/M metagenome (GOLD analysis project Ga0209609, IMG submission 184136) | Anoxic lake water microbial communities from Lake Kivu, Rwanda to study Microbial Dark Matter (Phase II) - Lake Kivu water 325m metaG... | ecosystem: Environmental > Aquatic > Freshwater...
CAATAGGATAAGATAGTCCTCCGCCAGGTTAAAAGGAGGACAAAGTGGCAAAAAGGGTCTGGAGTGTAGACGAGAAAAAACAGATTGTTCTGGCTGGTCTTAAATCGGAAGGGAGTATTGGTGAATTATGCAGACGGTGGGGTGTTCATCAAACCCAGTATTATCGCTGGAAGAGCCTTTTTATTGAAGGTGGGACTGAAGCGTTAAAGAATAATGGCCAACTAACCTCGCGGGAGGCTAATCTACAAAGGGAGAATGAGGAATTAAGGCAGATTATTGGGGACTTAACAATTGAGAACCGGTTACTAAAAAAAATTCAAAAATAACAAGTGACTATGAGAAACTGGAACAGGCTAGGAAAGAAGAAAATGTCTCAATTGTCAAGGTATGTAATATATTGGGCATCAGCCGGACAACTTATTACCGGAGAGTTTTCCAGATGAAAGATTACCAAGTAAAAGAACGAGTAATCAAGCCTCTATTAGCCCCAGAAACTCAGGCTTTAATGAAAAAACTGTGCCTGGAGAACCCAGAGTATGGCCACAAGAAAATCTGGGCTTTATTAAAGTACCAATATGGTAAAGAAATCACCAGGTATAAAACTTATCAAGCAATGAAAGGTTTAGGTTTACTTTTGCCAACTAACTACTCAGAACAAATTAAAAACCAGCAGTTAGCCCGAAAAGAATATCTGCATAAACCAGTAGGTATCAATCAACTCTGGCAGGCAGACTTTACCGAATTTGAGATACCGGGTTATGGCACATACTATTCTACCAATGTTTTGGATTACTTTAGTAGATTTGTTTTAACCTGTCTGGTAAGGCCGTCTCATACCGCAGACGATTTGATAATGGCCTTAGAATTAGCCCAAAGAGAAGCAATAAATATTTTGGGTGAGAGTTGTTTTCCCGCGAATGTTATTTTAGTGATAGATAATGGGCCAGCGATGAAGGCAAAAAGATTTAAGAAATACCTAGTTGATTCTATTTTTAAAGAAGTTTATGCACGAGGACACCATCCTCAAACCTTAGGGATGTTAGAAAGATTTCATGAGAGCCAGAAATATGAACGGATTTACTTAAGGAATTATCAGGACCCGATAGAAGCTGAATATGACCTGGAACAATACCGGAAAAAGTATAACTGGTACCGGCCACATCAAGCATTAAACTATAAAGTACCGGCTGAAATTTATACTTTAAATAACCTGGTGGATTACACATTAAATAGCCGTTAAATTGTTCCAAATTTGACAAACCACACACTGATTGAAAGGTTAACATCGGGTACAATCTGTTTCTTTACTGCGGGTTTATCCACTGATTCAATTTCAGGAACACCAGGATAATAAGGGACTGCTTCATATCCATAATCTTCAATGAAACAGGCAAGGTGATACAATGGCTCAGGTATAAAAACTGTGTTTAATAAACCGTGATAGTCAAAATAGGTGTAGCTCGCCCAGTTTGTACCTTCTTCCACTGGCCTCCAGCCACCACGAAGTATTCTTTTTCCAACTACAATAATTGTTTTCGCTTCAGGGAAGATACTTGATGGATGCATTCTTAATGGTGCTTTTTTGAATCTTTCTATGTTTGCAAAACCGATTAAATCAAGCCCAAGTCTATAAGCCTGGTTTCTAATCAGATCTTTTGTGATTTTTCTACTCATTTTCTCGAAATAACTGGTTCACAACCCAGGGCTTTCTTTTTCTAAAATGAGTTGTGAACAAATTTTTAATTCTTCCTGTCTTTTCAAGATGGTCAAGACATGTTCTTGCACAAACTGCTCCAATTCTATCTGGATTCGCCTTTTCATAATACATATCAGGCATCGCACCGTTTTTGCAGATTTTACATTTTTCATATTCAATGCTGGCAATAACCATTTTTTTTCCACAGATATTAAGGGTTTTTTCAGGAGTACTTATGGCGTTATGTGGACAGATTCTTGCGCATTTTTTACAAAGGTCGCAAATGTTCTCATTTTTTACGCAGTCGGGTTCAAGTTCTGCATCCGTTATAATAATTTGAAACCTCTGCCTTGGCCCAAACCTTTCTGTTAAAAAAATTCCACAGTAACCTTTTTCTCCAAGACCTGCCCTTATTGCTGCATCTTCCACATCAACAATTACATTTGGTGCAGGCTTCCCTTTTTTCACCGGTATTCCCATTGGTGGAACTTCATTGGGAATGTTTGGTAGAGGCACTGCTTCAAATCCATTGTCCTCAAGGTATTCTGCAACTCTATAAGTAATTGCTGCAAGTATTCTGTTATTAAGCCATTGGTAGCCGTAAAGTTTATAAATATTAAGCTGTGTACCTTCTTCAATTCCTCTCAGGGAACCTCTTGTGATTCTTTTACCTATGACTATAACACTTTTAGCCTCTGGCATAATGCTTTTTGGATGATGTTCAGGGCGGATGTGTTTAAATCTATCGATGCTTGCAATTCCGATAAGATCTGCTTTTACCTTGCAGGCAAAATTTTTTAATTTTTTTGCGTCCATATTCTTCCTTTTTAGTAATTTTCATCCGGTACTGACCAATCAATTGACCAGACCTGTCTCCTTCTAAACGGTTTACGAAATTTATTCTTCAGGACACCCTTTTTTTCGAGGTGTATCATACATGCCCTCATACATCTTGCACCGCAGATTGCCTGCCCCGTTTTGTAAAGGTTGGGTGGTTTTTTGTAAAAAGGACTTATATGACTGGGTTTAATTTTATATCCATCCACCTGTTCCATATAATCAGGAAGATTTCCATCATCTTCTTCTGCTTTAATTTTTTTAGCACCTCTGAAAGCAATATTGCACGCTTCACAGTCAAGCCAGCCCCATTCTACTTTTTTCCCTGCCAGAATTACATTGACAGTTTTCGTATTGCTGATCGCATTACCCGGACATTCCCTGACGCATAACTTGCACCTGTCGCACAATGTTCCCGGTTCCATTAATGGATCCGGTTCAAGTTCTGCCTCAGTTATTATTATTCCTATTCTTTGCCTTGGGCCAAACTCAGGAGTTAAAAGAAGTTTACTGTATCCAATCTCGCCAAGACCTGACAGAAATGCTGCTATTCTCAAATGTACCATAACGTCTGGCCTTGCCTTTCCTTTTTCGACAGCCCTGCTATAATTCTTTTTTATCCTTCCTTCGTTATCAATTGCCCTCCAGTCACTCTGATGACCATAGGGGATTGCTTCATAACCATAATCCTCAATAAATTTGCTCAGATTTATCACAACCATTGGTATATAGAGATAGGTTAATCCTCCATAACCCATTGATGAGTAATTGCTGAAAAATGTTCCTTCCTCAATTCCTCTCAGACTTCCCCTGTTTATTCTGAAAGCCATTGCAATAATCGATTTCGCTTCTGGCATAATCTGTTTTGGATCCATCTGAATCGGAGCGCCTTCCCATCTTTCTATGTTTCCGATCGCAACAGCATCTGCACCGAGGCTTCTTGCTTTGTCTTTCACAATTTCTGATGTGAGTTCCATTTCAACCCCCGACTTTTATAAGTACTTCATCGAACACTTTTTCACAGAAAGAACACTCTGAACAGTCTTTTTTACATTCCAGAGTTTTTCTAAACCAGTCTCCTGGGAATTTTGAATTTTTAAGAATGAATGGAAAAAGAAGAGCGCTGTGAGAGGGTTCAAATAAATCAAGAAGATTTCCTTCAAATTTCCCCTCGCAATACGCCCTTATGATTCTTTCAGGCTGCTGGCTCATTCTTGTTGCGAGTTTCATTGTTTTGAAAAAATTTTTATAGTAATGAATATCTTCGGGCCTGATCCAGGAATGGAAACACAGAAGCATTTTCCAGTTTTCTTTTTTCCTGTAATAACTCCAGCAGTTTCCTGGTATTTCTTCTGTAAGGTTTTCTTTTGTCAGAATTTCTTTTTCATGAGCGATAACATTGTCATGAAAGATTTGAACAGGACAGAAGTTGATGCAACCACTATTGGCAAGAAGAGTTAATCTTTTGCCATTTTTTTCACACCAATCCTTGAGCTCTCCTATCCTCTGCATATTCCTGTTATATTCCCTTTGCATGACGAAACTATCAAATAAATCAGAAAGCTGTTCCATTGCCCGGGTTGTTCCAATTCTCATATTTACCGACGCTTTAATTTCAATCTCAGGAAAATTTTTCTTCACGACGTAAGCAATTGCAGGAGAAAATGTTGTTATGGAATCAATTCCAATTTGTTCTCCAAGATAATCAATTAAAGAAACAACAGTGTTTGACAGACTTTTTGAAAGCGAAAGGTCTCCCCAGCATGACGCGTTCAGAAGCAGGTTGAGTTTTATGCCAAGTCTTTTAATCTGTTGAAGTTCGTATTCTATTTGTTTCTGTGCCTCCCAGTTTATATAGCCACTTTTATTTGCCAGAGGAGCCCTTCCGCTGGGAAAATTGACCCAGGCAAAATAAACCTCATCTATACTTTTCCTGAAATCCCTGACAATCTCTGAAAATATCTTTCCATCTTCAATCAATTGATAACCCACTGAGTACCTTATTCCATGTGCCATACCTTCCTTCTTCTGAAAGGTTTTTCAAACCTGTTTTTAATTCTTCCTTCTTTTTCCAGGTGTATCATGCAGGCGCGAATACATCCTCTCGCTCCCTCAATTGCTCTGGAATAAATGATGGCTGGGGATGGTTCGCCGACAAAAGGATTATGTCTGTCATAAGGCTTCATTCCCTGAAATCCTTTTGTACAGGCTTCAATATCAAGTTTTCCCCATTCAAGTTCAACACCGGCGACCTTAACTTTCACTGTTTCTTCTGTACTTATTGCATTTGCGGAGCATTCTTTTGCGCACAGTAAGCATCTGTCACAGATTGTACCGGGTTCAATCAAAGGGTCAGGTTCAAGTGGAGCATCGGTAAGAATACATGCAAGTCTCTGCCTGGGCCCAAATTTTGGCGTTAGAAGAAGTTTACTGTATCCTATCTCCCCGAGTCCTGCGCAGAATCCCGCTATCCTGAAATGAATGAAAATATCGGGGGCCGGTTTTTCCGGGGAGACAGGTCTTGACCAGTTGGTTTTTATTTGACCGGTTGCGTATTCAACAGCTGGCCAGTTATAGTAATCATTAGGGATAGGAGTGGCTTCATAACCGTTGTCTTCAATAAATCTTGTCAGATGAAAAAGAATAAAAGGATTGTAAATCAAATTTATGCTCCCATATCCTTGAGAAGAGTATGAAAGGAAATATGTGCCTTCTTCTATACCACGCAGAGTACCGCGGGGAATTCTCAATCCTATTACAATCAATGCTTTTGCATCAGGATTGATATATCTTGGATCCATCTGTTTTGGTGCTCCCTCAAACCTTTCGACATCGGCAATTCCCACCAGGTCGGCTCCAAGTTTTCTGGCAACCTCTTTAACTTTTTTTGCCGTTAGCATTTTTTTCTCCTTATTCCTTTAAATGGGCAGGTTCTTATACATTCTTCACAAATATTTAAATGCCTTTTTTGAACACCAAATTTTGCCTTTAGAAGTTTATCAATCAGTTCTTCAGTCTTTGCTTTAGAGATCCTGAAGTTTATATCAACCCCCATATAGGTTGGTCCTTCCTTTCCTACCAGAGCATATCTTTTTGCCCAGTCGCATGAAAATTGATCAATCTCAGGAATTTCGAATTCATGTTTTTCAATTTTGAGTATTCTGGAATACCCTCTGATAGCAGAGACAGGGCAACTTCTTATACAGATTTCACAGTCCTGACAGATGTTTTTTTCTTCAACCAATGGATCGCTTGAAAAATCAAAATCAGTGATGATTGCAACAAGCCTTTGTCTGAGACCGAAACTTTTTGACATCAGGCATCCATTTTTTGCAATGAACCCGAGTCCTGCAAGCATTCCAGCAAAAGAGTTACTTCTCATGTCCGGCAGAAATCCCCTGGAGCTTATCACCTTTGATGCAAGTCCTGTCAGATCAAATGAGATATTTGCTCTGTATCCGCAGTCGTTCAGTTTCTTTATCACTCTGTAAGCGATATCGGAGAGAATATTTAATGCTTCAAATTGAACAAAAGCATATGGACCAATTGTTTCAGCGGGAGTAATCTTTGCAATGTCAACTGGGGTATCTGGAAAATGAACCCCTATTATTATAATAGAGCCTGGTTTTTCAAGATAATTCTCCGGTTCCTTCAACGTTATTTTTTCTTTTTTAACAGCAGGGCTGTATTTCCCATAAAGTCCTGAAGTATCATAAACAATTTCACTTTCTTTAGTCAGAGGAAAATTTTTTAGATAGATTTCTTTGAACTCTTCGAACCTTGAACAGTGAAAAAAACCTACCAGATCAGCGCCCTGTACCATGCAAAAATTTCTGAACTTTTCCTTCTCTATTTTTTCTTTTGGCGGCTTTCTTATAAAAGTGAAGTTCTTTATTTTTGTATCTATCAGAACTGTTGAATAGATCGTCTGTGGCTTCCATATTTTCAGGCTGTGTGCGACAAGATTATTGTCGATATTTGTTTGGGTGATTGCGGAATAACCTTTTAAATCAAAGTAGTGCGCGATTTCAAAAGATGCATAGTTAAGAATTCTCTGTTTGATAATGTCAGTGAAATTCGCATCAAGATCTTTTGGTTTCTGCAGACCAAGACAAATTATTGTCTCACATCCAGGTAGATGTTGTTCCGGATCAATAAATTTTTTTGATTCATAGGAATCTTTTACACAGAAGAGATCGATTTGGTATTTCGAGGCGATTTTTTCAATTTCCCTTATGCTGATTTTCTTTTTTTTCTTTTTCCTTCGCGGTGCTGGAGAATAATTTGTATCATAATACCTTTTTTCAGGAACCATGCAAAATCTGAGACAATAACCAATTTCGCCCGCAAAGCTTCCATACTTTTCAATGGCTTTTCTGATTACTTTCTCGTCTATTTTCTCAGGGATTTTCAGTGCAAGATTGAGTCCGAAATTTTCAGCCCATGCACATCTCCACTTATTTATATCCGGGAAACAGAATTTTTTACCGCCTATGTCAATACAGTTTATTTTTTTTACCTCTTTTCTGAATGCATCCACAGGACAATTTTTAACACACTCCATACATCTGTCACACAATTTTTCCCCTGTGTACATTGGATCGGGAACCAGGTCAGCCTCGGTAATTATTGAAACCAGTCTCACCCTTGGACCAAATTCAGGATGCAGAAACAGTCCGCTCCATCCTATTTCGCCGAGACCAGCGGCGACCGCAGCATACCTGTGGGCAATGTCGGGTGCGAAATGGATTTTCATTTCCTTATATCCCCTGTATCGCCAGATGTTACTCGAAACAATGCCAACCGTTTTGTATCCGCGATTTTCAAGAAATCGTGTAATAAAAAATGAGATATCATCAAGCTTTGGATTCATATAAGAACTCTGAGTACCATAGGCACCAGTATCATGTGGGGTTGGTTCTCCGCAAAGTTCAACCGCTGCGTCAAGATGATGGATGCCACAGACAATAACTGATTTTGCAGAAGGCAAAATACCGGCAGGGCTCATTCGCAGTGGGGCATCCCTGAATCTTTCAATGGAAGCAATTCCGGTGAAGTCTGCGCCGAGTTGATTTGCATATTCTTTCAATTCAACTGTAAGTTTGTTCATGGCGGTTTTCAACGCACCATTTGTGTCATCGGTTTGAATGGATTTTACAATAAAAAAAGAAAATAGACAATCATGGTTGCTTGACTTTTCCCCCTTAAAAGATTAAAGTAAAGACAATTCCAAAAGGGGGGATTATGCGAAAAGCAATACTGATGTTGCTGGGAATATATTTTGTTGCCGGAATCGTATGTGCACAGACAGAAAGCCCAAGGGATATCCTAATAAAAAGAATCACTGAGAAATTTCAGGATGTAAAAGAGATGAGCGCAGTCGTTGAAATGAATATGTCAATGATGGGTGTAAATATGAAAATGCCGGTGAAGATGTGGATGAAGGGAAATCTAATCAGGATGGATTCTTCAATGTCAATTCCAGGCACAGACAAAAATATGGAGCAGATTACCGTCAGCGATGGGAAGACAATTTCCATCTATAACAGCCTCAACAATACTGTTATGGTTATTGACCTGAACAAGCTTCCTGAGGATATGAGAAAGATGGTTATGAACCAGACAGGCCAGCACATGGGATTTGATCCTGAGGTATTTAATAAAATTAAGGATCTTCTGAAGGTTGAGGAGAAGACCAGGAACAACAGGAAAATTTATTTTATAACCGCTGACAATGTTGATGCGATAAGAGCCAGTCTTAAAATGCCACCAGCAGCATCACAAATACCTTTTAAAAAACTCATCTACATGATTGACTATGAAACGCTCTTTCCAATAAGAGTGGAAGTTTATACTGAAAGCGAAACTCCTGGTATGTGGATGGATTTTATTGAAATGAAGATTTCCGGGGTTCCTGATGCTGTTTTTAATGTTAAGTTTCCTGAAAACGCAAATAAAATTGACATTACTGACTCAGTGAAATCCTCCCTTTCAAAATAGGGGTTTAGCGGCTCGAAAGACTTAAATGCTTGTAAATGTCTCAGTTTTGGCATACAATTTTAATGGGATCAGCCGTCTTAACTCAATCTCCATACAATCAGAGAAAAATTTCAGGTACAGTAAGGAGGTTTTATGATTGGTTGCAGTTTAGGTAGATGCGTACAATTAACTGTTGCCGGAGGTTCTTATCAGGAAGGCTTAACTGTGGTTCTGCAGGGAATTCCTCCGGGAATTTTGCTGACCGAGCAGGAAATATACGCTGATATGTTGCTTCGTAAACCGGGAACAGATGAACTTTCAAGTCCGAGGAAAGAACCGGATTTGCCCGTGATATACACCGGGCTCAATGCTGCTGATACCATAGAAGGTGCTGGAAACAAAAATCACACAAACGGTACGCCCCTTACGATACTTATTCCAAATCTGGACAGGCATTTTATTCATGTTAAACAATACCAGGATACAAACCGCACTCCGCGGCCGGGTCATGCTTCGTATGCTTCTTTTATCAAATATGGACCCTGTGATGATGCTATTGGTGCGGGTTTTTTCAGCGGACGATATACTGCCACCATTGTTGCCGGCGGTTATATTGCAAAAAAAATTCTTTCCTGTTTTGGAATAAGGATCTGTTCTTATATCAAAGAACTTGCCGGCGTAAGATGTCCTGATATCAGCCATGAGAAAGTTTTTTTTCAGACAGATTCCTTCAAGAAAATGAGGCGGGATACAGACCCCTTTTATCAGGAATTATACGTCAAAGGCAGAATCAATATGGAAATGAGACTTCTGGAAAAGATGAAGGTTTTTGCTGAAATTGAAAAGAAAATAGATGAAATTCGTTCAAGATCCCCAAAATTGAATGAACAGGAAATTTACGATAGATACGGTGTCCATCCTGTTGTGAACTGTCCGGACATTGATGCTGCAAGATCCATGATGGAGGCGGTCAATAAAATTACAGAATCAGGTGATTCTTCGGGTGGACTGATAGAAATCATTGCACTTGGTGTACCTGCCGGACTTGGAGAACCTGTTTTTAATAAACTTGATGCTGAACTTGGCAGAATGCTTGGAATAGGAGCAGTAAAAGGAGTTGAGATTGGAGCAGGTTTTGCGGTTAAAAACATGACAGGAAGTCAAACAAATGACCAGATGCGTGCAGAAGAAGGAAAAGTTCTGTTTCTTTCAAATAATGCCGGTGGAATTACGGGTGGATTAACAACCGGCCAGCCCATAATTGCGCGCATAGCCATCAAGCCAACACCCACGATTGCAAAACCGCAGCAGACCATTGATAAATACACGCTCGAAAATAAAACCCTTGCCGCCATAACAAGACGTGACCCAACAATAGCTGGCAGAATATGGATTGTGGCTGAAAATTACATGGCACTGGTGCTGCTTGATCACCTGATCATGCACTATGGCTATCAGACAATAAGAGAAAAAATTGCATCTGCTGATAAATAGCGCTTTATTTACCTCACATTAATTTTTCATCAACCATTTCAACATCCAGCGCGCATCTTTTCTGTTAGTTTGCAATTGCCTGAATTTGCTTCGAATCCACTTCTGGGTTTTTCCCTTTGAAAAGTGGGATTTTAAATTTCTTACTACCTTTTTTACCTTTCTCTTTTCCTTTTTCTCGTTTCTTATTTTCCCCTTAAAAAATGGGATAAAGGGGGATTTCAAATTTTTCAAAGACTTCCCTTATTCTTTTCTTTTTCCCCCTTTTGTAAAGGGGGATAGAGGGGGATTTAAAATCCACCCCAGCCCTCCTTTAGTAAAGGAGGGGCTAAATCTCCCCCAACCCCTCTTTACAAAAGAGGGGAGTACAAGCAAGGTTTCCCCCTTTCATTTATTTTTTTATTTCCCCCTTTCGTAAAGGGGGATTAAAGGGGGATTTGAGCGCCCTCGTCTCCCACTGCG
>Ga0209609_10002511_pt1 | contig 10461 bp, 6 predicted proteins | sample LakKivw325mmetaG_FD_184136 | JGI IMG/M metagenome (GOLD analysis project Ga0209609, IMG submission 184136) | Anoxic lake water microbial communities from Lake Kivu, Rwanda to study Microbial Dark Matter (Phase II) - Lake Kivu water 325m metaG... | ecosystem: Environmental > Aquatic > Freshwater...
GACCTGCTGCAACTGGAACGCCGGATTGCGGAACTATCCTCCTCCTTTGTTTCCAACTCCACTTCCGGGCTGGAATCCGAGCTGGCAGCCGCCGTGGAGGAATACACCGCCAAAGGGGGCTATGAGCACGACAATGAGATCAAGTATGTGCTCACCTCGCTGGCTTTTCCGGAAACGGAATGGAAGAAGCGGATCGGGGATTTCAGTGGAGGGGAGCAAACCCGGATCTGCCTTGCCTATTTTCTGCTGATGCCACACGACCTGCTGATCCTGGACGAGCCCACCAACCATCTGGACCTGGCCATGATCACCTGGCTGGAGAGGTATCTGCTCAAGCAGGACAAGCCCTTTCTGGTGGTCTCGCACGACCGCGAGTTTCTGGATAACACTGTCTCCACAATCTTCAGCCTGCGCGAGGGAAAACTGAGCATCACCAAAGGCAATTACCGTTCCTTCAAAGAGGCGGACGACATCGCCCGGCTGAGCCAGGAACGGGAATTTGAACGCCAGCAGAAATTCATCGCCGAAACCCGAGCCTTCATCCAGAAAAACATCGCCGGACAAAAGACCAACCAGGCCAAATCCCGTCTCAAGATGCTGGCGCGGCTGGATATCGTGCAGAAACCGCAGCAGGAAAAACAGGTCAAACTGCGCATCAAAACCGCCAAACGCAGCGGCAACGACATCTATACCCTGAAGGAGGTGCGCTTCGGAATCCCGCCGGAGCTGGAACTGGCCAGAGAGGTTACGCTCTTTGCCCATTACCAGGACCGCATCTGTGTGATCGGACCCAACGGCTGCGGCAAGACCACCCTGCTCAAGATACTTCTGGGCGAGCACGACATCTGCGAAGGACAGTTGAAAACAGGTGCCAGCCTGCAGATCGGGTATTTCGACCAGCATCAGGTGGCGCTGGACGAAAGCTTGTCCGTGCTGGATACCATCTGGCAATTGGTGCCTTCTGCGCCGCGGGGCTATGTCTTGGGTTGGCTGGCTAGATTCGGTTTCAGCGGCGATGAGGTGGAAAAACCTGTTTCGGTGCTGAGCGGTGGGGAAACCTCACGGCTCTACCTCTGTGTGCTGATTCATCAGAATCCCAATCTGCTGATCCTGGACGAACCCACCAACCACCTCGACCTGGATATGACCGAGGCTCTTCTAGAGGCGCTTACAGCCTATGAAGGAACCATCATCTTCGTCTCCCACGACCGCTGGTTTCTCAGCCGGCTGGCCACTAAATTCTGGGTTTTCCGCAAAAAGCTGGGGCAGGGAAAAGCCTTCACCACGATCAAGGAACCAGATTGCGGTCCTGAACGGGCGATCGAACTGGCCTTCGCCGAACCGGAAAGGGTGAAAGCCCCTCCCCCACCGCGGGAAAAGAAGCGTAAGCTCAATCCCTGGTATCTGGATCAGATCCACTTGCAGATCGAAGCCCGCAACCGGCAGCTGGGAAAGCTGCAAGAGGAATTGGGACATATCCATACACGCCTGTCCCGTTCCGACACCTACAGCGACCAGAGCCGGATCCTCCAACTGCGGGCGGAAATGGAAGCTTTGGAACAGCAAATTAAAAGCACCCACGCCGAGATCGCCCTCCTCGAGGAAAAATACCTGAGTCTGAGCTATGAAGAATAGACTGCGCATCGGTTTCACCACCAGCTTCCCGGTGGAAGTGGTCTTTGCCGCGGGGCATATCCCCATCGATCTGAACAACATCTTCCTGGCCGGGGATTCCACCGCCCATGTCCGCCGCGCCGAGCTGAAAGGCTTTCCGCGCACCATCTGCAGCTGGATCAAGGGCAATTATGACGCCGCCCTCCAAGCCGGCCTGGATGAAGTGATCGGTGTGGTGCAGGGGGATTGCTCCAACGGGCAATCGTTGTGCAACATGCTGAGCGAGGAAGGTTTGAAGGTGTGGCATTTTTCCTTTCCGCAGGACAAATCCTACCCGGAAATGGACAAGGAGCTGCGCCGCCTGGAGGAGCACTTCGGAGTGGACCGGAAGCAGGTGTTGAAGGTGAAAAGCCGCCTGGATGAGATTCGCCGCAAACTGGTGATCCTGGACAACTGGACTTGGCGGGAGCGCATCGTGAGCGGAAAGGAGAACCACCTCTGGCTGGTTTCCTCCTCCGATTTCAACGGTGATCCCGACCGCTATGAGGAAGAGCTGGAAGCATTTATGGATCAGGCGGCCATGCGGGATCCCATACCCGCCAAACTGCGCACCGCCTACCTGGGCGTGCCACCCATCTATCGCAACATCTATGACGCCATCCGTGAACTGGGCTCGGATGTGGTGTTCAACGAAGTCCAGCGCCAGTTTGCCATGCCCTCCCTGGTGCCGGATATCGTGGAGCAATATCTGGCCTACACCTATCCCTACAGCGTTCACGACCGCTTAAGCGATATCCGGGTGGAGCTGGAACGCCGCCGGGTGGATGTGGTGCTCAGCTATACGCAGTCCTTTTGCCATCTCCAGATCGACAACCTTCTGCTGAAAAAGCACATCGGCCTACCCTTCCTCACCCTGGAAGGAGATCAGCCGGAAGAGCTGGACAGCCGGACTCTGCTGCGTCTGGAGAGTTTCTATGAGGTGCACGCATGACCCGGGTGGCAGTTGGCATGAGCGGTGGGATCGATTCCACCGTAACCGCCCTGATCCTGATTAAGCAAGGCTTTGAGGTGATCGGTGCCACTATGGCGATCTGGGATGAGAGCATTCCGATCACCCAGTCCCTGAAGAGCGGCTGCTTCGGCCCCGGAGAAAGAGATGATCTGGAAGCCGCCCGTGCCGTCTGCGCCAAACTGGGCATTGAGCATCGGGTGGTGGCCCTGAAAGAGGAATTTGGCAGCAATGTACTCAGTTATTTCTGTGGCACCTATGCCCAGGGCAAGACCCCCAATCCCTGCGTGGTCTGCAACCAGCGCCTCAAATTCGGTATTCTGCCGCAAAAACTGAGGGAAGCGGGAGTGGAATTCGACTTCTTCGCAACCGGGCATTATGTGCGCAGATGTTTCTCTGAAGCACTGCAACGGTGGCAGTTAAAGCGTGCTTTGGACAAAGAAAAAGACCAATCATATTTCCTGTGTTTTCTGGCTCAGGAGCAACTGGCAAACACCCTCTTTCCCCTGGGGGAACTTGGCAAGGCGGAGGTGCGCCAAATTGCCCGCAGCAAGGGATTTCCTGAGCTTGCGCAGAAGAAGGAAAGCCAGGATTTCCTGGAAACGGATAACTACTCGGTGCTGTTCGAACCGGATACCTTCCGCGAGGGCGATATCATAGATCCCAGGGGGAAGGTGATCGGCAGGCACAGGGGGTTGATCCACTACACCATTGGCCAGCGCAGGAATCTGGGCATCAGCGGACAGAGCGAACCGGTGTATGTGCTCAGGATCGATGCGCTGCGCAATCAGCTGGTGGTGGGGCCCAAAGCTTTGCTATACAGGAACCGGCTAAGCGCCGCCCAAGTGAATTGGCTGTCCATCCCGGCACCCACGGAAGCCTCTTCCTGCCTTGCCCGGATCCGATATCAGCACGAGGCGGCGGCTTGTGTGGTGACCCCTGTTCCAAATGGTACGTATCAGGTGGTCTTTGAGGAACCGCAATTGGCCATCACGCCCGGTCAGATCGTGGTTTTCTATGACGGTGATCTGCTGCTGGGCGGTGGTGTGATCCAATAGTGCCATCCTGATTCACGATCAGAGGATCACGTCTCCTTTTGCCACCATCTGCTTCAAATCCACCGCATCCAGGACCAGCTTGACCGGAGTATATAGCGGCGGATCGCTGTCGCAGAACAGGATCACCCGCTTTTGCCAGGCACTGAGCTCTGCCACACAGCCCTGGCGCAGGTTCTTTACGATCACTGCGTCCAGGGGGGTGTTCAGGCAGTTGATTTGCAGATAACGCAGGAACCAGTAACGCTCGCTGCGTTGCCCGATCTCCTTCAGCAGCAGGAGGCGCTTCTCGATGGCCGGAATCATGGCTTCCAAAGCGGCAGAGTCAAAAGGAGGCGGATTCCCTGCCAGAAAAGCACTCATCTGGTATTGATTGATGATGTCGGCAAAGCGCCGGATGGGGGAAGTGGCATGCAGATAGGCCCTGGAACCGATGCCGGGATGGAACTGCGGGGTGGTGGAAAGATAGGCCTGCGAGCTGAAGGGCGGAGCCTCGGGATCGCCCTCATCCTCTTGGAATTGATTGATGTTGCGGTAGATCAGCGGCAGGGAGTGTTGCGTGGCCAATTCTGCAAACAAGCGGTTGTAGAGGATCATGAATTCCTCCACCACACTGTGCGCGGGGCTGACGTTGTTGATCCGTTTGAGGCTTATCTGGCCGTTAAAAACCTTCACTTGCCAATCATACTGAGGCTTTGCAGGAAGTTCCTGCACACCCCGTTCCTGTGCCAAAAGGCCGCTCAGGGTAACCAGTTCCTGAAACGGGGACTGCTGCAGCATGGCATCCGCCTGTTGGTATGTGAGGTTTTGCTGCACGCTGATCCATTCCGGCGTGAACTCCCAGGACAGCAGATTGAAATCTTGATCGAAGCGGGCATGGAGGGAAAGCACTGGTCGGGATTGGCCCTGAATCAGGCTGAAGGCAGAATTGGAAAGCTCCGGCGGTAATAGCGGGATCGTCTCACCCGGCAGATACAAAGATGAAACACGGCGCAGGGCTTCTTCATATAGTGCGGAACCAAGGGGCAGCCGATCCGCCACGCTGGAGACATGAACACCGATCAGCCAACCCTCCGGGAGTTGGGTCAGCGACAAGGCATCGTCAAAATCCGGAGTGCCTTCCGCATCGATGCTGAACGCTTCCACTTGGGCAGGTGTTTGCAGAACAGGATGGACAGCTTGTTTCCACAACCAGGACGGAAAACTGACCGGGATTCCAGCCTCCGCAGCGATGGGATCTGTATCTGGATCAAGATCTCCTACAGCGATCCGCAGCTCCTTGATCAATCCAGCCATATCACTATCATCAGAATAGTTGCGCAGCAGCTTGATTAGATCCCGGGGTTTACGGAAGAGGATGATACTGCTCAGATCATTCACAAGTACGGCCTTGGTATCTTCCTCCAGACTGGCAGCTTCCGCAGCACGCATGTATGTATCCAGAAAGGCTTTGACCTTGTTCAGATAGAGCTCCCGTTCCTGCTGCAGAGCGGATTCCCGGGCATAGCTTTGCCGCTGTTCATCGCTGCGCAGGCTGATCTGGTCTTTCTTCCAGAGATAGGTCTGGGGGTTCTGTTTGATCAAATGAAACAAGGCAAAATGGGAAACATCGTCTATAAAGCCAAGAATTCCAACTGCCTCGGGGAAAGTGAAGCCTGATTCCCTCTCCCGCAGGCGGGCTGCGATTTGGTCTTCATCCAGAGACTCCAACCTCTCTTCCACCCGGCTTTGGAACAGCTTCAAACCCTCCAGAGTCAGCGGCGCATAGGATTGGGCGGAAACCAGGCTGAAGCGTTTGGAATTGAGCCGGTGGAGCGTCCCATCCTCCGCCAGCACCTGATAATAATCGTTCTCCCGGGACAGGATCATTCCACAGAGGAGCTCCCCCTGCAGGTAAAAGAGCACCACGACGCCGCTGCGGAAACTATTCATAACATCCTTTAGAAATGGCGCCCCAGAGATGAATCGAACATCCGACCAACGGTTTAGGAAACCGCTGCTCTATCCCCTGAGCTACTGGGGCGCTAAGTTCAAACTCAAAAATCGGCTGAGGGCTTTTTTGTCAAGTTTTGCATTGACAAAAGCGGCTTGTTTGCAGAACAGGGTAAACATAATGGTAATTTAACCGAGGTAAATAGATGAAGATAGCAATAGTGGGCGCTACCGGTGAAGTGGGAAGGATGATGATCACCTGCCTGGCAGAGTTCAATCTCCCCGTGTCCCAACTGGACTTGTATGCCTCAGAACGCTCTGAAGGCATGATTTTGTATTATGTGGACAAACCTCTCGTGGTGCACGCATTGGACGAAAGCTCGCTACTCAAGCATTATGACTATGTGCTGTTCTCCGCCGGGGCGGGAGTGGCCCGCAGCTTTGCCCCCATCGCCTTGGCTGCCTGTGAGGTGGTGATCGACAATTCCTCCGCCTTCCGCCGGGAGGCGAACATCCCCCTGGTGGTGCCGGAAGTCAACGGTGATCAGGTGGTTGGATATAATGGCATCATCGCCAATCCCAATTGCTCCACCATCCAGCTGATCCTGCCACTGGCGGTACTGGACCGCCTGTTCGGGCTTACCAAAGTGGTGGCCTCCACCTACCAGGCGGTTTCCGGAAGCGGGCACAAGGGTATCCTGGCACTGCAGGACCAGCGCCAGGGCTCAAGTGACAAAGGCATCTATCCGGAATTAATCGATCTGAATGTGATCCCCCAGATCGGAGGTTTTCTGGACAACGGCTATTGCCAGGAGGAGGACAAGATGCACTTTGAAACCCGCAAGATCCTGCGCAAAGAGAATATCGCCATTTCCACCACCACCGTGCGCGTGCCGGTCGTTCATGGACACAGTATCGCGGTCTATGCTGAATTCGAGCGTGAGGTTGATCTGGCCGAAGCTGCAAAAGCATTGAAGAACAGCCCCTCCATCGTCTTCTCTGAAAACACTTTCTTCACACCGCTCAAACTGGGAAATTCCAACGACAGCCAGGTCTGCCGCCTGCGTTATGGTACTGACAAGCACTCGCTGGCGTTCTGGAACGTTGCGCATAACGTACGTTTGGGCGCCGCCACCAACGCCATCCGCATCCTGATGCTGCACGCCAAAGCTGCAGGTCTGCTATGAGTTTCGATCTGAACACGATCCGCCGCCAGCTCCATCAGACGCCGGAGCTTGCCTTCCAGGAACAGCAGACCAAAGCCCTGCTTCTGAACTGGTTGCAGCAACTGGACGGGATTCAGATACATGAGTTCAAGAGCTGTCCCGGGCTTTTGGTGGAGTATAGCTCCGGCAGCGGCGCCTATCGTTTGTTCCGGGCGGACATGGATGCCCTACCAGTGAAAGAAAACACCGGTTGTGACTTCACCAGCCGCACCGAGGGTATGATGCACGCCTGCGGGCACGATGTCCACATGACCATCCTGCTGGGCTTGATCGACCGCATGGTGCAGCTGAAACCAGACCGCAACCTGCTGTTCCTGTTCCAACCTGCAGAGGAGGGACAGGGTGGAGCGGAAACCGTGCTGGCCGAAGGGCTGATCCAGAACTATCCCGTGGAAGCGGTCTTTGCCCTGCACGCAGCCGGCGGGCTGCCTGTGGGAACTATCTCCTGCCGGGAGGGGGTGATCTTTGGAGTGCCGCAGGAATTTGACGTTACCTTCAATGGCAAGCCGGCGCACGCTGCTTTTCCCGAACAGGGCATCAACGCCCTGCTCAGCGGAGTGGAATTCATGAACCGGATGCAGGCGGACATTTCAGAGCTATCCAGCCAGCAACGGGTGATCTTCCATGTGGGCAAAATGGCCTCCGGCACCATCCGGAACGTGATCCCCGGGCACTGCAAATTGGAGGGAACCCAGCGCAGCCTGTCCAAGCCCCTGCGGGACATCATCAATGAATTGATCAGGAAAAACGCCACCCTTGCAACAGCCCAAACCGGTGCCGAAGCCAGAGTTGATTTCCTCTGCAGCTACGATCCCGTGGTCAATGCCCCGGAATTGGTCAAGACCCTGCAGCAGGTCTGTACCGACCTGGAAATAGTGTATCAGGAAGCGGAATCCACTCTTGCAGGAGAGGATTTTGGCTATTTCACCTCGCTCTATCCGGGATTGCTGTTCTGGTTGGGCTCAGGCTGCAACGAGCCCTTGCATTCAGACCGTTTCCTGCCCTTATCCGATTGCATCGCCACCGGCGTGAAGATCTTCGAACAACTGGCGCTGCGCTGATCAGCGGATCAGGGCTATCTTCCCTTTTTTGGTGTTGCCCTCGGCATCCGTAACCACGAAGAAGTAGATGCCGCTGGAGCATTTCTTCCCCGTGCTGTTCTCACCGTTCCAGGCAAAGCGTGAGAATTCATTTTCTTCCAGCTTGATCACCAAGGCACCGGAACTGTCATAGATGCGGCAGTTGTTTTTGCCCGCCGGCATCACATCCGGGGGCTGGTTCACGATCTGCACCGTGTTGCTTCCATTGGGATAAAAGGGATTGGGAAAGGCTTTCAGGGTCTGCAGCGTGGTGGGTGGTTTGATGCTCCTGCCGATGCGCAGGGTATTCAAACCATCCGGTGTTCCGATCAGCAGCAGCCCCTCCACCGGATCATAGCCCAGGGCGGTGATATGGTTCGTCAGCAGAGGCGAATTGGCCACGAAGTAATTGGTAAAATGTTCGGTGCGGGGATTATACATGCTGATGCCATTATCCAGTGAACCGATCCAGATGCGGTCAAAGGGATCGAGATAGATGGCGGTGGGAGTGGTGCGCACCGAGCCGTAGAGCCTTTCCTCGTCCACATAGTAGAGCAGGTCATTCTCCCACAACCCGTTACCGGTATTGTAGATAAACCGTTTGATCGAGGTGTCATATTTATACCAGTTCTGCTCGTTCCACATGTAAAGCCCGTTGCTGACTGCGATCCAGTGTTGGATGCCCTCATAGGGGCTTTCCACCGTCACCACGCCATACACCTCACAGTTGCTCAGTTCGGCGGGTGCCGGCACCAGCCAGTGCTCGCCGGCTGTTTCAGGAATGGAATTGTGGTTCCAGATCACCAGCCCGCGGTCGTTGTTGGTACCGAAGAAATACTGTCTGCCGTTATGATAGCTGTAAATGGTGCGCTGATAAACGCTGTTGGAGATCATGAATTCCGCGATCAGGTTATCCTCGGGATCAAAGACGCTGAAGCCACGGTCATAGCCGGAGACGAACATATTGTTGTTCTGATCCATGGCAATGTGGCCGATAGTGTTGCTCTGCAGGGTCGGTGAATCCGGGATGAAGGGATTCCAGGTCTGGGATTGATGGTTCCAGGTGCGGACACCCCAGCGGGTAAAGTGTTTCCATTCATCGGTGGTCTCGTCCCACACCGTGAGGCCATTGAGCCAGCCCACGGGGCTTTCCCCCGGAACCACGTCATAGGTCCCGAACCATTTGCGGTTGTGGCTGTCGATCGCCACGGTGAGGATGTTGTCGCTGTGGATGGGGCTGTTGGCGATGTTGTAGGTGTGCCATTGCCCGTTCAGCCACTTGGACGCGCCCAGGGCGCTTTTGCGCAGGGGCAGATGGTTCAGATCGCCGCTGGAAAACCAGGCGGCATGGTTGTGGTCGCTGCTGATGGCGCGGACTTTGGGAAAGCCAATAGAATTGGGTATGAACTGCGTCCATTGATTGTCTGATTCCTGCAGAAAGATGCCATCGCCCCAGGAGCAGAGATAGATTTTACCATTCTGGCTCACGATGCGGCTGATGCTCTTGTCCCTCAATCCGGCCTCAAATTCAGCCCAATGCTTCACATTGCCCTGGCTGTCGATGCTGGTCATCAGCGTGTCGATATCCCGCGACAGGGTCAGGAAATCCTCGTTCCAGGTACCATAGGATACCCACAAGGAGTTCGCATCGTCCAAACAAACGCCGGCAATGGCGGAATTCAGGATGCCGCCAGTGGTATTCACCATTTCCCATCCCCCCTGCCAGGGATCGCTGGAATGCAGGTAAACGCTGTTGTAATAGGCCACCGCCAGCTTGTTCCCATTCACGGAAAGCTTGTTTACATAGCCGGAAGGCAGCTCCGCAGGCGGAAAATGCCGCCAGGCCTGGTCCACTGCCAGCGAATCCAGGTGCACAAAGTTCAGCCCCGCCGTGGTGCTGATATACAGATAGTTGTTGGGGGCCAGCACCATGGCTTCGATCTCATTGGACAGCAGCCCGCCGCCGGTGTTTTGATTGGTATAATTATACAGCATGAGGGGAAAATTGACCCCCTCCAGATAGTAGAAGGAGGATAAACCGCTGCCGGTGGCAACCAGCACCTCGGAACCATGCTCGATGATCTTCACCACCCGGTTTGAGGGCAGGCCCAGTCCAGTATTCAACTGCTGCACCCCACCCGGTGTAACGATGCTGATACCGTTGAAAGCACTGCCGAACCACAAGGTCCCCGTCAGCCCGATGTATTCAAGATTGCGGACGTCGTTGGAGGCGATCCCATCAGCGGTGGTCCACACCTTTTGCTGCACCAGTTCGGAGAATCCTGCGTTGGCACCAACAGGCAAAGCGGCCTGCACCACCCCGCCCCAGGTGGAAAAATAGACCTGGTCGTCCTGCAACATCAGATCATAGACATGGCTGGTATTGGTGATCGTCTGCCAATTGGCGGCGCTCAGGCCGGCTGCGATCCCAGCCAGGACAAGCATCAGTGTGAAAGCTCTCATTTGTTCTTCTCCAAACGCATCATAACATAGGCTGCCACCACCATCAGGATCAGCACCCCCAAGAGCACCGAGAACAGTATCTT
>Ga0209609_10002512_pt1 | contig 10452 bp, 7 predicted proteins | sample LakKivw325mmetaG_FD_184136 | JGI IMG/M metagenome (GOLD analysis project Ga0209609, IMG submission 184136) | Anoxic lake water microbial communities from Lake Kivu, Rwanda to study Microbial Dark Matter (Phase II) - Lake Kivu water 325m metaG... | ecosystem: Environmental > Aquatic > Freshwater...
GTGATGTCCCCCAACGAGTTCAAGGACGAGGACTTGCGCGTGCTCGGGCAGGAATGGAAGGCCAATGTCATCCGCTGGCAGATGACGCGACGCTGGGGGCAGGCCGGCACCGACCGCGACCTCACCGAGTACGACAAGTGGCTCAACGCCGAACTCGACGACCTGGACAAGGTGCTCGAAGCGGCCAAGCGCTACGGCATCAAGGTCGTCGTGGACATGCACAGCCCGCCCGGCGGCCGCTATGAAAGCCGCGATGTTGCCATCTTCCACGAGAAGCTCTACCAGGATCACTGGATCGCGCTGTGGGAACAGATCGCGCGGCGCTACAAGGGCAACCCCGCCGTCTGGGGCTATGACCTGATCAACGAGCCCGTGCAGAACCACCCGCCCAGGGAAGAGGGGGTCGGCGACTACTTCGACGGGCAGGTGAAGTGCGCGACGGCCATCCGGGCCATTGACCCGGAGGTGCCGATTTTCATGGAGTCAGCCGAATGGGACTCGGCGGCGGCGTACCGCGAGATGCAGCCGGTCAACCTCCCGCACATCATCTACCAGGTGCACATGTACGTCCCCGGCGAGTTCACCCACCAGGGCGTGCACAACAAGGACCAGAAGCCGGTGACATACCCCGGCGTCATGAACGGGGTGGAGTGGAACAAGGAGAAGCTGCGCAGCATTCTCGCGCCGGTGCGGGAGTTCCAGCTCGCGTACAACGTGCACATCTACGTCGGGGAGTTCAGCGCGATCCGTTGGGCCCCGGGCGCGGCGCAATACCTGAGCGATGTCATCAGCCTGTTCGAGGAGTACGGGTGGGACTGGACGTACCACGCGTACCGCGAGTGGGATGGCTGGAGCCTCGAGCACGGGCCGGACAAGAACGACCACAACCCGACAGTGGAGCCGTGCGACCGCATGCAGCTACTGCTGGGGTGGTTTGGGAAGAACGAGAAGCCGACGTTCTGAGTTGTTACTGAACTTTGTGTAAGTAGCGCAACAGTAGCGACGTACCAGTAGCGGATGTCGCGATGCCAGTTGCGGGGTGGCCGGCCCGGCCTTATCGGGCCGGACGGGGGCCCCGCAGCCCGGAGGCGGACCCATGCGGGGCCCCCGTCGCGCCGGTACGGCTGGCGCGACACCCCGCAACTGGCTCTGCGTTCATTCCTTGTTCCCGTACTTCTGCAAACCTCAGTAGTTGTTGGTGCCAGGGCGCGAGTCCACGGCCGCCGGCGCCGGAACCGCCGATGCCAGGATCGCCGTGTCTGGGGCCTCGCCGGAGTAGAACGCCAGGACGTGTGTACCCCCGATCGTGGTGGCGTTCACGTTGCCCGCATCGAAGGTGACCCGACTGCCCGTGGCGACTGCCTCGGGAAGGGGCCAGTTGAGCGGATGGTCGAACACGCTGTCCGGATCCACGACACGACGCCAGAGGACACCGTGGCCACGCTGGTAGTAGTAGTTGCTCAGCAGACCGGTCTTGGCGTCGAGGACCAGGCTGGGCGTGGAACAAGCGACATCGCCGATGTTGGTCTTCGAGCGCGTCCACGTCACACCGTAGTCGGTTGACACCATCTGGAATTGCGCTCGCGTCGTGTAGACGCTCCCCTCCTCTGTCCGTGCGATGGCGAGAATCCTGCCCTTGCCGAGGTAGACAGCGGACGGCTCGGTCGGCCACTCGGACTTGGGCAGCTTGGACTCGATGGTGGTCTGGGTCCAGGTCGCGCCATCATCACCGCTGATCAGCGTGCCCCACGAGTGCGTCGGGCTGTCGTCGTACTGTCCTGCGAACCACAGAGCCATGAGCCCGATCTTGGGGACCGAGAAGACGTCGGTGATCTGCATCGGCGTCACGGCGAGCTTCGGCGTGGCCACGCGCGTGAACGTCACCCCATCCGTGGTGCGGTAGAGGTCGTGGTTCCAGTCCTTCCCGATGCGCCGCACCCACAGGAGCATCGCCCCGGTGGCATCCAGCCCCTTCCCGACGGTGACCTCGCCGTAGCCCGGCGTGTTGGCGACCACCGCTTCCGTCGTCCAGGTCTGTCCGTTGTCCGTGGAGGTGCGCGCGTACACCGCGCGGGCGTCTTCAGCGATCGAGTGCGCCGTGCCGCGGCTGTACACGCAGACCAGCCTGTCGCCGAGGGCCTGAATCATGGGCCATGAGTTGTATCCGCTCACGTCCTGCACGACCCGTGGCTTCGCGAGAGCCTCCAGGGGCGTTACCTTGACCATGGCCAGGCCAGTGGGCTGGGTGAACGTGTCGGCGGGGTCGGTCGGCTCCCGCTGAATGCGCACCCACAGGGGAGCATTCGGCGCCACCTCGTAGTAGGGCTCCAGGAGGATGGTCCGCGTGTAGAACGGTCCGGCGGGCAGCGCGGTCCGCACGGGAGCGCCCAGAACATACCGGGACGTGAAGGGCGCACCCTCTACCATCTGCGACAGGTGACACCGGTAGACATCCTCATAGGCGGGGCTCGTCGAGGCATCCGTCGTGGTCACGACGATCTCGACCTTCACGGCGCCGCACCCGCCGGGGAGACCGCCCACGAGTCCGGCGACGGACTGCCCCGCCGTGCCGCCCGATAGCGACCACACCGGGACGTGCGTGGAGCCGCTCGACATGAGCACCAGCGAAGGTTGGCCTGTCGCAACCGACATGTGGTTTGCGCTCAGACAGATCGGCGCCCCCGCCCACCGGCCCGGCACTCGCATCTGATCCATTCGCTCACCATCCTTGACAGCCGCCGGCTGCTCCTGGGCGGGTGGACCGACGGCCTCGCCCGCTCCGAAGCCGGCGACGGGTGCGGCCAGCAGCGCAGCACATAGACAGATCATCTCACCGCGAGTGAAGCCGTGCCGCCTGCAAGCACTAGCTGCGTGTCGCATCGCTTCTCCCTGTCGCGCCCTGTCGCTGACCGTGGCCTTCACGTGCGGCAGTGCGCGGCAGAGCCGCCCCTCGCACGGTCGCCGTTGCCGTTACTTAACCACCCAACCACTCACCCACCGCCGTTCCCCTTCCACTCCCGTATCGCCACCGCCACCTCGCGCACCGGCGCGACCCAGATGTGCCGGTTGAGGGCGAGGTGGTTGCACAGCTCGATGAAGTCGGGCTCCGCCACCGGCAAGTGCCCCACGCCGATGCCGTGGAATGTGATGAGGCCCCAGCGCCCGCGGTTGGCGCACTGGTCGGCCATCCCCATCAGCTCCATGCCCGTGTTGCCGCGGATCATCCACGACCAGACGTAGTGCAGGTCGCATGTCGCCGGGTGGTTGGGGACTTCCCCCAGGCCCCGCCCGGCCGAGAAGTGCTTCGCGATGACCGGCGTGTAGCTCTGCCGCGTGAGGCCCTCGCCGACGTGGTTCTGGAAGCACGGGTAGCAGAACGAGCGGTCCGCGCAGGGGAAGACCTCCTGCAGGCGGCGCTCGGCCTCGGTGACATCGTCCTCGATGTCCTGGAGCGTCATCGTCTCCAGGCCTCGCGCCTGCGGGTTGTCCGAAAAGCCGCGCGAGCAGGTGTGGCTGAGCGAGTGGTTGCCGATCTCGTGCCCGGCGTCGTAGGCGGGGCGCCACGGCGCGAGCGCCTCGCGCCAGTTATCCCCGCGTGGGCACAGGTAGAACGTGCCGCGCAGCCCGCGCTCCTCCATGATCGGGATGGCGCGCTGCAGTTGCGTCTCGTTGCCGTCGTCGAAGGTCAGCGACAGCGCGCCGCGACAACCTTCGGGCCAGGGGGCGGTGACAGACATGGTCGGTGCTCCGGTTTGGTAATGAAGGCGCGTAGGTGGGTTCGTCCCCGAACCCACATATCCTGCGGGTTCGAGGACGAACCCACATATCCTGCGGGTTCGAGGACGAACCCACATATCCTGCGGGTTCGAGGACGAACCCACATATCCTGCGGGTTCGAGGACGAACCCGCCTACGCGGTGTTGTCGCATGAGTTTCCACGGAGGTTCGGCCGTGCCCTGCGCGGAAACAGGCGCGGCATTCTGAAGAAACTGAGGCCCCCAATGCTCCCGAAGGAACGCGTCCAGGCCGCTTTCGATCACGTCCCGTCCGACAAGGTCCCCATCTATCAGGCCGGCTTCTCCTCCTGGGCCGGCTCGATTGTGCTCGGCCGCGAGGCCTACGTCGGCGGCGGCATCCAGCAGTACCGCGAGGCCCGCGCGCTGTGGGAGGGTGAGGACGCGCATGCGGAGTACCTCGAGCGCAGCCGCCAGGACGCCTTCGACATCGCCGAGACGCTCGACCTGGACCTCATCCGCCCCTCGTACTGGCGGATGAACGAGAAGCCGACGAAGCGGATTGACGAGCACACGTTCTTCTACGGCGACGAGAACGCCACGTGGCGGGTGATGCAGTTCAACCCGCAGACGGAGCTGTACCAGGTGGCGGCGCGGTCGCCGCAGCCGGAACTGACGATGGCGGACCTCGAGCGCAGCGTCGCCGGCGACCCGCCCAATCCGGACGACTACAGGCCCACGCCCGCCAGTTGGCCCGATCTGACGGCCGCCATCGAACGCTTTCCGACACGGGCCTGCCCGGGCTACGGCGCGGGGCTGTGCATCCCGCGCGACGCGATCTGGCTGGAGGCCTGCGTGCTGCGCCCGGACCTCGTCGCCAAGTACCTCGACCGGCAGGTCGCGCATGTCCCCGGCAGCGTCGCGGCGATGAAGCAGATGGGTCTGACGTACGTGTGTGGCGGAGGCGACTTCGCCGGGGCGCGGGGACCGATGTACTCGCCCAAGGTCTTCCATGACCTGATGGCCCCGCGCCTTAAGCGCATCACGGAGATCTGCCACGAGCACGGCTGCTACCACGGCTTCGCCAGCGACGGCAACCTGTGGCCGATTGCGGACGATCTGTTCGGCGCCGCCGAAACGGACTTCTTCTACGAGATGGACCGGCGCTCGGGCATGGACCCGGCGCGCTTGCGCCAGACCTTCCCGCACCTGACGCTGTGGGGCGGCATTACCTCGGAGACGCTGCACATCGGGACGGTGGAAGAGGTGCGCGTGGAGACGCTGACGGCGCTGCAGGCGGCGCAGGAGCACACGAGCATGGTCATCGGCTGCAGCAACCAGATCGTGGCCGGCACCCCGCCCGAGAACATCGAGGTCATGCTGGAAACGCTGCGGGAGCACCGGTAAGGCCTAATCAAAAGACTACCGGTGCGAAACATCCGCGTAACACACAGAGGGCATGATATCTCTGGCAGAGGAGGCCAGAGGCATCATGCTCGAAGTATGCATCGGCAGCGAACATGAAGTGCGGCAGTACTCGCCCCGGGGAGACGCGACTCGGCCCGGCGCGCCGCGGGAGACCGGCACACCGGAGTGGCTGCTGGACGTGCGGGCGTATTGGGCCTCGCTCACGGCGCAGCCGGAGCGGGCAGTGACCACCGAGGGGGGACAAGGGGAAGGGACGCCGTGGACCGGGGCTTCCGCCCCCGCCTAGATTGAGTCGCGCCTCCGGCGCTCAACGTCCCACACTCCCACACTCCCACACTCTATCCGTCCAGCGTTCCCGGCCGCAGCCCCACCGGCAGCGCCGCCGGGCGCTCCGTGGTGCTCTCCAGCTTCACCCACTGTCGCGACTCCCATGCGTCCGTGAAGGCGTGCATGATGTCCAGCACGTGATAGGCCATCGCGCCGCTGGCGCGGTGCGGGCGGCCCGAGCGGATCGCGTATGCCATGTCCGCCACGCCGACGCCGCGGTTCGGGTCGGCATAGCCGTGCGTATGGGGGACGTCCATCCAGCCCTCGTGTTCGGCGCGCTTGACGCGGATGTTGCCGCCAAAGCTGTTGGGGTCGGGCACGAGCAGGCTGCCCTCGGTGCCGTAGATCTCGATGGGCCCGTGCGCGCTGCCCCACACGTCGAAGCTGGTGGTGATCGTGCCCATCACGCCGCCGGCAAACTGCATGATGCCATTGACATGCGTGGGGACCTTCACGTTGATGATCTCACCATAGTGCGGCTGGCTGGTGATGAGGCGCTCGGGGTAGGTGGTGGTGGCCGAGCCGGCGACGCTGGCCGTGGGGCCGAGCAGGTTGGTCAGTGCGGTGAGGTAGTATGGCCCCATGTCGAACATCGGCCCGCCGCCGGGCTGGTAGTAGAAGTCCGGGTCCGGGTGCCAGCTTTCGTGCCCGTGGCACATCATGAAGACACTCGCGCCGATGGGCTCGCCAATCCAGCCGTCGTCAATGAGCTTGCGGCACGTCTGGTTGCCCGCGCCCATGAACGTGTCGGGCGCGCAGCCGACCAGCAGGCCCTTCTCGGCCGCCAGCCGCAGCACCGCCTGCCCCTGCTCGCGGGTCACGGCGAAGGGCTTCTCGGCGTAGGTGTGCTTGCCGGCCTGCAGCGCGGCCAGCGCGATCTCGGCGTGGACCACGGGGATCGTCAGGTTGACGACGATCGCGATGTCCGGGTCGGCCAGCAGCTCGTCCACCGTGCAGGCCTTCGGGATGTTGAACTCCTCCGCCCGGGCCCGCGCGCGCTCCGGCATGAGGTCCGCGCACGCGACGATCTCGAGGATGTCATAGCGCTCCCCCGCGCCGAGATAGGCTCCGGAGATGGCCCCGCAGCCGATGACGCCGACTTTGGTTCGTTCGATGGGCATGGTGGTGCTCCTGGGTGGTTCTGGAGGGGCCGCATACGCCGGAGCCCGCAGGGCGGAGACGTATCCGGCCCAGGGCCGGATGGCGACGATGCGGCTGTCGCCATGCGGCCCCTCCGGCGGCTTCCATTGGTCCCGGCCTAGGGCCGGATGGCGACGATGCGGCTGTCGCCATGCGGCCCCTCCTTCTACTCGTCCAGCGTGCCGGGGCGCAAGCCGACCGGCAGCGCCGCCGGGCGCTCCACCTGGCTGCTCAGCTCCACGGTCTGGCGCTGCTCCGAGGCGTCATAGAGCGAGTGCATGATGTCCAGCACATGGAACGCCATGGCGCCGCTGGCGCGGTGCGGGCGGCCCGACCGGATTGCGTACGCCATGTCGGCCACGCCGATGCCCCGGTTCTGCTCGGAGTACCCGTGCGTGAACGGCACGTCCGTCCAGTTCTCATGCTCGGCGCGCTTGACGCGAATCGTCCCGCCGAACGTGTTCGGGTCGGGCACGGTCATGCTGCCCTCGGTGCCGTAGATCTCGATGGGCACATGGGTGCTGCCCCACACGTCGAAGCTGGTGCAGATGGTCCCGACCGCGCCGCCGGCAAACTGCAGGATGCCGTTGACATGGGTCGGCGTGTCCACGTGGATGATTTCCCCGTAGTGCGGCTGGCTGCCGATGATGCGCTCGGGGAAGGAGATGGTGGCGGAGGCGGCGACGCTGTCGGTGGCGCCCAGCAGGTTCGTCAGCGCGGTCAGGTAGTACGGGCCCATGTCAAAGAGCGGCCCGGCGCCGGTGTGGTAGAAGAAGTCGGGGTCCGGGTGCCAGCGCTCCGGGCCGTGGCCCATCATGTAGGCTGAGGCGCCGATGGGCCGGCCGATCCACCCATCGTCAATGAGCTTGCGGCACGTCTGCCCGCCCGCGCCCATGAACGTGTCCGGCGCGCAGCCCACCCGCAGGTTCTTCTCCTTGGCGGCGGCGAGCAGCTTCCGCCCGTCCTCGCGTGTAACCGCCAGCGGCTTTTCGCTGTAGGCGTGCTTACCGGCCTCGATCGTCGCCAGCGCGATCTGCGCATGGACCTTCGGCACGGTCAGGTTGACGACAATCTCGACGTCCGGGTCGGCCAACAGCTCGTCCACGGTGCAGGCCTTGGGGATGTTGAACTCCTCGGCCTTCGCCTGCGCGCGTTCCGGCAGTAGGTCCGCGCAGGCGACGATGTCCAGAATGTCAAAACGGTCGCGGGCCGAGGCGTATGCATACATGATGTTGCCGCAGCCAATAATGCCGATCTTGGCGGTCTCGAGGGCCATGGGTTGCTCCAGGGGGAGAGGATAACGGTGAGGCTGCGTTATTATAGGAGCGGCGAGCGGCGACGGCAAGGGCAGGATGGGGTCCCTGTAGGGCGGGGGCTTGTACCCCGCCCATCCGTTGGGGTTGTGACTAACGGGGCGGGGTACAAGCCCCCTGAGACCGCAAGCGGTCTCTACGCCCTACAGGACGGCACGAAGGCCTCTCCGCCCCTCAAGCCGAATACTCCCCACCATCACCTCCGGAGAATGCGCCATGACACTGCAGCAGGTCCTGACCGAACTCAACCTCGACACCGACCCCGCGCTCCTCGCCCCGCACTGGGACGAGGACCTCGCCTCCCTGCCCGACGTGCCCGACTTGCTCAGGCCCGAGGTCTTCCTGGCACTGCGCGAGTACTGCCGCATTGACCCGGCCGCCGACGAGCCCCTCACGGCAGCCGCCGCCGCGATCCGCGAGCGCCCGGCCCTCCGCGCGCTCTTCTGGCACTGCAGCAACCTGCTGCTGCACCATCTGGACTACGACGGCGGGCAGGCCCGGCAGTGGCCCGTGCTCGACAGCGCCCTCGGCGACCTGCATGGCGTCTTCTATCTGCTCGTGGCCCTTGGCGTCATCCCGGTGATGAAGGCCAAGCACCAGGCCCTCGGCGTGCCCGATGAGATCACGCGCGGCGTGTGCGGCAACTACGAGGAACTGATCACGATGTTCCGGGCGCTGTACCCGGGGCTGTGGGGCGCGGACCTGCGCGTGCTGTACTGGCTGCGCAACGACTCCGAGGCGCGGCTGTACCGCCTGGGGCGCATGGAATACATGCACAAGCCCTTCCACGGGCGGCTGCTCGCCTTCCGCCACCGCCGCACCGGCGAGGTCGTGGCCCTGTCCGAAGCCGATGTCATCTACACCGACGAGGGCTATATCGGCGAGACCGGCTGGACGGCGACGCTTCGGATGGACGACGAGATGGCGCGCGGCCACCTGATGCACCCGGCGGGCCACGCCCTCCGCGAGGTCGTGGAACTGCCGCTGAGCGAATGGGACATCGCGCTGCAGCGCGGCGATCACATTCTCGAGATGCACATCCCCGGCGGCGGCGGGTTCCGGCCCGACCTCGTCCGCGACTCGATGCGGCAGGCCACCGAGTTCTTCCCGCGGTACTTCCCGGACCAGCCCTTCGTGGGGCTGGCGTGCGCGTCGTGGATGCTCAACCCGCGCTGGCATGAGGTCTACCGCCCCGAGAACAACATCACCGCCTGGCAGCGGGAGATGTACCTGTACCCGCTCCGGTCCAGCGGCCGGGACGGGATGTTCTTCCTGTTCGGGCGGGACGACATAGACCCGGCGACGGGGCCGCGCGACACGAGCATGCGCCGGGCGATGCTCGACTGGCTCGCTGCCGGCAAGCCCCTCATGTGCGGCGGATCGTTCATGTTGACGGAGCATTTGGAGGGCTACGGGAGTCAGTTCTATCGGAGCCAGAGACGGTTCGCGTAGCGGCGCCGCCTCTGTCCTCGTACGAGCGGCTTCCAGCCGCGAGGCCTCCGTCGGAGCGCGGCGCTCTCGCGGCTGGAAGCCGCTCGTACGAGGGTGTCCGCGACCACGGGCGCGATGAATCGCGCCGCTACAGGATGGTGCCCATGCGCAGACTCACCGGAGTTGCCCTGCTGCTGATGCTGGTCGTGACGGCGGCCTTCGCCGCGGATACGGCCGACCTCGCGGCCGCCCTTTCGCGGGTGGACCCGGGGACCTACCACCGCGCCGACTGGATCTGGCACACGAACTACGCGCTGGCGGGGCTCGCGCTCAAGAAGGCGAGGCTGCTGGACGGCGGCAACTTCTGGGGCAATGTCGAGGGCGCCAAGCAGCAGGCGATCGCGGACGGGCTGGCAGCGCTGGAGCGGCTGCAGAAGCGCCAGCAGCCCCCCGTCAAGGCCGGCACGCTTAACGAGCTGGCCTACATCACCGACAACGACCTGACCGCCCAGCCGTACCACCTATACATCCCGCCCGGCTACGACCCCAAGCAGAAGTGGCCGCTGATCATCTTCCTGCACGGCTACGCCCCCTCGACGAGCGTGCTGGAGCCGTGGATTCCCATGCCGGAGCACTGCGACGTGGCCGGCAAGCACGGCTGCCTGCTGCTGGTGCCGTACGGGCGGCGCAACACCGACTTCCAGGGCGTTGGCGAGGTGGACGTGCTCGCGTCCACCCGGCAGGTGCAGCAGGCGCTCAACATTGACCCGGACCGGCTGTACTTGAGCGGCGTCTCGATGGGCGGGATGGGCGCGTGGAACATGGCCCTGCGGCACCCCGGGCGCTTCGCGGCCGTGACGCCCATCGCGGGCCACTCCGACATGCTCACCTGGTGGCGCTGGCCCGTGAACGACGTGGCGCCCTTCAAGAAGTGGCTCATCGAGTGGGACAACCCCGTGGACCTGGTCATGAACGCGCGCGGCCAGAGGGCCTTCGCGCAACATGGCGAGAACGATCAGCTCATCCCCGCCGAACAGTCGCGCACCATCGTCGCCCGGGCGCGCGACGAGGGCCTGGAC